>Ga0073934_10008368_pt1 | contig 13829 bp, 7 predicted proteins | sample LarsenN4metaG_FD_76834 | JGI IMG/M metagenome (GOLD analysis project Ga0073934, IMG submission 76834) | Hot spring sediment bacterial and archeal communities from British Columbia, Canada, to study Microbial Dark Matter (Phase II) - Larsen... ...
CCGCTTCCGCGTCAACATCTTCCGCACCCGCGGCCGTTCCGCCTTGGCCGCCCGCCGCGTCAGCAACAAGATCCCGACGTTCGAGAATCTGCACCTTCCGCCTTCCATCGAAAAGCTGTGCCTTTACGACCAGGGCATGATTATCCTCGCCGGCGTCACCGGTTCCGGCAAATCGACCACTATTGCATCGATGCTCGACTACATCAACGAACGCGAACAGGTGCATATCCTCACGATTGAAGACCCGATCGAATACGTGTTCACCGACAAAAAGGCCGTCGTCAATCAGCGCGAAGTCTACATCGACGTCAAGGATTGGCATATCGCGTTGAAGCACGCGGTTCGTGAAGACCCGGATATCATCCTGGTCGGCGAAATGCGTGACCGCGATACGTTTGAGGCCGGCATCAATGCAGCCGAAACGGGCCACTTGGTGTTCGGCACGATCCACGCATCGAGCGCCCCATCGACGTTGAGCCGTATTCTTGACCTGTTCCCGGCCGACATGCACTCGGCCATTCGGCAGGCGTTGGCGTTTAACCTGAAGGCCGTAATCGCCCAGAAGTTGCTGGCGAGCATCAAGCCCGGTGTGCAACGCGTGCCAACGAATGAAATCATGATCGTCAATCCGACGATTCGCGATCTGATTATCAAGGGCGAGGACAAAAAACTCGCCGACGCCATTCGCATCGGCTTCCTCGAAGGCATGTTGGACTTCACTGAGAGCTTGCGGCAACTGGTCGAGAGGAACATGGTGGACAAGGCGACCGCTCTGGAAGTCGCGCCCAATCCGGAAGCGCTCAAGATGGCCCTGAAGGGCATCAAAGTCGCGACGCCTGGCATCCTGTAGTCAGGGCCCGAAAAACCGAAAAGGCCGCGCGAGATCGCGCGGCCTCATTTTTTTTGGTGACGAAATCAGGCGACACAACAGCCGTAGGCAAACGTCGAGACTTCGCGGCAAATCCGTTCGGGATCGACCAGGAATGCCAGGTGCCCGCCGTGCGGCAGGCGAACGAATTTTGCCTCTTCGATGCCGGCACAGAGATCGAGGACGCTGCGATCCGATACGACCACATCGCGCGCCGCCGAAATAATCATCACCGGCGTGCGGATTTGACTCAGCCTCGGGCGCAAGTCCAGCTTGCGCACGAGTCGGAAACGATGAGCGATCACGCTCTGATCGGTTTGCCAGCACTGACGAGTGACGAACTCCATGCGTTCTTTCGGCTGCGGGCCGCGGCCGAACAACAGTTGGAAGAACTGGTTGATAAACGCGCTGTCGGTGGGCAGAGGATAACCCATCAAAACCATGCCCGTGATCGTCTTGACGAGTTTGCTGTCAAAGCGTGCACCGACGCCCTGAACGGTCAAACTGTTCAGACGATGCGAATAGCGCGAGGCGAAATCGAGGCCGACCACCCCGCCAAAAGACAGGCCAAGCACGTCGGGTCGTTCGAGCCCGTGCCATTCCATAAATTCGTGCAAATCCTGAACGAGTTCCTTGAGCCCGAAACGTCTTCGAAGCGCAAAGCTATCTTCCTCGCCGCGCAATTGATAAGCGATGACACGAAAGCTGCGGGCTAGTTGCTGCGCCAGCGGAGTCACCAGGTCGATTCCGCCGGCCAAACCAGGAATCAAAATGAGCGGCGGGCCTTCGCCCCATTCCCGGTAGCTTGCGGTATAACCGCTGAGCTGTGCCAATCCCGAGTAGCCCTTTTGATTCTCGAACGGCGTTCCAAGTCGATTGGACCACGCCGAGCTAACTTGCATTTCCCGCCTCCGTTCGTCGCAAATCCGCACATCTTGGCAGCAATTTCAAGCTGGTTCCGGGCGTAAAACGAGAAACAAGATTCGCATTTCCCGTACCAATCTCTGGAATTGAGAAGAGCAAGTGACACAATTCCTCTAATCATCCGTATCTTCAACTTTGCCAGTGAGTTGTGGTTCTGGGCAGCCAACAGTGACGGTTGCTAATCACCGTATGCGCCGATTTTCGGCGCGAAGAAAGAGTTTTTTCGGCGCCGAAAATGTCGATCTCGGCGCTATTTCGTTGGATTTTTCGGTTGTACTTGATTAGGTTGAGAGGATTACTGTAGTTTCGATTCGCCAATGGCCAAATATCCGCGGCACTGGCAGCTTATCTTAACCGCAACAGTGGCGGTAATTGCCTACTGTTTGGCGGTGATGATCCAGGTACGGTCTACGCCGGAACTTGGAATCCGGACCACTTTTTCACCCGTGGTTGGCCGCCTTTACCCGCAGTATTTGCGGGGCACAAGCACAATTCCGAGCAATGAATTGACTGGCTGCCGAATTCTCCAGGTTGGTTCACATGCCATTACATCCAATCCGCAGTTTCATCGAGTGGTGCGCGACCTGCCGACTGAGCCGTTTACAGAAAACGATACGAATCGCGTGCGACGTGACGGCGAAGAGTGGGTGAAAGTAGTCCTCCAGCGATCGCCGAATGAGACGCCATTTGAGATCTGGTGTATGCTGGGTCATGCGCCGCTTGAGTCGTTCGTGCCGTCATTGCTCTGGATGGTGCTCGAACTTGGAATGCTCGTCGTGGGCGTGCTTGTCTTTTGGAAGCGCCCGGACGACGAGGCTGCCGGACCGTTTTTTTGGATGACGCTGGTTGCCGTGGGCGCCTATGTCGGCGGCTACCACTGGTGGCAAATCGTATCGGAACCGATTCTTTTGGAAGTGTTTGTCGTTTGTGCAGTGTTGTTGCCCGCCGTGGGTTTGCATTTTCATCACGTCTTTCCGGCACAGAAGTGGTGGCTGGGCAGGCGCAAATTGTTGACGCTAGCGCTGATCTACATCCCGCCTCTGGTCGCCGGCGCTCTGATCCTTTCCGGCTACTTGCGCGTTCGCTGGCTGTTTCGAACCGGCGAGTCCATTGAAGCGATCCAGTCCGCATTGAAGTGGCTCAGGTACAGCATCTTTGTTTCGTTTGGGGTCTCGGCCGCGTTGTTCGTTGCCGGAATCGCGTGCCTCGCGCACAGTTATTTTCGCGCCGCCAACGACAGCGAACGCAGCCAGGTGAAATGGATTTGGTTCGGTTCGACACTGGCCTTGTTCCCGATCGCGTATTCGCTTTACCTGGCCTTCTTCAAGCCTCTCGAATTTGTCGGCGGCGGCGCCACCTGGCCCATGTTTATTGCGTCCGCCTGCGTTACCACCGCCTTCACGATCAGCATCACGCGCTATCGCCTGCTCCGACTCGACCTGTTGATCGGCTCCAGCATGGTCTACTTCCTGATCATGTTCCTCGCGGGGCTGGTTTATTACGTGCTGGTATTCACCGGCATGTTGCTGGTCGGCAGCCAGGTCATTTCCGGACCGTCGCTCGGCCAGGCCTTCTGGGTGAGCAGCACGGCGCTCGTCATTTTGCTCGTCCTCGATTTTGCTCGAAGCCGGATTCGTCGCTCGCTGGAGCATCACTATCGGCGCGACAAGCATCAACTGGATCGCACGCTGCATCAGTTACGAGAAGCGATCGAACATCTGGTCGAACCGCCGACGCTGGCACGGCACCTGCTCGACATGTCGGCGGAACTGTTTCGAGTCGAGCGCGGCGCACTTTACTTGTGCGAAGGCGATCCGCCGTTATATCGTCTTGCCGGCGTGCTCGGTGCCCCTCCGCCGCTTACGGAGCTTGCGCCCGGATGCCCGTTGATCGACTACATGGAAAAGTCGAATCTGCTGAGCCTGCAGGATTCGGCCGACGATTTTGCTCGCGAACAGATGCAACTGCTGGGCGGCGAAATTGCGCTCGCGTTGGGACAGGAAGGCAAGCTGCTCGGCTTCCTGGTGCTCGGCCCCAAAAGCAGCGGATATTTCAATTCCGAGGACTACCAATTGTTGGCGGCGTTGGCGCCCATCGCCTCCTTGGCGCTGCAAAGCGCTGCCGGCCGGCGCTCGATCGAGACGCTGAACCGCGACCTGCAAGGCAAGCTCGAAAAGATCTCCGAGCAGCAAAGCCGCATTCGCGCGCTGCAGCGGCAACTCGGCCGCCAGGAAGGCGCGACGGAGCCGACGTCCGAAGCGGCGCCAAGCAGTGATGCCATGGCGCTGAAGACTGCGGTCATCGGATCGAGCATTGTCGTCGGTCAGTTGCTCGAAATGGTTCGCAAAGTCGCGGCGAGTCCCTCGGCTGTTCTCCTTCGCGGCGAAAGCGGAACCGGGAAGGAGTTGCTTGCCGAGGCAATCCACACCTACAGCCCGCGCGCCGACAAGCCGTTCGTCAAGGTGCATTGTGCGGCGCTGTCACCGACGCTGTTGGAAAGCGAACTCTTCGGCCATGTCAAAGGCGCATTCACCGGCGCGTATTCGGACAAGGTCGGGCGCTTTGAACTGGCCAATGGCGGCACGCTGTTTCTGGACGAAATCGGCGATATCAGCCTCGACGTGCAAACGAAACTTCTCCGCGTATTGCAGGAGAAAGTCATCGAACGCGTCGGCTCGAGCGAGCCGGTCCGCGTCGATGTCCGCATCGTGGCCGCCACGCACCAGAACCTCGAACGCCTGATTCAGCAGGAAAAATTCCGCGAGGACCTTTTTTATCGCCTCAATGTGATTCCGATCAACGTTCCGCCGCTTCGTGAACGCCGCGAGGACATTCCCGAGCTGGCACTTCATTTCCTGCGCGAGTTTGCAGCACAAATGAAACGCCCGATTGCGGAAATTGAAGATGACGCCATGCTGGCGATTCAGACCTACGCGTGGCCGGGAAATGTACGCCAGCTTCGCAACGCAATCGAACGGGCGATCGTCGTTGCCGAGGAAAACGTGATCAGTTTGGACGATTTGCCGGCCGAAATTCAAGCCGTGCCCTCGGGCACGCTGATCAAGCCGGAATTCGCGACGCCGCGCTCGCTTCGCACCAGCCGCGAGGAACGAAAGCGACGAGAGCGCGAGGAACTCCTGCGTGCCCTCGCTGAAGCGCGCGGCAACAAAGCGGAAGCGGCGCGAGCGCTGGGCATCCCGCGGAGCACCTTGCTAAGCCGGATGCAGAAGCATGGGTTGCAGTAATCTGGGCATGCACTACTTGCGCAAGATCACTTCTTCGTTTTCTTTCAACCCGGACTTGATCTCGACAAACTTTTCATCGGCGATGCCGATCTGGACAATTCTCCTCGCAGTCTTCTCTCCAACTTTCACCTGGCAGACAAACTGCCGTCCCTCGCGAAGCAGCGCGCTGCGCGGCGCCCGAAGCACGCCCTGGACTTCCGGTCCGGTGAAGCGCACCTCGGCCGTCATGCCAGGCTTCAGTGACTTGGGCTGCGAATCGAGCAATACTCGGACTCGATATCGCTTTTCATCTTGCGCGCCCCACGGACTGCGGTCCGGAACGGTCGAGACGAAATCGATCTTGCCGGTCATTTCGACATTTGGAATGGCGTCCACGCGCGCGACCGCCGTTTGGCCCTTCTTGAAGTTCGCTATTTGCGATTCGGGCACCTGGATTGAAATCGCGAACTGAGACAGATCGTTGACCGTCAACAGTTTTTGACCCTCGCGCACCATCTCGCCGACCGCCGGGACCACGTTCGATGGAAACTCGGCCGCCGGCACGTAATAGGAGACAAGCCCGTCTTGGGGCGCAACGAGAATGCAACTGGCAAGCTGCTCTTCAAAATCCCGAACCACGGCGGATCGTTGTTTCAACTGAGCCTGAGCGGCCCGCACTCGTTGTTGGGCTTGCTGGACTTTGGCCTCGTTTTGAATTCGGGCGGATTCTTGCTGCCGATTCGCCTCCAGCAGCGCGATCTCGGCTTTCAGGACCAGCACCGACGAAAGTCCGTCCGACGCCCCGGCAAGTTCGAGCTTTGCCTTTTCATGTTCCAGCCTCGCTATTTGCAGCGCCAGTTTCGATTCTTCGTCGTTTTTGTTCTTGGCATTCAATTCCGCCAGCGCAACGGCGGTTTTGGTCTGCTCGACATGAATCTTGAGTTTTTCCAAACCGGAGTCCGATCGTTTCTTCATTTGTTCTCGTTCGAGTCCGGCGAGCTTGACATATGCGGCGGCAATTTCCAGATCTCTCTTCATGCTCAATTCGACGTTCTTGAGCTCCGCTTCAATGGTCGTCAGATTCGCTCGTTGTTGCTCGGCCGCGATTCGCGCGGCCTGCAACCCCTCGCGCAACCTGCCGTCGTCGAACTCGAGGACCTTCTCGCCCTTTTTCACGACAGCGCCGTCTTCGATCATCCATTTGATGGCGCTGGAACCCCGCAAGCGGCAAATGAGTTCACTTCGATTGACCGCTTCCACAGTGCCGCGCTCGAGGACTACCAAGCGGATATCGCCCCGGTCTACCTTGGCGGTTGCCTGCTGAGCGAGGAGAGCAGGGGACGTCGCTACAACAACGGTGAAACCGAGCAGGAAACGAAACCTGAATCCGGTAGACATGGCGGCCTCCAGTTATTTTTTCTCTTCCAGCGAAATTGCAACGATCTCGTTGTCGTTGCGCACATAGATGGATTTGTTTGCAAAGGCGGGGTGCATCCACACCACCCAGCGGCCCGGCATACTGTTGGTCGGCTGAATGATTTTCGTGCGGTCAATCTCCAAGTAACCGTCTGGCGACAAATTCGCGATGATCAACTCGCCGTGCTCGTTGAAAAGAAAGTAACGATCGCCGTTGGGGATGATGAACGCGTGGCCCCAGCGTTCCTCCTTGCCGCCGGTGGCCTCCAACGACTCCCACACTCGCTCGCCGCTGTCGATTCGAAGGCAGCGCATCTGTCCATAGCTGCAAACGCCGTAAATGTAGCCATCCTTGAGAAACGGCGTCGTCATGATGCTGTGCAGGCCGTCCGTCTTGCGCTCGCTGTTGCTGCGGCCGCGCCAGAGGACGCGGGCCGCCGGCTTATCCTGGGCCAACTGCAGCATCATCGGCCCGTTGTAAAAGGCGGTGATGAACAATCGATCGCCGTCGAGTCGCGGCATCGGAATGCTCAATCCGGCGCGAATCTGGAACGGCACAGTCCAATGAACTTTCCCCGTCTCCGGATCGAGCCCGCGCACGGCCTCTGGATCCCAGATAATCAGTTGCCGCGTCTTGCCGACGGTGACAATGACCGGCGGACAATAGCCCGGACCTTCGCCGGGAGTATCGACCGAGCGCCAGATTTCCTTGCCGGTGTCTTTGTCGAAGGCCACGACCAGCGTGTTGTTCGGCTGCCCACCAACGAGGCAAATCAACTTTTTGCCGTCCAGAAGCGGATGAGCGGCATGACCCCATATCGCAACCTTCGCCTGATAATCCTTGCCGAAATCTTTCGACCAGACGACGTTTCCCGAACCGGCATCGAAGCAGAACAGATGCCCCATCGTTCCAAGCGTGTACACTTTGCCGTCGCTATACAGCGGGGTGCAACGCGGACCGCCGGGGTAACTAACGGCATAATTACATTCGTACTCGTGCTTCCAAATCAGTTTCCCATCGCTTTGATTCAAACAGAGGATGCGCTCCGTTCCTGGAAGCGCGCTGCGGGAGAAAGCGCTGGCCGGCGGTTTGACTTTGGAATCGCGAACCCAGTCGGTCACAAACACTTTTCCGTTCGCGACGGCCGGCCCCGAGTATCCTTGAGCCACGGGCGCGCTCCATAACCGCTTCAATCCGCCTTTTGGAAATTTTTTGAGAATGCCGGTTTCCCGCCAAATGCCGTCCCGTTGCGGACCCAACCATTGCGGCCAATCATCGGCGCTGGCCAAAGTGCCTGTTGAAATCCAAAGTAAAACCGCCAGCCCGGCGGGCAGAGACCATTGACGGATCGGCATAGTCCAAAGCTCCTTGGCGTGTCAAATTGAATACGAACGGATGGAATAGGATTGCTTTACTTCCAGTGAATCGCGTGCGGTTCGCCGTCGATGTCTTTTTCCCAAACGATCTTTCCCGACGCATCGACTTTGACCATCTTTTTATTTTGTTTTAGCGCAATCAACGTGCCTCCGTCGGGCAATCGCGTCCCAAACCAGGTGCCGTCAACTTTGACTTCCCAATGCACTTTGCCTTCGGCATCCATTTCGGTCACCTTTGCCGTGCCGACCTGAGTGATCAACAATCGCCCGTTCGGCAGCGCCTCGACGGCGCCGCGGCCGCCGAGGTTCTGCTTGTGCAGAGTCTTGCCCTGTGGAGAAAGAATTAGCAACTGCCCGTTGAAACAGCAGATCGCGATGCGCCCGTCAGGCATCCGGTTGGCATCCGAAATCGTGTTGTTGGGATCGATCGAGTACGAATACACCTCGAATCCATCCCGGCGCACTTCGGATACGCGCGTCATCGATGCAATAAAGGTGTTTCCGTTGGCCAATCGCTGAATGGTGACCGGGCCGTCGCTGCACACTTTTTTCCAAAGGACTTTGCCGCTGTAGTCACGCTCGGTGACGACGCGGCCGCTCTGATCGGCAATGAGGACTCGGTTCCCCGGCAACCAATGTGCATCGACCGGTTGAACCAGGTCGCCGCTGATTTCAAACGCTCCCTTCGCATCGGGCCGCCATTCGAACACTTTGCCGTCGGTGTCGCAAACGACGGCAACGTCCGTGGCGCGCTCGTCCTTGCGCCCGAAAAGGATTTGGTCGCCCTTTTCCTGCCACCACTTTTTCCATCGTTCGGCGGCTTGCTTGCGTTCATCGGCGCTCCCCTCGCCGACTTCGACTTTGGGCGCCAGTTCCCCGCCGAGCTCGTACAACGCTTCTTCGGCTTGCTGCCAGTGCATCGGGTTGGCGCCTTCGCGAACGACGTCGATCAGCACCGGCACGGCGGCACGATCGTTCTTCTTGAGCAAGTGCATGGCCACGTGGAAGCGCACTTGCGAGTCCTTGTCGTTCAGCCGAAGGCGAAGCTGTTTTTGGATCGCTGGGTCCGGCGACCGCTGAAGTAATTGCACCGCGACCGCGCGCCGTTCCGCAGCGGCATCCTCGAGCGATTGCTTGATGAGCGGGTGGATAAAGTTGTTGGCGACGCCAACGGTCGCAAGACCGTCGAGGATCTCTTGCTGCGTCGCCTCATCCGTCGCGCTGGGCAGGAATTGAAACAATACTTCGACTGCTTTTTCGTGCCGGAGCCGCACCAGGTGTCGCAGCGCAAGTAGTGGCAAGTCGCGGCGAGGCCCGCTTTCGATGTCCGAAAGTGCGCGCCGAGCTCGGGCCGCGATCTCACGATCCGAGTGCATCGTCGCTTTGTGCAATAGCGATTGGGCGACGGGTCCCGCCTCGACGAGTTTTTTCTGCGCTTCTTCGCGCTTGCGAAATTGACGATCGCCTAACTGCTCGATCAATGCTTCCAATTTGGCGCGAGCCGCATCGGTGAGACGTTGCGTCTCCAGGTACGCCAGAACGCGGTCCGCGTCGGTTCCGCCGAGTTCTTTCTCGAGCCGTTTCAGATCGGCATCGGCCTCCACCGCCCCCGCGTTGAATGGCCGACTGGCCACCAGTGCGATCGCGAGAAAAAAGTGCCAAGTCCATACGCGGTTCATGTTCATCTCCGACCTTTGCCAGGCATTCCAGCATAATCGCGGCGACGCCGGCAATCTATGACGATTATGCCGCCTGCCAATCATGTTACGAATCTGGCTCCACTACCGAGAACCTGGGAGCACTTCTGTCAGAATTGGGGCTTGCATCCGGACGCGCGCCAGTGTAAAGTTGAATAAGTTGGATAAGTTGGACTATTCCGATAAAACAAGTTGAGGCCCCAGCAGCGATAATCTCGGTATTTTGAGTTGATCCCTCGATGCGGTAACGCCCCCGCATCGTCCCACTGCCTGGACGCGGGATGCCAAAGGGAGGATGACATGCGTCGCGTCGTCATCACGGGGCTTGGCGTCGTAGCCCCGAATGGCGTGGGTAAGGAAGCTTTCTGGAACGCCTGCCTGCATGGCAAAAGCGGCATCGACAAGATTGAAACTTTCGATGCCTCGAATCATCCAGTTCGGATTGCTGGCGAAGTTAGAAAATTCGACGTTGCGCCTTTCTTGCCGGACGAACAACGTAAATCGCTCAAAGTAATGAGCCGCGCCTCGCGTTTTGCCTTGGGCGCTGCCGCCTTGGCGGTTCGAGACAGCGGTCTCGACCTGCAAAAGGAAAATCCCGAGCAGATTGGCGTCGTCATGGGCGCCGGGTTGGTTCCGATCGAAACGTCCGAGCTGGCGCCGGCACTCTCCGAGGCCTGCGACGAGAACGGTCGCTTCGACCCGCGTCTCTTGAGCAAGAACGGCGACTCGGTAGTGTTCCCTCTTTGGTTGTTGAAACACTTGCCGAATATGGCTGCGGCTCATGTTTCAATGGCGTTTAATGCACAGGGACCGAATAACACCATCACGACCGCGTGCGTCGCGGGAACACAAGCGATTGGCGAAGGGTTTCGCCTCGTCGAACGCGGCGATGCGGAAATTGTCCTCGCCGGCGGTGCCGACAGCCGTTTGGAGCCATTGCTGATACTAGCGTACGCCGCCATGGGCGCACTGAGCCGCTCCGATCGCCCACCCGAGGAAGTCTCCCGTCCCTACGACCGGCTACGTGACGGTTTCGTCATGGGGGAGGGCGCCGGTGTTCTGGTTTTGGAAGAATTGGAACGGGCGAAAGCCCGCGGCGCGACGATTTACGCCGAAGTTCTCGGCTTTGGCTCGAGCTTTGACGCTTATTCTTTGACGAAGCCCGAACCGGAAGCACGAGGCGCCGCTCGCGCCATCCGTGAAGCCCTTCGCGAAGCTCGCATCGACCATCGCGACGTCGATTACATCAACGCGCACGGCACCAGCACTCGGCTCAACGATCAAATGGAAACGGTCGCCATCAAGCGCGTTTTCGGCGAAGGCGCAGTCCAGGTTCCGCTTTCTTCCATCAAGTCCATGATCGGGCACTTGATCGGAGCCGCCGGCGCGGTCGAGGCAGTGGCATTGGCCATGTCGCTTCATGAAAATGCCATTCCGCCGACGATCAACCTGACAAACCCCGATCCGCAATGCGACCTCGACTACGTGCCCCAGACGGCGCGTGAGCTGCCGATTCGGACTGCGGTCTCCACCAGTTTCGGTTTTGGCGGTCAAAATGGAGCTCTTGTGATGCGCAAATTCGTCGCCTGACAGGACTTTAATCCGCCGCTCGAAGGGTTTGTCCCTCTCAAAAAAATCGGCCTTGTTTTACGCAGCCCGCAGCAAAGCGGCTGCGTAACCCAAGGACCGTACCTCGTTTCGTTTAACAGCCAATTCCGACAATCGTCTGTATTTGAGATTCCAGCCCGATCCGGACTACTTGCACTATTCGTGGGCAACTTGCGCGCTGGAACGCAACTTGCGCCCCGAACGCGCAACTTGCGCGCTCAAAGGCTAACTTGCGCGCTCAAAGGCTAACTTGCGCGCTCAAAAGGCTAACTTGCGCGCTCGAATCGCAACTTGCGCCCTCGAATGCACCGGGGGTGGAGGTGCGCAAGTTAGTTGTCGATGGCCATTGCGCAGCTCCATTCGCCGTCGCCCAGAGATTTGGAAAACCCGGATTGACGGATTTTTTCCGGCCGCATACGATCTGCCTTGCCCATTGGGCCGCCGTGAGGGGTGGAGGCCCGGGCGCCATTGTAAAGTAGAATTCGCGTCACAGTGCAGGATGCACATGGCAAACCTCAATTCATCCATGACGCTTTCGAAGCCGAATCCATCGCTCTTGCGATTTGCCGGCGTCGTCGTCCTGGCCGTTGCAATCGCCTGGTCGTTTTGGCCGACCTTTCGCGAGTTAGCTCACAAATGGTTCAACGACGCCGGCTATTCGCATGGCATCCTCGTTCCATTCTTTGCCGGTTATCTTTTGTGGGCGCGACGGGGAGTCGTCACCGCCGACCTGGAAGGCAACATCCGGCTTGCCGCGATTTTTCTAGCACCGGCGTTGATTCTGCGAATTATCGGCGGGCTGTTGTGTTTCACCTACATCGACGCAATTGCTCTTTTGCCATGCCTGGCCGGCATTGGCGCCTTGCTCGGCGGATGGCGCGTGCTTCGGTGGTCCTGGCCGGCCGTCGCATTCTTGTTCTTCATGATCCCGCTGCCATACCAGGCGGAGGTGGCACTCGGCGGACCGTTGCAGAGAATCGCGACGCTCGGGAGTGCTTTCACGCTGCAAGTCCTCGGGCAGCCGGCAGTCGCCGACGGCAACACGATCATGCTCAATGAAATCAAACTCGGCATCGTCGAGGCGTGCAGCGGACTACGGATGTTGCTGACCTTCTTTGCTTTTTCCACGGCCGTGGCAATTCTCATCCGCAAGCCATGGTTGGAAAAGATATGCATCATTCTCAGTGCAGTGCCGATCGCGCTGTTGACGAATATTCTGCGAATCACGGTGACCGGCATCATGTATCAGCAGAACGAGAAGTTTGCGAAAGTATTCTTTCACGACCTGGCAGGCTGGTTCATGATGCCGATCTGTCTACTATGCCTCGGCATCGAATTGTGGATTCTGAATCGATTGATCTGGAATTCGGTTACTTCCAATAGCGGACTGAAACTGGCCGTGCAGCCTCGATAGCATTCCATCTTGGTATCAAGGAAGAGCGCCATGACACCGATCCCCAGCAGCCAATACCCAGACACGTTGACCGTCCACGGGTCAACGGCTGCACGCCTCCGTAGCACGCGGCCGGTGCAGTTGCCGGCGCCGGCCGAATCCGCGTCCGACGGCGCCTCCGACGTTCGCCGGACGATCAACGGATTGAAGTACCATTGGTTTCTCTTCCTCGTGTTCGGAACGTTGCTTGGCGGCGGTCTCGGGTTCGCCGCCTGGGAATTGCTGCCGTCCAAATACACGACGTACTCGGTTCTGCGCGTGTCGATGCTGGACCCGTCGATTCTGGGAACGAAGGACGCGGGGCGAGCGGAATTCGTCACCTACATGAAGACGCAAGCTAATCTGATCAAGAGTCCGTTCGTTCTCCGGGCTGCAATGCGCGACAGCAAAATCGCGAATACGGAAACGCTGAAGCGAGTCGACGACCCGGTGCAATGGCTCGAAGAAAACCTTCAGATCGAATTCTCGGAGAATTCCGAAATTCTCAAGATTGCATTGACCGGCGATCACCCGCAGGAATTGTCGGACATCGTCAACGCGGTCCACAAGGCCTACCTCAAGGAAATTGTCGAGAATGAACGCAAGGTCAAGCAGTCGGAATTAACTCGCCTCGAAGAGGTTCAGAAGCGCTGGGAGGAGTACCTGAAGGCGAAAGAAACGAACCTGCAACCGCCTCCGAAGCCAACCATCGCGAACCCCGCGACCGATTCCGCAGCCGCCGCCAAGCCAAAGATTGGTCCAGCAGAAGCCGCCCGCCTAAACGAAGAGCACCGGCGCACGCAAACCGACTTACAAGTCGCGCGGACAAAGTACAGCGAACTGAATGCGGATCTGGCTCGGCTCGATACGGTGGAAGCGTCGGCACAGGAAGTCGAAGAAATTCTGGAGCGAGATTTGAATTACAAAGAACTGGCGATCCGTCGTGATCGCGCCGAAAAACAGGCTGCCGAACTGAAGGCGATCACGACGCGGTTTCCCAATGCCGACTACGATGCAGCGTTGGAAAAGGTCAAAACTCTGCAAGCGGCTGCCGACGACTATCGTCGCGAAATGAAAACCCGCATTTCACGCGACATGCAGCGGACCAACAAAGCCGATCTGCTCAAACGCGTCAAGGAAGCTCGTCTCGAGGTCATGGCGCTGGAGGCCAGATACAAAGAACTGACGGCGACCGTCGCGACCCTTCCGCCGATCGTGATGGAAGTGCCGCCCGCTGCGCCCGTTTTTACGTATGACGCGAAGACCAGCGACATGATCCACAG
>Ga0073934_10008370_pt1 | contig 13827 bp, 10 predicted proteins | sample LarsenN4metaG_FD_76834 | JGI IMG/M metagenome (GOLD analysis project Ga0073934, IMG submission 76834) | Hot spring sediment bacterial and archeal communities from British Columbia, Canada, to study Microbial Dark Matter (Phase II) - Larsen... ...
CGCGGCCACGCGGCGCTGCAGGATGCGCCCGACGCGCGCCGGCTCGACCTGCACGTCAGCCTGCGCGACCCCTTCGGCAACTGGATGGTGCGCCTGCACAGCGAGCGCAAGTCGATCCCGGTGACGGTGGTGGCCGATCTCTCGGCCTCGATGGGCTTCGAGGGTGCGCAGCGCAAGCTCGACGTGCTGGCCGATTTCACCGAAAGCCTGGCCTGGTCGGCCTGGCGCACCGGCGACAGCTTCGGCTTCGTCGGCTGCGACGAGCGTGTGCGCCGTGATTTCACCCAGCCGCAGACGCGTACGCGCGGCGCCGGTATCGCCCTGGCCGAGCGGCTGCGCGCGCTGCAGCCCGAAGGGCGCTCGGCCGCTGCGCTGCGCGAGGCGCACAGCCACCTGCCGCGTCAGCGCGGGCTGGTGTTCCTGGCCTCCGACTTCCATCTCGATCTCGACGAACTCGAGACCATGCTCGACAGCCTGTCGCCGCATCACATCGTGCCGGTGGTGCTGTGGCAGCGCGCCGAGTTCACGCTGTCGGTGACGCGCGGCCTGGCGCAGGTGCGCGAGCCGGAGAGCGGCGCGGTGCGCTGGCTGTGGTGGCGGCCGGCGCTGGCCGAGCGCTGGCAGGCCGCGCACGATGCGCGCCGCGAGGCGCTGCTGGCGCGGCTGCGTGCGCGGCGGCTGGCGCCCTTGTTCATCGACGGTGCCTTCGATGCCGATGCGGTGACGCGGCATTTCCTCGCATGAAGCGCACGCTCGCCGTCCTCGTGCTCACGCTCGCCGCCGCGGCGCCGGCCGCCGACGACGCCGTGCTGCGCATCGACGCCGAGGAGCCGCGCGCCTATGGCTACCAGGTGGGCGACCACCTGCAGCGGCGCGTCGTCGTGCACGCGCCTGCCGGCTGGACGCTCGACGAGGCTTCGCTGCCCAGGCCGGGCGGGCGCGGGCTCGCACTCGAGTTGCGCGCGGTACAGCGCTCGACCACGTCCACCACCGGCGGCCAGCGCCTGCAACTCGACCTCGACTACCAGGTCTTCCTCGCGCCGGCCGCGCCGCGCACGGTGGAGATCGGCGCCCACCGCTTGCGCTTCACGGTGGCCGGCCGCGTGGAAGAGGCGCTGATCGAGGCCTGGCCCGTCACCATCGCGCCGCTGGTGCAGGCGGAGGCGCCTACGCGCCGCGGACTCGGCGAGATGCAGCCCGACCGGCCGCCGCCGCTCGTCGATACGGCGGCGCCGCGAGCGCGACTCGCCGTCTACGCCGTGCTCGCGGCGGTGCTGGCGGCCGGCCTGCTGCTGGCCTACCTCGGCCCACCGTGGCGCGCGGCGCGCAACCGGCCGTTCGGCCGGGCCTGGCGCCAGTTGCGCGGCCTGCCGGCGCAGCCCGACGATGCGCGCTGGCGGCAGGCCTGTGTGACGTTGCACGAAGCCCTCAACCGCAGTGCCGGCGAGGTGCTGTTCGAGCGCGGGCTGGACGACTTCGTGCAGCGCCAGGCCGGCTTCGCGCCGCTGCGCGAGGACCTGCAGCGCTTCCTGCGCATGACGAGCGCGCAGTTCTTCGGCGGCGCCACCCGCGAGCCGGACGACGGCCGCTGGCTGCAGTCGCTGGCCAGGCGCTGCCGCGACGCCGAGCGAGGCCTCGCATGATCGGCCTCGCTTTCGACGACGCCTGGGTGCTAGGGCTCTTGCCGCTGGCGCTGATTCCCTTGTTCGTGGCCTCGGGCACGCCGCTGTCCAACGGCTGGCTGCGCTTCGCGCCGCGCGACCGTGCGTCGGAAGCGCTCGGCTGGCTGCTGCGCGGGGCCACCACGCTGGCACTGGCCGCGCTGGTGTTCGCGCTGGCCGGACCGCACCGGCCCGAGTTCCACGTCGAGCGCGTGGGGCAGGGCGCCGAGATCGTGCTGCTGCTCGACCGCAGCCGCAGCATGGACCAGGGCTTCGCACCCGGCGGCGGCTTGCCCGCCGGCATCAGCCCGAACAGCCCGCAGGCGCTCGACTACTACTTCAGCCAGGCGCCGGCGCGGCTGCGCGAGCCCAAGGGCCAGGTCGCGCGCCGGCTGCTCGCCGAGTTCACTGCGCAGCGGCCCGACGATCGCTTCGCGCTGGTGGCCTTCAGCACGCTGCCGATGCGCGTGCTCGACTTCACCGCCAAGCGCGAGGTCATCCAGGCGGCCATCGAGGCCGGCAACATCGGCCGCGGCCTGTCGGAGACCAACATCGGCCGCGCGCTCGAGCTCGGCATGGAGATGTTCGAGGGCCGGCCGTACAACGGCTCGCGCATCCTGCTGCTGGTGTCCGACGGCGGCGACCGCATGGACCCGGAGACGCGCGAGCGCCTGTCGCACATGGCGCGCAAGCAGCGCGTGTCGATCTACTGGATCTACCTGCGCTCGGCCAACAGCCCCGGGCTGACGCTGGCCGAAGGCGATTCGGCCGCAGCGGCCGACAGCGTGCCCGAACTGCTGCTGCACGCCTTCTTCAACTCGCTGGAGACGCCCTACCGCGCCTACGAGGCCAGCGACTCGCGCGCGCTGCAGCGCGCCATCGACGACGTCCACCGCCAGGAGAAGCTGCCCATCACCTACGACGAACTGGTGCCGCGGCGCGACCTCGCGCCGTGGGCGCACGCGCTGGCGCTGCTCGCGGTGGCGCTGCTGCTGGGCGCGCGCTCGCTGGAGATCCGCCGATGGGCCTGAAGCGCCGCACCATGGTTCGCGCCGCCTGGGCGGCGCTCGGCGTGCTGGCCGTGCTGGCCGCATTCGATGGATGGCGGGTCGTGCAGGCCGACCGGCTGAACGCGCAGATCGCCGCCGGCACGCTGCCTCCGGAAGACGCCGCTGCGCCTCCGGAACTGCGCTTCGCGCACGCCGCTGCCCAGGCCGCCAGCGGGGCCCACGAAGCGGCGCTGACGCGCTACGGCGCGCTGCATGCCATGGACGACGGCGGGCCCGTGGGCCAGGCCGCGCGCTACAACGGCGCCAACCTGCTGCTGCGCCAGGGCATGGCGCTGCGCGCCAGTTCGCAGCCCGGCCAGGCGCTGGCGTTGATCGAGCTGGCCAAGGAGGGCTACCGCGAGGTGCTGCGCCACGATGCCGGTGACTGGGCCGCGCGCTACAACCTCGAGCGCGCCCAGCGGCTCGTGCCCGATCCGGAAGGTGTGGACGAGGAGCCGCCCGAGGCGCGCCGCAGCGCAGAGCGCGCCGCCACCACGATGCGCGGTTATTCGCCGGGGCTGCCGTGAGCTTTCGCTGGCCGCACCGCGAGACGCTGGCGCCGGCCCTGGCGGCTCTGCTGCTGCTCATCGCGTTCGCGCAGCCCACGCTGCCCTGGAAACGCTCGCTCTACGAGCACGTGGTGGTGCTCGACGTGACGCAGAGCATGAACGTCGAGGACACCACGCTGGACGGCAAGCCGGCCTCGCGGCTGGCTTTCGCCAAGCGAGCGCTGCACGAGGCGCTGGGCGAGCTGCCCTGCGGCTCCAGGCTGGGCTGGGCGATCTTCACCGAGTACCGCACCTACCTGCTGTACACGCCGGTGGAGGTGTGCGCCAACCGCGCCGAGCTGCGCGCCTCGCTGGCCGGCATCGACGGCCGCATGGCCTGGTCGGGCAACAGCGAGATCGCCAAGGGGCTGCATAGCAGCATCGTGGTGGCCAAGGCGCTGCCCGGGAAACCCTCGGTGGTGTTCGTGACCGACGGCCACGAATCGCCGCCGCTGAACCCGCGTCACCGGCCGCGCTTCGACGACAAGCCGGGCGAGGTCGCCGGCGTGGTGGTCGGCGTCGGCGAGACCAGGCCGTCACCGATCCCGAAGCTCGACCCGCTCGGCCGCCGCCTGGGGTTCTGGGCGGCCGACGAAGTGGCCCAGGTCGACCCGCGCAGCCTCGGCCGCGGCGGCAGCGTCGGCCAGGAAGCGATGGTCGAGGAGGGCAGCGCGCCGCCGACGGCCGGCCTCGGTGCCACGCCGGGCACCGAGCACCTCTCCGGCCTGCGCGAGCCCTACCTCAAGCTGATCGCCGGCGAGAACGGTCTGGCCTACCACCGGCTGCGCGACGCCGCCGGCCTGTCGCGCGCGCTGCGCGATCCGGCCACCGCCCGGCCGGTGCCGGTGCAGGGCGATCTGCGCGTGCCGCTGGCGGCGCTGGCCGCGCTGGTGCTGCTCGCCCCGCACGCGCTGACGCTTCTGCGGCGCTGGCAGCGGCGCATCCCGGTCCGGCGTCCGGCCTGACACCGATCATGGGCAGCGCCGTGCAGCGTGGCGAACGCCACGGACCGAAATCACGCTCGCCGGCCTTCAGGTGTGTCGGTTTGTGCCGAAGAGATGACGGGTGCCTTAGCCTCGCTGGCACCCACGAATCACTCGATGACCCTTTCGAGGGCCGCCCCTGGCGGCCCGGACCGCGCCCACCTCATGCTGACCTCCGTGCCCGACACCGCCGAAGCCGATGCGGCGCCGGTGCCTCCAGCGTTGGAGCCGCCGCGGGACACGCTGTCTGACTCCCTGCCCGAGCGCGCCATGCGCGGGGCGCTGCGCGCGGCACCGAAGGTGATCGCCGCCCAGTCGCTGCTGATGATCGCCGCGGTGTCCGGCCTGGCCTCGTGGGCCGAGGCCTCGCCGGGCCTGAAGGGCCTGCTCGGCGTCGTGCTGCTGGTTCTGGCCTTGCGGCTGGCACACCTGCTGCGCGCGCGCGTGGTGATGCCGCCGCCGCCGGCGGCGCGCTGGGTTCCCCAGTACCTCGCCGGCACGGGCGCCATGGCGCTGTGCTGGGCCGCGCTGCCATGGGTGGCGTTCGCCGCGGCCGAGCCCGCGGCGCGGGCCGGTGCGGCGGTGGTGATCCTGGCGGCGGCGCTGGCCGAGGCGCTGGCGCTGCGCGCGATGTCGCGCGTGGCCATCGTGCAGGCCGCCGTCACGCTGGTGCCGGCAGGCGCCTGGTTGCTGGTGCAGGCCGAGGCGCCGGCCTGGGCGGCCGGCGCCGGCCTGTTCACCGGCCTGGCCATGCTGTCGGCCCTATGCCTGTCCCGCGACCGGCAACTGCATGCGCTGATGTCCGTCGAGCAGGAGGCGCATCGCCTGGCGGCGGCAGAAGGGGCGCAGGCCGAGCGTGTCGCGAAGCTGGAGCTGGAGCTGGCGCGCACCGCCGCAGCCCTCGAAGCCGCGCGGGCCGAGACCGATGCGCGCGCGGCGGCCGAGCGCGCCGGCCGCGTGCAGTCGGCCGAGCAGCGCACCATCGATCTCGAGAAGCGCTCGCTGGAACTGGCCCGCGAGGCGGTGACCGACCCGCTGACCCTGCTGCCCAACCGCAAGGGGATCAACCAGCACCTGGTCGAACTGCTGGCGCCGATGTCCCGTCCGGGCAACGAGAACGAACTGGCGCTGCTGTTCCTCGACCTCGACAAGTTCAAGGAGATCAACGACCAGCTCGGCCACCTAGCCGGCGACGCCGTGCTGCGCGTGGTCGCCGAGCGGCTGCGCGAATGCCTGCCGCGCTCGGCCTTCCCGGCGCGCTGGGGCGGCGACGAGTTCATCGTCGTGCTGCCCGGCCTCGGCCGCATCGAGCAGGTGCGCATGGTGGCCGAGAAGGTCCGCGCCGAGCTGCTGGTGCCGATCCGCCTGGAGGACGGCACGGTGCGCGTCGGCTGCAGCGTGGGCATCGCGCTGGCGCCCTACCACGGGCACACCCCCGAGGCGCTGATCATCGCCGCCGACCAGGCCGTCTACGCCGCCAAGACCGAGGACAAGGACCGCGTGCGCGTGTTCGACGTGGCGATGGCGAAGAAGGCGCAGCGGCAGCACCAGATCGCGCAGGCCCTGCCCGGCGCGCTCGAGCGCAACCAGCTCGTCGTCGCCTACCAGCCCATCGTCAACGCGCTGGACGGCACGGCCAGCCACGTCGAGGCGCTGGCGCGCTGGCCGCACCCGACCTGGGGCCCGGTCTCGCCGGGCGAGTTCATCGAGGTGGCCGAGCGCAACGGCCAGATCCACGCCATGGGCCGCTGGGTGCTGCGCCAGGCCTGCCTGGACGCCGCGCGCTGGCCCGGCGCGAACCCGCCCAAGGTCAGCGTGAACGTGTCCGCCGCGCAGGTCAGCTCCGGCAAGCTGGTCTCGCAGGTTCGCGAGGCCCTGGCCGCCGCCAAGCTGCCGCCGCAGCGGCTGGTGATCGAGCTCACCGAGAGCCTGCCGATGGCGCGCAGCGAGGGCGTGTCGCAGACGCTGTCGGACCTGCGCGCGATGGGTGTCGAGCTGGCGCTGGACGACTTCGGCACCGGCTACTCCTCGCTGAGCTCGCTGATGAAGCAGCCGGTGAGCCTGGTGAAGATCGACCAGTCGTTCGTGAAGGATGTGCCCGGCGGCGGCGAGGTGCTGATCAAGGCCACGGTCGACGTGGCGCGCCGCTTCGGCCTCGAGGTGGTGGCCGAGGGCGTCGAGACCGCGCTGCAGCGCTCGCGCCTGGAGTCGCTCGGCGTCAACTACATGCAGGGCTGGCTGTTCGGCCGGCCGATGCCCGCCGACGAGTTCGTCGCCTGGCTGGGCCTGCGCGATGGCAGCAACGAACCCTTCGTGCTGAGGGCCTGAGAGGATGATGCGCCTTCGTTTCCCCCGCCAGCGCGGCTTCACGATGATGGAGCTGATGCTCACCGTGCTGCTGATCGGCGTGCTCTTCGGCCTGGCCGCGCCGGTGTACCAGAGCTACCGCGAACGCACCCGCATCAGCTAGGCCGCGCGCGACATCGCCGCGCTGAGCGCCGACATCCAGCGCTTCGCGCTCGACAACCGTGCCTACCCGCAGACGCTCGACGAGATCGGCGCCGCCGGGCGGCTCGATCCCTGGGGGCGACCCTACCGCTACTACAACGTCGAGGCCAATGGCCGCGGCGGTGCGCGCAAGGACAAGCGGCTCAATCCGCTGAACACCGACTTCGACCTCTACAGCCTCGGCAAGGACGGCAAGACCAAGCCGCAGGTCAGCCAGAAGGACAGCGTCGACGACGTCATTCGTGCCAGCAACGGCCGGTACATCGGCAAGGCCGAGGACTACTGAGACGCGGCGCGTGGACCAGGCTCCTGTTCTCGCCGGTCGCGGCCGCCTGGCAAGGCGGTTGTTCCTGCTGTTCGTCGTCGTCGCGCTCGTGCCGCTGGCGCTGACCGACTGGGTCGCCAGCCTGGCCACCCGGGAGGTCGCGATGCGGCTGACCGAGGAACACCGGGTGCAGGCCACCCGGCACACCAGCCGCCAGGTGTTCGACCGGCTGCTGGCCGGGAAGTCGCTGCTGCTTGCGCAGGCCGAGGCGCGATCGCAGGAGGCGCCGCCGGGGCTGGGGCGCGTGTTCAGCCACGTGGTGCACGTCCAGGCCGACGAGGTGACCAGCTGGCCGGCGCACCGGGGCGAGGACCTGCTGCGTGCCTGGCAGGCTGCTGCGGCGGGCGGCATCGTGGTGCCGCCGGACCGCGCCGCCATCGAAGTGCAGCTTCGTGTCGACCACTCGCTGCCCGGCCAGGCGCGCGTGATGCTCGGTGCGCATCGGCGGGGCACGCTGGCGTGGCTCGCGGTGCTGGAGAACGACTATCTCTGGGGCCCGCTGGCCGACGCCGGCCTGGACACGGCCTGGTGGGTGCACGACGGACAGGGGCAGCTCGTCGTGCACCAGGCGGGCGAGGACTACACACTGCGCAGCGAAGGTGCGAGCTTCGCCGGCGAGCTGATCGAGACGTCGACCGAGCTGTTCCTCGGCGGGGAGCTGCTGGCCACCGATTGGCGCTTTACCCAGCGCTCGCCGCGCAAGCCCGTGCTGTGGTACGGCGCGCCGCTGGTGCTGTGGCTCGGGCTGGTGGCCCTGGCCGCGCTGCTGGTGATCGCGATGCTCAGCCACTGGCGCATCCGCATGACGCTCGAACCCCTGGCGCAGCTGACGCGCGTCACGCGGCGGCTGGCCCAGGGTGCGGTGGGGGCGCGCGTCGAGATCCGCCGCGACGACGAGATCGGCGAGCTGGCCGAGGCGTTCAACGAGATGGCCGCGCGCATCGAGACGCAGTTCGCCGCCCTCGAGGGGCTGGCGGTCATCGACCGCGACATCCTGGCGGGCGCGCCGTTCGAGCGGGTGGCGGGGCATGCCCTGCAGCGCCTGGCCACCCACTACCCGCAGGCCTGCGCGATGGTGGCCTGGCGGGATGGCGAGAAGGGCATGAGGCAGGCCTGGCTGGCCCCGGCCGCCGACAGGACGCGACTGGTTCTCAACGACCGCTTCGAGGCGCGCGAGGGTGGCTTCGAGCGCTTCGCCTCGATCGGCGAGGACCTCCAGCGCGTGGCGGGCGAATCCGGCGAGCCGCCATGCGGCGCTCTGGCGCCTTGCCTGCGCAACGCCGGCATCGACCGCGCGGCGGTGGCCGTGCTGCTGCCGCTGCGTCATGAGGGCGAGACCGTGGCCATGCTCGGACTGGGGCTGCAGTCGCCCCTGCCCGACGACGCGCTCCAGCCGGCCCGCGACGTGCGTGACAGGCTCAGCGTGGCACTGGCCGCGCGCATGCGCGAGCAGCAGCTGGTGCATCGGGCCGCGCACGACAGCCTGACCGGACTGGCCAACCGCTACGGCCTGCAGACCCGTCTGGAAGCCCTGCTCGACCGGGCGGCGCACGGTGCCCGGCTGGCCGTGGTGTCGATCGACCTCGACCACTTCAAGGACGTCAACGACACGCTCGGGCACGAGGCCGGCGACGAGCTGCTGTGTGCCGCCAGCCAGCGCCTGAGCGCCTGCGTGCCGGCCGGCGCCGTGGTGGCGCGCCCTGGCGGCGACGAGTTCGTGGTGCTGCTGCCCGAGGCCGATGCCGCCACCGCGGCCAGCGTGGCCGACCTGGCGCTGGCGGCGCTCGGCCGGCCTTTCGCGCTGCGCAGCGGCGAGAACCGCATCGGCGCCAGCGCCGGCATCGCGCTGTGCCCCGACCACGGCACGCAGCGCGAGGAGCTGATGCGCTGTGCGGACATCGCCCTGTTCGCCGCCAAGGCGGCCGGGCGCGGGCAGCACAAGGTCTTCACCCCCGAGCTCGACCGCGCGTCGCGCGAGCGCGTGCAACTGCAGCTGGAGCTTCGCCAGGCGCTGGACCGCGGCGAGTTCGTGGTGCACTTCCAGCCGCGCGTGCAGCCCGGCGACGGCCGCATCCTGGCGGCCGAGGCGCTGGTCCGCTGGGAACATCCGCAGCGCGGCCTGCTGTTCCCCGGCGCCTTCATCGAGGTGGCCGAGTCGGCCGGGCTGATCGACGAGCTGGGTCGCTGGGTGCTGGATGCCGCCTGCGCGCAGGCTGCGATCTGGCGGCGCGAAGGGCTGGCACTGCAGCGCGTCTCGGTCAACGTCTCGCCGCGCCAGCTGGCCTCGGGCGAACTGCCCGCGCTGGTCGGCGAGGTGCTCGAGCGCCACCGCCTGCCCGGCAGCGTGCTGGAGCTGGAGGTCACCGAGAGCCTGCTGATGAACGACCCTGGCGAGGCGCGCGCGCAGCTGGCCGGGCTGCGACAGCGCGGCGTGACCGTGGCACTGGACGACTTCGGCACGGGCTACTCGTCGATGGCGCTGCTGCGACAGCTGCCGATCGACGTGATGAAGGTGGATCGCTCCTTCGTCGTCGGCCTGGGCGTCGACGAGGGGGCGATGGCGGTCACGCGGGCCATCGTGACGCTGGCGCGCTCGCTGCGGCTGCATCTGGTGGCCGAAGGGGTCGAGACGGAAGCGCAGGCCGAGGTGCTGCGCTCGCTGGGCTGCGACGAACTGCAGGGCTACCTGTTCAGCAGGCCGGTGCCGGCGGCTGAATTCGCACGCCTTGCCGGGCTGGCGCGCGCCGCGCCGGCCTCGCGGCTCAGCGTCGTGCAGGGTCGCCCGGGCTGAGCTGCCACGACGGCTCGCGCCTCGCGCGTGGCCAGGGCGGGATCTCGAACGCCGGCAGCTCCTGCAGCAGGAAGGCCAGCGCGATCAGCAGCGTCGGCACGTGGTACATCAGCACCCACAGCGGGCTGGCCTCGACGTCGAAGCGCGGCAGCGCGAGTACCGCGATCACCAGCGCCGCCGGCGTGAGCAAGGGGATCGAGCGGCGGAACATCGCGAACAGCCGCGCGCCGCGGTGGCGCTCGTGAAACTGCGAAGGCGGCTCGGCCAGCGTACGGGCGAGGTGTTCGGCGGCGCGGTCGAGCGCGGCCTCGGCGGTGCGGGTGCGCCGGTCGCTGCCGCCGCGCAGCCGCAGCCGCGTGCGCCAGCCGCCGCGCTCGCGCAGCAGCCGAGTCCAGTCCCAGCCGAGCACGGCCAGCAGGTCGTCGGGCAGCGCGAATGCGACGGGCCCGGTCTCGACCAGGCGCAGATCGGCGGCCACGCCGCGCACCGGCGAGACGGTCATCGTCAACTCCAGGCCATCGAGTCGCACCACGCCGCGCGTGAACACCCGGCCGGTGGCGTGGACCATCTGCTGGCGCGCCAGCGCGAAGCCCTCGCCGCGGCGCAGCAGCGCCGAGGGCGGCACGGCCATCACGCGATCGAGCAGTTCGGCGCCGTTCGGGCCCATCGCCTCGGCACTGCCCTCGGGGCCGTCGCCACCGGACAGCGTGCGCACCAGGCGCAGCGTGCCGGTGGGCAGGCTCTCCAGCGCCAGGCCTTCGTGCAGCGTGCCCAGGCCGTGGGCCGAGGCGTCGAGCTCGCGCGCGCGGAAGGCGATGCGCCGGGCGATGCGGTCGCTGGTCGCCAGGTCGACCGCGATGCCGCGCCGCACGAAGGGCTCGGCCAGCGCGAGCACCTCGTGATGCGTCAGCGGCGCGCCGTCCATGCCGTCGTCGTCAGGCCAGCACCAGCTTGCGGCCGAAGGGCGGCTCGGCGCGCGCATGGGCTTCGGTCACCGCCCAGATCACCGGGCAGCGCGGCCGGTGGCGCGCCGGGCCGTCGAGGTCGGTGAGCACGACGGCGATGTCCGGGTCGTGCGCGTCGGCCTGCTCGAGCAGCGGCGTGAAGTCGGTGCCGCCGCGGCCGTCGAAGCTCAGGTCGCGCAGGCTGACGCGGCCGGGAGCGAAGCGCTCGACGCGCTGCACGCGGTCGTCGCCGACGATCAGGCTGAGGCCGGCGCCGCTGCGCCGCGCGATGGCCTCGATCTCGCGGCTGAAGCGCGCCAGCAGCGCATCGTCGATCGAGCCGGAGACGTCGACGATCACCGCCAGCTTCGGCACGCGCCGCGTGGCGCCGTGGCCGGGCTCGAAGGGCAGGCGGCGGCTGCCACGGCGGCCCTGGTTGGCGAGGTAGGAGCGCGACGGCCGCGACCAGGAGAGCTCGGGCAGCGGCGCCAGGCCGCGCGCGAGCTGGCGGCGCAGCACCTGCTCCCAGGGCGTGCGCACGCGCGGCAGGTCGGCCAGCAGCGTGCGCAGCATCGAGTGCGCGCCGTCGCCGGCATGGGCACGGGCCAGGCGCGCGGCCCACTCGCGGGCCGCCTCGGCCTCGCGCTCGGGCGCCTGTTCCTCGCCGCCGGGGGCTTCCAGCAGGTCGGCATGGTCGGCACGTTCGAGCGAGCGCTCGGCCTGCGCGCGCTGGGCCTGGTCGCGGCCGTTGCCGCTGCGCTGTCGCGCCAGCTCGCGGTAGAGGCGTTCCACGTCCCACTCGAGCAGCGACACCTCCACCGGCTGCACGATGCCCAGCCCGGTGCGCAGCAGCGCATCCAGCGTGACGGCGCCGGTCGGCAGGCTCAGCCAGCCGAGGTGGCCGAGCGTGCTGTTGACGATGGCGTCGGCGCAGGTGTTGAACAAGGCGCGGTCGGCCTCGCCCACGAGCTGGCGCAACTCGGCGAAGCGCTGCACGTGGCGCAGCGCGATGTGGAGCACCTCGTGCGCCACCCAGCCGGCCTGCTCGTCGAGATCGAGGGCCTCGAAGGACGCGCCGTAGAGCAGGGTGCTGCCGTCGGTGGCCACGGGGCAGGCCTGCTCGGCATCGGCCGGCAGGTCGCGGTGGTGCACCCACAGCGCCAGGCCGCCGGTGGAGGGGGCGTACTCCACCATGCGCTGCACCGCGCGCGTGCCTCGGTGCCCGAGCCGCTCAGCCACCGAGGCCCTCGGCGCGGCGCCGCTCGCTGTAGCGCTGGTAGGCTGGGCTGTCGAGCACCGCCGCTTCCAGGCCGCCTTCCAGCGCGCGCTGCAGCAGCAGCTCCATCGACAGCGTCTGGGCCTCGCGCAGCGGCAGGCCCGAGCCTGCGCCGAGCTCCGGCAGCTGCTCGACGATTTCCAGTGCCCGCTGCATCGTCGTCGCGTCGCGGCAGGCGGCCAGCAGCCCGTAGACCATGCCGTACAGCCCGTCGAGGCTGCGCGGCAGCAACGCGAGCGTCTCGGGGCCCGGCTTCGCGTCGAGCAGCTTCACCACGTCGACGGCCGCCTGCAGCTCGCGCAGCACGCCGAAGAACTCGGCCGCGTTGGCCGCGCCGATGCGGCCCTGCACGAACACCCGCCGCGCCGACTCCGAGACGCCCGAGCGCAACACGTTGGAGATGTCCTCCCAGCCGCGCGGGCTGGCGCCGACGAGGTGGTCGTTGGCCAGCTGCGCCGCCGTGTCGTCGAGCTTGTCGGGCCGCACCTTGAGGTAGGCCATCACCTCGGGCGCGAAGTCGTTGGCGATGGCGTGGGCGAGGAAGGCGTCGATCGCCGTCTGCACGTGCAGGTGGAACATGCGGTCGGCCAGCGCCGTGCCCATGTCGTGGCTCACCGCGCCGTGGAAGCTGGCGTTGCCCGCGGCCACCACCTGCCAGCCGTCGGGCAGGCGGTAGTTGCCGACGCGCCGATCGAGGATCAGCGAGTAGGCGGAGATCTGCAGCCGCTGGTCGGCGGCGGTGAGCTCGTCGAGGAAGAGGATGCCGGCCGGCTCGTCGGGCGTGGGCAGGAACTCCGGCGGGAACCACACCGTCTTCGCCTGCGTGTCGTCGGCGAAGATCGCGCCGCGCAGGTCGACCGGCTCGATGGTGGTCAGCCGCAGGTCGACCAGCGGCACGCCGAAGTGCTGCGCCACCTGGCGCACGATCGACGACTTGCCGACGCCGCGCGTGCCCCACAGCATGGTGGCGCGCCGGCGCAGCGCCGGCGCGGCGTACTGCTCGATCAGCGCGGCCCTGGCGGCGGCGATCGAGATCGGCGGGATGTTCATCGGGTTGCCCAGCATCGTTCAGCTCGCGGGTGGGTTCGGGGACTCGGTGCGCCACGACACGGCCTCGGAGGCGCGCGGCAGCCGCGGCCACTCGAAGCGCGGCAGCTCCTGCAGGCTCACGCCCAGCGCCAGCAGGATCGGCGGCGCGTTGAAGATCAGCATGCGCCAGACCGAGTCGCGGGCGAAGTCCATGCTGGTGACCACGAAGGACATTGCGATCAGGCCCAGCGCGGCCAGCAGCGGCACGCAGCGCCGTGCCGCCACGCGCCAGCGCGCCGCAGCCTGGCGCTCGTGGAAGCGCGCCGGCGGCTCGGCCAGCGTGCGGGCCAGGTGCTCCACGGCGCGCTGCATCTGTTCGATGGCGGCCTCGCTTCGTTGCGGCTCGCGGCGCGGTGCGCGGAAGTGGCCGCGCCAGCGTTCACCGAGCCGCCACAGCGTGCTCCAGCCGCCGCCGAGCACGGCGAGCAGGTCGTCGGGCAACGCGGCGAGCTCGGGCGCCTCGAGCTCGACCTCGGCGGTGATGCCGGCGACGGCCGGCAGCGTCAGGTGCAGCCGTACGCCGGCCACGCGGGCCTCGATCCAGGCCACCACCACGCGCACGCCGCCGTCGTCGGCGCGCATGGCGCGCTGCCCGAGCGCGATCTCCCAGCCCTCGCCGCGGCGCCATTGCGCGGCGGGCGGCACGGCCTCGA
>Ga0073934_10008371_pt1 | contig 13825 bp, 17 predicted proteins | sample LarsenN4metaG_FD_76834 | JGI IMG/M metagenome (GOLD analysis project Ga0073934, IMG submission 76834) | Hot spring sediment bacterial and archeal communities from British Columbia, Canada, to study Microbial Dark Matter (Phase II) - Larsen... ...
CTTGGCGGTGCCGCTGGCGGCGTCGACCTCCTTCAGCTCGGCGTTCGGCCGGTATTCGAGCACGCTGCCGTAGCGGTCCTTGAAGGCCTTCTCGAACAGCGCCTTCTTCGACTGGATCTCGGGGTTGGCATCGAGCACCAGCACCTTGGACTTCGGCTTGGCCGCCTGCAGGTAGGAGGCGACCAGGCAGGCGCGCTCGTACGGCCCCGGGGGGCAACGGTACGGCACCTTCGGGATGGAGATGGCGAACACGCCGCCGTCCCTCATCGCCTCGAGCTGCTGGCGCAGCGCGACGGTCTGGGCGCCCGCCTTCCAGCTGTGCAGGAAGCGCGTCTGCGCGGCCGGCGAGGCGAGCCCGCCCACCGTCTCGTTCATGAAGTCGATGCCGGGGGACACCACCAGCCGGTCGTACGGCAGGCTGCTGCCGTCCGCCAGGCGGACGGTCTTGCCCGCCGCGTCGATGGCGGTCACCTCGCCCTGCACGACCCTCACGCCGATGGCTTTCAGGCCCCCGTAGCCGTGCGTCACGTCGCCGATCTGCTTGTAGCCGCCCAGCACCAGGTTCGAGATCGGGCAGGAGACGAAGCTGGCGTTGCGCTCGACCAGCGTCACATCCACATTGCCGCCCCACATCTTCAGGTAGCGCGCCGCGGTGGCGCCGCCGAAGCCGCCGCCGACCACGACCACGCGGCCGATCGACGGGCCCGAGCCCGTGGTGGCGCAACCAGCCAGCGCGAGGCCGCCGAACGCAGCACCGGCGCCGAGCAGGCGACGCCGGGAGAAATTCTGGGTGTTCATGTCGTGTCTCCTCAGCGGGCGGGCTTCTGCGCGGCGAACCAGTTGGCGATCAGCTTGAGCTGCTCGTCGGTATAGCCCTTGGAGATCTGGTGCATGATCGTCGCGGGCTGGGCGCCGCTCTTGTAGTCGGCGATCTGGGCGAGGATCTTCTCCGCCGCCACGCCGGCCAGCGGCTTGACGTCCTTGCCGCGCACGTTGCCGTTGGTGCCGTGGCAGTTGGCGCAGGTGGCGGCGAGATTGCGCGCCAGGTTGGGATCCGGGGTCTGGGCATGCGCCCAGGTCGCGGCCAGCGCCAGGACGGCGGCGACCAGGGAACGGCAGTCGAGCATCAAAGGTCTCCTCGGCAGTGAACGCGCGGATTGTGGGTCAATCGTGCGTGCCGCCGCGCTCCGGGTTTACGCACTTGCCAAGCAGGCTGCTGTGGGGCTCCAATATCAGTCAATCCGAATGTACTGTTAGAGAACGATGCGTGCGATCGTGAAAACCCTTCCCGCGCTGCTGGTCGCGGCGGCGCTGCACGGCGCCGTGTGCGCGCAGGACAGCCCGGTGCCGGAGGCGGTCGCGCCAGGCGTGTGGATGGTGCAGGGGCAGTCGGCGCTGGGTTCCTCGGCGAACCGCAACTTCATCTCGAACGCCGGCTTCGTCGTCACCGACGACGGCGTGGTGGTGATCGACGCACTCGGCTCCCCTGCGCTGGCGGAAGAACTGCTGGCGCAGATCCGCCGCATCACGCCTGTGCCGGTGCGCCACGTGATCCTCACCCACTACCACGCCGACCACATCTACGGGCTGCAGGCGTTCAAGGCGGCCGGGGCGACCGTGATCGCCCACCGCGCCGCGGGCGAGTACCTCAACTCGGACACCGCCGCGCAGCGTCTGAAGGCGAGCCGCGAGGAGCTGTTCCCCTGGATCGACGAGAAGACGCGCCTCGTCGGCGCCGACCGCTGGATCGACGCGCCCACCTCGATCACGGTCGGCGGGATGGAATTCCGCCTGCAGCCGGTGGGCCCGTCGCACACGCCGGAAGACCTGGTGGTCTATGTCCCGAAGCTGCGCACGCTGTTCGCCGGCGACCTCGTGTTCCGCGGCCGCGTTCCCTTCGTCGGGCAGGCCGACAGCGGCCACTGGATCCAGGCCCTGGACACGCTGCTCGGCTACGACATCGACGTCGTGGTGCCGGGGCACGGGCCAGCCTCGCGCAGCGCGCGCGCCGACCTCCAGCTCACCCGCGACTACCTGGCGCACCTGCGCACGACGATGGGCGAGGCGGCGCGTAACATGGAACCCTTCGAGGACGCATACGCGAAGACGGACTGGTCGCGCTTCGACAAGCTGCCTCTGTTCAAGGCGGCCAACCGCATCAACGCGTACAACACCTACCTGCTGATGGAGCACGAGTCCAAGTGAACCGACACCGACGCGGGATGCTCGCCGCGGCCGCCGCTTTCGGGCTGGCACCGGTGCTGGCGGCGCCGGCCGCGCCCGGCGAGGCGGTGCGCTGGCCCGAGGTCACGCTGCTCGACGGTTCGCGCTGGAGTCCGGCGACCGGGCGCGCCCAGGTGGTGGTGTTCTGGTCGGTCAGCTGCCCGTTCTGCCGCCGCCACAACGTGCACATCGACAAGCTGTACCGCGCCACGGCAGACGCCGGGCCCCAGGTGCTCACGGTCTGCCGCGACCGCGACGCCGCCGCGGTGCGGCGCTACCTCACGGCCCATGGCTACACCTTCCCCGTCAGCCTCGACCACGACGCCGTCGCCGCGGCGCTGGCCGCGCGGCGCATGTTTCCACTCACCGTGCTCGTCGATCGCCACGGGCGCCTGAAGCAGGCCATCCCGGGCGAGATGTTCGAGGAGGACGTGATGGAGCTGACCCGGCTCGCATGACCCCCGGAGACCGCCATGAAGCGAACTGCCGCCGCCCTCCTCGTCGCCGCCCCGCTGGCCGCGTTCGCGCAGGCCCCGCTCTTCCAGGACGCCGACCTCGCGCTCGGCGAGAAGCTCATCGCCGAGCACAAGTGCACCGCCTGCCACATCCGCCGCGTCGGCGGGGACGGCAGCGCGATCTACCGCCCGAAGGACCGCATCAGCACGGCCGGTGCGTTGCGCGGGATGGTCGACTACTGCAGCACCGAACTGAATCTGGGGCTGTTCCCGGAAGAGGTGACGGCCGTCGCGGCGGTGCTCGACCGCGACCACTACCACTTCGAGCGCAAGCGCTAGGCGATAGACTGGCCGCATGAGCGACACCGACGCCACCGACACCCCCAAGGCCGAAGCCGACGAGGTCTTCGAATCGGCCGCGGAGTTGTTCGCGCTGCTGTCCACGCCGATCCGCCTGAAGCTGCTCTCGGCGCTGTGCAACGGCGAGCGCAACGTCTCCGAACTGCTGGCGCAGATCGACACCACGCAGCCCAACCTGTCGCAGCACCTGGGCACGCTGTACCGCGCGCAGATCCTCGGCCGACGGCGCGAGGGCACGCAGATCTACTACCGCATCGCCAACCAGCGCGCCGTGACGCTGTGCCGCGCCGTGTGCACGCAGATGGCGCTGGAGATGGACGGCAGCGCAGAGCTTCCGGTCGAGGAACGGCTGCTGCCCTCGCGGCGCCGCCCGGCCTGACTCCGCGCAGTCGCGGGGTGCACGATCGTTCGTGCCGGCGCACAATCGCGCCCTGAGCTTCTGCTGTACCCAGCGAGATGAGCACCCACTTCGCCCGCACCACGGGCCTGATCGCGAGCCTGCTGCTGTGCGCGGCGTCCGGTTCGGCGCGCGCCGCCGGCCCCAGCGCCGAGCAGGTGGTGGGCGGGATCGAGGCGGTGCTGTTCGTGTGCACCCCGCTCGACCCCAAGAGCGTCAAGCCCGGCCAGGACCTGCTGCAGCGCGCGGTGGAGCAGCGCAAACTCGACCTCGCGGCCATCCGTCGCAGCGAGGCCTACCGGAGCACCTACAACTCCGAGGTCAACCGGCTGCTCGCGCTGCCCCAGCGCGAGCGCGTGAGCGCCTGCCAGACGGCTTGGTGAAAGCCCGGCCACCCGAAGCGCGGGATTGCCGCGCGCGGACGCGGCCGCGACCATGGAGCCACCTTCCGCAGTCGCCTCGTGCCATGCCGTCCGCACCCGACTCCCTGCCGCCGCGCAAGCTCTCGCCCGCCGAAGCGCAGGAACTGCGCTGGCACGAGCTGCTGCAACGCCTGCAGACGCTCAACGCGCAGCTCGAGTACCTGAAGCTGATGATGAAGCTCGGCGTGCGCTGAGCGCCCGCGCTCACACGCCGGTCAGCACGCGCAGGTGCGCCGCGACGCTGCGCGCCAGCGCGCTGAGGTTGTAGCCCCCCTCGAGACACGACACGATGCGCCCCTGCGCATGGCGCTTGGCGATGTCCTTGATGCGCAGCGTGATCCACTCGTAGTCGGCCTCCACCAGGCCGAGCTGGCCGAGGTCGTCCTCGCGGTGCGCGTCGAAGCCGGCCGAGATGAAGAGCATCTCGGGGCGGAACGCGTCCAGCGCCGGCATCCAGTTGGCCTCGATCAGCTCGCGCAGTTCGCCACCGCGCGTGTAGGGCGGGATCGGCAGGTTGAGCATGTTGGTGCCCTTGGGCACCGCGCCGCTGTAGGGGTACAGCGGGTGCTGGAAGAAGCTGACCATCAGCACGCGCTCGTCGCCGGCCAGGATGTCTTCGGTGCCGTTGCCGTGGTGCACGTCGAAGTCGATCACCGCCACGCGCTTGAGGCCGCGCACGTCCAGCGCGTGGCGCGCCGCCACCGCCACGTTGTTGAAGAAGCAGAAGCCCATCGCCTCGTCGCGCATCGCGTGGTGGCCGGGCGGCCGCACGGCGCAGAAGGCGTTCTCGGCGCGACCGTCGAGCACCGCGTCGGTGGCGGCCACGGCGGCGCCGGCGGCGCGCAGCGCGGCCTTCCAGGTGCCGGGGTTGGCGGCGGTGTCGGGGTCGAGCGCCTTCGACTCGCCGCTCGCCTCGATGCGCTCCAGCAGGTCGCGCAGCTCGGCGACGTAGTGGTGGGTGTGCGCGAGCTCGATGTCGGACAGCTGCGCCAGCGGCGCGTCGTGGCGGGTCAGCGCGATGTCCAGGCCGATGGCGATGAGGTGGTCCTCGATCGCATCGAGCCGCTGCGGACACTCCGGATGCCCCGAACCCATGTCGTGACGGCGGCAGTCGGCATGGGTGAAGAACGCTGTGCTCATGTCTCGGGGTTATCGCGATTCGGTTATGGTCTGGGCATGAACTCAGCACTCGCCGGCCGCATCGACCGGCTCATCGACCAGATTAGCACGATCATCGTGGGCAAACGCCCGCAGATCGAGGACTGCGTGGCCTGCCTGCTGGCCGGCGGGCACCTGCTGATCGAGGACGTTCCCGGCGTCGGCAAGACCACGCTGGCGCATGCGCTCGCGGTGTCGCTGGGCCTGCGCTTCTCGCGCACCCAGTTCACCGCGGACCTGATGCCGTCCGACCTGATCGGGGTCAGTGTCTACGAGCGTAGCAAGGAGGCGTTTGTCTTCCATCAAGGGCCCGTCTTCGCCCAGGTGCTGCTGGCCGACGAGATCAACCGCGCCGGCCCGAAGACGCAGAGCGCGCTGCTCGAGGCGATGGAGGAGCATCAGGTCAGCGTCGAGGGCGAGACGCGCCGGCTGCCCGAGCCGTTCTTCGTGATCGCCACGCAGAACCCGACCGACCAGCTCGGCACCTACCCGCTGCCCGAGTCGCAGCTCGACCGCTTCCTCATGTGCATCACGCTCGGCTACCCCGACGCGAAGAGCGAACGCGCGCTGCTGTCCGGGCAGGACCGCCGCGAGGCGATTCACGCGCTGCAGCCGGTGATGACCCCCGCCGAGCTGAGCGCGGCGCAGAAGGACGTGCAGGCGGTGCACGCGTCGGAGGCGCTGCTCGACTACCTGCAGGCGCTGATCGCCGCGACGCGCTCGGGGCGCTGGTTCGTCGAGGGCCTGTCGCCGCGCGCCGGCATCGCGCTGCTGCGCGCCGCCAAGGCGCGCGCGCTCATCAACCACCGCGACTATGTCGCGCCCGACGACGTGCAGGCGGTGCTGCCGCAGGCCGTGGCGCACCGCCTCGTGCCCGTGGCGGGCGCCGGGCGCGGCCGCGTCGAGCAGGTGCGCGCGATGATCGCCGCGGTGCCGGTGCCGTGAGCGCCTCGACGCTCGCGCAGCGGGCCTGGATGCAGCCGGCCGACCTGCTGCGCCGGCGCTGGCGCCAGTGGTGGCAGGCGCGGCTGCCGCGCAGCGACACCCTGCTGCTCGGCCAGCGCAACATCTACATCCTGCCGACGCCGGCCGGGCTGACGTTCGCGGGCACGTTGATCGTGCTGCTGCTCGCTTCGATCAACTACCAGCTCAACCTCGGCTACGTGCTGACCTTCCTGCTCGCCGGCAGCGGCGTGGTGTCGATGCACGTCACGCACGCCACCTTGCGCGGGCTGACGCTGCGCCTGCGCGCCCCCGCGCCGGTGTTCGCCGGCGAGGCGGCGCGGCTCGAGGCGGTGCTCACCAGCCCGGACAAGGCGCGCTTCGGCCTCGGCCTGCGGCTGGCCGAGGCGGCGGCCGACACGCTCACCTGGATCGACGTGCCGGCGCTGGGGCAGGCCGCGGCGCAGGTCGCCTTCGTGCCCGCCGAGCGCGGCCTGCACGAGCTGCCGGCCCTGAGCATCGAGACGCGTTTCCCGCTCGGGCTGTTCCGCGCCTGGGCGATCTGGCGCCCGGCCTCGCAGCTGCTCGTCTATCCGGCGCCGGAGCGCCCCGCGGCACCCCTGCCGCCGGCGCGTGCCGTGGCCGGCGGCGTGACCCGCGGCCGCTCCACCCAGGGCGGCGAGGTCGAGGGCGTGCGCGGCTACCGGCGCGGCGATCCGCTCAAGCTCGTTTACTGGAAGAAGGCCGCCAAGTCGCTCGCCGGCGGCGGCGAGCTCGTCAGCCGCGACACGGCCAGCGCCGTGCAGCAGCAGCTGTGGCTCGACTGGCAGTCGTGCGGCACGCTGCCGCCGGAGGCGCGGCTGGCGCGGCTGGCCGCATGGGTGATGGCCGCCCAGCGCGCCGGCGCCGCGTACGGGCTCGGCCTGCCCGGCACGCAGATCGAACCCGCGGAAGGCGAGGCGCACCGGCGCCGCTGCCTGGAGGCGCTGGCACTGTGGCGCTGAGCCTGCCCAGCGGACCGGGCTGGCGCCTGCCGCGCTGGCCGGGCTGGTCTCGCCTGCCGCGCGAGGGGCGCGACACGCTCTTCCTGCTCGGCGTGATCGCCTGGACGGTGCTGCCGCACGCCTCCCACCTGCCCGCCTGGTGCACCGCGCTCACGGCGCTGGTGCTGCTGTGGCGCGCCGCGCTGGCGGTCGGCAACGGGCCGCTGCCGGGCCGCTCGCTGCTGGTGGCCGTGCTCGCCGTGGCTGCCGGCCTGACCTTCATGAGCTACCGCACCCTGCTCGGCAAGGAGCCGGGCGTGACCATGGCGGTGGTGCTGATGGCGCTGAAGACGCTCGAGCTGCGCGCGCGGCGCGACGCCTTCGTCGTGTTCTTCCTCGGCTTCTTCCTGGTGCTGACGCACTTCCTGTACTCGCAGTCCATCGGCGTGGCCGCGGCCATGCTGGTATCGGTGTGGGGGCTGCTCACCGCGCTGGTGCTCTCGCACATGCCCGTGGGCCAGCCCAGCCTGAAGCAGGCGGCGCTGCTGGCGGGCCGCACCGCGCTGCTCGGCGCGCCGATCATGCTGCTGCTGTTCCTGCTGTTTCCTCGCATCGGCCCGCTGTGGGGCGTGCCCAAGGACGGGCTGGCCGCCACCGGCCTGTCCGACCGCATGCGCATGGGCTCGGTGGCCGAGATCGCGCAGGACGATCGCATCGCGCTGCGGCTGCGCTTCGACGGTCCCGCGCCGGCGCCCGAGTCGCTCTACTTCCGCGGCCCGGTGCTGGCCCGCTTCGACGGCATCGAGTGGCGCGTGCTGGTGCCGCGCTTCCCGCAGCGCCTGCAGCCGCAGGCGGAACTGCGCACCTCGGGGCGCACGCTGGCCTACGAGATGACGGTCGAGCCGCTGCGCCTGCCGACCCTGCCGCTGCTCGAGACGAGCCCGGCGGCGCCGAGCATCGAGGGCTACCGGCTGCGGCAGACGCCCGACCTGCAGTGGCTGACCGACCGGCCGATGATCGACCGCCTGCGCTTGCGCGCCGAGGCGAACCTGCGCTTCGAGCACGGACCGAAGGAGCCGGTGCTGGGGCTGCAGGACTACCTCGAGCTGCCGCCCGGCTTCAACCCGCGCACGCTGGAGTGGGCCGCCGCGCTGCGGCGCGACCCGGCCTTCGCCAACGCCGGCCCGTCCGAGCTGGCCCAGCGCGTGATGCAGCACATCCGCCAGGGCGGCTACACGTACACGCTGGCGCCCGGCGAGTACGGCCGGCACGCCGTCGACGAATTCTGGTTCGACCGCAAGGAGGGCTTCTGCGAGCACTTCGCGGCCGCCTTCGTGGTGGTGATGCGCGCGCTGGACGTGCCGGCACGCATCGTCACCGGCTACCAGGGTGCCGACCCCGTGCCGGTGGACGGCTACGTGATCGTGCGCCAGAGCGCCGCGCATGCCTGGGCCGAGTACTGGCAAGCCGGCCGGGGATGGGTGCGCGCCGACCCGACGGCGGCCGTCGCGCCCGACCGCATCTCGCGCAGCCTGCGCCTCGCGCCGCCGCCGGGGCTGGTGGCCGGTGCGATCGACGCGATGAACCCGGAACTGCTGCAGCGCCTGCGCGAAGGCTGGGAAGCGCTGAACAACCGCTGGAACCAGTGGGTGCTGAACTACTCGCGCGGTCAGCAGCTCGAGGTGCTCAAGGACCTCGGCTTCGACGCGCCCGACTGGCAGACGCTGGCCAAGCTGCTCGTGACGGCACTCAGCTCGCTGGCCCTGCTGGGGGCCGCCTGGGCCTGGTGGGACCGGCACCGCATCGACCCGTGGACGCGCCAGCGCGAGGCGCTGCTGCGCACCCTGCGGCGCGTCGGCGTCGAGGCGCAGGCCCACGACGCGCCGGGCATGCTGGCGCGCCGCGTGCGCGAGCGCCACGGCGAGGCGGGCGCGCCGCTGGCCGCCCTGCTCGACCGGCTCGAGGCGCAGCGCTACGGTCGCGAGGCGCGCCGCGCGCCGGACGCCACCCTGACGCACGACTTCGCGGCCGCCGCACGCGCCCTCGCCTCGGCCGCACCACGATGAACGACACGCTCCACGGATTGCGATCGCGGCGGCACTGCCTCGGCGCCCTCGGCGCCGCCGCGCTCGGCCTCGCCGCGCCGGCGCTCGCGCGCCCGCGCCGCGATGCCGACCCGGTGGCCTACGGCACGCGCGAGGACGTGATGCGCTTCGCCGACGAGGCCGCCCAGCGCCTCGGCCTCGAGCCCGAATGGACGCGCGCGGCCCTCGCGCGGGCGAGCTACGTGCCGGCAGTGGCCAGGCTCATCATGCCGCCGCCGGCCGGCACGGCCAAGGATTGGGCCGCCTATCGCCGCCGCTTCGTCGAGCCGCTGCGCATCCGCGCCGGGCTGGACTTTTGGCGCGACAACGACACCGCGCTGCAGCGTGCCGAGCAGCGCTGGGGCGTGCCGCCGGCCGTGGTGGTGGGCATCGTCGGCGTGGAGACGATCTACGGCCGCCAGATGGGGAGCTTCCGCGTGCTCGACGCGCTGGCCACGCTGTCGTTCGACTTCCCCGCCGGGCGGCGCGACCGTACACCCTTCTTCCGCAGCGAGCTGGAGGCCTTCCTGCAGCTCGTCCGCCAGGAAGGGCTGGACCCGCTCGAGCCGCTGGGCAGCTACGCCGGCGCGATGGGGATGCCGCAGTTCATGCCGTCGAGCATCCTGCGCTACGGCCTCGACTTCGACGAGGACGGCCACGTCGACCTGCACCGCAACCCGGCCGACGTGATCGGCAGCGTGGCCCACTACCTCGCCCAGTTCGGCTGGGAGCGGGACGTGCCGACGCACTTCGGCGTGGCCGCTCCCACCGAGGTGCGCGATCGTGCGCTGCTGCTGGTGCCCGACATCGTGCCCAGCTTCGGCGCGGCCGAGTTTGCCGAGCGCGGCGCGGTGCTCGACGAGGCCGGCCGCGCCTGGGGCGGCAAGCTGGCGCTGATCGAACTGGCCAACGGCGAATCCGCGCCGAGCTACGTGGCCGGCACGGGCAACTTCTACGCCATCACGCGCTACAACTGGTCGAGCTACTACGCCATGGCCGTGATCGAGCTCGGCGAGGCGATCCGGCGCCAGCGCGGCTGACGGCCACACCCCGGCGCCCGCCATGCACCACGAGCTCGCGCTCATCAACACCATCGCCGCGGCGCTCGGACTGGCGCTGGTGCTGGGCTTCGTCGCCGCGCGCCTGAAGCTGCCCGCGCTGGTGGGCTACCTCGCCGCGGGCATCGTCATCGGCCCCTTCACCCCGGGCTTCGTGGCCGACGGCGCGCTCGCCGCGCAGCTCGCCGAGATCGGCGTGATGCTGCTGATGTTCGGCGTCGGCCTGCACTTCTCGCTCGACGACCTGTTGCGCGTGAAGCGCGTGGCCGTGCCCGGCGCGGTGGTGCAGATGGTGGCGGCCACGGCCATGGGCGCGGCGATGGCCGGCCTGTGGGGCTGGGACCTGGGCGCGGCGCTGGTGTTCGGCCTCTCGCTGTCGGTGGCCAGCACGGTGGTGCTGCTCAAGGCCCTGGAGGCCAAGGGCGTGGTGGACACCGTCAACGGCCGCATCGCGGTGGGCTGGCTGGTGGTCGAAGACCTCGCGATGGTGCTGGTGCTGGTGCTGCTGCCCGCGCTGGCGCCGATGCTGCGCGGGGGCACCGCCAGCGCCGACGGCGAGCTGTGGACCACGCTGGCGAGGACCCTGCTCGCGGTGGCGGCCTTCGTCGCGCTGATGCTGGTGGTGGGCCGGCGCCTGTTCCCCTGGCTGCTGTGGCAGGTCACCAAGACCGGCTCGAGGGAGCTCTTCACGCTGTGCGTGGTGGCCGCGGCGGTGACCATCGCCTTCGGCTCGGCCAAGCTGTTCGGCGTGTCCTTCGCGCTGGGGGCCTTCTTCGCCGGCATGGTGCTGCGCGAGTCGGAGTTCAGCCACCGCGCCGCCGAGGAGTCGCTGCCGCTGCGCGACGCCTTCGCGGTGCTGTTCTTCGTCTCGGTGGGCATGCTGTTCGATCCGCGCGTGCTCGTCGAGCGGCCGCTGCAGGTGCTGGGCGTGGTGGCGGTGATCGTGGTGGGCAAGTCGATCGCCGCCGCCGCGCTGGTGCTGCTGCTGCGCTACCCGCTGAACACCGCGCTGACCGTCTCGGCCAGCCTCGCGCAGATCGGCGAGTTCTCCTTCATCCTGGCGGCGCTGGGGGTCTCGCTGCAGCTGCTGCCGCCCGAGGGTCAGAGCCTGATCGTGGCCGGCGCGCTGATCTCGATCGCGCTGAACCCGCTCGTCTTCTCCCTCGTCGAGCCGGTGGAGCGCTGGATCCTGGCCCGGTCGGAACTCGCGCGCCGCGTCGCGCGGCGCGACGACCCGCTCGCCGAGCTGCCGGCCGGCACCGAGGCGCGCTACCTGGCGCGCCAGGTGGTGCTGGTGGGCTACGGGCGCGTCGGCCGGCGCATCGCGCGCGCGCTGCGCGAGGCCGGCATCGCCTGCGTGGTGGTCGATCGCCACCGCGAGCGCGTCGAGGAAGTGCGCGCCGAAGGCCTGCCGGCCGTGATCGGCGACGCCGCGGAGCCCGCCGTGCTGATCCAGGCGCACATCGCCGACGCGGCGCTGCTGGTGATCGCACTGCCCGACGCGCTGGGCGCACGGCAGATGGTCGAGACGGCGCGCGCGCTCAACCCGCAGGTGCAGGTGGCGGTGCGCTCGCACCACGAGGACGAGGCGAAGTGGCTCGCCGCCGAAGGCGGCGCGCGGGTGTTCGTGGGCGAGGAGGAACTCGCCCAGGCGATGCTGCGTCACACCCTCGCCACCATGCAGGCCGCAGGCCCGACGACAACAACGAGATCCCGGGGAGGCTGACACGCCGCCATGCGAGAAGGCCCATGAAGACCAGAGACGTCGTGATCCACACCGGCGAGCGCTTTCGGGTGCCGCCGCACATCCAGCGCATCGACCATCGTTCCACCCACGGCTGGCAGCTGCGTTACGGCGGCACCAAGCTGTACTCCGAAGGAAGCGCCGGCGCGCGCCGCGCTCGAGGCGGCCACGCAGGAGCTGGCGCGCCGCATGGCGCGCCTGCCGGCGCCGACGCGGCTGCAGCAGCAGCCCAGCGGCCGCAAGCGCACCGACCTGCCGGTGGGCATCTCCGGCCCCGTCGTGCGGCGCCGGCCGGGTTCGCAGACCCTGGACTCCAGCCTGTCGGTCTCGCTGCCGCGCTTCGGCGAGGCGCCGCTGCGGCGCAGCGTGTTCATCGGCACGCAGAACACCTACACGCCCGAGCGCTACCTGGCGGCGCTGGCCAAGGCGATCGCGCTGCGCGAGCGCGCCGAACGCGCCTACCAGCGCGCCGCAACGCAGGCGCGGCGCGCGCAGGCGCGGCAGTTGCTGGCGGGAAGCCGCCGCCGCTAGGGGGTCAGGCTTTGCCGGCGGCCCGCGCGCGCTGCACCTGCGCCCAGAGAGCGCGGCACTGGTGCTCGAGCGGGCTGCTGGCGGGCGCCGCGGGCGATCGGGCCGCCTCGGCCTGCGCGAGCCGGCGCTCCTTGCGGTAGGCCTCGCTGCGGCGCAGTTCGGCCAGGCGCGACCTTCCCGCCGCGTCCGCCTTGACGCGGTAGGCCGCGAGATACGCCTCGTCGCGCGCGCCCTTCATCGGCGCGAACTGCGCCTCGCAGCGGGCGTAGCCGAGGTCGAAGCGCGCCAGCCCGCGCGCATCGAAGCCGGCGGCCGGCGCAGCCAGGGGCACGGTCAGCAGGCTGGCCAGCAGCAGCCGCCTCACGATGCCGTCGCCGCCGCAGCCGGGGCGGCCGGCGCGCTGCAACCGCGCGCCTGCCCCACGCCCTTGAGGTAGGAACGCCGCACCGAGCCGGCGGCGATGGCCGCCGCCACCTCGCGCGAGTAGCGTTCGGCGCCGCTGAGCTTGCGCACCCAGCCTCGCAGCGGGATCACGCCCTCGGCTGCGCCGCGCAGCGTGCCCAGCGCCGCATCCCCCACGGCCGTGCCGCCGCGCTCCAGCAGGCTGGGCCGGTCGGCCGACGGCGGCACGTCGAGGTCGGCACCGAGCACCGCCTCGAGCTGCGTCACCTCCTTTCCGATCGCCTCGCAACCGGGCTCGGACGGCGTTCGGTACGGACCTTTCACCGCCTCGACGAGCACGGGCGGAATCTCCGCTCGCACCAGGTTGAGGTCGGACAAGGGCGTGGTCGCGGCGCACGCGATCGCCTCGCCACCCTTCTGCGTAGCGCAGGCGGTCAGCGCCAGCGCGAGGATTCCGATGGCCCATCTCATGGCGGCGCAGGATAGCAGCCGTCCCCCCTATCCCCCTGAAACGGGTGGTCACCGCGGTATCGGACGAGTGGGCTCGACCCGCTTAAGCTTGTGACGGAGTTCACACCCCGACCCCGCCATGCCCATCCAACCCGACCGCGCGCCGACCGGCGCCTCGTCCGCCGCCCGCGACGAGCCGTCCTGGGCGCACGCCTCCGGCTGGGCGCAGCTGTCGGGCTCGCGCCAGACCGTCTCCTGCGTGCTGCCCAGCCGCAACCAGGCGTAGACGCTCGCGATGCTGCTGCCCATCCTGAGCGACACGCTGACGGAGTGCGGCTACCCGTGGGAGGTGATCGTGGTCGATTGCGGCAGCGTCGACGCCACCGAGACGCTGATGTCCTCCTGGGGAGAGCTGCCGGGCTTCCGCCGCATCGTGCTGGAGGGGCCGGCACGCCTGGAATCCGCCATCGAGGCGGGCATCCTGGCCGCGCGCGGCGACGCCGTGATCCTGCTCGACCCGGCGCTGCCGCATTCGCCCGAACTGATCCCGCAGATGATCCTGCGCTGGGAGGGCGACGCCCGGCTCGTCTACGCGCAGCGCGACGCGGGCGGCCGC
>Ga0073934_10008372_pt1 | contig 13824 bp, 13 predicted proteins | sample LarsenN4metaG_FD_76834 | JGI IMG/M metagenome (GOLD analysis project Ga0073934, IMG submission 76834) | Hot spring sediment bacterial and archeal communities from British Columbia, Canada, to study Microbial Dark Matter (Phase II) - Larsen... ...
GGATCGGGACGGTGACGGGCTACGGGGAGGCGAACCCCTTGGTTCCGAACAAGGACGAGCCCAGCCGCGAGCAGAACCGCCGCGTCCAGATCTTCGTCGAGGCGGTGCAGAAATAATCAGTGCCGGAGCCTGGCTTCGCGCTCCGGGAGAAGCGCGTCGTCTTTGATTTGCCTATCAGCCGAGGCCCGAACGGAACCCCGTTCGGGCCTCGGTTTTTTATTAATAATTTCATGGATTTGTGTTTGTAGTCGCCAAAATCCCTTTGACTTGCTCGACGCCTTGGTCTCAAGTCGTGATGACAACCAGGGGTGGGCTGTCGAGGAGGAGACATCATGCGACTTTGGATCGTTCTTGCGGCGGTATTCCTGCCGAGCTGGCTTCCGGCACAGACGCTTTTTCAAAACACCAACTTAGCCTGCGAAAACGAGCCGGTGCTTTGCGCCACCGACGGCTGCAATTTCCCCGACGCCAATACCTTGTCCTGCCGCAACATCCAGCGGGACGGCACCTTTCTGGGAAGCGATTTCAACGGCGACGGCTTCGCCGACTGCGTGGCGATGCGCGAGAACAGCTTCGACACCCAGACGCCCGAACTCTTGGCCAGCGTCCTGATCAATCGCGGGGCCGCTGCGGTCGCCTGCACCCCGGGCCCCGGGGATCAATTCAACCCCTCCGTGGATTACGGCCTGAGCGGACTGGGCACCTCGGATAATTTCAGCAATGTCCTGTCCGGAGACCTCGACGGGGGCAATTCCGATTTCCTCGGGATCTCGGTGGAGGGCTTCAGCACGACCTTCGCCCAGGCCATGAATCCCGGCGCGGGCTTCGGTGCGGACGGGACTACGCTCACCACACTGGACGCGGCCGGGGACGTCGCGGGCAACAATCAGCAGGGATTTTCCACCTTTTTCGGGGCCCGCAAGGCCGCCCTGTTCGACTGCGACAGTATCAACGGCTTGGACGCCGTCCATGTGGTTACCGAATCCAGTCCCGCCCCGCTTTCCTTCCAGCTCAACGTCCTGCGCAACAATGGAAGCGGTCTGCAGAACGTGCTGGCGGCGGATTCCTTCGACGCCAACGTCGCGGCCAATTTCGAGGACAACGCGGGCCTGACCGTCGGCGATTTCAATGGCGACGGAAACTTGGACGTCGCGGCCTTCTTTGACACCCGCAGCGACAGCACGCCGGTCCTGCAGGTCGCGACGGTCTGCCTTAACGACGGAAATTGCAATCTCGCCTGTCCCGCGAGTCCCAGCATCAATCTGTTTGACGCCCATCCCGGCCAGGACCCCTCGCCCGGTTCGATCGACGCCGGGGATTTCGACGGCGACGGCGACGTGGATTTGGTGCTCACCGAGTCGGGGCTCAGCGCGACCGATCCCGTTCCCACCCCGGAGCCGCCGGGGCTTCAGTATTACGACAACGACGGGATCGGAAATTTCGCGGTGGGGGATTTCGTTCCGCTGCCGCTCGGCACTCTCACGCCTCGGGTGTTGACGACCGGTTGCTACAACAACGACAACGTCACCGACGTCGCGGTCACCTTGGAGGACGCGGAATTCCCCGTGAATCTCGTCGTAGCCGTGACCTCCGCTGCGAGTGGTGCTCTGAATCCGCCTACCGGTTTGGCCGGCCCTTCCAGCCAGATGCGCGGCATCGACACGGCGGACTTCGACAACGCGGGCGGCGATGACATTATGGTCCTGGCGAACAACGCGGTCGGGGATCGGGCCGCCTTCGTCTTTTTAAACGGCCTAGAAACGATCAGCGCCATCGCCGGCGCCGACCAAAGCGGCGATCCAAACCAGGCGATCGCCGTGACCGGCGCCTCCTGTTCCCTTTCTCCCGAGATCGCCGATCCCTTCGCCGATCCGGCCCGCTTCGCGGTGCGGTGGACGGTGACCGCCTCGCCGGCGGGGGCCTCGCCCGCCTTGAGCGGAGCCGACACCTTGACGCCGAACTTCACCGGGGACCTCCCGGGCGTCTACACCTTGCAGCTAGAATGCCGGACGCGCTGCACCTCGACCGCCGTCGACGTGAAAAACGTGACTTTGGCTGGCGCGGCTCCTACGCCCACGCCCTTGCCGACCGCCACGCCGGCGCCCCTTTTGGAAACGCAAGGCGGCTGTCTGGCCAGCCTGGCGCCCGCCGCTCCCGGAACCGGGGCCGTCGTTTGGAGCTTGGGGCTCCTGGGATTGCTGCCGGTGCTCTACGGATATGCGCGGCGCCGCCGCAGCTAGGGACGGGGTTTACTTCAAGAGCAGGACGATCAGACCCGCGATCGCCGCGATGCCGACCAGGATGCCGGCGGCGATCATCAGCTTCTCCGCGGTGGAGAAGCCCGGTTTGGCCGGCGCCGCGGCAGCTGCGGGAGCAGCCGGGGGGGCCTGTTGGGCGGGGGGCGGAGCGACCTCGGGCGGCGGGGCCTCGGCGGCGCGTTTTTCCTCTTCCTCGGCCTTCTCCTTTTCGAGGGCCTCCTGAACGGCCTTGGCCTCGGCCTCGCGGCGGGCCGTTTCTTTCTCCTCCGCTTCCTTGGCCAGGCGCTCTTCCTCGAGCTGCTTCTGCGCGAGCCGCTCGGCCTCGCGCATGGCGGCCTCTTTCTTCTTTTTGGAAATCTCCTGGCTGATCACCTCGAGGTTGACGTCCTTGGGGTTGCGGTAGAGCAGCTTGACCGTGCCCAGCATGATCTTGTCGCCGTCGCGCAGCAGTTTCTCTTCGACGCGGTCGTTGTTGACGAAGGTGCCGTTTTTGCTTTGCAGGTCGACGATCACGATGCCGCCCCACTTGCGCTCGAGCTTGGCGTGCAGGCGGCTGATGACGTTTTCGTCGATGGTGAGGTCGGCGGCTCCGTCGCGGCCGATGACCACTTCCTGCTTGGAATCGGGGATCAAGAGCTTCTTGCCCACCGCGACGCCGTTCAGCACCTCGACGCTGGGGGTGTCGTCGGCGTCGAGGGTCTTGAGCATCTTCTTGATCAGCTTGATCTCGAGGATGTCGGTGTCCGTGTCTTCCTCGACGGCGTGCTCGGGCCCGTCCTCGGCCAACAGGAAGCGGATCTCGTAGTCCTCGATGCGGATCACGTCGCCGGAGCGCAGCAGGTTTTTCTCGAGCGGCCGGATCTTCTGGTTGTTGAGGAAGGTGCCGTTGCCGCTCTTCAGGTCGCTGAGGAAGTAGTCCTGGGCCTCGCGGACGATCTCGGCGTGCCGGCGCGAGATGGACTTGATCGGCAGCTCGACGTCACAAGTGTTGGTGCGCCCGAAGACAATGGTGTCCTGGGGCAGGGTATATTCCTGCTCCTCCTGCGTCTTGAGATTGTGGACGATGAGCTTGGGCATGGGCCGGGTCGAGTTTACTTGCACTTGCCGTTTTCGGCGATGATTTTTTGCGCGGCGTCGATCGAGGCCTGCAGGTCCTTGGGCGCCACCTTCGTGAAGCGGCAGAGGTAGTTGACCGCCGAGGCGACGTCGCCGCCCTGCAGCTTGATGGCCCCCATGCCGAAGAGGGCGCGGGGATAGTTGGGGTCGATGGCCAGGGTCTTGTTGTACCACTCGGAGGCGCTGGTCAAGTCGCCGAGCCGCAGGTAGGCGTAGCCCAAATTATAGGTCGCGTCGGCGTAGTTGGGGACCTGCTGGATCAGGGATTGGTAGTAATTGATGCTTTCTTGGTAGAGGCCGCGCGCGGCGTCGAGGCCGTTGCGGGCCCGGGCGTCCTCGGCCTGGCTGAACTTGGCGTAGGCCAGGTTGAAGAGGATCTTGGGGTTGTTGGGGTTGGCCTGGCGGGCGAGGGCCAGCTCGCGCTCGGCCAGGACGTAGTTTTTCTCCTGGATGTAATACAGGCCCATGTTCAGGTGGGCGTCGACGTTGTTGGGGTTTGCCTCCATCGCCTTGTTGAAGGCGAATTGGGCGCGGTTGTTGTCGCCCTGGGCCAGGTAGAGGGTGCCCAGCTCGCGCCAGACCTCGGAGGCCGAGGGTTGGATCTCGAGGGCGACCTTGTAGCGGATCATGGCCTCTTCGTTCTTGCCCTGGGCCTTGTACATGTTGCCCAGCTCGAAGTTGGCCAGGTAGTGACGGGAGTTGGCCTCGGTGGCCAGGCGGAAGGCCTGCTCGCCCTCTTTGTAATAGGTTTGGTTGCCGGTTTTTCGGGCCATTTCTCTCAAGATGATGCCCTTGTTGTAATAGCCGTCCGCGAACTTTTTGTCCTCTTTGATGGACTTGTTGGCCCACTTCAAGGCCTCTTCGTAGTTGTTTTGCGTATAGTAGAGCGTCGCCAGGTGGTTGTAGGGCGCCGGGTACTTCGAGTCGATCTTGATGCTGCGCAGGAAGGAATCCCGCGCCTGGTCGAAGTCTTTGAGATGGAGATAGGCCAGGCCCATGTTGTTCCAAGCTTCGGTGTACTCCGGAGAGATCTCGGTGGCGGTCTTGAACTCGAAGAGGGCCTTCTTGGGGTCGCCGGCATTGAGGTAGCTCACGCCCTGGTTGTTATGGAAGACGGCCTGGTCGAGGGGGCGCACCACATAACGCGATGTGGCAATCTGTGGAAAAAAAAGGATGAGTGCTGTCAACGTCACAGTTAGAATCTTCGATAAGGTGCTCACGTGTAAACTCCCATCCTGGTATACGCCCCGAGCGGCTCTAGGATTGTAGTTTATTTCTTTGCAATATCAAGATTTTATGCTACCCGCCGCAATTCAGAGGGGTAGGGCGGCCGCCAAGGCCGCAGACCGATAAGGGATTCCATGACAGGTCCTTCCAAAACCGGAGCCGAAGAAAATACCTTCATCAAGGCCTATGAAGAGTTGGAGCAAGCCTCCAAGGGGCCGGTGCGCGGTCCGGAGGCCTTTCCCCTGCTCGAGATCGTCCAGGGGCCCAAGCAGGGCGCCTGGTTCACGGTCGCCTACCAAAAAGAGCTCACCTTGGGCCGGGCGGCCACCAACAGCATCATCCTCGAGGACAACAGCGTCTCGCGTTCCCATGCGGTCATCCAGGCGGCGGGCAACAACACCTACACGGTGCGCGACATCGGCTCCCGCAACGGCACCTTCCTCAACGAAAAGAAGATCCAGGGCGAGATGCCGATCAAGCACCTCGACACGATCAAGGTCGGGATCTACACGCTGCGGTTTTTGGAAGAGGCGACCGACGAACCCTTCGAGCTCGAGGTCAAGGAAGAGTTCACGCCCCGGGTCGCGGAGTCCCAAGAAGAGGCGCCGCCTCCCGAGGCCGCCCCTCAGGCTGCCTTCGAGCCCGAGCCTGAACCGGAACCCGAGCCCGCCGTCGCCCCGGCGAACGAAATCGAGCCCGCGATCGAAGAGAGGCTTCCGCAGGAAGTCTCGCCCCCCGCAGTTCCCGCCCAGGCCGCCGCGGGCGCCAAAGGCAAGTCGCGCGGCCTGCGGAACCTCCTCATTCTGCTCTTGGTCTTCGGCATCCTCGGCGGCGGGGCCTACGCCGCCCATCGCTTCGGGGCCTTAAACAAGCTCAAGGCCTACCTCGGCGCCGCCAAGACTAAGATCGCCGAGAAGCCCAAGACCGAAAAACCGACGACCGAGGCCCCCAAGGTGATCACCCCGCCCAAGGTTGAGACGCCTCCCGCGGGCCAGGCCACGCCGGTCTTCATCGAGGCCGACGCTAAGCCGGTTCCGGCCAAGATCTTCTACAAGGACAAAGAGCTCGGCCAGACGCCTTTCAAAATCAGCCTGCAGGTGCCGCTGGGGCAGCCGCAGGAGCTGACGGCGGAGTTTTTCCTCGAGGGCATCGGCGAGAAGTGGACCGAAAAGGCTACCTTCACCGCGCAAAAGCAGGACGAGGTCGTCCCGGTGAACATCGAGGCGAAGATCGGTCGCCTGAAAGTCGTCGCCCTGCCGAAAAACGGCGATCTCTACCTCGAAGGGAAGTTCCTGCCGAACCAGGCCGAGATGAAGCCGTTGAAGGTCAGCAACCTCTCCTTCGACGCGCCGGTGTATCTGCCCTTCGGAAAATACGTCGCCGAGGCGCGGATGCCCGAGACCCTGGACGGCAGCACCTCGACCGTCAACGCGGTCAAATACCGCCGCGAGTTCGAGCTCTCGCAGGCCGCGCCCGAGTTCACCATCGAGGCGAGCGACGAGGCCATCCGGACTTTCCCGGCCCAGATCCACACCAACCCGCCGGGGGCCGAGCTCTTCGTCGACGGCAAGAAGCTGGGCGAGACGCCCTTCAACGGCAATCTGCCCACCGGCCGCCACAAGGTGGTCCTGAAGAAAGAGGGCTTCAACGAGTTCGAGAAAGAGCTCAGCATCGAGCTCAACACGCCTTACACCGCCAACTTCAATCTCAACACCAGCCCGGCCGGAGAGTTCATTAACAAAGGACGTCAGCTGGTGAAGGTGGGGCAGTACAACGAGGCCATCGAGCAGCTGGCCGAGGCCCTGAAGCGCAATCCCGAGCCCACCGAGCTGGCGCAGGTGCACATGCTCTTGGGGCAGGCCTTCGTGAAGACCCAGACCTTCGACCAGGCGCTGGCCTACTTCCAGCGCGCCAAGGACAGCCCCGAGTACGCCAAGGCCGCCGAGCTGGGCATGGCCGAGGCCTATGCCGGCCTGGGGCAGAACGACAAGGCCCTGGTGGCCCTGATCAACATCGTCCTCAACACCAAGGACGATAAAATCCGCAGCGACGCCGAGTCGGTCTATCACAAGATCTCGCCGATGAAGTCGGTCCTCTACGTCGCGACCGAGCCGCCGGGGGCCCAGATCAGCGTCAACGGCAACCCCATCGGCCAGGCCACCCCGGTCATCCTCTCCGATTTGCTGGTGGGTTCGTATCGGATCAGCATCCAGAAGGACGGTTTCAAGCCCTTCGAGAGCCGCGTGACCTTGCCGCTCTCCGCGATCAAGCCGATGATCGTCAAGCTCGAGCCGGTGCAATAATTCCGCAGGGCCGATAAATCGCCTTGACTTTCCCGGGTCCCGATCTTTTAATTTAATCTCATTTCCCTATTTTTTCGAGGACTTATGGCCAAGAACAACCAGGAAGAGACCCTCACCGCGGGCTATCCGCGCATCGAAAAGCTGATTGAGACCGAGGATTTTGACGCGGTGAACAAAAGTTTCGCCGCCTCTTTCGAGGAGCTGCAGAAGATCGCCAAGCAGAAGAGCGGCCTGGGCAAGGGCAAGGCCGCCAAAAAGGCGATGCGGGCCTATGAGCTGACCATGGATTTATTTAAAGAGCTCCTGAGGCTAAAATACCAAATGATGGAGGTCCTGAAGAAGGAGGGGGCGAAACCCTAGTTTCGCGAATTTGTGGGGCTTGCCGCAACTTTGCCCTCCGGCCCCCTCGATAATTGAGCTGTGAGATGGGAAAAGATGTTTTCCCAGGGGCTTTTGTAGGAGGAACCCAATGGCCGACCCAAATTATAATACTGTGCAAGGTTTGAATACGGTCAATACCCGTGAGCTTTTTCGGCAAAATGACGCCTTTACCAAGAATCACGGCGTGATCGGCAATGAAGGGTTTACGCGGGCCCTAGGCATCGCTCAAGATGTGATGTCCCTTGCCGGCCCCACGATCGGCGCCGCCGCTCCCTTCATGGGGATGAAAGGCGCAGCGATCACCGGTGCGGCGGTCTCGGCCTTTGCGGGCCCCGGCGGCCAGCTCGGGACCCCCGGTTTCGCCCCGATGGGCGGCAGCACGGTTTCTTATACCGCCGGGGGAGGCAAGGCGCTTGCCATGCCCGGCACGGCCCCCGGTTTCCCGGGTGCGGCGGGCGGCGCGGGAATGCCCATGGGCAGCTCGGCCAGCCAATTCGATGCGCAGATCAACGCGATGGCGACCCAGCAGGTCGAGATGCTCAGCCTGCAGGCCCGGGTGCAGAACATCTCGCAGGTCGGCCAGATGATGTCCAACATCGCGAAGACGGATTCCGACGCGAAACTCAACGCGATTCGTAATATCCGGGCGTAATCACGGGTAATTAAACGAAAAAAATGCTATAAAATTTTGGGTAAATGGTTATTCTACTAAAGATAGCCATTTACCCATTTTTTTATCGAGGTCCCTTATGATCCAAGTCCCCAGCGAAGACCTGCGTATTTTGCTCGAATCCGGATACCTTTATCTGGGCATGCAGCGTTTTAAAGAGGCGAAGGAGGTCTTCGAGGGCGTCGTGGCCCTGGCCCCCAAAAGCGAGGTCCCGCTCGTCGCCTTGGGCAATGTCTATTGTGTCCAGGCCAAATTCGACCAAGCCATCAAGACCTACAAAGAAGCCCTCGAGGTCGATCCGAAGAGTGCCTTCGCGACGGCCTATCTGGGCGAGGCCCTCTTTTTCAAGGGGGAGAAGGACAAGGCGGTGGAGGTCTTGGAGAAGGCCTCCAAGATGGACCCCGACGGCAAGTCCGGCGACTTCGCCCGTTCCCTGCTGGATCTGATCAAGAAGGGCTTCACCCCCGCGGTGACCCCGCAAAAATAAGAGGTCCCATGAGACTGAAGAAGTACGCCATCCTGTTTTTCTCGCTGGTCTTTCTTGCCGGCTGCGGCCAGGAGACCCTGCAGCAGGGCCTCAGCGAGCAGGACGCCACCGAGATTTTGGTGGTCCTCTACCAAAACGGGATCAACGCGACCAAGGTCCTTACCGAGTCTTCCGAAGGCGCGACCTACAGCGTCACCGTTCCGAAAGACTCCATACAAAATGCCCGCCGTATCCTCGTAGAAAATAACCTCCCGAAGGTAAAAGAGTTGGGCTCCGAGGGTATTTGTAAGGAGAAAGGCCTCATCCCCACGCCCGAAGAAGAAAAATGCCGCAAGCTGCTCGCGAAGAAGGGCGACATCATCAACTCGCTGCAGCGGGTGCCCGGCGTGATCGACGCTGACATCGTTCTCAACGTCCCCGAGATCAGCCCCTTCAACACCGAGACCCAAAGCGAGGCGCGGCCCACGGCCAGCGCGGTGATCCGCGTCAAGAAGAGCCCCGACGGCTACGAGATCACCGAGGCGCGGATGCAGCAGTTCATCTCCAAGTCGGTGGAAAAACTCGACCCCAGGGATGTCTCGGTCATCATCAGCTACGTCCAGCCTCCGCAGGAGGTCCTGGCCAAGAGCCCGCAGGCGCCCGGCCCCGAGGCGGCCGCGGCCGCCGGCAACGTCAAGCTGGCGACCATCGCCGGTCTAGTCATGAAGGCCGAATCGGTCCAGCGCTTCAAGATCTTCGCGGTCGTGATGTTGGTCTTGCTCTTGGGCGTCTCCGCCGCCCTGATAGTCAACGTGATCAAGCTGACGCGGATGCGCCAAGAACTCAAGGTCTCCAAGTTGAGCAGCGGCCTGGCCGAGGTGCAGGGCGCGGCCGCGCCCCCGCTACTCGAAGGCGGCGCCGGCGCCCAGGCCCAGCTTGGGGCTGGAGAAAAAGCGGCGGCTGCGCCAAAATAACGAATATTAATATGAAAAGAATTCCATTTTCCCGACGAAACTTTGGGGGAGGCCCTCCCCGATAAATGCTCTGAAGTGACCGTTGGCTTTTTTGGAGTTTGTAATGGAATTTCAAACAATTAACCCCGCGCAAATCAGCATGGACCTGACCAGTCGGCCCATCATCAACACCAATAACACCCGGCTGGTGCAGGGCGGCAGTTTGTTGGACAAGCCGACCTTCGGCGAAAAGTTCATGATGGGGCTCAAGAAGTTCGGTTCCATCTTTGCCAGCATCGGATCGAGCATCCTGCGCTTCATGCCCTTTCCCGGCGCCCAGGTGGCCGCCGCGGGGCTTTACGGCATCGGCCAGGTGGCACAGCGCAGCTACGAAAACCAGGTGATGAAGCGCATGAACAACCTCGCCCTCGACGAGGCCGCCGCGCAGACCAGCTTTTCGACGATTACACCCGGATTTGGAATGTTTGGGTCCCCGACCGACGTCGCGTCGGCGGCCCCGGTCAGCAGTTTCGACCAGCAAAAGTTAGACACCGTACTGACCCGCGAGGCCGCCGCCCGCGAAAGCATTTCGGCGATGTAAGCCGATCGGCCGCCAGGGCTCGGGACAAAAAAGACAAAAGGGAAAAACGATGAGCGACTCGGTTAGCCGCATTCCCGATGGCAAGGCCGCAGCAGTCAACACCCAGCCTGCGTCGAAAGAAGATTCCTCCCTCAAACTGGTCATCGACAACGTCAGCGAATACCAAAAGATCGAGCAGTCGCTCGGCGGCCTGCGCACCCTGCAGAGCCCCTTGGATCGGGTGGCCCGCGAGCGGGTCTTCGATGCTATCGTTCGGAAAACATTGGATAATCCGGACCACCCCTATTATTCCTTGGTCGATTCCGGCACCCGCAAGGAGATGATCCAGCGCATCACTTCCCTCTTGGACTCCTCCCACTACCTGACCCAAACCAAGCGCCAGGCTTAAGGATTCATTGGGGGCTTAAGTCCCCAGTTCTGGGAAATCCGAGCACCACTTGTGCACTTTTTACGGGGTGTAGGGGAGGGGTATTGCTGGATGTTATCGAGCCCCTGCCTAAAAAGTTGTTATAAATCCATGTCTTAATTTTTTTATTCCCCTACATTTTTTTAGCAACTCACTGGCGGGCTTCTTGCATATTTACCCGCTCAAGGAAATTGGGTTGTCAGGCACACATTCATTGACTAAGGGGAAAAACGCATGAGTCGGACAGCTACGCAACGGGCCGTTAAGAAAAATCCAGTCAATCCCGTCACCGTTAACGCAGCGCAAGAAGATTTAAGCGGCCGCGATAGCCTGATCGAACAATACCTGCCTTACGCCACCTCGATCGCCAACAAGGTGGCCCAGACCCTCAGCAACGACGCCGACATCGAAGAGATCATCTGCAACGCCCGCCTGGGCCTGCTGGAGGCCGCCAAGCGCTTCGACCCCAAGTTCAACGTCGATTTCAAGACTTTCGCCTATTATCGCATTAAGGGAGCCATTTACGACGGTCTGCGCAAGACCGGCTGGATCCCGCGCTCGCTGTACTCCAAGATCAAGTTCGAGCAGGCCGCCAACGAGTACCTCCAGACCATGGCCGACAAGAGCGCCACGACCAAGCTGAGCGCCGACGAAGAGATCGGCGAACTCTACGACACGGTCAACTCGCTGGCCTCCATCTACATCATCAGCATCGACGCCAGCGAAGAGACGATGGAGATCGAGGACAAAAAAGCCAACGATATCGAACATAAGGCCGAGTTTCAGAAGGTGAAGGAGTACATGCGGCAGGCCATCGAGGAGCTGCCCGAGAAAGAGCGCAAGCTGATCAAGATGTACTACTTCCAGAACAAGACCTTGGAAGAGGCCGGCCAGAAGCTAGGCCTGTCCAAGTCCTGGACCTCCCGGCTCCACGCCCGGGCCCTGGGCCTGCTGTTCAAGAAGATCAGCCTGATCCAGCTCAAATCCCAGCACCAGCATCGTGCCGCGGTGCATCCCCAGTAGCAAAAAATTGTTCAGATTTTTCGTTTCGTGGTAGAAACTTTCGAAGATAGCTGAGACGATAAGTAATTAGGCATTTTGGGTTGTTGAAAAACCACAGGTAGGTGGGCCAAACCGCCGAAGGCGGGTTGGCGGGCCCCGAAAATCCGAAGGATTTTTGGGCGGTAAATGGAGGCCAGATTTACTCTGGCCGGAATAAAAATAGTTTTTCAACAACCTCCAAGAGAGGACGTTTTATGGATCCGATTTCAGCTGGTTTGACTCAAAGCGCGTTGCAAAACATCGGCGGGGCCGGCACTCAGCTCCCCAGCCAAGGTACCGGCGCCGGCGGTTTCCAGACCGACAAGACCAGTTTCTCCCAGCTTTTGGACAACACCATCGGCGCCCAGTCCAGCGCCAACAGCACCTCCAACGCCAAGCTCCTCGAGTTCGTCGAATCCTTCGGCAACGACTCGATCGGCGGCAACATGAAGTCGATCCCGGCGGGCGAGATCCAGATCGACGTGGCCCGCGCCGGCGAGATCGAAAAGTCCTCGGCCCCCAAGAGCACGGGCATCTTCGAGATCTTCAAAGAGGTCAACAGCAATCAGATGGGCATGGAACAGCTCATGGAGCAGATGTTCTCCGGCAGCAAGAAGAGCTGGTCGGCCCTCGAGCTCACCCGCATGCAGATGTACGCCCACCACAGCACCGTCAACATGGAGGTCATCTCCAAGGTCGGCGAAATGGCGAACAAGGCGATCTCGACGCCCTTCAACATGCAGGTCGGTTGATACGATTTCTACCTTTCTAAAAGGCGGCCCGCGAGGCCGCCTTTTTTTTGCTTTTGGAAGCCCGCTTTTCCCCGTTAGTATGGTTTCTAGTTTATGACCGAGCTCCAAGACTTAAGCGAACGCCAACAGGCCTTTCTCCTGATCTCCGCCCTCCGCGAGGGCGAGCAGGCGCCGGTCCTGCTCGACTACGTCGACGAGGGCCGGAGCGAGGCCGCCCGCGCCGTCCTCGACGCCATGCTCAAGCAAAACAAAAAGGCCCGCCAAGATGACTGGGCCCGGGCCCTGGCGGCGCTAGGACCCGAGGGCAAGGTGAATTTATGGTCCCAGGCCGACGCCGGTTGGATCGTCGACTCGCTGCGCGGGGAATCTCCATTGGTTTGGGCGCAGGTCTTTCGCGAGCTGCCGCGCGCCAAGGTCGGCCGCGTCCTGGCCGAGCTGCCCAAAGAGATGCGCAAGCTCGTGAAGGCGATGTCCAGCCACGTCCCCGTCGACCGGGTTTGGACCTTGCTGAAACGGCGCCTGGAGAGCCGCTTTCCCTCGGTGCCTCGCGAGCTTTGGGAGCGGCCGGGCGACTTCGAGGCCTTCCACCGGCTCTCCGCCGACCAGTTTTTACAGCTGATGCGCGAGCTGGGTTTGAGCGAGATGGCGGTGGCCTTCGCCAAGGTCGACCGTACCGCCACGCGGGCCATCCTGCACCGGCTGGGAGTGGAGGACGCCAAGGAATTGCGCCGGCGCATCAAGCAGGGCGGGAATTACAGCCTCGAGATGATGCGCGAGGCCCAGATGAACATCCTCTCATTGGAGGTCGAGAAGCTAAAGACGGAGGAGCTGACCCTCGAGATCGGCTTCAGCGTCTTCAGCCGGGCCTTCGGACCGGAACACCGCGTCCTCACCCCGATCTTCGTCTACAAGCTTTCTCCCAAGCACGGCTACGTCCTCAAGCGCTATCTCGACCTCAACATCCCCCGTAACCACCCCGAGAAGGCGCAGCGGCTCCGGGAGCGGATCGCCGCCGCCTTAGAGCGGATTCGGCCGCAATTTTCCTGAGCCGGCTCCAGGATATCGTTGGAAAACCTTCATTTTTTGGCTAGACTGGCCTTGGATCCGGGCCGGCATGGCCTAGACAATCGGAACGGAAACAGACCATGGCCAAGATTCTCAAGGGCGACGAATTCAAAAAACGTTTGAACCTCCAAGACCGCATCGAGTCCGACCTGCCTTCCAGCTTCGGCGGGGCCACCGAGGTGGGCGGGGTCATCGACCGCGAGGTGCTCGACGCCTCCGGGCGGGCCCGCCAGATCATCGAGGAGGCCAAGGGCGACGCGGCGCGGATCAAGGCCGAGGCCAAGGAGGTCCTAGCCCAGGTCCAGGCCGAGATGGAGCGCTCCAAGAAAGAGGGCTATGACCTCGGCTACCAGGAGGGTCTCCAGCAGGGTCTGGAGATGTTGCAGCGCGTCAAAGAGCTGCGCCAGAAGCTCTTCGACGACAACGAGCGGGAGATGGTCAAGCTCGTCTTCGAGATCGCCGAGAAGATTATCGGCCGCGAATTCCGGGAGAACGATAAGGCCATCATGAACGTGATCCGGCTCGCGATCAGCGACGCGGTCGGGGACAAGATCGTCGTGCATCTCAATCCCCAAGACTTTGAAA
>Ga0073934_10008373_pt1 | contig 13823 bp, 12 predicted proteins | sample LarsenN4metaG_FD_76834 | JGI IMG/M metagenome (GOLD analysis project Ga0073934, IMG submission 76834) | Hot spring sediment bacterial and archeal communities from British Columbia, Canada, to study Microbial Dark Matter (Phase II) - Larsen... ...
ATTGTTTCCAACACCTCGGCCCTGCCGGAAGTTGTCGGAGATGCAGCCTTGTTGGTCGATCCGCATGATATTGACGGTTTAACAGTGGCTATGTGGCGCGTCCTGACCGAAAAAGAGCTTCGAACGAATTTAATTTGTAAAGGATTAAAACGAGCCAAACAATTCTCATGGGAAAAAGCGGCCAAACAGACCTTGGACGTTTATCATAAAGTTGGCAAGAGTTAAGAGATAGCGAATGATGGATGATAAATGATGAATACAAGGGTTATTCATCATTTATCATTCATCATTATTCATCGTAATAAAGATGCGTATTTTATTTTTAACTCCACAGCGCCCCTATCCTCCTCATCAAGGTACCACGCTTAGAAATTTCAATTTAATCAAAGAGTTAGCCAAACAGCACACTATTTGTCTTTTAACTTTTTTGGAGCCTGACCAAAATCCGGCTGATACCGGTCCCTTATCCCAATTTTGCCAGTGGATCGATACGATACCGGTTCCCCAACGAACCGTTTGGCTACGTTTACGCCAGATGTTGATGACGGGCCGGCCGGATATGAGCTGGCGTCTTTGGTCAGAGGCATTTAACGAGCAACTGGCCAGGCGGCTAAAAGAAAAACCATTTGATATTGTCGAACTTGAAGGAATTGAGATGGCCCCCTACTTAGCCACAATCGAATCGGCTTGGCCTCGTCCGCTGATTGTTTATGATGCCCATAATGCGGAATGGATTTTACAGAAGCGGGCGTTTGGGACAGATATGAAAAACCCTTTGCGCTGGCCGGCTGCCGCCTATAGCTGGATCCAGTGGCGCCGCCTGTATCGTTATGAAGCAGATTTGATGGAACGGGTTGATCATACCATCGCCATGTCGGCTCCTGATAAAGCGGCGCTACGCCAAATCAATCCTAATGCGCCAATCACCGTTGTGTCTAATGGGGTGGATTTTGCCAGCTATGATCAATTTAATCAAGAGCCGGTTCAGCATGATCTCATTTTTACCGGCAAAATGGATTTTCGGCCTAATATTGATGCTGCGCTCTGGTTTGGGCAGCAAGTATTACCTCTGATCCAGCAAGAGCGGCCCGGAACAACCTTTGCTATTGTCGGCCAACGCCCACACCCCCGGCTGGATGTTTTGCGCACCTTGCCCGGTGTGACCATCACCGGTTCGGTAGAGGATATTCGGCCCTATATTGCCGGAGCCACCGTATATGTCGCCCCCCTACGGGTGGGTGGGGGCACTCGTTTAAAGTTGTTGGAGGCAATGGCCATGGGTAAAGCGATTGTCTCCACCAGTCTTGGGGCGGAAGGGTTTCCGGTGGCAGATGGGCATGAGTTAATTTTAGCCGATGAGCCGCTTGCCTTTGCCCGGGCTGTTCTCCAGTTGTTAAATGATCCGATACGGCGCGCAAAACTGGGACAGACCGGCCGAACCATAGCCCAGGTAAATTATAGTTGGAATGTTTTGGTTCCTCGGCTGGAAAAAGTTTATGAACGGCTGGCTAGCCATCAAGCAAAATAACCGGAAAAAGAGCGCCAGAATACAGTGCGCTCTTTTTCTTGGGTAGCTTACCAGATTGTGGTACAATTTCATGATACAAAGTTGCAATTATTGATAAGTTTTCAGGGAGCTATCAAGGTCATGTTTAGGAACTTATTCAAAACGGTTTTTGGTGATGCCAATCAAAAGGAGATAAAAAAGTTATCTCCGTTAATCGACCGAATCAATCAACTTGAACCTGAAATGAAGGCTAAAAGTGATGAGGAAATTCGGCAGATGATGGCTGAATTTCGGGCAGAGTTACAAGAGGAAACGCTCGAGCTGCGCCGCCAGGTGGATGAACTGAGGCAGAGGGTGACGGAGGCCACCGGTAAAACCAGACAGCAGCTACAGATACAATTGGACCAGGCTGAAAAACAGCTTCTCAAGTTAGAGGATGAGTTACTGAGAGATATCCAGGCCGAGGTTTTTGCGGCTGTTCGAGAAGCCAGCCGCCGGACCATTGGCCTGCGCCATTATGATGTTCAGTTAGTTGGCGGGGCCATCTTGCATGAGGGCAAAGTGGTTGAAATGCGGACCGGTGAGGGTAAGACCTTGGTGGCAACCACTGCTATTGCTCTCAATGCTTTGATGGGGCGTGGAGTTCATTTAATCACCGTCAACGATTATCTGGCGAAACGTGACTGCCAGTGGATGGGGCCGGTCTATCATTTCCTGGGGTTATCCATTAGCGTGATTCAAAATGCCGGCGGCGATAGTGTAGATAAAGCTTCATTTCAATATGATCCTGATTACCAAAGCGATGATGATCGATATCTACATCTGAGGCCAATTACCCGGCGGGAGGCTTATTACTGCGATATCACCTACGGCACTAACAATGAGTTCGGCTTCGATTATTTGCGTGACAATATGGTGCTTGATCTGAGCCGGGTCACCCAGCGAGAGCTGCATTATGCCATCATTGACGAGGTTGACAACATCCTTATTGATGAGGCCCGGACGCCGCTGATCATTTCCGGCCAGGCTGAGGAAAGCAGCGATTTGTATAGGCAATTTGCCCAGTTGGTCCGTATCCTCAAGCGCAGCAGTAATGAGAGCGTTGAAAACGAAGAGATGGAACCAGATGGGGATTTTGTGGTTGATGAAAAATCACGGATCGCTTATTTAACCGAAAGAGGGATTGAAAAGATAGAAAATGCGCTGGGAATTGAGAATCTCTATGAGGGTGAGAGTGCTGCGCTGACCCCCTATCTGGATAACGCGCTGCGGACCCATGCCCTTTTTAAGCGAGATGTTGATTATGTTGTGCAGAATGGTGAAGTGATTATTGTGGATGATTTTACCGGGCGCTTGATGCACGGCCGGCGCTATAGTGAAGGGTTACACCAGGCGATTGAGGCGAAAGAAGGGGTTCACGTCCGGCATGAGAGCTTTACCTGGGCCACGATCACCTTTCAGAACCTTTTCCGAATGTATAATAAGCTGGCCGGAATGACCGGTACCGCCGAAACAGAGGCGGAGGAGTTTGGCGATATTTATAATCTGGACGTCGTTGTCTTACCGACCAATATCGAGTACCGGGCGATGCAGGGCCAACTCATTGAAGAGACCCATAAGGAAGATGGGGTTAAAATTACCACCTATCGCAGCCCCGATAATGGGGAGCTTTACTATAAGCGTATTGATTATGCTGATGTGGTTTATAAAAGTCCTCAATCCAAATTCAAAGCCGTCGTGGAAGAGATCAAAGAGTTACAAGAGATGGGGCGTCCCGTGCTGGTGGGTACAATTGCCATAGAAACTTCCGAGTATCTTTCAACCTTATTGGAGCGGCAAGGGGTTAAACATGAGGTCTTAAATGCGAAACAGCATGAACGCGAAGCAAGTATTATTACCCAGGCCGGCCGGCCCGGCGCAGTAACCATCGCTACCAATATGGCCGGCCGTGGGGTTGACATCTTGCTCGGCGGTAATCCGGAAGGGCTGGCCCGAGACGAGTTACGGCGAAAAGGGGAAGATTTGACCTCGGTGGATCCGGCCCTGTGGCAAGAGACGCTTCATAAATGGACGGAACAGGTCGCCGAAGATAAGAAAAAAGTTTTAGAATTAGGAGGGCTGCATGTGGTTGGCACGGAGCGGCATGAGGCCCGCCGTATTGATAACCAGTTAAGAGGTCGCGCCGGCCGGCAGGGCGACCCTGGCTCCAGTCGATTTTATGTATCGCTGCAAGACGATTTAATGCGACGCTTTGGGGGCCAGAGCGTCGCCGGGCTTATGGAAAGGTTTGGGGTGGAGGATGATGTGCCTATTGAAGCCGGGATTGTTAGCAAATCTATAGAAAACGCCCAGACCAAAGTGGAAGGTCACAATTTTGATATTCGCAAGCACTTGCTTAAATATGATGATGTCATCAATCAGCAGCGTGAAGTGATGTATGCCGAGCGCCGGCGAATTTTAAGCAGCGCCAATTTGAAGGAGAGTATCCAGAACCTTATTGCCGAAAAGATAAGCGATCTGGTTAGCAGCTTTACCGCTAGCGAGTATCCAGAAGAGTGGGATCTGAATGCTTTGTACAGCGCTGTGAGAACGCTTATGCCGCTTCCGCCGACCTTGACAACGAGTACATGGGAGAATCAAACTCCTGAAGAGACTGAAACGCAACTGTTGCAGATTGCCGAAGAGAATTATGAGGAGATGGAGAAGGCGTTGGGACCGGAACAGATGCGGCAGGCGGAAAAGCGCTTGATGCTGCAGGTGCTGGATACCTTATGGGTACGCCATTTAACCGCGCTCGATGCTTTGCGCCAGGGAATTGGCTCGAGAGCCGTCGGGCAACAAGACCCTTTGGTTGCTTACCAAAAGGAGGCCTTTGAAATGTATGGGCAACTAAAAGAGGAGATCAAAGAAGAGGTTGTCCGAAAGGTTTATCATCCGACAATTATTCGAGAAGCGCCCCGGCCCAAGAACATTCAAGCGGTTCACCCCAGCGCTACATCAGCCGGTAATGGCGCGGAAGGAACGGCCAGTAATCAACAACCCCAAACCCCCAGGCCGGTTCGGGTGGAAAAAACGCTGGGCCGTAACGACTTGTGTTACTGTGGCAGTGGGAAAAAGTATAAGCACTGCCATATGAAGTCAGATATGTTAGCTGGCAATGGCGCTGCAACACCTCAGAAAGTTACAGCAGATAGTTCAACGGGCACTGATAAGAAGAGCAGCAAGAAACAGGCTCGGGCCCGGCGGCGTTAGCCAATATCGTAATCCTTTTTAATTCTATTGCAATTTCTTAATATTGATGATAAGATGAAAAAAAGCGTTCTTTGCCTGAGCCAGAAGCCAATGGGGAAAGTAAACGTAGATTTTCCAGCGTTCCGATAAGTTTTAATCCATAGGCCATTTACCAGACGTTTAGTAAGCAAGGGAGCTAAGCTTACTAATTACTTGCAAGGAGGACATAGCTTTGGCATCAAACGAAGATGATTTCACGGCTCGCTTAATGGATGATATGGACCCTGTCTTGCTCGACTTTGTGAAGACAAAAGTCAATTCCTTCATCAAGTGGGATTTAGTCAGGTTTTTCCATGAAAATCCTAATACAGCGGATACCGTTGAAAATATTGCAAAGTATGCCGGAAGAAATGTAACCGCTGTTGAACCAGAACTGGAAGAGCTAGTTAAAGATGAAATTATGAGAAAAAGTCAATTGGGTGATACCTTCATTTATTCGCTCGTAACGGATGAATCGATGCGGCAACTGGTTGACAGGTTTATTTTGGCTTGTGAGGATAGACATTTCCGAGTAAAAGCCGTTTATCATATTATCAGAGGAATGCGCTAATGGATAGAGTCAAAACAGGAATTACCGGCTTGGATGAAATGTTGGGGGGTGGTTTTTTAAGGGAAACTGCTAATCTTATTGAAGGCGCCCCAGGTACAGGTAAAACAACGTTAGGGATGCAGTTTATTTATAATGGGATCATTCAGGAAAACGAACCTGGCTTGATTATTACTTTTGAGGAATTTCCGAAACAGTATTACCATGATGCAGCCGCTTTTGGCTGGAATTTTCAAGAGTTAGAAAAAAAGGGCTTGCTAAAGGTCGTCATGACCAGCCCCGAAGTGAGCCGGCTGGATGTTGAAAGCGTGGGCGGCATGATCGAAGGATATGTCGATCAAATGGGAGCGCGACGGGTGGTTATTGATAGTATGAGTCACTTTAGCCGGCTTACTCAAGACCCGGTTGAACTCCGCAGCCTGGAATTTAATTTTATTAATGCGCTGAAACGGGAAAGATTAACTTGCTTATTAACTCGTGAAAGTCCGGTCTTGTTAGGTGAAGCCTACGATGACTCTAGTATTGGCTTTGTCGTTGACTCATATTTAATTCTACGGTATGTAGAAATCGAGTCGGCTATTCGTAAAGCATTGCTCGTCCTAAAGATGCGGGGCAGCGACCATGCTAAAGATATTAGGCAGTATGATATTACGGCTCAAGGGTTTGAAGTCCAATCTAAATTTGAAGGTCAAGAGGGTATTTTAAGCGGTAATCCACGCCGCATGGCTGCCTCGTTTGTTGAGGCATTTGTCAAACGTTAAATTAAGTTAAACGAATTTCTAATACTTGAACCGACGACATTGATTAGTCTGCTTAGCGGCATCTTAACTATCTACAATTGGGGCGTGGTTTGCACGCTTCTATTTTTTCTGTTTGCTATTGGCCGGTTTTATGAAGAAAAATCAAGAAATCGGTCATTTTATCAACTTTTTTTAATACCTGCCGGATTATTTGCACTTGCCGCTATTGAGTATGCCCGATTAGTTCCATTGATTAGCGGTGATCTTTGGGGGGATTTACTGCGCTTTGTCGGGGGAGTAGTTTTAGGAAGTGCTGGCTTTTTTCTGCTAAGATTGATGATAGGTGGTCGATCTTGACGATTGATATTTCATTTTTAGGCGCCCTGGGTACCTTATCGATTATATTCCTTTTTTATATCTTTGCCAGACTTTCAGAAAGACTTGGCTCAGTCGAGAAAATGGCTCCGCTTTATCGCTATTATTATGTCGCTATTTTTTTTCTGGCAATCGGATATTTTACCCAGTTACTTATGGTTAATGTTTACTCGGCGCCCGAAAATTTTCCGGCCTGGGTTACTTCTTCCTGGTTTCCACTGCTGGGTCATCATGTTCCTTTAGCCATTGGCGTGACCATTGGTTTGGTTGTGACATGGCGTTATTGGAGTTGGTTGGTCACCGAATACAGAAAATAACTGCATAACAAGTTTAGATGATCACATCGGCAAGTAACCTTAAAGAAAAAAGTAAAGTCATCAAACGTGACCTCAGAAATATGATTTTTAACATGCCTAAGATAGACTTGCACCGTCATCTTGAGGGTAGCCTCCGTCTTTCTACTTTAGCCGATATTGCTCACCAGCATGGCGTAGATTTACCCAGTATGAGCTTAGAGGAGCTACGACCTTACGTTCAAGTGATTGATGGTGAGACCCCCGACTTTCTGGGCTTTTTGGCTAAGTTTAAACTACTGCGCCGGTTTTACAACAGCCGTGAGGCAGTCGAGCGCATCGCTTATGAGGCTGTCGCCGATGCAGCCGCAGATAATGTGCGCTATCTGGAGTTGCGCTTTAATCCGGTGGCGCTGGCCTTAAATCAGGGTTTTAGTTTTGAAGATGTCGTCGATTGGGTTATTCTGGCGGTCAATCGAGCGCAAACAGACCATTCTATTCAAGTACGACTTATCGTGCAGCTTGGCCGGCATGAACCACAGTATGCCTGGCGACTGGCCGAAATAGCGGTTGACCGGCAAAATAGCGGGATCGTTGGTTTAGATTTAGCCGGGGATGAGATAAATCATTCTATTCTAGAGTTTATTCATGTGTTTCAGTGGGCTAAAAAACAGGGGTTGCATATCACTATTCATGCTGCGGAGGTTGGTCCCCCCAGTAATATTAGAGAGGCGATCGAGAAGCTGGGAGCTGAACGGATTGGCCACGGGGTTCGAGCCAGAGAAGATATTGCGATTATGGACTTACTGAACCGGCAGCGAGTTACCCTGGAAGTATGCCCCACCAGTAATCTTCAGACCGGCGTCGTTCCTAGATTGGGACAGCATCCCTTGTTTGCTTTCTATCAACTCGGTATTCCGGTTACCATCAATACCGATGATCCCTCTATTTCCAATACAACCTTAACCGACGAGTATCTCATCGCCACCGGCAGCATCAACGTTCCGTTTCGCGCCCTTTGCCACATGACCTTCTATGCGGCGCAAGCGGCCTTTTTACCCGAACCTGAAAAAAGCCGGCTTGTCGACTGGTTTAGTCGGGCGTTGAGTAAATATACTGCCGGTTCAAGTTTCGATCTTCCCTAATTAACGACGTTCCCACTCTTTAATCGAAGCTTTGATCAAATCCTTGATGGCTGAATCGGGAATATCATCCAGGCTGCCGTAATATTGGCCATCGACCTTAAAGCGGATGCCGCCATGTAGATCAGAACTGATTTCGACATGATGAGCGTCAGCAAGAGGTGAATAGCGTAACCGGGCCTGAACAATATCATTGATTTCCTCGGCCAGATTGAGGGGGGGAAGTGTAGGGGCAGGTTGAGGCGTCCGCCCCAGGCCTAATAATCCCCCTCTTGCGGGAGGAGGCTGTGGTTGAGAAGAAGAACGCAACGAGGCCAAAAAGGCTTGCTCGACTTCAGGGGGCGCTTTAGCCGGGGCCGGCTGGGGTTCAGCAGGCGGCGGTGAAGCTTTGACTGCCGGCGGCGGAGCCGGGGTATCTACAATTGGCTCAGGTAGGTCACCCACTTTTGATACCGGTACGGATTTCATACCGGCCTCGGTCATAATGACGCCGTTGGTAAAAGCCAACAGGTGAGCTGCTAACTTTAGAACGTATTGGCCGATTTCCTTGCTGGTAATATCAGCCAATTTGGCGTAGCGCTGCCCACCAATTTCAACAATAAGCTGCCCTGTACGCGAATCGCGCAGCAGGCGCAGCAACTCCACGGTTTCACCCTGTTGAGATATATCTGAAGATTGCTGTTCCAATCTACCAAGTAATCCGTCCTTTTGAGGTGTTGGTTTGGATGTTTCTCGCATAGCTGCCTCACGAACTGGTTTGTTTGCTAAAGGGCCTAAATTTAAATCATCGGAAGGGGTCCTCCGTTGAGGGTTGGACGACACGGCATTAAGCACCTGGCCAAGCAGTGGCTCTGGCTCCACTTTATTGGCGACCGGAGCTTTAGCTTCAGGTTTAGCCTGTTTAGGGGGAATTCCCAGTCTCATTTCAGGCTTTTTACCCCGACGGGCTAGGGCAAAAACAATAAAGGCAGTTAATAAAATTGCACCAGTCAGGGGTATTGCCATTAAGGCTAGAAGTTGGGGAGATGAAGCGCTTCCGATTAAATCCTCAAGCATGGTTCTGTCTCAAATCTTTACATTACGCAAAAAAGCTGCACTCTCTTCAGGTAAAGATGGATTGATAAAGATACCGCTACCCAGCTCAAAGCCGGCACTCTGGGCCAGACGCGGTACAATGGCAATGTACCAGTGTAAGTAATCATTGCTAATCTCTTTAACCGGCGAGGTCCGGATAATCAAATTATAAGCCGGATCATGCAGGCCAAAATATAATTTTCGTAGAACATCCCACAGGAGTTCGGCCAGATCAGCCAGTTCCTCCGGTTGGGAATATAAAAAGCTCACGCTATGCCGGCGAGGAACAACCCAGATATAAAAGGGCGAAGGCGCGGCGTACAGCACAAAAGCAACAAAATGTTTGCTTACGCCCACCAACCGTTCCTGCTTTTCCAGCTCATCGGCCATCATTATGCAAGAGACGCAATTACCGTTATCATCAAAATATCGCCGCGCTTCGTCAATACGGTGCCGGATATTGCTCGGCACGACCGGCAGGCCAATGATTTGGCTGTGAGGGTGTTTGAGTGATGCTCCGGCTCGCTCACCATGATTTTTAAAGTAAACCACTTGCTCGATCCGGGAATCCTTGCGGATGCCCCAGCCTCGGCTATAAAGAGTCTCTAGAAAACATTTTATTTCCTCTGGGGTCATTAATGCAAGTGTGTGGTTATGTTTTGGGCTCTCAACCACTACCTCGTGATGCCCTACCCCTGACATCCGGCGATGTACGCCATCAAAGGTTCGCGTTAATTCACCATCTGCAAGCGCCGGATATCGATTATAGATAGCGCGCGTCTGCCAGGGACCTTCCGCCGGCGCCCGTTCAAGTTCAAGATCAAGTTCCTCATTACCGGGACAGAAGGGGCAATGGGGGTCGTAAGCAGGTTGGCTAATAGGCATGGCTCTTTCATGACTATCGATATAGTCATCAGGTCGTTTAGCTCGCTCATCCGCAATAATGACCCACTCTTTAGTAACCATGTTCTGTCTAAGTTCGGCCATAGCTTGTTCCCCTAAGACCACAGGATTGTTCAGTCGGCACTGCAACTATCCATTGTCAATAAGGTTAAAAATTCACTTAAGATCATGGCTGTTGCTCCCCAAACTTTGTGACCAAAAATATCGAAGAAAGGGATTTCTCGTTTGCCAAAATTCTCAAAGTACCAAATCTCTCTCTTATAGGTCTGAGGCTTTAGCAATAGGCTTAAGGGGGCTTCAATCATTTCGGCGACTTCAAACAGATTGGGGTAAAAATTCGGGCGAACAGGGCTGAAAGCCACAAAAGGATAGATACAAAAGTTACTTGGCGGCGTGTAGAGGGTTGAGAGTTGTCCAACGATTTGCAGGGTATCTGTCGGAATACCTAGCTCTTCGGCGGTCTCCCGAAGAGCCGTTTCTTCTAAGGTTTCACCAACTTCACGCCGGCCTCCAGGAAATGATATCTGGCCGCTATGAGCGCTCATGGTGTCAGGGCGGCGGGTAAAGATGATATACGATTCTGGTACATTTTCTTGATTCAGGTGAGAATAAAGTAAAAGCAGCACTCCCGCTTCGCGACAATCAGCGGGAAGAATCCAGCGCTTATGATTGGACTGATTATAAGGCTGAGGAGCCATTCTCATTTGCCCTGCTACCCCAGGCAAAGGCTTGGCCAGCGCTTGTGCTACCTGTTCAACAGTTAGTAACAATTTGCTCCTTTATCACAGCAGCCCGTCTTTCCGTCATTTCTTTAAACCGCACCATATTTTCTCTAGCCACCTCGGGGTTATTCAATTGGTCCAAGACCAGATCGGCCAACACCTCAACAAAAATATTGGGCGGCATATACTCAACAACGACTCGCATAGCCGTACTGGTTTCCCCAATAGGGGTAAGGCTAATTGTCCAAAGGCTCTCAACATCACCTGTGGTCCTGGTAATGAGGGTAGTTTCGGTCTGTTCTATGACCTCACTTTTACCCTCAAAACTGAAGTCGCCTATGGTATAGTGCCACTCATAGGTCATACCTCTACCATTTCCCCGGATCTGGTCGATTGTACCTGTTACTGTTGCCCAGCCAGGAATATCTTGTACACGATCCAGGGTTTCCATGACCACGGCTAAGGGAGCTTTAATAATAATCGTTTGTTCTACAACCGGCATGACCTTATCTTCTCCTTAATTGATCCAGTTTACTGGCGCTCAGGTCCTTTCATTATAGCATAACTGTTAGAATATGAGCCACGACAGCGTTACACCTATCCAAGCAACGATAATTCCCACGCCTAGCCCAACCAGAACATCACTCAGGTAATGGATACCCACCACAATTCGAGCTATGGCTACACCTAAAGTTAATCCCACTAGAATCCAACCCAGCGCGGGGTAAAAGAAGATGGCGCCGACCGCAAGCGCAGCCATCCGGGCTGAATGGCCTGAAGGAAAGCTGTAGGCATCATATTGAAATACCACAAATTCGCCGGGAGGTTGAGGGCGCTGCCGTTTAATAAAAAATTTAATCCCTGTTACCAGCAGCAGGGTTACAAAGACAATCAGGCCAATAATGAAAATGCTCCAGAGCAGAAAGATATCCTGCCAAAACCAACTCAACAAAGCTGCTAAAAGCAATGCCCCAAATACATTTGGCCCATCACCCAGGTGAGCCAAAACTCTGGCCAGCGGCCACCAGGCGGATCCGCGTGGTAGAATAAGCTTACGGCTAACGATAGCGTCAAGCGCTAAAAGTTGCTCCACCAATTTCTAACCATTATCACCATTTATGGATGTGGTTTATTGACCAGTTGAGCAGCCTGACGTTCTTCAAGACTGGCTTTAATGATCTGATATTGATGCGGTTTATCCAGGTCCATGCCCAATTCGGCAAAACGAGTATCAACCGCGCGTCCATTGAGATTTACTTTTGCCGAAGCGCGTCTGGCTGCTTCGTGAACCGTCATCATTCGCAATAAAAATCTAATAATAAATCCCAGACCGATCAAGCGGGCCTGGTTTAGAGCATTTTTCCGAGAACCGGTTAAAGCTCGACCTAGCTCAATATTATTATCATTGGCCGCTCTCATGTCAAACAAAAAGATATCGCCCCCGGTATAGCGGCCCCCTTTAAAGGGGATATAGGTCCGTTTAGATTGGGGAAAGCGAGCTTCCATCGTTTTTTCCTCAACGACAGCATAATAGATATCGGCGGTTTGGTCGCCACATTCTTCAACAAAACCGTGAATCGTTTCTGCCGTGATCAGCGGGATATCTGAAGAAAGAAGTAAAAATTTTTTCACCAAAGGATTAACCTGGCGTAACTTCGCAATTCCGGCAAAAATATTTTCAATGAGTCCTCCGGCCGAATCGACAAAATATAGTTTCTGATCCTGGTAATCCAGTTCATGAGGTTGGAGGCCGACAATAATAATGTGATCGATCAGGGCTGAACTACCCAAAGCATCAAGAACCCAGCTAATCATGGGTTTACCCACCAGTGGAATAAGCGCCTTTTTCTCCACTTTGGCAATTTGATAGAGTGGATCTTCCGGCGTAATGATGCCACCGGCAGTTATGATTGCGTCCATGACGTCTCTCTCTTTCTCCTCTATTCAGACAAATCTACATTAAATCATTTTACCATTAGCTAAATGGTTGAGCCAAACAAATAACAACTCTGTTCTAAAAAGGTTAATCTCTGAAAATAAAAAGACCCTATGTTCTTAGGAAAGCGGCCTGAGTCTAAGATACCTCCGACGGAACAATAGGGTTGCTTTTTACAGTTTTACTTAAAGATTAGCCACGCCCTAACACGGCCAACATATCTTCGAGGCAGGTAAATTTCAGGCGGGGCCGTCCCAACTTCTTGCCCTCAGCGACCTCTATTTCATCAATTTTTAGCCAATCGGCATAAGAGAAATAGTTAGGCTGGCGCTGTCGAATAAGTTGCTCGACGGCGGCAGGGTCAGGCTGGGCCGGGTTAAGCGTTTGGCCGGCCGCCACATCCTCGATCATACAGTTGACCGTTTCTAGAGCATCAGGTTTATTGGTACCAATAACTCCGGTAGGGCCACGCTTGATCCAGCCGGAGGTATATTGGCCAACCAGGGGTTCCTGCGTTTCAGCGTTGAGAACCCGACCTTTCTGATTCAAGATAACACCCCAGCTTTCATTAAACGGCACATCAGGCAGCGCAACACCCCGATAACCTACAGAACGAAAGACCAGGCCAACCGGTATCTCTTCAAATTGATCGGTGGCTTTAGGTCGTAAGGTGCCGGCGTCAGTCGCATAGAGTTTGTTTTTAACCAGGCGCATGGCTGCGACCTGGCCCGCTCCATCGCCAATGAGTTCAACCGGTGACACCAGAAAACGCATTACAATTGTCCGCGACTTGCCCGAGGGGGGGCGTTGGACATATTCTTGAATGATTTCAACATTTTTTATGGCTGTCCGGTCAGGGTCGGCATCAAGCGCGGCTTTGCTCAGGGGGTCAAGTTCGGCTTCTTCAGGTGGAACGGTGATATCGGCATCGGCCAGTTCGCCCAGCTCTTTGATTTCGGGGTTGGTAAAAGCGGCCTGAGCCGGACCCCGGCGGCCCAGAATATAGATCGTCTTGACCTTACTCTGGCTCAAGGCTTCCAGCGCGTAATCGGCAATATCGGTGGTGGCCAGTTCTTCAGGCGTCCGGCTCAAGATGCGGGCCACATCCATCGCCACATTGCCGACGCCGACGACGGCAGCGCTTTCCTGGGTCAGATCAAATTGGAGGTCACGGTAATCAGGGTGACCATTATACCAGGCCACAAACTCGGTCGCCGGATGGCTGCCCTGCAAATCTTCACCGGGAATACCCATTTTCCGGTCAGTTTGCGCGCCGGTCATATAGACAATTTG
>Ga0073934_10008374_pt1 | contig 13815 bp, 12 predicted proteins | sample LarsenN4metaG_FD_76834 | JGI IMG/M metagenome (GOLD analysis project Ga0073934, IMG submission 76834) | Hot spring sediment bacterial and archeal communities from British Columbia, Canada, to study Microbial Dark Matter (Phase II) - Larsen... ...
TATAGACGCTTGCCTCGGGGGGCTTGGCCCCCGCAACTGGCAGGTCCGCATCCTCCTTCGGCGCGGTCTTGCGCTTCGCCATCGCGTGCCTCCTCGAAATCCGCCGCGCACTTTAGCTTTTCCCGGGATTGGCCGCAAAGTGCCGCACCGCTTCCGTGCTGCTTTCCCTTCATGCTAGGAGGGGCCTTCGATTGAGTTTAGAGCTTGAGAGAATGGTGGAACTTTCGCTTGCCCGTGACTTCCCCCCCGCTAGCGAGGCGGAGTGGAAGGCGCTCGTGGAAGAGGCGCTGAAGGGTGCGCCCTTCGCCTCGCTCCGTTCCAAGACCTATGACGGCATCGACATTGAGCCGCTTTATAGGCGCGCGCCGGAGGCAAGCCGCATCGCCGGGCGCGCGCCCGGCGTGCCTTGGGCGATCAAGCAGCGCATCGACCTGCCGGACCCCGGAGCTGCCAACAAGCAAATTCTCGAGGATCTGAACAACGGCGCGAACGGGATTCAGCTGGTGTTCGAGGGTTCGGCCGGCGATTACGGCTACGCCCTCCCCGCCACTGGCGCTGCAATCAGCGCCGCGCTCGACAACGTCTATCTCGATGCCGGCATCGCCATCGACCTCGATCTCGGCATCGAGTCGAAAGATGCCGCGGGGCTGCTCGCGACCTTGGTCAAATCGCGCGGGATTGCGCCCAAGGATGTCACCATTCGCTTTGGCTACAGCCCGCTCAGCGTCATGGCCATGACCGGCGAGATTCCGCTTCCCTGGCCGGTGCTTGCGCCGATTGCGGCAAGCACGGTCTCCGACCTTGTTGCCGAAGGCTTCGCCGGGCCCTTCGCCGTTGCCGATGGAAGGGTGATCCACGCGGCAGGCGGCTCGGAAGCGCAGGAGCTTGCCTTCGCGCTCGCAAGCGCCGTCGCCTATTTGCGCGCGCTGGAGGAAAACGGCGTTCCGCTCGAAGATGCAAGTCGCTTCATCTATTTCCGGCTGGCCGCCGATCAGGACCAGTTCCTCACCATCGCCAAGTTCCGCGGGCTTCGGAAACTCTGGGCGCGCATCGAAGAGGCATGCGGACTTCAACCGCGTCCGGCCTTCGTCGCCGCGGAGACCGCCTGGCGCATGATGACCAAGCGTGATCCGCATGGAAATATCGTGCGCGGCACGATCGCCGCGCTTGGCGCTGCGGTCGGCGGCGCAGATGCGGTGACGGTGCTGCCGTTCAGCGCGGCGCTTGGACTCCCCGATGCCTTTGCCCGCCGCGTCGCCCGCAACACGCAAATCATCCTCATCGAGGAGGCCAACATCCATCGTGTCGCCGATCCTGCCGCAGGGTCGGGCGCCATCGAGGCTATGACCGACCAGCTCTGTCAGGTGGCCTGGTCTCTGTTCCAGGAGATCGAAGGCGAAGGCGGCGCGCCGGAAGCGATCGAGTCTGGGTCGATCCAAAAGGCTGTCGCGAAGGTTCGGGCCGAACGCAGAGCCAATGTTGCGCGTCGCAAGGATCAGCTCATCGGCACGAGCGACTTCCCAGACCTCGCCGAGGAGGAAATTGCGGTGCTCGCGAAGCCCCGGCCTTCAGCCTATTTTTCGGATGAGATGACCCTCGCTCCGATCAGGCTCGCCGAGCCATTCGAGCAATTGCGCGACCGGAGCGATGCGTATTTGACCAAGCATGGAACGCGGCCCAAGGTGTTCCTCGCTTGTATGGGGCGCGCTTCCGACTTCAATGCGCGGGCGAGCTTCGCCAAGAGTCTGTTTGAGGCCGGCGGCATCGAAGCGGTGGAAGGAAAAGGCGACAACCTCGTGAAACGATTCGCCGAATCTGGCGCGAAACTCGCCTGCCTTTGCTCCTCAGACAAAATCTATGCGGGAGAAGCCGAAGCCATCGCCAAGGCCCTGATCGAAGCCGGCGCGACCCGACTTTATCTCGCAGGCAAGCCGGGGCCCAACGCGGCGGCCTTCGAGCAAGCTGGCATTAGCACCTTCCTTCACCAGGGCTGTGATACGCTGCAAATCCTGAGAGCCGCCTACGACGAGATCGACCGCAAATGACGCGCATCCCTTCATTTGCCGAGGTGAGCTTCGGCCAAGCAACCAACAGCACCACGCCCGCTGGCGCGCCCGCTTGGCAGACGCCGGAAGGCATCGCCGTCAAGCCGGTCTACGGCGCTGACGATCTCAAAGGGCTCGATTTCCTCGATGGGATGCCGGGCATTCCGCCTTATCTGCGCGGCCCCTACCCCACCATGTATGTGCAGCGGCCCTGGACCATCCGCCAATATTCAGGCTTTTCTACCGCCGAGGACTCCAATGCCTTCTATCGCCGCAACCTGGCCGCCGGCCAGCAAGGCGTCTCCATCGCCTTCGATCTCGCCACCCATCGCGGCTACGACTCAGACCACCCGCGCGTGACGGGCGATGTCGGCATGGCCGGCGTCGCCATCGATTCGATCTACGACATGCGCACTTTGTTCGACCATATCCCGCTTGACCAAGTGTCGGTGTCGATGACCATGAACGGCGCCGTGCTGCCGGTGCTCGCGCTTTTCATCGTCGCCGGCGAAGAGCAAGGCGTGCCGCACGCCGAGCTCTCCGGCACGATCCAGAACGACATCCTCAAAGAGTTCATGGTGCGGAACACCTATATTTACCCGCCTGCACCCTCGATGCGCATCGTGTCGGATATCTTCGCCTATACGTCCAGGCACATGCCGAAATTCAATTCGATCTCGATCTCCGGCTATCATATGCAGGAGGCTGGAGCGACGGCGGACCTCGAGCTTGCCTATACGCTTGCCGACGGCGTCGAATATGTGCGCGCCGGCGTGGCCGCCGGGCTCGACATCGATTCTTTCGCGCCGCGGCTCTCCTTCTTCTGGGCGATCGGCATGAACTTCTTCATGGAGATCGCCAAGATGCGCGCCGCGCGACTGCTCTGGGCTAAGCTCATCAAGGACGAGTTCAAGCCGAAGGACCCGCGCTCGCTTGCGCTCAGGACCCACTGCCAGACGAGCGGCTGGAGCCTCGCCGCGCAGGACGTGTTCAATAATGTCGTGCGCACCTGCATCGAAGCCATGGCGGCGACCCAAGGCCACACCCAATCGCTGCATACCAATGCGCTCGACGAGGCGCTGGCGCTGCCGACCGATTTCTCCGCGCGCATCGCCCGCAACACCCAGCTCATCCTCCAGACGGAGTCCGGCACGACCCGCAGCATCGACCCTTGGGGCGGCAGCTTCTTTGTCGAGCGGCTCACCTACGACCTCGCCGCCCGCGCCATGAAACATATCGAGGAGGTGGAGAAGTTCGGCGGCATGGCCAAAGCCATCGAGGCCGGCATCCCTAAGCGCATGATCGAACAGGCCGCGACCGCCACCCAAGGCCGCATCGATTCGGGCCGCCAAACCATCGTCGGCGTGAACAAATATCGCCCTCAAACCGACGCCGAGATCGCCATCCTCAAGGTGGATAACCGGGCCGTCCGCCGCCAGCAGCTCGACAAGCTCGCTCGCCTGAAGGCCGAGCGGAACGAGGAGGAGGTCAAGCAGGCTCTTGACCGGCTTACTCATTATGCCGAGACAGGAACCGGAAACCTGCTCGAAGGCGCCGTGGCCGCCGCGCGCGTTAAGGCGACGGTCGGTGAAATCTCCTATGCTCTGGAGAAGGTCTATGGCCGCCACCGGGCGGAGGTCTCGGCGATCACCGGCGTCTACCGGGCGGAAATGGGCCGCATGAACGGAAGCATGAACCGCATCAAGGAATTGATCGATAGCTTCGAGACCGCGCATGGGCGCCGCCCGCGCATCCTCGTCGCCAAGATGGGGCAGGACGGGCATGACCGCGGCCAGAAGGTGATTGCGTCAGCCTTCGCCGATCTCGGTTTCGACGTCGATATCGGCCCCTTGTTCCAGACGCCGGAGGAGGCCGCCCGCCAGGCGGTGGAGAACGACGTGCATATCGTCGGCGTCTCCTCGTTGGCAGCAGGCCATCTCACCTTAGTGCCGGCGCTGCGTGAGGCGCTCGAGGGCCTTGGCCGCGGCGATATCATGATCGTGGTCGGCGGCGTGATCCCGCCGCAGGACTATCCAGCACTCTACGAGGCGGGCGCCAAGGCCATCTTTGGTCCCGGCACACCGATCGCCGAAGCGGCCATCGACCTCCTCAAGAAGCTCGGCGCCAAAGGCGGCGCCAAACAAGCCGCCGAGTAGCCTCAGGCGTATAGCTCACCTTGCACGAGGTCAGGAATACGCGAGCATGCTCAACACGGTTCTCGATCCACAAGGGAAGGAAACCGTGTTTCGCTACCTGGTAGCCATCGCCGGCGCCGACAACGAGTTTGCCGAAGAAGAACGAGAGCTGCTTGGACGCATAGCCTCAAGACTGCATATCGGTGAGGCTCAAACCGGGGCGGCAGCCTGAGACCCGCTCAGTTCCCCCAACTCTTCGCTACGACGGCTCTCCACGGCTTGCGTTTGGCTGAGATTGCCCTTACCCCGGCTCAGCCATGACCCGTGAAAGAACCAAAGCAGCAGTTGATAACATCGCCGCCGCCATTCGTGCCGGCGACCGGGTGGCGCTCGCCCGCGCCATCACCCTTGTCGAGAGTGCCAAGCCCGAGGATCAGGCAGACGCGCAAGCGCTGCTGGACCGGCTTCTGCCCTTTGCAGGCAAGTCCATCAGGGTCGGGATCAGCGGCGTTCCCGGCGCCGGCAAATCCACGCTGATCGACCAGCTCGGGCTCAATCTTGTGAGGCAGGGCCACAAGGTGGCCGTGCTCGCCGTCGACCCCACCTCCGCCCGCACCGGCGGCTCGATCCTCGGCGACAAGACCCGCATGGGGCGGCTTGCTTCCGAGCCGAATGCCTTCATCCGCCCCTCGCCCGCCGGCGGCAGCCTTGGCGGCGTCACCAAGACCACGCGCGAGACCATCGCACTGGCCGAGGCTGCGGGCCATGACGTGGTTCTGGTCGAGACCGTCGGCGTCGGCCAGTCGGAGACCTCGGTCGCCAACATGGTCGACATTTTCGTGGTGGTGGCGATCCCCGGCGCCGGCGACGAGCTGCAAGGCATTAAGCGCGGCCTGCTCGAGCTCGCCGATATCATCGCCGTGAACAAGGCGGAGGGCGACAATGTCGAGCGCGCCAATCGCGCGGCGATGGAATATCGCACGGCGCTGCATATCCTTTCCGCCGGCAATCCCAATTGGGACCCGCAGGTGCTCACCATCTCAGCCCGGGACAATAAGGGCCTCGACGAGCTTTGGACCAAAGTCGAGCAGCGGCACCAATCGCTCAAGGACTCGGGCGCGTTCGACAAGCGCCGCGCCGACCAGGCCGCCGCCTGGATGCGCGAGATTTTCGAGCAGCGCCTGCTCGCCGCCATCAAAGGCGGAAGGCGTGCCGCGCGCCACTTTCAGGAGCTTGAGGAGAAGGTTCGGCAAGGACAGATGACGCCGGGCGCGGCCGCGGAAGAGCTTGCCCGCCTTGCCGGTATTAAGGACGCCGAGTCCGGTAATTAAGGACGCCGAGTAAAGGGCGCCAAATTCGCTTCCCTAACGGATAAGCCCCGGGTAGTCCTGCATCATGGCGAGGCTGCGCATGCTCATCACGGGCTTCGGCCCGTTTCCAGGGGTGCCCGATAACCCTTCGGCTTGGCTCGCCGAAGCGCTGGCGGAGCGAGGCGCGCGCAGTAGCGGCACCGAACTGCATGCGCGGGTCGTGCCCACTGAGTGGCAGGCCGCAATGTTCATGCCGGACCTCTACGCGGTCCTGCAACCAGCTCTGATGATTCACTTCGGGCTCGACCGACGGGCCAGGGCCTTGCGCATCGAGCGCTTCGCCCATAACCGCGCGGCGGCTCGCCGTGATGCGCGGGGAGCGTTGCCTCCGAGCGTTGAAATCCGGCCCGGAGGGCCAGACCGTCTCGCCACCACACTGCCGGTCGAAGAGCTCGTGACGCATCTTGAGACGAGCGGCCTACCTGCCATGATCTCGCGCTCGGCGGGCGGTTATCTCTGCAATTTCCTCTATTACCATTCACTCGAATGGGCGCGCGTAAGCGGCTGCCGGGCTCTCTTCGTGCATATCCCGCCTTTGAGCGACGACGGTCCCTTCACTGAGGTGGCTCTCCTCCGCGGCGCAGAGGAGATCCTGCGCTTCACGCTTGACGCCACGCAAAATCAAGCGGGCGACGGGGGCGCTACTAGCCGAGGACTTGCGCCAACCGAGGTTGCTGGGTTGAGCGCGAAGGGGGCATAGGCGATGAGGGTCGGCCGCAGGCAAGTGCTGTTAGGCGGCTTTGGCATCGGTGTCGCCGCGGCAGCCGGGCCGCGCCTCGCCGCCGCCCGCGACGAAACGATCAGCCCGCAGGCCTTTAGCACCTACGGAATTGTCCCGGGTGGCGGCGAAATCGACCAGACCGCGACATTGCAGCTCGCAGCCGACGAGGCCGCGCAGAGCGGCATGCCCCTTTTTCTTCCCGCCGGCGTCTACTCTACGAGCCAGCTCAATCTCAAATCGGGCACACAAATCGAAGGCGTGCCTGGACGCACAATCCTTCGCTATCGCGATGGGAACGCGATCCTGAACCTTGATCGCGCCGACAATGTGCGACTAGCAGGTCTCGTCCTCGATGGTGAAAACAAGCCGCTGGGCGATGGCGGCGCACTTCTCACCGCAACCGCGGCCAAGCACTTGGACTTTTCCGATTGCCGCTTCCTCGGGAGCGCCGAGAACGGCGTGGTGTTGCGGAAAATATCCGGCTGGATTCGCAATTGCGAAATCGGCGATGTCCGCAAGGCGGCTCTCTTCAGCGAGGATGCGACCGGACTGGAGATCGCGCGCAACCATATCCATGATTGCGGCGACAACGGCATCCTGGTCTGGCGCTCGCACCCTGGCGAAGATGCAACCATCGTGACCGGCAACCGCATCGAGCGCATCGCCGCGAAGAGCGGCGGCAGCGGGCAGAACGGAAATGGCATCAATGTGTTCCGCGCGGGCTCTGTGCTCGTCAGCGGCAACCGCATTACCGATTGCGCTTTCTCAGCGATCCGCTCGAACGCAGGATCGAACTGCCAGATGATCGGCAATTCATGCGCCCGCCTCGGCGAAGTCGCGCTCTATGCCGAGTTTGCCTTCGAGGGCGCCGTGATCGCCAACAACCTCGTCGACAAGGCGGCGATCGGCGTTTCGGTGACCAATTTCAATGAGGGCGGCCGCCTTGCGGTCGTGCAAGGCAATCTGATCCGCAATCTATTCTTGCGAAAGGACGCCGAAACGCGCGGCATCGGCATCGCTGTAGAGGCCGACACGGTGGTGACGGGCAACGTGATCGAAAGCTCGCCGGCCTTCGGCATCATGGTCGGCTGGGGCCGCTATCTCCGCGACGTGAGCGTCACCGACAATTTGATCCGCCAAGCCCATATCGGCATCGGCGTCTCGATCGACCCGGCGGCCGGCACCGCGCTCATTACCAACAATCTGATCGCAGGCTCAAAAGAGGGCGCGATCCGCGCCATGAGCGGGCCGACGCCGGTCGGGCCAGACCTTGCCAAAGAAGGCGCCGAGGCCTACCGCAACCTCGCGGTCTACACCAACGTGTCCCGCTCCTAGTCCGGGCCCGCATAGTTGAGATCGAGGTCGGCGATGCCTGCCGCGAGATTGATGCCAACGTCGCCGGTCACGCTGATCGGGTTCAGCACGACTTTGTTGCCGCCGACCAGCGCATTGGCGCCCGCGCCGACACCTGCGGCAACTTCGGCCGTCGCGCCGACATAATTGCCGGCGAGCGCGCCAGGCCCCCGCGTGAGCCCGGGCGACACGACGCCCCAAAGCAGCACGCCGCCCTTCTTCCAGCCGAGGTCGATGCCGATCTTGTTGATGCTGCCCGTATAGCGCTCCGGCGGGAGGCCGCCAGCCGGCGTGAAAGTGCAATCGACCTGCCGGCTCGAACCCACGATGAAGCCCATACCGCCTTCGACTTGGCATTTGAGCTGGCCGCTGATCGTCTGGGCGACGGCGCCCTCTCCCATCACGCCGGCGGTGAACAATGCCGCCAGCGCGGCAAGAGCAACCCGTCTAACGCTAGGCCGAACCATAAGCCCCTCCTGTCTCAACCCTAGGTGAACATGCTCATACAGGGCCAATCTGGCCAGCATTATGGCCGCGCACAGACGAGCTCCTAGCAGTTTGCGCCACCAACTTGCTGGCGCGGCGCAGGATTGAGTGTGGCAAGCGCCTCAAGCAGCACCGGACCAGCCAGCATCTTGCCGACCTTGATTCCGCGCCAATTGAGCAAATCGCCCTCGATTTGCTCTGCCAGCACAGAACGGGCCTCGGGCAATAGCGCCGTAACGACTTCGGTCAGCGCCCTTTCCGTGCCGCGCTTTGCGCCGTCGTCGATCTTGAGCGCAATCCCAAGGCCAAGCCCCGGCAGCGCCGCGCAATGCACGCCTTCGGCTCCGCCTTTGACAAAGAGCTCTGGCGCGAGTGCCCGCATAGCGATCGTATCGAAGCGCCCTTCGCCTGCCACCAGATCCGGACAGGCGAAGCACGCCTCAAGCAGTCTCGTCGCAGCTTTTGCCCGCGTCGGCGGAAATCCTTTCCCCGTTCCAAGTCGCGCAAAGCCGCGCGCGAGGGCGGCGAGCGGTAGAGACCAAGTCGGCACCGAGCAGCCATCGATCGCCATGCCGTCCCGATCAAGCGCGATTCCGCAAGTCTCTGAAATGATTCCCTTGATCATGACCTGCAGCGCGTGGTCCGGCCGCTCATAGCCGCGCGGACCAAGACCAAGATACGCCGAGGCTGCGAGCATGGCTGCGTGCTTGCCCGAGCAATTATTGTGAATGGCTTGTGGTCTGCGCCCTGCCTGTATCAGCTCCCGCATCGCTCTGTCGCTCACCGGCCAATGCGCACCGCAGGCAAGATAGTTCTCATCGAGGCCTGCCTTGGCGAGCAGGCTTCGCACCGCCTCGACATGCACCGGGTCGCCACTATGCGAGGCGCAAGCGACGGCAAGCTCATCATCGCAAAGTCCAAAGGCATCAGCCGCGCCACTTTCGACAAGCGGGATGGCCTGCATCGCCTTGACCGCAGAACGGGGAAAGACCGGCCGCTCGACATCGCCGAGCGCGAGCACGAGGCGCCCATCGGCATCGGCAATAGCGACGGCGCCGGCGTGCCGGCTCTCGACTGTCTTCCCGCGCAGAACCTCCACGAGGACTGGATTGGTTGAAGCGGCTCCGCTCATGCGGCAGCAATCAGGATCGGCGCGCGGCGAGCGCCCCAAGCCCCCGGATGCGGCTCGAACAGACCAGGGAGCGTCGCGCCGCAGGAGAAGCAGCGCCCCTCCGCATCCAGCCGCCAGTCGGTGATCGTGTACCAGTCGCGCCCGATCACCCGCTCGCCGCATGACGCGCAATAAGTGCTCTGGCCAGCCTCGTCATGCACATTGCCCGTATAGACGTAGCGAAGACCGGCGCGATGCGCGATTGCCTGCGCTCGTGTCAGCGTAGACGGTGGCGTGTGCGGCTTATCGCGCATCTTCCAGTCTGGATGGAACGCCGTGAAGTGAAGCGGCACGTCCGGTCCGAGCGCTTCCATCACCCATTCGCTCAAGGCGCTAACCTCTTGCGATGAATCGTTTTCGCCGGGGATGAGCAGCGTGGTGATCTCGAGCCAGGTCTTGGTTTCGTGCCTGACGTAGCGCAGCGTATCGAGCACGGCGTCAAGCGAGCCGGTGCAGAGCTTGCGGTAGAAATTCTCGGTGAAGGCCTTGAGGTCGATATTGGCGGCATCCATCGCGGCGAAGAACTCAGGCCGCGCGCCCGCGCCGATATAGCCCGCCGTCACCGCCACGGTCTTTACCCCGGCCTCGCGACAGGCCGCAGCGACATCGACCGCATATTCGAGGAAGATTACAGGATCGTTATAGGTGAAGGCGACCGAACGCGCGCCGCTTTCGACCGCGGCGCGGGCGATCGCCTCCGGCGAGGCGTGGCTCTGCAGCCGGTCGTCCTCGCGGGCCTTGGAGATGTCCCAGTTCTGGCAGAACTTGCAGGTGAGGTTGCAGCCGGCGGTGCCGAAGGAGAGCACTGCCGTCCCGGGCAAGAAATGGTTCAGCGGCTTCTTCTCGATAGGATCGAGGCAAAAGCCGGACGAACGCCCATAGGTCGTGAGCACGATCTGACCGTCGTCGCGCGCCCTGACGAAGCAGAGCCCTCTCTGGCCCTCATGCAGCTTGCATTCGCGCGGACAAAGGTCGCATTGCAGGCGGCCGTCATCGAGCCTGTGCCAATAGCGGCCAGGCACCGAGGCGCCAATCTCGATGTGTTCCATGCTAGAAACATGGGCAGGCTCTCACAGGAGGTCAACAGCTTCGATGTTCCTCCGGGAAAGCTCTAAAGTCAGGCCCCCCGCCGTGGCCGGAAGCTTCTATCCGGCTCGTCCAACGGACCTCGCGGCCGCGGTCGACGCCTTGCTTTCCGAAGCCGAGCCCTTCCGCCAGCCAGGGCTCCGCGGCGTGATCGCCCCGCATGCGGGCTATGTCTATTCCGGCCCCATCGCGGGAAGCGCTTTCGCGCCGGTTGCAGCCTCTGGCAGCTTTGAACGGGTACTCTTGCTCGGCCCGCCACATTACTTTCCGGTGAGCGGCGTCGCCGCGCCGTCCTCCGCCTCTTTCGCCACGCCACTCGGGCAAGTCGAGGTCGACCAAGATGCTGTTGCCGCACTCATCGAGGCTGGTCTCGTCACGATTGACGATCGCGCGCATGCGCCTGAGCATTCGCTCGAGGTCGAACTACCCTTCCTGCAGGCGGCGCTCGGACGCTTCATATTGGTCCCGCTGCTGGTGGGCGATGCTTCGCCTAAAGAGGTTGCTGCCATCATCGCCGCGGTGCTGGACGACCCGCACGCTGCTCGTGGTGAGCACGGATCTTTCGCATTACCTCGACCATGCCTCGGCGCGGGCTCGCGACCTTGCCACGGCCGAAACGATTGAGCTGCGCGATTTCGATCGGCTTGGCCCTGATGCTTGCGGTTACGCGGCGCTGAACGGAGCGCTGTACGCCGCGCACCACGGGCAGTGGGCAGTCGAGCGTCTCGATCTACGCAACTCCGGCGACACGAGCGGCGACCGGTCCCGCGTTGTGGGTTACGGCGCTTGGGCCTCTTCTGCCGCAGCGCCTAAAGCATCCTAGTTTCCGTTATTTCTAAAGCCGCCTCGCCCGCCCAACCGGCCTTGCAGAAGTACTTGCGTTGGCGGCAAGCTCGACAGGCACGCCCTCTTCATGTTTCGAGGCGCGGATAACAAGCGAGGTCTTCACGCTCGCGACATTGGGCGCGGCGGTCAGTTCGTGGATGACGAACTCCTGGAAGGCGGTCAAATCCGGCGCCACGCAGCGCAGCAAAAAGTCGATCTCGCCGGAGAGCATATAACAATCGCGCACAATTGGAGAGCTTCGCGCCCGTTCCTCGAAGGCGATGAGATCGGCTTCGGCCTGGCTGTGCAGCCGGATCATGGCGAAGGCCGTGACGTCGAAGCCGAGCGCCTTGTCGTCGAGGAGCGCGGTGAAGCGCTTGATGATGCCGGCCTCCTCCAGCGCGCGCACGCGCCGCAAACAAGGCGGAGCCGAGATCCCCACCTTGCGGGCAAGCTCGACATTGGTGATGCGGCCGTCGGCCTGCAACTCGCGCAAAATCCGCCAATCGGTTGCATCGAGCCTGGCTGAACGCATCTCCCCTGCTCCCTGGACGGTTGGCGGATCGCGGGCTAGAAGGCGGCATTGACTCCCGGCACAATCCTCTGCGCAATTTTACGTCCTCCAACCAGAAGAATCGAAAAGAAATTGAACGTTATCCGTTCCAAAAATTTTAGCGGAGGCGAGAAATCCACCGCCGACGGCCCATCTTCTTCGGGTGACGCCGCTGCGCTCATTGCCGCGAGCCGCAAGGCGCGAGGCGACAAGACCTGGATCCTGACCGACGGCTCGGTTGGGATGGAAGCGCAAGGCATCGCCGTGGCGGAAGCCGTCGGCCTTCCCTTCAGCCTCAAGCGCGTGCGGACGGCCGGCGCCATGCAACTCGTTCCGGCGCGGCTGCAAATCTATCTGCCCGCCGCCCGCCTGCTCCGCTTCGTCTCCAGCAATGAGCCTCTGCAAGCGCCTTGGCCGCGCCTTGTCATCTCCATTGGAAGGCGCAGCGTTCCGATCGCGCTCGCTGTGAGGAAAGTCTCCGGCGCATTTGCGCTGCATATTCAAAATCCCAAAGTGCCCCCGCACCTTTTCGATCTCATCGCAGCTCCCGTGCATGACGACTTTCAGGCGCCAAACGTAATCGCCACTTTTGGCGCCGTGCACAGTGTAACCGCGGAACGTCTTGCCGAGGGAGAACAGCGCTTTGCGCCGCAGGTTAAGTCCCTGCCCCATCCACGCATCGCCGTGCTTCTCGGCGGGGAAAGCCAAGCCTTCAGCTTTCCACCCGATGGAGCGTCATCCTTCGGCGCGAAGCTCGCCAATCTCGCGCGCGACACTGGCGGCAGCTTTATGATCACGCCTTCGCGCCGCACGCGCAAGGAGTCGATCGCAGCACTCGAAACCGCCCTCAAGGACGTACCTCACATCGTCTGGGACGGCACGGGCGACAATCCCTATTTCGGTTTCCTGGCGCTGGCCGATGCCATCGTCGTCACCGAGGATTCGGTGAATATGGTCACGGAGGCGGCGGGAACCGGCAAGCCGGTCTATGTCCAGACGCTTCGCGGCCGCTCGAACCGGCTCTCACGCTTCCACCGCCTGATGCGGGAGCGCGGCGCTACCCGCCCCTTCGAGGGCAAGCTCGAAAGCTGGAGTTATCCCCCCATCAACGACACCGAATTGGTGGCCTCAGTCATCCGCCGCGCGCTCGGCCTTGAAACCAAAGGCTGAATCACGTCTTGTGGACCTCAACTTGCGAATAGACTGTCCTGTGCTTACCTGTTGCGTCCTTATCGGTCTTGAGGGGCGAAATCCATGGCTGCCAAGCGCCATGCCAAGGTGATCATCATAGGGTCAGGCCCTGCCGGCTACACCGCCGGCATCTACGCGGCGCGTGCCATGCTCAAGCCACTCCTGATCGAGGGCGTCCAGACCGGTGGCCAAATGACGACCACCACCGATGTCGAGAATTACCCCGGCTTCGCCGACGTGATTCAAGGCCCCTGGCTCATGGATCAGATGCGCGCGCAGGCCGCTCATGTCGGCACCGAGCTCATCGCCGATCACGTCGTCGAAGCCGACCTGAAACGCCGCCCCTTCTGGCTCAAGGGCGACAGCGGCACCGAATACACAGCCGACACCCTCATCATCGCCACTGGCGCCAAGGCGCGTTATCTCGGGCTTCCCTCCGAGGAGCGCTTTAAGGGCTATGGCGTGTCGGCCTGCGCCACCTGCGACGGTTTCTTTTATCGCGGCAAAAAAGTGCTGGTTGTCGGCGGCGGCAACACCGCTGTCGAAGAGGCGATCTATCTCGCCAATATCGCCGAGGAGGTGGTGCTCGTGCATCGCCGCGCCGCGCTCCGCGCCGAGAAGATCCTGCAGCAGCGGCTCTTCGCCAACAAGAAGATCAAGATCATGTGGAACACCGAACTTGTCGAAGTGATCGGCGTCGATCAGCCGCTCTCCGTCACGGGTGCCCGGCTCAAGAGCACGCTGACCGGCGAGACGGTAGAGATTCCGGTCGACGGCATCTTCATCGCTATTGGTCATGAGCCGCAAAGCGAGCTGTTCAAGGGCCAGCTCGACATGAAGCCGACGGGCTACATCATCACCGCGCCGCGTTCGACCGCA
>Ga0073934_10008376_pt1 | contig 13814 bp, 6 predicted proteins | sample LarsenN4metaG_FD_76834 | JGI IMG/M metagenome (GOLD analysis project Ga0073934, IMG submission 76834) | Hot spring sediment bacterial and archeal communities from British Columbia, Canada, to study Microbial Dark Matter (Phase II) - Larsen... ...
ATCCGAATCCTGACATCGCTGTGACAACGGACGACCACGTTGAGCCGATGGCGGGCGGCATGTCCGTAGCGCCGAATTGGCGTGATTTGCCGGATCATCGTATTCCGAAGGGATTATTGCCGCGAGCGACTGGCAATCCAAAACTGCGGATATGGAGAATGGGAAATGGACCGTTTGTTTCAAGCGGCGTTGCTGAGAAACTTGTACTGCGAGTTGATCCCAAAGTACCGACAAAACACGGGTTCATTGAGCCAGAGTTTCGAATGCTATTAGCGGATTACGTAGACGCACTCATTGCAACCCGTGAACAATGGACAATCGACGAGACGTAAATGGCCACTTCAACCTTGGACATTTCGGAGAGCCCGGTCAAAACTTACACGCGAATGCTTCATCAGCTTCACGAGTTGTTTGGAGTGGGACGTGGCGATTCCGAAGAGGCCGATGCCATTCGCGATGAGATGGACGCCCCTTGGTACGCGATGAGCAAACAAGAGCGGGAGAGGATGGGTGGATTATCTGAGGATCTTTATGCACTGAGCGAACACAACAGTCGTGGCGTTCCAATGGGGCCAGCGGAGCGAACTGCTTGGAGCCGAGAAGGGACCGAAGCGATTGCAAATGGCAGTTTTGACCGAGCATTGGAACTTCTTCGCAAGCCGCCGGAAAACATGCCATTGCCAAACATTTGGTTTTTGCAGGCCCGGTGTTGGGAACGATTGGGTGACTATGAGACGGCACTGCTTTTCATGCGTGCCGCCGCAAAGCTGGACCGCAAATTCACATTTTGCTTGCTTTCTCTGCTTGCGGAATTGGGGCAGAAGCAACAACTAATCGAAGTGGCCAACTCTTTGCTTAATGACCCTAAATCAGACCCGGCCGATGTTTACTTTGCTTCCGGTCCCCTGCTGGAACAAGCCTCGGAAATGGGAGACGAGGCAGCCAAGCAGCAGCTCGAGCGTCTGGCATCTGCATTAAACGAAGCGCTGGCCAAGGTGCAAAAGATACCAAAGATAAACCGAGAGGTTCCGAACCTGGATTCGCACATTACGTGCATGCTCGCACATTGTTATCGTCGTTTGAACGAATCAGATCGAGCATTCGAAATATACGAACGCGCCTTAAGTCGAAATCCGGCAGATGCAGAAATCCGCACGTGCCGTGGCATTGAATTGCTCGACCAAGAACCGGATCTGGCGCTGAAGGATTTCGAAATTGCCGTAGAGAACAACACTGATTCGGTATGGCCATATGTTGTTCTTGCGAAAAACGCGTTGAGGCAGCGCAAATATGACCGATGTCTTTCTTTCGCCGAGCGGGGGGTCGGAAAGACAACCGATCCGGAACTTCTCGCCGAGTTGCACGAAGCAATTGCCATCAGCCGGGCTGAATTGGATTGGCCGCCGAGCCGAGTAATGGAGTCTTTTGAAAACGCATTGAGATACGCACCGGATAACGATCGCATCCGCCAAAACTGCGAAACGGCCAAATTGCATACTTCAAGCCGGGAATTGCGCGTGCGCTTCGTTTTACCGATCGCACCGGATCACAAGCCAAATCCGGCGGACGCCATTTCATCTCGCAGCGCGTTGAAGGACCTAAAAGAGAAACGAGAAATGCGTTTCGCGTAAATGCAACGCCGCCGACCAATTGATTATTTCCCGTTAAGGCTTCTTCGTCAGTGCCTTTGCCATTTCCCGGTGCTCGGCGGCGCGGGTGAGATCGCCGACCTGTTCGTAGTAGTCGGCCATGGTGCTATGCGTCGGCGCGTGGTTGGGATCGCGCTGGAGAGCGCTGTCGAGCCAGCGTTTCGCTTCGTGTTCGACGCCGTTGCGCATCAGGCGGATGGCGATCTGGCGGCGCGGTTCCGGGTCCGCGGGCGACAACGAGCTTTCGCGCGCCAATTGATCGAGTTCTTTCAGGTCGGCCTCGACGCGGGTCATTCGTTTGGCAATCTCCGCCGCCTCGGCCGTTTTTTGATTGAGGCGCAAGCACCGCTCCAGCGCTGAGAGCAATGCCGGCTCGTACCGGGCTCGCGCTTCGGCTTGTCGCAAGTACGATTCCGCCTGCTCGAAATTGCCGAGGTCCAGTTCGATCTGTCCCATCAAGGTCAACACCGTCGGATCGTTGGGCTGTGTTTCTCGCAACTGTTGCAGGAGTCGGCGGGCTTCGTCATCGCGGCCGAGTTCGTGAAGGCAAATTCCCAATCGGACCAATACCTGAGTGCGGTCCAACCTGGGCGCGGCATCGAGGTTTTGCCGGGCAAATTCGAGGTGCTCGTAGGCCTCGTCGGGAGACTTGCGCCCGAGCAAAAACGAGCCGAAGCGAAATCGAATCTCGGCATCCGCCGGCGCCAGTTCGACGGCACGGCGATAGTTCGCCATGCTGTCATTCCATTGCCGATAGCGCTCGTGAAACTGGGCCTTTCGAAAAAAGGGCTGCGGATTGGCCGGCTCGATTTCCGTCCATTTTTCGAGACACTCCATGAGCGGACCAATGTCAAGCGCTACGGTTAGAGGCGGCACCAGGATTTCGATAATCAAAAGCGAATCCGGATGATTGCGGCGAACGCAATTCATCAGGTATGACAGCACGACCCGATAGTCGCCCTGCTGCACGCGCAGCAAGGCACGTTCGACGGCGATGGCTTCCGGAACCCAGTTGAGTCGTTGTGCTTCCTGCAGCAATCGCTCGGCCTCTTCGAGGTCGCCGTTGCGCCGGGCCGCTCGTGCTGCGTGGAAATGAGCCTCGCCGCTGCTATTCCAGACACGAAGCGATTTTTCGAAATGACGGCGAGCCGCAGGAAAATCGCGTTTTTCCACGGCCGACTGCGCCGCTTGATAATGCCAGGCAGCCCAGAGTTGCCGGCCAATCGGATAAAGACCGAGTCCAAGGACCACGAGCACGATTGCAAAAAGCAGATTTCGTGAACGGGACGAACGTTTGAGCAGTGGACCGGTCGTCGGGCTCGCCATATTACTTTCACGTGGCAGGTTTTTTCTGATTCTACGGCCGAGCCGATGACGATCCCAGTGGGAACCTGCGATGGTGATTTTGACCGAAACGATTCATGAACTAATGATCACTATCTGAGCTCAGTCCCGTGCATGCATTGCGAAAATTTCTTGCAAACTTATTGCCTCTTTATGCACTGGTGGGTTAAGCTGGATGGAAACTACTTCCTGACTGCAGGGAAGGGCTTCTTTTTTCTTACTTTTTTGGGATCGCCATGCTTTCTCTTCATCGACTAAGGAGCGTTCGTAAGAAGGGCGTGCAATCGGGGTTCACCTTGATTGAATTGCTCGTTGTGATCGCCATTATCGCGATCCTCATTGGACTATTGTTGCCCGCGGTGCAAAAAGTCCGCGAAGCGGCGGCCCGGGCTTCCTGCCAGAACAACCTGAAACAGTTTGGGCTGGCAGTCCACAACTACGAGGGCATCTACGGAAAGATTCCTCCCGGCGGCGCTTTCGGGCGTCGTGTGTTCCCGCGAGGCGACTGGGACTGGGACTGGAACTATGACCGTGGCACGTGGATGGTGCACATCCTGCCTCAAATGGAACAGGAACCTCTGTACCGACAAATTGTTTCCCTCGGACCGATTGACGACACCAAGGTGAACTCGGGTTCGGGTTTCGGGAACGGCCCGGTGGGTGAAGCGAGAAATCGCGGTATGTTCGACCGGATGATGCCGAAGCCATATCGCTGCCCCAGCGAACCGAAGTTCCCGAAGGAAAATGCAACCCAGGTGTTCTGGAGCTCCAATTACATCATGAGCCTTGGACCGCAATGCGCCATCGGACCGTGCGGATTCGATCCTTTCCAACGGTATTGCGATCCGGACGCGAATGGCGTCGCTCCCGTGGGTCAATGGGGATACGGCTGGAGTCCTGACCACGGCAACTCGCCCATTGGCAATGACATCCGCGGTGCAGGCAGTCGATGCGGAGCGGAGATAACGTTCGCCGGCTTCGTGGATGGGTTGTCCAATACATTCCTGATTGGCGAAGGCCTGATTCAGGAGCACGACCATCTGATCGGCGCGTGGGGTGGATGGACTCACTTTAACGGCGGCGCTTCGCACGCCAGCACCATCGTGCCCATCAACTATCGCACCGAGAAGACAAGCTGGTGCAGCCCGGCGAATGAAGTCAACCACAACTGGAACGTGTCGTGGGGCTTCAAGTCGCGGCATACCGGCGGCACGCAGTTTGTGATGGCGGACGGCTCGGTGCGCTTTGTCCAGCAAGCCATCAATCATCGAACGTATCAGTTGCTCGGTTGCCGAAACGACGGCATGCCAATCAACGAGTAACTGCAACCGGCCGTTACGGACGACCTGCGTCGGCCAGCACTCCGACGCAGGTCTTTTTCTTCCGCAAACACACTTGCATTTCCCCTCCGTTGCGTCGAAAGAAAGGACATGGACCATGCGATATCGCCATCGCTTCGTGCTAATGTTCGGCAGCTTGCTGTTGGCATCGTTAATGGCCGGCTGCGGCCCCGGCTACAGTCAAGTCGAAGTTAAGGTCACGTTGGACGGCGCGCCATTGGAAGGCGCCACCGTCTCGTTGGTGCCGAAAGACGGCAGCAACGCCGGCGCCTCCGGTATTACGAATTCCTCCGGCGTGGCCACGATGAAATCCACTTCGGACAAATCCGGCGTGCTTGCGGGTGAATACATCGTTACGGTTGCCAAGACTGAAGTCATGGCCGACCCCGGCATGCCGGCGCCGGACGCCATGATCGAGATGGCCAAGAAAGGGAAGGCCGGCGGACCAGGCGGGCCGCAGAAAAAAGGCGGCATGCCGGGCAAGGGTCCTCAAGGCAACCAACCGAAAAACCTGGTGCCGGCTAAATACAGTGATTTGGGCAGTCCGCAATTCACCATTACGGTGCCTACGTCCGGTACAGTCAATCTTGATCTCAAGAGCAAGTAAATTCCATTGCGATGGCCGCGGGGGTTGTCGATTGACAACGTCCGCGGCCGCTTTGTTGGCATTCCCTTCCTTGCCCTTCCCGGCATAATCACTTGCAGGAGGGGTTCTGTGAGGCGTCCAACCGGCGGCATTTTCGCGTTGCTAGTGCTTGGCGCCGGCATCCTGGCCGGCGCTTCCTGGTGGATCTATTCCACGCGCCCCACATATCGATTGCGACAAGGCCAGGCGGCGGCTCGGGCCGGCGACTTGAGCACCGCGATGCAATTTGCCGATTTGCTGGAAGGCGATCAACGCCTGGACGAAGCCGCGCTGCTTCGCGGCGAAGTTTACTTTCGTCAAGGCGAGAATCGCGAGGCCATCGGCTGGCTCAAACGAGTCAGTAAAGACAAGAGCGACTTGTACCACCAGGCCGGCGTGCTCGCAGCCCAGGTCCTGATGGCGCAAAAGATGCCTCGAGAAGCCTCCCAGGTCTTGTTGCAAATTCTGGACGAAAATCCCGACCACGTCGATGCCCATCGCTGGCTGGCAGTCATTTACTACGATCAAGGAGACGCTACCCGAGCCGTGCCGCACCTTCAGGAAGTCGCACGATTGGATCCGAGCGACTTTCGGCCGCACCGCTTGATGGGTCTGATCTTTCAATATCTCGACAGCACCGACGACGCGATTTCCGCGTACACTGAAGCGCTGAAACGCAATCCGCCGGCTGACGTTCGAGATGAAGTTCGCCACGAACTGGCCGAATGCCAGTTGAAGCAGTTTCGCTATCAGGACGTGCTTGCTACCATCGGCGATCTCACCACGCCCGAGGCGATCAGCTTTCGCGTGGAGGCGATTTCGGCATTGGGCCGGCCGGCCGAGGCGGACCGCATCCTGGCGGAGGGCATCGAGTCGCATCCCGAAAACGCCCGCCTGTTGCGTATCCGCGGCGAACGAGCGCGCGCCCATGGCGACTACGCAGCGGCCGCCGAATTCCTCGAGCGCGCAGTCGCGATCGATCCCTCCGATTTCCGCGCCCACTATCAACTCGTGCTGACGTATGAAGGCCTGAAGCAACTGGAAAAGGCGGAAAAGCAACGTCAACGGCATGACGAGTTAAAGAAACTTTACGACGCCTTGTCCAAACTCAGTGCCGAAGCCAGCAAAGATCCGTGGAATGAGGGCATCCGCTGGGAACTCGCATCGCTGTGCGAGAAACTCCACAAGCCGCAACTGGCCGAAATGTGGCGCAAGGCGGCGCGAGCATGTCGTCAGTCCAAGTAATCGGTTATTTTTTTTCCATCGCCGCGAGCAATTTCTGATAATCTTCGCGCGCATGCAGCGGCTCCAGGTCGTCGTATCCGCGAAGCTTTTGTGCGTCGCGGAAGCCCGCGTCATGGGCGCGCTGAAGCGAGGCAACCGCTTGATCGCCGAATTTCTTCAACGATTTTGACTTCTCCTCTTTCGACAATCGCTCATCCTGCGAAGCAAGCTTGCTGCAGCGTGCCAGGAATCGCGCTGCTTGAACGCACTCGATCGCCGGCTTGGTCGCTGCTTCCGAATACAAAACCGCCATCGCAGCGGCCGAGCGATAATCGTTCAGCTTCAGGGCGACATCGGCGCCGTGGCTGCACGCCTGCACCAGGTTCGTTCGCGTCCGCGATTCCAGCGGATTTTCTTGGTAAGCGCGGTGGAGCAAATCGACCGACGTGGCCAGTTCCTTGGCGAGAGCGCTCGCCTCGCGGCCCCGGAAACGGCCCTCGAGTGCTTTCGCGAGCCAGGCGCCGCCCAGTTCCGCTCGATAGCGCCAGACTTTCGGATAATGATCGGTTAGTTCCTGGAGGATTGAGATCGCTTTGTTGTGGGCCGCGTCGGAGGCATCGGTTTGTCCAAGTCGCCCGTGCGAGGCAGCCATCCGCGAGTAATAAGCGGCCAGATCGAGCCGGTTCTGGGGCGTGCCCGGAGTCTCTGCGGCGACTTCCCCCTGCAGCTGGACGGCTCGATCGAAAAGCGTCAGCGACTCCTTCAGCTTCTGCGGCGCGAGTGTGCCCGACACCAGGAGGTTGCTGGCGAGTTTGTCCAGGTGCTCGGCCAGCCAGAGCCGGCCGTCGACGCTCTTGGGGTCCAACTTGTACGCTTCGTCTTGAGTTGCAAGCACCTGCCGCAGCAGTTTCTCCTGTTCGGGCAACTTCTTGAATGCGGCGGAGACATCGCCGCGCCGCACCATGTCGTCAATTTCGAGTTGCATCTCTTGCACCGCGAAACGAGCCTGTTGATGCTTGAAAATGGGAATCTGCGGGAAGCGGGCAGATAATCGTTCCGACTCGGCCGTCGATCGTTTGCACAAGGCAATCGCCTGCTGGTGCTGGCCGTAACGTTGCAGATGCAGCAAGTAATTCCAGCGAATTCGAATGAGTTCCCGGCGGACCAGCAAGTGATTGGGCAGCTGTTGACCGAGCGCCTCCGCGTAGGACAACGCATCCGCGTGCCGTTGCGCCGCCTCCTTGCCTCGGTTGAGCTTATCCAACAGGACGGCAAAGCTATGCTCGAACATCGCCAGCCGGTACAGCGTGTCGGCATCATCGGGCGACTTCTGGTGCAGCATTTGAAACCATCGTTCCGCTTCGGTCAATGTTGCCAACGCCTCCGGAAGCCGGCCCTGCTTTTCCTCGACGAGCGCCAGGTTCTGCAAGTTTCGGCCTTCCTCGCGGATGTAAAAAATGGAGTCCATTTCCGTAGCCCGCAGCTTCGCATGTGCCTCGCGGACCTGGCGAAATAGTCGTTCGGCAACTTCTTCCTGGCCGGCATCCGACGCGATCACGCCGGCCTCCGCCCGGCACAGCGCCAATTGCATGCGGTACTTCGGGTCGTCCTGAATTTGAACCAGCCGGGCGTACCTATCGCCTGCCTGCGCAACTTCCGCTTGTGCGTTCGTCAGGTCATTGCGCGCTCGAAAAATGCGGAACAGGTCAATGTGACCGTCGGCCGCGGCCTGGAGGTATCGCAGCTTTTCCGGATGCCGTTCGGCCAATTCGACGTAGCGGCCGATGGCTTGCCGCAAGGCGGCCTCGGACGCGTCAAGTTCGCCGATGAGAAACTGAATTTTGCCGGCGCGCAGAAAAGCCGACGCGACTTGTTGCCGGGTTTCCTCGTCATCCTCCGGCTGCCGGGCGAAGGATTCGTAATCGTGCAGCAATTCGCGCAGGTATCCCTTTTGTCGCTCGTCGAGCCGTTGCAACTGGCTTGTCAAAAAGTCGCCGACGATTCCGTCCGTCGCCCGATCCAGAGCCGACCGCGCCCGGCGATGCTCGGCAACGGCAATCAGCCGCTGCTCCTGTTCGTTCTTGCGGGCTCGCTCCTTTTGATCTTTTTCCCGCGTGACAAGGACGAAACCAATGCCAAGCAGGATGGTGCTGACGAGCAAGAGAAGTACGGCCATGGTGGCAAACGTTCGATGCCGGCGCAGCCAGCGCCGCGCTCGTTCAGGCAACGGTTCCGGATAGGCCGAGACCGGCTCGTCGGCGAGCCAGCGCTCGACATCGTCCGCCAGGTCTTTCGCAGTCGCATAGCGATTGCTCGGCGAAAGCGCCATGGCTTTGCGCGCAACTGCCTCCAGCGCCATCGGCACATGTGGATTGACCGATCTTGGCGCGACCATGGCGCCGCGTTTGACCTGCTCGATCACTTCGATGGAACTGTTGCCCGCAAACGGCTTGACGCCGCTGAGCAATTCGCACAAGACGGCGCCCAGGCTGTAAATGTCAGCGGCCGGTCCAAGCTGGCGAGTCCGCCCCTCCGCCTGCTCGGGCGCCATGTACATCGGCGTGCCCTTCACTTCTCCGGTCGCCGAGTGCTCGACGTTGACATGCGTGGCCGAGGCGGAGGCGCCGTTGACGACGGTGTCTTCCGAATCGCCGGGTTGCGACTGCTCGATTCGCTTGGCCAGGCCCCAATCGACGACCCAGGTTTCGCCGTACGCGCCAAGCATGATGTTGGCCGGCTTGAGATCGCGGTGGATCACGCCGCGGCCATGAGCGAAGGCGACGGTCTCGCAGGCGGCAATCCAGTGTCGCAAGAGCTTGCGAAACTCGACCGCCCGATCGCGAATCGCGCTTGAACCGATCGCATGAAATTCCTGAATGGCCTGCTTGAATGTCTGCCCGCTCAGGAACCTCATGGCGTAAAACGGCCGACCCTCGTTGTCCATGCCCAAGCCATAGATGGGCACCACGCCGGGATGCTCCAATCGGCCGGTAATTTCGGCTTCCAGCACGAAGCGATTGCGGGCATCGACGTCGGCACTATGAAACACCTTGAGCTGTTTCAGCGCCACCGTTCGCGCCAGTTCCGTATCCTCCGCGACAAAGACCTGGCCCAATCCGCCGCCGGCATGCAATCGAACCGGCCGGTATCGCCCTGCACTGAAGTTCGGCTGTCCGTCAATCGAAGTGGCTTGCTCGATCTTCAGGACTGCGTCGATCGGTTTGAGATCCTGAAGTAGTTCCCGAAAGTCGTTCAGCAATTCAGGACACTCGCGGCAAATCTCCTCCGCACTCAGCTTTTGACCTCGCGCCGCTGCTTCCTCCCAATGCAAAAGCAATTCAGCCAGTCGGTCCGCACGGTTGGACGCCGGCGGCGATACGGAAACGTGCGTGCTCGACGCGTTCGCGGACGATGCTGCATCGCCGGTATCGACGTCTGCATCGGACCGGAGCGAAGGATCGGGAGATGTTGGCTTCATGACTGACCTTCATGCCCGTGTACAAGTCGGAATGGCGTTATCTTCAACAGCGTGTCGGTTGAATACAAGTGCTCTCGGCGCGCGGTTTCGCCGTGCAATATTAGCGGCAGTGCACCGGGGCCAAGGTGCAAGAAAAAGCCTGCGTTGGGAACAATGGGCCCAGGACGCCAACGAATAGGGGAATAGCCGCGTTGTGCAATCGGCAGCGCGTTTCGTAACAAAGGATGAAAAACGCGGCGCGGCACTTGACAGCACGGGCCAAACATCGTCTGCTGAAAGGCTGTACAGAGTTGGAGCGCAGACCGGCGTTCGACCCATCTGTTGGCCGGCGGTGTCGGTGAATTGTTGAAACAGCATCAGCGTGCGGGCGTCGTATCCTGGGGTGGTACGGCCGCGTGTTGCTCTCGGGGGAGAGTCGCTACATGAGACTGCATCGTTCGCCGCGCTCCCGTTGGCTCGGGCTGGGAGTGCTGCTGGCGCTGGGCATGCTGCCGATTTGGGCCATTTCGCAGAATGTCCAACCCAGTCCAACTGCCACCCCGATGGACACTTCGAAACCGGCGGCGGCGTCAAGCTCCGAAGAGCCGTATCTGTTTCAAGTCTCCAGCACCAACTTGCCGACAACGCTCCCGCGCTGGTGGGCCGGCAAGATCTCACCGGACGGGAAAACGCTGGCGATCTCGGCCGGCAATACCACCGAACGGGGTGAAATCTGGCTGTACGATTTTCCGTCCGGCAAGTTCCGATCTTTGATCGCACACAAGGCGGGAATGCGCCAGGTCGCCATTTCGCCCGACAGCCAAACGCTCGCTGCTGCCGGGTTCGACAACACGATCTACCTATACGATCTGAAAACGCTGCAAATCAAAGCGACCGGCGTCGGCCATACCGGCAGCATCAACAGCATTGTGTTTACCTCGGACGGCAAACGCATCGTTACCGGCGGGCTGGACAACAGCGTTCGCGTTTGGATCGTGCCGACGAATTCACCGCCTGCCGAGAAACAGCCACCGCCGTCGTTTGCACCATTTGCGGTGCTTCAAGGCCATACGAACTGGGTGCTTTCGGTTGCGGTCTCGAAAGACGGCAAGACGATCGTCAGCGGCGGCCGCGATAATGTCGCTCGCATCTGGGACATGCCCGAACCGGCGCCGCCCGGCAAGCTCAACTGGAAAGTTCGCGAAATCAGCAAGACGATCGACGCGGTGCTAAACCCGAATTCGCCGATCATCGTTACGACGCCGCGCAAAGTTCTGAACGGCCACTCGAATACGGTCGAGGCGGTTGCCATTTCCGAGGACGGCAAGACCGTAGTCACCGGCAGTTGGGACATGACGGCGAAAAGCTGGAACGCCGCCACGGGCGAGAATCTGAAGACATTCACGGGTCACAAGGCCGGCGTGTGGAGCGTCGCGATCAGTCCGGATGGCAAGACGATCGCCACTTCGGCCGGCAACACCGCAGCGACCCCGCCGCCACAGCCACAGATGCTTATGCCGGAACCGCCAATTGGTTCTCAATCATTTGCACCACCAGCTCAACAGACGCCGCAATTCATCAGCGAGGTTCGCACCTGGAACCTGGCCGATGCAAAAATGATCGCCGAGCATCCGAGGCACGAGCGTGGCGTATCGAGCGTCGCGTACTCCGGTGACGGCAAACGTCTCGTCACGGTCGCAGAAGAAGGATCGGCAAAAATCATCGCGCTCGACGGCAGTTCGGCGCCGGTTGTTTTACGCCGGGCGCTCAATGCACCCCAGCAGATCATCCTCGCGGTGGCGACTTCGCCGGACGGCAAGCTCCTGGCCGCCGGCGGCGACGGCAAGCAGATTTCGCTTTGGGACATCGAAAAGAAAGAGTTTCGCGGCGCCTGGGCCGCCCACGATGACGTCGTTTCCGCCCTCGCCTTCAGCCCCGACAGCAAGACACTTGTCAGCGGTTCGTATGACCGCATGCTGAAGTTCTGGCAGGTCGATCAATGGAAACCGGGCGATTCGGCCCCGCCCGACAGAACAGTGGCTGGTCACACGAACTGGGTTTTTGCGGTCGCCTTCTCGAAGGATGGCAAATACCTCGCCAGCGGCGGCTACGACAAGCTGATTCGGCTCTGGGACCTGGCGAACTGGAAGGAGAACTGGTTCTCCGACGCACCGCAGGTGAAAGTCCTTAAAGGCCATACGGCCGGCGTGCGAGCGCTCGCGTTTACCCCGGACAGTCAACGCCTCGCCAGCGTCAGCGCAGATCGCTCCTTACGGCTGTGGCGCGTATCCGACGGTGATTCGATTGGCATCGCTCGCGGGCACAAGGGCGCCCTGCGGGCGATTGCAGTCAGTCCGGACGGTCGGACATTCGTCACTGGCAGTGAAGACAAGTCGGTCAAACTCTGGCAATTCACGGCTCAAAAGGATGGTTCGCTCGAAGCCAAGGAAACATCCGATTTCGGCGATCTTGGCGACATGATCGCCTCGATAGCCTTTTCGCCACGCGGGTTGACGCTTTCGGTCGGGCTTTTCAACGGTCAAGTCTTGCTGCTCGACCCGGCGCTCGGCAAACGGCGTACGGTCATGGGCGGCCACACGGATAGCGTCTCCGCCATGACGTTCGGACCCAACGGCCGATTGCTGGTCACCGGCGGTTACGATCGCACCATGCGCTTGTGGGAGCCGCAACAGCCTCCGCCGCCGCCCATACTCACATATGCCGGACACAAGGATGCCGTCAACACCGTTGCACTATCGCCCGACGGCAGGCTGGCGATCACCGGCAGCCGCGACGGCTCTCTTCGCATCTACGATCGACAAACGGGAAGTGAAAAATCGCACATCGTCGCGCACGCCGGCGGCGTTCATCATGTGACCTTTACGCGCGACAGCCAACGCTTCGCCAGCGTCGGCGCCGACAAAGTGGTCCGAGTTTGGAAGGCCGACGGCGGTAAGCTCGCCGAGTTCACCGGCCACACTGATGGCGTCCTTCAAGCGGCTTTCTCGCCGGACGGCAAACTTTTGGCGACAGCGGGCAAGGATATGCTCGTGCGCGTCTGGCAAACCGATTGGAAGCCCGGGACGAAAGTCATCAAGTATTTTGGCCGCGAACTCAATGGGCCCATGGTGGCCTCGCTATCCGGCCATGCCGGGAGCATTACGGCGCTGAGTTTCAGCCCCGACGGCAAGCTTTTGGCCTCTGCCGGCGCCGATCGTAACTTCCGCCTCTGGGAAGTTGCCGGTTGGAAACTGAAGTCGGAAATCCCCGGCTCTGCGACCAACGGCGAATATGCCGCCCTCGCCTTCAGCCCGGACGGCAAGACGATCGCGCTGGCACACAATCAGGATCAAATGATTTCGCCGTGCGGCGACCTCTTGCAGCAACAGTTCCGCAACATCATGCTGGTCGACGCCGCGACCGGCAAGCCTCGCGAAGGACAGCAATTCGCGTTCGCGCACAACGACTGGATCACCGGCCTCGCCTGGAGCGCCGACGGAAAGAATCTGGTCACCTCGTCGCGCGACATGAATGTCCGCCTGTGGGACGTGGCCGGCAACCGTATCATCCGCCAGTTCAAGGCACACGAAGCCAGCATCTCCGCCATCTCGCTCGACCCCGAAGAGGAAATGGTCGCCACCGTCGGCGACGATCGCGCCGCCCGGTTGTGGAATATGTCGATGCAACAGGTCGTCGCTCGCGCCATGGTCACCGGTCACGCAGGACAGATCTGGTTCGCCGAGATGTCGAAAGACGGCAAATACTTGATCAGCGGCGGCGACGACAAGATCGTCCGATTGCGAACCGCACTACCCGGCAGCGAAACGTTCAAAATCGACGGCCCGTTTCCGGCCGTTTACAGCGTCGCCGCCTCTCCGGACGGCAAGCTTCTGGCCAGCGGATATGGCGACGGCACGATCCGAATCTTCGATTCCAAAACCGGCAAGCAACTCGTGCAAATGACGGCCGATAAGTTCCGCGTGTGGAGCCTGGTGTTTACATCGGACTCGAAGCGGCTGGCCTCCGGCACAGGCGACTGGGACAACCCCGGCCAACCGGGAACGGTCAAGCTTTGGGACGTTGCCGGAGGCAAACTCATTCGGCAGTTCACCGGACCATCCGGAACCATCTTTGCGGTCGCCATTTCGCCCGACGGCAAGACGCTCGCCGCCGGC
>Ga0073934_10008377_pt1 | contig 13813 bp, 5 predicted proteins | sample LarsenN4metaG_FD_76834 | JGI IMG/M metagenome (GOLD analysis project Ga0073934, IMG submission 76834) | Hot spring sediment bacterial and archeal communities from British Columbia, Canada, to study Microbial Dark Matter (Phase II) - Larsen... ...
GACGGGGATCTCGCACTTCTATGATCAAATCCCCGGTCCCCGCCTGTCCGTTCTGGATATTGAAATGTCCTTTGAACAGGGAGAACTCCGTATCTTCAGGGGCAGCTTTAAATTGCTCTGCAAGGTTTAGTAGCTCTTTGACTTTTCCGGCCTGTCCCATCAGTTCGAACAGAGGAGCTATCTCATGAAAAATACTGAAGGCCGTCAGTTTACCCTTTAAGATTTCTAATTCTCCGCTCCCCGTCAAGGTTTTGCTCGCACGGTCCAGATCAAAGCCCTGTCCTTCCAGTTTTACATTCGCAAACAGCAGACCGTAGATCATGTGCCCCAATTGCGTCTTTTCAGCAAAAAGTTTATCAGCGCTGACCTGGCTCAGTTGAGTATTAACCCGGTAAACCGGTTGGGGGGGGTTTAAATCGATCGTTGCGGACCCCTGGTGGGTCCCATCATAAAAATTAAAAACCAGGTCCTCCAGTTGGATCACCTTGTTGGCCATCTGCACTTGGGTGGTCAGCCGGGCGAAATCCAGATTTTTAACTGTTCCCTGATCTACCCGGAGGGTTCCCCAGGCCTGCGCCCTATTCCAGAGAGGGGAGGTGGCCTGGGCTTCGGCCTGAGTCTCCGGCACCTTGCTCGATGGGGTTGTAGAAGGGGGGATAGGGCGGATCTCAGGCTCCGACGGTTTTTCTTCCTTTCCCTTTAGAGCCGGAACTTCTTCGGGGGCCTTCTTCGGGGGTCGTTTCCGCGACTTGGGCGTTTCCGCGATCTGGAGGGGCTCCGGTGCCCGATCTGCCATCGTGGAGGCCATAAAGATCGAGGATTGAAGATCGAGGATCGAGGCGAGCGAATCCACCTCCCCCCTTCGATCTTCCGCTTTCAGCCTTTCTGCTTTTTTATCCACTTCCCAGGCTGCCTTTTTCTCCGTCCCTTTCATTTCCATCAGTTCATCCAGGTTCAGGCGGGGGGCATGTAAATCAAACTGAACTTTAGGGGCGGGCAGATCCTTGATGCGCAGGTTCCCGGTCAGGACCGAGTTTCCTAGAGAAGCCGTTAAACCCTTCACGTTGACCTCCCCGCCGGTCAGGACCGCCGAAGCTGTGAGGTTTTCTATAGGTTTCCGTAGCTCGGGAAGCGCTAGCTGGACATTTTTAAAATTCACCGTGCCTGTAATCCCTTCCCCTGTTGTGATATCCTTCCAACTTCCCTTTAAGTTCAGGTTGAGATCGGCCTGTCCGGTGTGACCTTTGGGTCCCAGGAGAGGCGCCAGTTGGTTCAGAGCCAGGGCGTGGGACTGAAGCCGAAGGTCAAACTGCCTCTCACCCCCTTCGGCCTTTTGCTTTCTCCCTCCTGTCTGGGGAGTGTCGGAGCTCGTTATGAACCCCTTTATGTCCAGAACCACGTCATTGATATTGAGTTTAAGGGCTTGTATTTCGAACCGCTCCTTTTTCAAAAGGAGATCAAATTCCAGCCGTCCGGGGATCCCGCTCGCTTTTTTGAACATGTTCCCGTAACTGACTTCCCCCTTATCCAGGTTAATGAGGCCGGCCAGATGGAGGTCGGAGACCGGCCCCTCTGTTTTGAGCGTTAACTTTCCGGGACCCGTCATTTTGAGGTCTGGGGGTAAGGAGGTCCTGGCGACGGGCGATTTCTGCAGAAGCTTTTGGACATCGAACTCGTTGGTAACGACCTCCAAATTGAGGAGGGGGCCCCGCTGCGAGGGCGCACCCCGGTCCGTGCCTACAATCGTTCCCTTTGCCCTTAATTCCAGATCTTCCAACAGAAAGACCAGATTTTTAATCATTACGTCCCCCCGGCGAAGGCCGGTGTTTAGCTCCAGGTTGGACTTGACGCCTTCAGGTTTTACGAAGAAATCCCGGTATCGGATGTGGTTTTTGGTCAAATTAAAGGTACTCTGTATATCCAGAGCCTGGGGAGGGCCCTCCACGTGGGCTTGGAGTTCACTGGCGCCGGTTAACGTAAGATCGGTGAGAGGTAGCCCGGGCAGCAGATTGGTTTGAAATTCTCCCGTATCAAACGAGTTCGTGCTGAGGTCTAAATTGAGTTTTGGATTTTGGAAGTTCGAGATGGAACCGTTCACCTGCAAGGCTAAATTTCCCAGTTGAGCTACGGTGTTAGAGATGTTCACCGCATCTTTTTTAACTTCCGTATTAAAGGTTACGCTGCCGGGAACGCCTGCCGGTTTCTTGAAGATCTCGCCATACTGGATAAGACCCTGATTCAGGTTGAGGTTTCCGGCTAAACTTAAATCCTCCGGTTTTCCCTTAGACCTTACGCTGAGGTTGGTCTTACCTGCCAGAGTCAACAGCTCGGGGAGAGCCCTGGAAGCGAGAGGGACAGCTCCTAACAAGGTGTTCAGATCGAACGTATTTGTATCGACCTGCAAGTTCAGATCTGGCGAGGAGAGGCTTCCGATCGTCCCCGCAGCTTTTACAACCAGGTCTTCCAGGGAGAAGACCACCTGGTCGATGTTCAACTGGCCGGAGGCCCACGCGGCCTCCACCTTCACCTCCGATTTCACCTTAGCTGGCTTAGAGAAGATATCTTTATATTTGATTCCATTATCGGTCAAATCCAAGTTCGTCCTCACCTGCAGCTTGTCCGCCGGTCCTTCCGCATGAAGTTTTAGCTCGGTCGGGCCCGTCAGAACCACATCGCCGGGGAGAAGGGGGGTTGCGGTGGGCGTCAGTTGTTGCTGCAGCTCATCGAGGTTGAACTTATTCGTGGCAAGATCGAACTGGACGGAGGGCGATGTAAAATCTTTAACCGAGCCGGTGGCATTCACCACCAGCGTGCTCAGTTGTAGCGTTAGTTTTTCCAGGTCCAATTCATCTCCCTTGCGTTGGGAGCTAAATTCCAGATTGGCCGGGACCTTAGGACCTTTATGGATTTTAGTCCCGTAGATCACCTCACTCTGATCGAAGTTAACCGACCCTTCCACCCGTAAATCCTTGGGTTTCCCTTTAACGATCACCGCCAGATTTCCAGGTCCTGAGACTTTCAGAGGTTCTGTATCCTTCTGGGGTCCGGACGTGTTAGGGGCCTGCCCGGGGCCTATGGAAGGAAAGAGCTCCAGAAGCTTTCCAGGCAAAAAGGACGGGGAGGTTACCTTCAAGTCCAGGGAAGGTTCTCCGGTCTTCAAATCTTGAATTGTTCCCACCGCCCCTATCTGGACATCGTTTAAGTTCATCGTCAGGTTTGAAAGGGTCAGCGCGTTCTCCCCGATATGGCCCTCCAGAGCCACTCGCCCCGGCACTCCCTGGGGTTTCAAGAAAAGGTTTTCGTACTGAACGTAGCTTTGATCCAGGTTTATGGTTCCCATCAGGTTGAGGTCCTTGAGGGAGCCTTGGGGCTGAAGGACTATGCTGGCCACGCCGCCCAGTTTGAGTTTATCCAGGTTAGGGAGCGTTTCGGGGGGAAGGAGCGCAAAGAGTTTGTCCCAGGCCAGGTTTTCTAACTTAATGGTCAGGTTCAGTTGCGGGTCGCTTTTCACCCGCTGGATCTCCCCGGTCACATCCATAGCCAGCGCCTGGGTGATCAGGCTGGAGTTAACGAGCTTGAAGCCGTCTTCCAGAAAGTTTATCAAAAGGTTTCCGTTTACCGAAGCATTAATGCCCCTCAGGGGGGAGGTGAAGAGCTCAGGGTCTTTCCATAAGAAGTCCGTGACTTCGAACTTTCCCTCCGAGTTGAGATAAGTGCCGACCTGGCCCGTAAGTTCAACTTCCCCGCCCAATTCCCCTTCGAGAAGTTCCACACCAAGCTGCTTTTTATAGTAAGGGGCGAAGTGGGATAAAATAAGCTCTTCCAGCTTAGCCTTCACGTTAAATCCCATGCCCTTCCACCCCCCGTGTTGGGGGAGCGGACCCAGGGTCCCTGAGGCTTCAACTTTAGTGGGGGTTGCTTTGGTGTCGGCTCCGATCTCGCCGTTCAATTCCGTCGATAGTTGAAACCGGGTGTGGGCTCCTGGCGCAATGTCCTCAGCTTCCAGATTGATGTCCAGGAATGTGGTCTCTTTGTTGACCTTGCGATCCTGAACGGTCACCATCCCATGGATAATTTTAAACGTATCGATGAAAAAATACCCTAATTGCTCCGACTCCGCCGTATCCGTTTGGGCAGCCGCTTCAGCAATGGAAAGAAGCGGAGATGGGAAAGTGGACGCCGCCCTTCCGCCCTGCCGGGCCCCCAGGTTCCCACCTTCTCCGATATGGATGGCCGTGGTCGGGGTGACCGGCAAAATGTCCTCGAAGTTCCAAACGCCACTTTCATCCCGTTCCAAAAAGATCTTAGGATTTTTTAACACCAGGGTGGACACTTCAATTTTTTTGCTGAGGAGGGGTAACAATCGAACTCGCGCTGAGACCCGCTCGGCCTCGATAAAAGCTCGAGCCTCGTCTTTATCTAAGATGGTAATCCCGTTAATCTCCGCACCCAGGCCGGTCCATAAAGTATGTTGAATTTGACCCACGTAGACCTTTCGATGTAGGGTCTCCTGGATTTTTGTAGCCACGACCTCTCGGTACTGGCTAAGATCGATCAATGACGCCGCCAGGACCAGGATTAAGACGAGGAGAATTCCCAAAGAGGCCAGAGCGAGGGCGATAATTTTTAATCTTTTATTCATAGCTCCAATTTACGTTCTATAACGATGCAAACAAGTATAGACGGTTCGTACCCTACTCCGTTTGAGCCCTCACGGGGCAAAAAGGTAGGAGACCTTCGAACCGCCCCCCGACCCGAGTAGGGTAGCAGGATTTTTATAAAATATAGCCACATCTCTACGCCAGGGTCAAGTAAATTATCTTTTTGTCCAGGCCTTGACGAGAAAATATCTGCGATTAGGTTTGACAAATTGTAAAAGCCTTTATATATTAATAGGCATTTAAGAGGGGATGGCCTGTGGCCCATATCTTGCGATCATCCACGGTGACGGACAACGGACCACGGGGCAACAGACGACGGATGAAATTAACCAAGCGGTTCGAGATAACCTCTGATATAGATGATCGAATTAACCAATGGGTCCAGGAGTCGCGGAGTCGCCAGCGGGAGATTTATAGCCTTGTCTACTGTGGGGATTTTGTGATGGTGGTTTATGAAGAAAATATCCTGGATGAAGCCGAAGCTGTCGTAGAAGCCGCCGAAGAGATCATCAAACAAACCCTCGAAGAGCCGCCCATCTCGGAGCCACCTCGGGAAGACTGAATCCCCCGTAGCCTAAAACGATCCACAGAGGGCACAAAGGAACCCGGCCCTCCGTACCTGGAGGGAGTTAAGGTAGGAGATAGATTTTGGGTTCCTGCAACTTATTAAAACCTGTGCCCATCCGGACGTTTTTACGTGACCTATCCTGACCTATCCTGTCGATATCCCAGGGCGTATTCTGCGATGAGCGCCCGGTGGAGTTGGTTCTGGCCTTCCACGATCTGGAGGAATTTGGCATCCCGGAAGTATCGTCCCACGTTATATTCTGACGAGCAGCCGTACGCTCCGTGGATCTGAACGGCGTACTCGGCGGCCCGCATGGCGACATCCGAGGCGTACATTTTGGCAATGGAAGCCTCCCGCCGGGCCCGGGCCTGCCCCTGGTCCTTCAGATAGGCGAGGCGGTAAGTGAGATACCGCGCGCTCTCGACCCCCACCACCATATCTGTGATCATGGACTGGACCAGTTGAAATCGCCCGATGGGTTGATCGAAAACGATACGCTGCCGGGCGTAGGCCACCGACTCATCCAGGCAGGCCTGGGTTAATCCCACGGCCCGGGCCGCAACTCCCAATCGCCCGTTTTCAACCGCGCACATAGCGACCTTAAACCCCTCTCCTTCTCTCCCCACCAGGTTCTCGGCGGGGACTTCCACCTCCTCGAGGACCAACTGCCCGGTAGATAGGGGACGGAACCCCACTTTGTTCTTCTCCGGTTTCACGCTGACGCCGGGCCAGTGTTTCTCGACGATAAACGCGCAAATTCCCCGGGACTTTAAGGCTTTATCCAGCGTCGCAAACGTGAGAAACCAGCTGGCCTCATTGAGCATACTGATCCACGCCTTCCGACCGTTTAAGATATACCGGTCCCCCTTTTTGACGGCGGTGGTCTCCATGGCCGCCACATCGGTCCCAGAGTGGGGTTCCGTGACCCCTGTCCCGGCGAAGCACTCGCCCCGGGCCAGGGGAACCAGGTATTTCTGCTTTTGCTCCTCGGTCCCATAAGTGAGAAGGCCAGAGCCTGCGAGTCCGCTGGGCAAAGAGAGAATGGTTCCCATAACCTGGCAGACCCGGGCGATCTCCTCGATGAGCATGGTGAAGGACAGGTGATCCAGATCCGCCCCCCCATATTTTTCCGGGATGACGCCTCCCGTAAAACCTAAAGAAGCTGCTTTTTTCACGATCTCCATAGGAAATCGCTCCTCCGCATCATACTGGTTGACATAGGGGGCGATTTCCTTCTTAGCGAACTCGTAAGCCGTCTGCCTGAGGGCGGCCTGTTCAGAGGTGATGTCGAAGTTCATAACTTAAAACCAAAAGGCAGCAGGCAAAAATGGAGAAGCTCGCTCCGGTTTTCCAGCTTCAATGGCCGCTGACCAAGGCCCTGTCGCTCGACCCTTTTTGCCTGCTGCCCGTTGTCTTTCCGTTATTTGAAGTATTGTTGGTATGTAACCAGCGCTTTCATCGCCTTGACTCCAGCTTCTGGGACAGAATAAACCGGGATGCGGTGGCTCATCAAATAGTCTATTCCCTGTTGAGCCAGGGACCGTGCGATGGTCCAGACCACGATGATAGGTTTTATCCTTCTAGGCTGGGTAACTTCCACGATTCCTCGGGCCAGTTGCGAAGCGATGGGCTCCTGAAGGGTCGTCAAAAGGACGATAATGCCCTCAATATGGGGATCCTCCAAAACAGCTTGTAAGGTTTCCTTGTAAAGATCCGGCGTTGCCAGGACCTGCGCCGTCACATCAATGGGGTTCTGGGCGGATCCAAAGGGGGGGATGATCTTCTGGATTTTCTCCACCACCTCCTTGGAGAGTTCCGGTACCTCCAACCCGGCCTCAAGGCAGGCATCCGCCATCAGGCTGCAGGCTCCGCCGGATGTGGAAACGATCCCGACGCGTCTCCCCCGGGGAAGCGGTTGCCAGGTTAAAGCTAAGGCCACATCGAAGAGATCCAGGACCTGATAGACCCGGATCATCCCGAGCTTTTTGAAGATTGCTTCGTACACGCGATCATTTCCTGCCAGGACCCCCGTGTGGGATTTTACCGCCATCCCCCCTAGCTCTGTACGGCCATTTTTAAACACGACCACGGGTTTTCCTGCCTCCAGGGCCTTTCTTCCGGCCTTTTGGAATTTAGATCCCTCCTGAACTCCTTCCAGGAAGAGGGCGATGGTTCGCGTATACGGGTCCTGGGTCAGGTACTCTATATAATCCGCAGTCTCCAGATCGGCTTCGTTGCCGGAGGCAATAAAATAACTAAACCCCACCCCTTGTTCCAGGAGACGGCTCAGCAAAGACCCCCCCAGAGCCCCGCTCTGGGTGATAAAGGCAATCTCTCCAGGTGGGATGTGGTCCATTTCCATGGCCATGCTAAAGTTGGCAAAGGTATGCGCGGCGGTGTTAACGATCCCCATGGCGTTCGGGCCACAGAACCTGATCCCAAACTTCCGAGCCGTTTCCAGGAGGTTTTTCTGCAACACCTCCCCGGAGTTCCCCGCCTCGGCATACCCGGAAGCATAGATGATGGCCGATGTGACCCCCTTTTCCCCGCATTCTTGGAGAACCCCCTGTATGGCTGGGGCCGGCAAGATCAAACAGGCCAGATCTACCGGTTCCGGGACTTCCCGGACGGATGCATAGCAGGGGAGCCCCTGGAGGCTCGTCTCCTTAGGATTCACGGGATAAAGCTTTCCTCGAAAGCCGTGCTTGAGGAGATTATTGAAAAGCCGTTCCCCCATACTTCCCGGGCTTTTGGAAGCTCCGATCACGGCGATGGACTGGGGGTTTAGCAGGGCCTCCAGGGACCGGAGGCCGGAGACCGGAGGTCGGCTCTCAGGCCCTGATCTCCGGCGTCCGGTCTCTAAAATAATTCGGGCATCCACCGCGACGCAGCCCAGTCCGGGTCCCCTCACCAAAACCGGATTAAGATCCATCTCCCGGATCTCTTCCAGATCTTCCACCAACCGGGAGACTTTTAAAAGAAGGTTCGTAAGGGATTCCAGGTCCCCCGGAGGCTCCCCCCGGTATCCCTGGAGCAGACGGCTCCCCTTAATTTCATGGATCATCGCCCACGCTTCTTCCCTGGAGAGGGGGATCGCTCGCAACGTGGTATCCTGAAGGAGCTCTACCCAGATTCCCCCGAGACCGAAGAGGATCACGGGGCCAAAAACCGAGTCACGCCTGGCTCCGATCACCACCTCTCGACCGTGCGGGATCATCTCCTGAATCACAACCCCCTTTATTTCGGCCTGGGGCACAACCCTTCGGGCGTTGGCTAGAACCTCTTCGTACGCCGCCTGAAGCTCTTCCGAAGAGGCGATACCTACTTTGACCCCCCCGGCCTCCGTCTTGTGGACAATTTGAGGAGAGACGATTTTGAGAACCAGGGGGAATCCTACCTCCTCAGCGGCCCGGATCATCGCATCTGGACGGCTATGCAGGGCCGCTCCGGCGGGGTATGGAACGAAGACTTGCTGGGGAACGGGGACCCCATAGGCCGTTAAGACCTCTTTGGACTCTATTTCAGTAAGAACCTTCCTATCCTCGCTCAACGCCAGATCGACAATTTGCTTAGCCTTAGCTTTTCCGGTCAAAATTCCTTTAAGACCCCTCCTCTAGCCTTATAAACGCGAACTTAAGACAGCGTCGAGTTGAACTTATCGCAATCCCTCCCCTCGTTGAGAGCTATAGGTTTGGAAAGGATGACCCCTACGGGTTAATCGTCGATCTGATTATTGCGGGTAGGACTGAGTTATTTATAATACGGTAAGAGTTTATTCACGTCAGGCCCTTCTGCAACGACCTCTTTACGGATCCTTTCGTATTTACCGGTTTTATCCACCGCCTCATGGACTTTGACGAGCTGGGCCTCGGTTTTTTCTCCCGCCTCAAATTGAGGATAGCAAACCAGGAAGCGGGTGATATGGAATCGGTTATCTTTTTGTTCTACCCGAGGTTCCTCCAGCTTCCAGGCGTTATACGTTTCCTCGTCGACGGCTAGAAATTTCTGCTCCGGACTCGTCTTTTTCTGTAGAGTCCGGCAAGAGCTGTCTTTAAATAAAAACCCGTAAGATTCCGAAGTAAAAAAATTGACCAGAGCCAGGGCCTCGTCTTCATTCCGAACCTCGTCGATGACCTGAGAGAGGTCCCCTATCGTATCAATTTTGATTTCCCGGTTCCCTTTCTTCGCGATCAGTTGAGAACAGGCTTGAATGGGCTTGCACCCCTCTTCAGTCTTTATATAAAGGGAATAGCCCTCCTTCAATTTAAGGGGCAGTTTAGGGGTCAGTTCCTCGTCCGGGCGGTGGGTGACCATGCCCATAAAAACCGGGAAGAGAATGGCGCTCAGCATAAACATTTTCATCGCATCGGTCTCCTTTTTTAGGGTTGTAAGAATTATATATAAGCCCCTTTAGGATTCTGTCAAAGAGTTTTTTCTGAATGGGGGGAATCTTCCCGGGACCGCTTGGGATGGAAACCGCTTCCCGGGTCTTAAATACCCCTTGACATAACCATATGTAGTTGTGCAGAATGGACAGCATGGGCAAAGCGACCGGGAGAAGTTGCCGGAGACCATAAGTTTGGAAGGATTCTGGGTACGGAGGGTAAAATGATCGGCATTACCCACTGGGGGTTTCATATCCCTTACTATCGACTGACGGGTCAGGTTCTGAGCCAGGTTTGGGGAGGGCCCTTTGGAGGCGAGCGGGCGGTGGCCAACTACGATGAAGATAGCCTTACCCTGGCCGCAGAAGCCGTTCGGGCTTGTTTGAAGGGGGAGGATCCAAAAACCTTTCAAGGGCTTTACTACGCTTCGGCCTCCCTGCCTTATCAGGAACACCCCAACGCGGTTCTCCTGGCTACCGTGGGGGATTTAGCCCATGAGGTGTTTACGGCGGATTTTACCGGCTCCTTACGGGCCTCGACCCAGGCTTTTAGGGCTGCCTGCGACGCGGTGAAGGCGGGGTCCGCGGATAGGGTCCTCGTAGCAGCGTCTGATATTCGACTTGGGGAGCCGGGGAGCGGGTTTGAAGGGCTTTTGGGGGATGCGGGGGTTGCGTTGGCCATCGGAAAGGAAGGGGTCGTAGCGGAAGTTAAGGGCTTTTACTCGTATTCTCAAGATTTTCTCGATGTCTGGCGGAAAGAAGATCAGCGATTTCTGAAGTCGGGGGATCCAAAATTTATGGAGATCCATGGATACCGGGCCTTTATAAAAAAGGCTTTGGAAGGTCTCCTGGATAAAATGGCGCTAAAGAAAGAAGATCTCTCCAAGGTGCTTTTCTTTGCCCCTGATGCCAGAACTTTCCGGAGTCTCTGCCAGGACCTGGGATTTAAAAAAGAGGCCTACCCCCAGGACCCTCTCTTGAACACGCTGGGGTGTACCGGCAATGCCTACCCCTTTCTCTTATTGATCTCGGTCCTGGAGCAGGCCAGCCCCGGCGAAAAAATCGCCCTGGTGAGTTATGGGTCGGGAAGCGATGCCCTTTTATTGGAAATCACCGAGAACCTTCGTTCCCGAAACGAGATAGGGACCCTGGCGGAGCAGATAGGCCGCAAAAAAGCCCTTCCCTATTACGGGAGGTACCTCCGGTTCAGAAATCTGGTTGAGGCGGAGCGATTGAACCCCTTCAGCGCTCCCCCCGTTCTCTGGCGGGAGGAGAAACAGAACCTGCGGCTCTACGGCCAGAAGTGCCAGGTCTGCGGAGCCCTCCAGTACCCGCTCCGGCTTGTTTGTTGGAAATGCAGCGCCCGGGGGGCTTTTACAGATATCCGGCTCAGCCCTCGAGGGAAGGTCTTTACTTTCACAACGGATTACCTGGTTCCGACCCCCAATCCCCCCGTGGTTATGGTGACCGTGGATCTGGAAGGCGGGGGACGTTTTTACGCCCAGATGACGGATTGCGAGCCCGATCAAGTCCGGGTGGGAATGGAAGTAGAGCTTACCTTCCGAAAGCTCCACGAAGGGGAGGGATATAACAATTATTTCTGGAAGTTCAGGCCCATAAGGTTTTGATCTTCAGGTTTCAGGCTATTTTTCGCCTCTAAATTTTAAACCTGGGGCCTATTTTTATTGTCCGTTAGCTTTACGGGGAAGAAAAAATAGCCTTTATCTCAAAAAAGGCATTTACTTAAAGGAGCTATAAGATGAGGCCATCCCGTTCTACTCTCTACTTATTGCTTGCGTTTATGACGGCAGTTATCGGCGTTGTGATCATCTTTACCACGGGGCAGGTGTTAGCCTGGCTTCAGCCTTACCTGTGGCTGTGCTGGCTCATTTTGAGCCTGCTCGTCGTTCTCTTCATCGCTCTGGGCGCTCTTCAGGCTCGCCGGGGTTTGTTTTCTCGCTCCTCTGGACCTATGGCCGTCGAGGTAAAGATAGACCGGTCCACCCAACCCAGCTTGCTGACGATGCATATCCAAAATATTGATGAGAAGACCCAATTTTCAAAACCCGGTGCTCAAATAGAAGACTGGGGGGAGGCCCTCCATGTAGACTCTTTTTACGGACGTGAGGAAGAGCTCGCTAAGCTAACCCAATGGATTATTGAAGATCGTTGTCGTGTGGTTGCCTTGTTAGGGATGGGAGGCATCGGCAAAACGGCTCTCTCTAGGAAACTGGCAGGGCAGATTAAGGATCGGTTCGATTATGTGCTCTGGCGGTCGCTGCGAAATGCCCCACCCGTCGAGGATTTATTGGGGGATTGCCTCCAATTCTTATCCCGTGAACGGAAACCCGAGCGACGAAAAAGCGTGGAACGCCGAATAGTCCTGCTGATTAAGCATCTGCAGGTCCATCGTTGTTTATTAGTGCTAGATAATGTTGAAGCGATCTTGCAAGGAGGAGACGCCGAGGGTCGGTATCGAGAGGGCTATGAAGGCTACGGCATGCTCATCCAGCGGATAGGAGAGGCTTCTCACCGGAGCTGTTTGATGCTGACCAGTCGGGAGAAACCGAAGGAAATCGATCATCTGGAAGGGAAGAGATCGCCGGTCCGATCTCTGCCATTGATCGGACTGGGCCCTCTGGAAGGCCAGGAGATCCTGAAAGACAGGGGTTTATCCGGGGATAAGAACGCCTGGACGGCCTTAATCCTTCGGTATGCGGGAAACCCCTTAGCCTTGAAACTCATCTCCGCAACCATCCAAGATTCGTTTGGAGGCCAGATAGCCGGATTTTTAGACCAGAAAACTGCGGCCTTTGAAGATATGCGGAAGCTTTTGGATCAGCAATTTGCTCACCTGTCTGACCTGGAAAAGGAGATCCTCTACTGGCTGGCCATTGAGCGCGAAGCGGTCGCGCCGGAGACATTGCGAAGCGATATGATCAACCCTGTGACCGAACCGGAATTATGGGAGGTGCTGGAGTCCTTGCGAAGGCGATCCCTGGTTGAAAAAACCGAGACGGCCCTTTTTACGCTCCATCCCGTCCTGATGGAGTATACGACCGACCAGTTGATCGGGCAGATTTGCGGAGAGATTATTGCCGAAACCCCGGTATATCTTAACAGCCATGCGCTCATCAAAGCTCAGGAGGAAGATTCCATCAGGAACAGCCAGGTTCGGGTCATCCTCAAACCTACGACCGATAGGCTTCTCCGGACTTTAAGCAGAGAGGAGATTGAACGTAAGCTGAATAAAATCTTAACGGCCTTACGAGAAAACCCCCTGCCCCTTCCAGGGTACGCCGCAGGAAATGCCATTAACCTTCTTGTCCAACTGGATGGCGATTTAAGCGGTTATGATTTTTCCAATCTTACGATCTGGCAAGCTTACCTGCAGGATATCGTCTTATACGATGTAAATTTTGCCCATGCGGATTTGTCCAGATCTACGTTTACTAGAACCTTTGGCAGCATTCTCGCCCTGGCATTTAGTAGAGATGGGGAGTTTTTAGCCGCCGGCGGGACCGATGGAGAGATTCGTGTGTGGCAAGACACGGGCATGAGGCCGTTTTTTACCTGTAGGGGCCACGCGGGGAGCATTACCTCTCTGGCGTTCAGTCCCGATAGAAGTACCCTGGCCAGCGGCAGCGATGATCAGACGGTGAAGTTGTGGGAGGTGGGCACGGGCCGATGCCTCAAGACGCTGCAAGGACACGGCAACTGGGTAAGGTCTGTGGCCTTTAGTCCGGATGGGAGCGTGCTCGCCAGCGGGGGGGATGATCGAACGGTACGGTTATGGGACGTTCGTACCGGCCAATGCCTCAAGACGTTGCAGGAGCACACGAATTGGGTAAGGTGCGTTGCCTTTGGCTCGGATGCCAGCGTTCTGGCCAGCGGTGCCGAAGATCAGACGGTGAAGTTGTGGGATGTTCGAACCGGTCAATGCCTTTCCACGTTACGGGGTCATACCGACTGGGTATGGTCTGTGGCCTTTCATCCGGAAGGAGATATCCTCGCTACGGGAAGTGCCGACCGGACCATCAAGTTATGGGATATCAGCCGGGGTCAGTACCTTAAAACCCTACAGGGCCATACCCATCGGGTAGGGTCCGTCGCCTTTGGCCCCGATGGGAGCCTCCTGGCCAGTGGCGCCGAGGATCGGACCGTGAGGTTGTGGGATACCCATACGGGTCAATGCCTCGC
>Ga0073934_10008378_pt1 | contig 13810 bp, 4 predicted proteins | sample LarsenN4metaG_FD_76834 | JGI IMG/M metagenome (GOLD analysis project Ga0073934, IMG submission 76834) | Hot spring sediment bacterial and archeal communities from British Columbia, Canada, to study Microbial Dark Matter (Phase II) - Larsen... ...
AAGATACCAACAGCCCCGGAATCCCTCTTATGCTCCAGTGGCTGAACCTGCTCCTCGACGACCCGGCTTCGGCGGAAGCGAGGCTCTTACGTGATTTGTTGAAGGAGTCGCCGGAGGTTCCTGATTGGTCGGCGGCTGTTCAGCCGGTCCTGGCGCGGGTTTTGGATCAGAACCCGATCAAGCGGCCGATGGTTTGCCGGGTGCTGAACATGCCGGTATTCAACGCCCTGGCGTTGCCGCACAAGACGATCGTGCTGTCGCAGTTGCTGGTGGATTTTTGCCGGAATCGGCGCGATCAAATCGCCTTTGTGATCGCGCATGAAGCGGCCCATATTCATCTCGGGCATGTGCGCAAGCGCGATCTTGCCGGCACCGCCTTGACGTTTGCCCCGGTCGCCAACCCGCTTCTGGGCATGGGACTGCGCTGGCTGTTCGACCGGGCGTATTCGCGCGAGCAGGAATTTGAAGCCGATCAATGGGCGGTTCGGCTGGCCGCCCGAGCCGGCTATGCTCCGGAAGAAGCGGTTGCATTTCTGGAACGGCTTGGCTCGCAGGCGGCGCAGGCCAATCTCGTTTCTCAGTTGCTGAGCACGCATCCGCCGGTGACGGAGCGAATCAACCACCTTCGGCGTGAACTGCGCTCCTGGGCTGGCAGCGAAAGCTGACGAATTCATGCTCGAACGTTTTGACAAGCAAGCGATCGATGGCTAGTTTGGGCCCTTTTTGCCCTGCTCGACCTTGACGCGCAAACCGGCCGCCTCTTCGCGGACATTGGTGAAGCGGGCCGGCCAGGATTTCTTTTCGAGCCGGCTGACCGTTTCGGAAGCCTTGTCCCATTGCTTCATCTGGATTTGCGCTTTAGCCAGCTCGAGCAGGCCGGTCGGTTCGAGGACGCGCAGTTCGGCCACCCGCTGCCAGTGAGCCGCGGCTTCCTCCCAGCGGTTCTGGCGTTGCCGGACCTGGGCCAGTTTGGTGTGGCTTTCAGTCTCGTTGGCTTGCATTTCGACCATCGAAGTAAACGCACGCTCGGCATCGGCGGGACGCTGCAATTGCTCATAGCGAACGCCCATTTGTTCGTAGAGCAGGATGTTGCGCCGCGACACTTGCACCGCTTCGTACAACTGTCGGACGGCGCCTTCCTTGTCGTTCAAGCGGTCGTAGCAGGCAATCATTTCCTGGTGAGTGTCGGCATCTTCGGGCTGCAATTCGGAGGCGATCTTGAACTGGGCCAGCGCCTTGGCGAATTGTTCTTTGGCTTTGTACGCCTTGCCGAGCGCTTTGCGGAGCACCGGGCTGCCTTGGGCGGCCGCTGCTTCTTTGGCGTCGAGTTGCGTAACGTATGCATCCAAATTGGCCGACTCGACCATCACCTCTTGCAACCGCTGCAGGTGGCGCGATCGCTCGTGATGATCGCCCGGCCAGGCGACGATTGCACCGCTGACCGCATCGATCGCCTCGGCGGTCTTGCCGAGCCGGCTGTAAGCCCGGCCCAGGCTGGCGTAGTAGTCTGCCAACGTGCCGTCGCCAACGCCGCGCCGCGCGGCGGAGCGTTGGTGCAACGGAATTACCTCGGTGAAGTAGGCGACTGCTTCGTTGTACAACTCAGTGTTCAGGCAGGCGTATGCGAGACCGGCAATAACGGCCTGGTTCCAGCGATCCTTCTGATGGAAGTACGCATCGGCCGCTTTGAGCGTGGCGCTCAGCTTGTCTCTTTGTTTCGTCGCATGGTAGCTCGTGATCAGCCGCGTGCGGTAGTCGAGCGATTCCGGCCGCTCTTCGATGAGAGGCAAGAGCAACGCGATTGCTTCGAGATGCCGGTCGCTCGACTGCAGGTACGTGATCAGCTGCACGCGACCGGCTTCGTCGAGCAGCTTTCGCTCGTGGGCGGCAAATAGAATCTCGATGGCGCGATTCGTCCTGCCCAGGCCGTGGTAGAAGTAATCGGCAATGTGTTTGACCGACGCCCCCGAGTCTTTGCGGGCGGTGTGCACTTCTTCTGCGACCTTGGCGAAGTCGGCTTCCTTTTCTTGCCAGTAATGGTTGTGGCCGCGTGCGTACATGTTGCGATTGCGCGGCTGGCGCGATTCGAGGTCTTTGCGCAGTTCGTCCAGCACGACTTTCAAGAGCCGCGGCTCGAGATCGCCCAGGTCCTTCACCTCGGTCCGCCAATGAGCCAGCGAGTAGCTGTATCGGCTCCAGCCGTCCTGGTTGTTCAGGCGCAGCCAGGTCGGTTCATTTTCCATGCGGTCCAGCAGGAACGCGATCCCCTCCTTGGGACCGATCAGGTCGCGCATGGCTTGCGACGTAGTTTGCACGATCGAATCGTAATAAGTCGGGTGCTTCTTCAAAAGTTCCGGAAGCAGCTTGAAACCGAAGTTTCGCAGATCGTCGGCAAACTCCGTGAATTTCAGGCTATGGGCCGTTCGGTAGACGCGGATCAAAAGATCGAGCACTTGATAGTGGTGCTGGGCGTCCGGTGTATCGGCCGCGACGCGAAGCTTCTGTTCGAGCGCTTTGTACAACTTGGCGCCTTTGCCGATCGACACGTCGCCGTTGTTCGACAACGCCGAGTGGTAGAGGTTGAAGAGTTGCTGCGTGAGCCAAAGCTTTTGCTGATCGTGGACCGGGTGCTTGAGTTCATCCAGCAGGAAGTTTTCACCGCGTTGGTACTGGCCGATGTTCTGCAGATACGACACCAGGGTGCCGATGACGCCATTGGCATCGACCGGCAGGATGCCCTTATGGGCGACGCTGTAGTCCTTGATCGCCTCGAACAACACGTCGAGCGCTTTTTCCTTTCGGTCGTAGCTGTAGTAGATAATGCCGAGGTGATGACTGACATCGAGCCGGTGATACGTGCCCGCCTTTTGCATTCGGAGCAGTTCCTCCAATTCGCGGACCTGCTCGTCGGCGAGGGGCTTATAGGCGATGCGGCCGAGGCTGGCCAGCAGATGCGCCATCAACGGCTGTTCGTCCTGCACCCATTGCCGGTCAAAGGCGCGCTTCATTGCTTCGAGCGCCTTGTCGCCATGCGGGCCAGGCTGGTTCTGCAACTCGGCGGCGCGACGGCGCACGAGGACTTCCATCAAGTCGAGCGCCCGATGATCGATCGGCGTCTTCGCCTTTTCGCGCACTTTCTTGAGATGGTTCATCATCTCATCGACGGTGGCCTCTTCGCGAACTTCCTGGAAGACATGGCCCATATTCTGCAGAAACGGATAAATCTTGCCGGCCGTCTGGCCCACTACCGAGTCGGCGAGCGTGCCCAACAACCGAAAGTCGCGGCAGGCTGCATAGAACTGCTGCACCTGCGAAAGGTAGTTTTGCGGCTGGGCCGACTTCTCGAAGAGGGCCGTCAGAATCCAGAGAACTTCCTTGTCAAGTTCGCTGGGCAGATGACGGTCGCCGCGCTGCCATGGCTGTAACTTCGAATAGAGCATTCGGCTCAACTGATATTCGTCGACGGTCTTGTAGGATGCGATCGTCGCCCGTTCGTGCTTTTCGCGCTGATTGAGCACCTGATACCAACCGGCCATGGCGCGATAGCCGAGGGGCCCCAGTTCATCCGCCGCCTCGATGGATTCGAAAAGCTGGACGGCCTCAGCGAGTTTGCCCTGTTCCGCGATCAAGAACCCGAGCGCCAGCTTCCAGATATTGGCGCCGTCGCCGGCCTTGATCCATTCGCGGAGATTATTTTCCAGGTCCTTCGGGCGATCCAGCGCGATCAGGACGCGCTGCTTCAATGTCTTCCATCCGCTGGCCTCGCCTTCGCGGGCGATGCCCTTGTCAATGAACTGTACGAGTTTCTCAATCAGCCGCGGGTCGGCTTTCGGTTGGGCCGCGAGCCAGATGATCATCGTCAGCGCCCGGTCCTTGAGCACGCGCTCCAGCTGATCCTTGACGGTGAATTCCTTCTCAGCGTCGATGGTCGGCGGCGGTTCGGCGCCGAGAATCTCCCAGCAGTCGGCAGCGACCTGGGCGGCGTTGCGTTCCAGTCGGATGTCCAGATACATCCGTTCGATCTTCAACCAGAGCGAGAGTTCCGCCGGAGCGGTTGTCATTTCTTTGACCAGCCGGTCGACAAAGCCTTCGCGAGCATGTTTCTGATTGGCGTTCTGCTTGTCGCGAAACTCCGTGCGCGTCAACTGATCGGGCCGCTCGATCTTCTTATTGAGCGCTTCGGTTCGGGCCGTCACCATACGATCCGAAAGCCGATACAGCGCTTCGACCTGGATCGAAAGTTTCTGACCTGCATCGTTGCCGTAGGCGAGTGCGGGCAACAATGCGAACGCCTCGTTCTCGTACTCGGCCTGATGCGGCTGCTGCAGGAGCGTGTTGAACAGGATCATGGCGGCCTGCGGTTTCGCCTCGTCCTTGGCGTCCTTCAACAGGGTGCGCAGGAAGGCGAGTAGCTCCGAGACCGGCCGACGTTCGCGCAGCACTTGCGACAGCGCTGCCGCGATGCGTGCTTTCTGGTCCGCTTTCTTCTCCGACTGCCAGCGGGCCATCAGATTGTCGGCAATCGATTTCCAGGTTTCAACGGAAACGGCAGGATCATTTTGTCCCAGCCACTGAATCAGGCGTTCGATGCGATAGGCGTTGAGCGAACCCGCCTCGGCCGGCAGGAATGCCGCCACTTCGCTGCGAATCTTTCGCGCTTCGTCCGTGCCGACGAACTGCCCCTGCTGCATCGGAATGTCGGCGTAGTTGCCGTATTTCTCGCTGCGGGCGAAGAATCGCACCATTTCGCCCAGCGGCTTGTGCCAGCGTTCTTCGACGCGGTAGGTGTGCATGTAGTAGCTTTGGCCCATCGCGTAGTAGATGGCGGCGTGCAGGCGCGCCAGCACGTCGCTGGGCAGTTCGCCGGGCTGCTGCGCTTCTTTCAACCACTGAGTCGTCAATTCGTTCGCGCGGGCCTCCTGATCGAGGCGAGGCAGCGTGCTGAGATACATCGAGGACGAGGTGTTGTTGCTCGGCTTGCGCTTCATCCAATCGGCGAGCACCACGAGCATTTCCGCGAAATTGCCCTGTTGTTGCAGATACTGCACATGTACGTGGTGAAGCTGTTCAATCTCCCATTCTTCCCAACGGTTGTCGCGCGCCAGGGCCTGTTTGATCCAGGTGTAGGCAGCCGAGAAGTCGCGATTGTTCGCGAGGTGTTGCGCGTATTGCTGCTGGAGGTTCACATCGTGCGAGTATTCGGTGGCCAGCTTCTTCAGCAAAGCCAGCGATTCATTTTGCCGGCCGAGCGAGGGCAAGTAGGAAACGCGAATCTGGTCGAGGGCTTTATTGGCATGTACATGCTTCGGCTGCCTGCCGGCGATCGGCTGCAGACGATCGACCAGCGTCAGGATTTCCGCTGCTCCCATGTAATTCGGAGCGCGTCCGGTCAGATGCGTCGCGATCGCCCAGGCGTCGTTGGGGTCGAGCTTGGCGGTTGTGAGCTTGCCGGCCTCCTCCAGTTGGCGCAAACGCAGTTCTTCGAAGCGCCTACTCAGGTGCATCATGGCGTCGTTGAGCCAGCGGTAGCCGCCGGTCTTGCCGGCGAGCTTCTCGACTTCCGCCAGTTGTTCCTTGGCTTTCGTCCACTGCTGCATCGCCGCGAAATGAGTGAGCATCGTAATGCGGTCTTCGAGCGTCGCCTTCTTTTCGGCAACGGCGATCTTCGCCGCAGCCAACCTGGGCAGCGGGAACTTCGTCACAAAGGCCGATTCTTTGCCGGCGAGTTCATCGCTGAAGCGCTTCTGCAATCCATCCGCTGTGAGCGCCTGCACGGTCTGCGTCGTGCGAGCGGCGACGACGCCCTTATCGGTGACCGATTCGCTCTTGCGGTACCACCAGAAGCCGGCGACTTCGACGAAGCCGTCGTACCGCGTGGCCGAATTCAGCTTGCCTTCGTTGTAATGTTCGATCGCGACGACGACATTCTTCTCGGTATCGATCGTATATCGCGTTTCGTAGCGATGGTCGTGGCTCGGCGTAAACGTCAAGCGCACGCGATGATTGTCCAGTTTTTCTAACTTCGCATCGAAACCGGCATGGAACGCGTCGAAGGAAATCTCTTCGAAGATCAGCGCCGGGTCGAGATCTTCCGGCACGCTGGTGCGCGTGCGGCCGATCTGAAAGCCGCGATTCCACAGGCCGCGTTCCTTGCTGTCGCACCAGTTGACCATGGTCGGACCGTGATCGGCTTGATGAACGCTCAGCCAGCGTTTCGATTCGTAGATGCCGGCGTAGAGGTTGCGCGAAGTCAGTTCTTGCCACTTGTGGTCGAACGACTCGGAGACGCGAACGACTTCAAGCCCGCCCTGGATGTGCTTCAGTTTCTCGGTACGAGCCAGAGCCAGGATCAGCTTGCGCACATCTTCCGGCAGTTGTGACTGCTTGGGCCGTGCGACCTTGGTTGGCTTCGGCAGAGGCGGAAAGACCATCTGCCACCATTGTTGCTGCCAGTAGATCGAATCGTCGTGATGACGGCGGTAATACATCGGCTTGCCGACGTAGCCGCGCCCGAAGCCGAGACCGTATCCATCCGGACGGCCGACTCCGAGACCGGTGAGTCGTCCGTTTGGTGCATAATCAAGTCCCGGCTCGGCCGGCTGATTCATCGGCATGGCACCGCCTCCGGGGTACATCTCCTTGCCGTACCAATCGCCGCGCTCGTCTCCGGACCATTCGCCCGATTTCCTTTCCAATCGGTCCATCAATTCGCTGCCGTCTTTTTCGTCCCAGAGGCGAACGGTGGCGTCTTCGCTCTTGGCCAGTTTTTTGGCGTCGGATTCAAACGCCTGAAGCTCGTCCAGGGACTCCAGATCGGTCGGCATGGCGCCGCCGCGTGTCATGGTACCGTAAGGACCGCTTGCAGAGCCGGATTCGCTGAAAACTTCATTACCGAGCGCCGTCGTAGACATCGGCATGTCCATGGAAGTTCCGGGGGCATTTTCGAACTCTGCAAAGTCGCGCAACGTATCCTTCTGTCTCGCCGCGCGGAATCGCTCCGGGTGCATGGTGCGCGGATTGCGGCCCAGTTGCGAGAACGCGCGCAACACATCGTGGCGCAGGTTGAGCCGCCATAGTCCGGCCAGTTTCATCTGCTGCTGAACGAGTTCGTACTGCACATTGTCGCGGCCTTGCGCGAAGAACTTCTCGCCGTCGCGCATCCGGAATCGACGCTTCACGCCGAAGCGCTCGCGGTCGGCATCGGTTTCTAGCACGAGAAACGACGTGTACGGCGTGATGATCGAAAACTCTTCGGAAAGGGCGATAATCTCGTCTTTGATCGCTTCGGAAGTGCCCTGTTCGAGAAGCACGTCCAGGTGCATGCGTGCCCAGAGTCGCGGAATAAACGAATTGCCCTGTTCGGCGTCTTTGAGATCGATCTTCGCCGACATCGTCACTGGTTTGCCGTCGAGCGTGCCGGTCACTTTGACTTCGCCGATCTGATCGCGATTTTCCGGAAGATAGCGGCCGAGGATGATCTGTTGGGTGCCGACGGGCAGGTTCGGCAACTGCTCGGGGTAAACGCGGGCGACGCGCAATCCGGTGAACTCGACTTTCACGTCGCGCAAGACCGGTTGAGCGATTTCGCGCATGAGTTCGGCGGCGACATGGCCGGGGGTCTGATCGCCGGAGACCTTGCGCGTCGAACCGCCGCCGAGCGAGGCAATCGCTTTGAGAACGCCGCTTTCATAACTAGATCCGACCGTGACGGCATGGAAGGTGCCGTTCTTGCCGTAGGACTGTTTGAGCCGTTTCGTAAACGCGACGGGGTCGGCGTCGCCGGTGGTGATGATGCCGTCGCCGACGTAGACAACGTGCGTCTGGGGGCCAGCCATGGCAATCGCGGACGAAAACGCCTTGTCGAGATCGGTCCAACCCAGGGAGACGCGTTTTTCCAACATCTCGCGGGCGCGGGCGACATTCTCCGGCGTCGCCTGCACCGGGTTCGGGAATGCCCAGTCGCAGGTGACATCGCACGTGCCGAGGTTAAAGCTGTCTTTCGGCGTCAGCATGGCGAGCAGAGTTGCGATAAAGGCATCCTGCTTGTTGCGCTGACCGCGATCCATCGAAGCCGACGTGTCTGCCAGAATCAGCATCTGCACGGGCCCGGCCGGCGAAGAATCGCGATGATCGAGAACCTGGTACGGTGGCATGACTTGCATTAAAAAGTAACCGTCGTCGCCGCGGCGATGCGGGATCATGGCGATGTCGTCGGCCGATTTTTCCTGGTCGACGATCAACTCGAAATCGCGCTGCGGCGTGTATTCCTGAGCGTTGAACTCGACGCGGGCGGAATGCCTCGTCAACTGGTCGCGCGTGCTGTGCGTCAGCGACGTGACTTTTTTCAAAGGCGTCGAAGAGTTGACATGGACTGTGATCGAAAGGTCGCGAAGCGGCGTCTGTTGCAACAGTTCGCTTTGCAACGCGTAGCTGTAACGGTAGCTCGAACCCTTCAGCGGCAGCACTTGCGTGTAGGTGATCTTGATGCGTTTTTCGGAATGGCCGAATATCGGAAACACGCGCGCCTTGAAGATGTTGCCGCCGGCCCACTCGAGCAGACCCGGATCGCGCCGTTCGCGCAGAATCTGTTCGTAAATCTCACGCGCTCGCTGTTTTTCGACCACGTCGGCATCGACCAGTTCGTTGCCGATCCACATGCCAAAGCCGGAGATCGAGGCATCCTGCGGCAACGGGAAGTGAAAGACGCCTTCGAGCGTCGCGTCCGTGTGGTTGACGAACGATTCTTCGACCACGGTGCGGGCGATCTGGTCGCGGATATCGACGGTTACTTTGTGGTAGCCGACCGTTAAGGGCACGTTGCGGCCATCGACCTTGGCGATCAGCGAGCCGAGCGATTCGTTGGCGGTGGCGCCCTTGAAGCCCTTGAGCCATAACGGCGTCTGGTCGATGAGCCGAAGCTTGCCATTGCGATCGACGCGGTAGAATTGCGTCGATTTGACGACGGTTTTCTGATCGTCCGGACCAATGAGTTCGACCGATTGGCCTTTCGCGGGACTGATTTCAAGTTCGCCTTCGTGCAGTTTGACTTGTGACGACTTTGGAATCTCAACGAGCGAGCCGGGACCAGCGGTGACAATCGCTTTCGAAAGAAGGCGAACGGCAATCGCATTGGCTCCGCGATTGTCGGTGCGCAGGTAGTCACCTGGCATGACGACAAGGTTGTCGTCGGCCACCGTCCAGCGTTCGGCATTGAGCGGTTTGACTGTGACGATGCCCTGTACATCGGCGACCTTGCCGACCCGGCCGTCTTCTGAAAGCGAATTGAGGATCGCGAATTTTTCTTCGGGCAAGGGCTCGTTCATTGAAATCAGTTGAAGTTCCGCGAGCACTGTCGGCTTACCGTCGCGTTTGCCCTTGGCTTGCAGCGAATGCAGGCGATTATTGTCGGCCCGCACGAGTGCATTGATTTCGATCGGATCCTGCGACTTGACGAAAACTTGATAAACGAGATATTCAACTCCGTCGCGAGTGATCTTTTCGTCCGACTTGATCTGGGCCGCATCGAGTTTGCCTTGCTTTTCAGAGGCCAGCAGCAGTCCCAATAGGTTCGTCGGCGGTTTTTCGTCCTTTACTCTCTCGACCTTGCCGGTTTTCTCGTTGACCAGCCAGTACATTTCCCCGTCGGCAATACGGTACGAACCATCGGCCTGATCCTGGCGGAACCGGCCGCGTTTTTCGGCCCACACTTCACTCGTCTGCGACCCACGGGTCACTTTGACATGCAGGCTCTTCGCGCTTTCCACTTCTTCGAGCACTTTGCCCAGCGCCAGGTTCTCGCTGGGCTTTGACGTGTGAAAGAACCCGAAGTAAACAATCGCAGCCGCCGCCGAGATCGCGGCGATGAATCCAAGGACGCGGCCCGTCATGGTACGACCTTTCTTGGCTGGGGAAGTCGAGACAGCGACCGGACGTTCCGCAAAAGCGGCGGCGCTGCGGTCGCGAAGTTGTTCGAGGAATGTACGATCCACAGGCGCGGCGTGCCGCTCGATCGAGCGGAGAATCGGCCCCAGATCGTCGTCGATTCGGTCTTCATCCGGTGGATTCATGGCGAACCTCCGGGCGCTTTACTGGAAACAGGTTGCATGTGCTGCTCGTAGCGCTCGCGAAACGTCGAGCGGGCTCTCGCCAGGCGAGAGCGGATCGCGGTTTCAGTGCTTCGTTCATTCATCGCCATCTGTCCCACGGAAACATCATCGAGGTAGCGGGCCGTCAAGGCGTCGGCGTAATCCTCAGGAATCTCGGTCAAGATCGCACGTACGAACTCCGCCAGTTCCTTGGCTTCGTGCGGCTCGGTCGTCGTGGCGCCGTTGGCCAGCACCTGGGCGGCGCGCTTCAACCGGTCTTGCTGATTTTGTTTGCGGAAATGCAAAGCCAGTTGCCGGCGAGCGATGCCCCAAAGCCAGTTCCATAAGGCGCCGCGGTTCTCGTCGTAGCCGCGCGCTGATCGAGCCGCTGCGATGAATGTTTCCTGGACGACGTCGGCAATGTCGTTTTGGGAGGCACCGATCAGGCGCGCGACGGAGCGCCAAACGCGTTCAGCAAACGCGTTATAAAAGGCTCGCCAGGCGTCCGGGCTTCCGTCCCGTAAGCCGAGCGCGAGTGTGCGCTCTTCGGTCGCGTCGATCATCAGTGCGTCCGCCGCGGTTATCTCATCGTTCCGGGCGCCGTTTAGTAACTCTTTGCGCGCCGGTGTCCTGATGTGTTGAAAAAATCAGTTTCGATTGCGCCCGGCGCTCGCCCACGCTAACGGCGGCGCCCTTTCAGATACGAAGCAGCCGCCTTCAATATCTCCGCATGGTCGAACGCTAATGGCGGCGGGGCGTCCAGCGGATGCCAGCCGACCTCCTGAGCGTCGTCGTTTGCTTTTGGCCGAACGCCTTTCGGCCGCACGCGGCCCAGGAATACCACGCTGATGGTCCAGCCGCGTGGATCGCGCTCGGGGTCGCCGAACGTGCCGATTTGTTCCAGGGAGCCGGCCTTGATCCCGGTTTCCTCGTGCAACTCGCGGCGCGCCGCGGATTCGAGCGGTTCGTTTTCATCGACGAACCCGCCCGGAAACGCCCAGCGGCCCGCAAACGGTTCATTTTTACGACGAATGAGCAGCACCTTCGGCTTGCGTTCGATGGTGATCAAAACGACATCCACTGTCAGTGATGGCCTCGGAAACTCGTAACAAAAGCGCTTTTTTCGTTTCACACGCATTTCCAGCATGCCGTTGTCGGGATCGTCGATACCGCCTAGTTTAGTCTTTCAACCCCTCAAGGAATACCGCACTCCAGGTTCATTTCCATGTTCGACCTGCTTATTCTTGGCGGCCGGATCGTTGACGGCACCGGCAACCCCTGGTACTACGGCGACGTCGGCATCAATGGCGACCGCATCACGGCGATCGGCAACCTCAGCGCCGCCGACGCCCGCCACAGGATCGACGCCACCGACAAAGTGGTTGCGCCGGGATTTGTGGACACGCATGTCCACGGCGATCTTGCACTCCTGCACGACCCCTTGCACGAACCGGCCATCCGTCAAGGAGTGACGACCTACATCATCGGCCAGGATGGCGTCGCCATGGCGCCGGCCTCGCGCGCCACGCTCGACTTCATGTGCCGCTACACAGCAGGTTTCTCCGGCGGCTGGGAATTCGCCAGGGGCAGGCTCCCCGATCGCAATCGCCTATCGATGGCCGAGTATCTCGGCCTGTTCGAACGCCACAGTGCGCTCAACGTTGCCTGCCTGACGCCGAACGGCAACGTCCGCATGGAAGTGATGTTGCTCGAAACCCGGCAAGCGACTTCGTCCGAATTGGCCCAGATGGAGGCTATCCTCCGTCGATCGATGGAAGAGGGCTCGGTCGGACTTTCCAGCGGGCTCGACTACATTCCGAGCCGTTACGCCGACACTTCGGAACTGACGGCGCTGTCGCGCGAAATCGCTCCCTTCGGGGGCGTCTATGTGACGCACATGCGCAGCTATACGCCGGAAGGCGTATTGGCTGCCATGGACGAAGTCGAGGCCATCGGCCGGGAAGCCGACTGTGCGGTTCATATTTCGCATTTCAATTGCATTGCCGATCAAGTGTTGCCGCGCATCGACGAAATGCGCAGCAAGGGCATTGACGTGACCTACGACCTGTACTGCTACCTGGCGGGCAGCACGATTCTTGGCATGATTGCGCTTCCGCCATGGGTGCAAGAGGGCGGAATCGACGCGACGCTGGCGCGCTTGCGCGACCCGCAAACGCGCGCGAAACTGAACGAGTACTTTGCCGCCCCGCGCTTGCCGCTCGAACCGGTCAAGCTGACTTATGTCGCCGCGGAAGACTATCGCAAGTACGAAGGCGAAACACTGGAACGCGCCGCCAAAGACGCCGGCAAGGAGATTGGCACGTTTGTCTGCGAAATACTCATCGCCTCGGCGATGGCGGTCGGCTGCATCTCGCCGCATCACAAGCGTCGCACCGACGCCGACATTCGCGCCCTCATGCGGCACCCGGCCATGATGGGGGGCAGCGACGGCATCTTTACCGGCCGCTACCCCCATCCGCGCGGCTGCGGCTGCTACGCCCGCTACCTGGGCCACTACGTGCGCGAGGGAGTTTGGTCGCTCGAAGAGTGCGTTCAAAAACTGGCGGCCCACGGCGCCAGGCGCTTCGGCCTCAAAGATCGCGGCCTGTTGCGCGAACGCATGGCAGCCGACGTCATCGTCTTCGAACCGCGGCGCGTCGACGATCACGCCTCCTTTGAAGACGGCAAACAGCTAGCCGTCGGCATGGATCACGTGATCGTGAACGGCGAACTAGTCTTACACAGCGGCCAGCGGACCAACGCGACGCCCGGCCGATCGCTGCGAATGGCGTGAGCGAGGCATTGGATGCAGTTCGCTGCGAACGGGCTATTTGCAGAGCCAGCCGTTTCAGTATCATCCTGTAATAAGGCTTTCCCCGGTTCCACCATCATGATTGCCGAAGCGACTGCAAAGACCCGCGCCTGGACGCGGCCGGATTTGATCGCGCTCGAAGACTTGAGTGCCGACGAGATTTTGCATGTTCTCGATGCTGCCGAGCGCTTTGCCCAGCGCGATCCGAATCACGCCGGCCAGGAACTCAAAGGCCGGCTGGTTGCGAACCTGTTTTTCGAACCATCGACGCGAACGCGCAACAGCTTCGGACTCGCCGCTCGCCGGCTCGGCGCGCAAACGCTGGACTTTGCTCCCGGCGGGTCGAGCACAAGCAAGGGCGAGGCCTTTATCGACACCGCCAAGACCATTGAAGCGATGGGCGTGGACGTGGTCGTCGTCCGGCATTCCTCGCCCGGAGCTCCGTTGCTTCTCGCGAAACATTTGCAAGCCCACGTCGTCAATGCGGGCGACGGCCCGCACGAGCACCCGACGCAAGGGCTCCTTGATATTTTCACGATTCGCAAACACAAGCGGCGCGTCGAAGGCCTGACGGTCGGTTTGATCGGCGACATCCTGCACAGCCGCGTCGCCCGCAGCAATATCCACGGCCTGACGAAGCTCGGCGCGCACGTCATCGTGTGCGGTCCGCCGACGCTTGTGCCTGGCGAGCTTCGACGATTGGGAGTCGAGGTCGCATACGATTTCGACGCGGTTTTGCCGCGCTGCGATGTGATCAACCTGTTGCGAATTCAGTTTGAACGGCAGCGCACCGGCATGTTCCCATCCATCCGGGAGTACGCCCGATTGTTCGCCATGACCGGCGATCGCCTGAACCGGGCGAAAGACGATCTGTTAATCCTCGCCCCCGGACCGATCAACCGCGGCGTCGAAA
>Ga0073934_10008379_pt1 | contig 13807 bp, 11 predicted proteins | sample LarsenN4metaG_FD_76834 | JGI IMG/M metagenome (GOLD analysis project Ga0073934, IMG submission 76834) | Hot spring sediment bacterial and archeal communities from British Columbia, Canada, to study Microbial Dark Matter (Phase II) - Larsen... ...
ACGCGCAAAGCGGCGTCGAGGATTTGCGCCCGGCTGCGGTAGTTCCGCTCCAAGCGATCAACCGCGTGTCCAGCGCCGGCGAGCGATAGCTCGTATTGCCGGAACTGTTCCGGCATCGCATAGCGAAACCCGTAGACGCTCTGATTGATATCGCCAACAGCAAAGAAGCGCTCGTTGCGGCGCAACTGCGCCACGATGCGCCACTGCACCGGATTCGTGTCTTGCAGTTCGTCCATCAAGATGGCGTCGAATTGTTGACGCACGTCGTGCTGAATCGCCGGTCTCGACAGTAACCTGGCCGTGTACTCTTCGAGATCCGAAAAGTCGAGTCCGGCAGCCTGCCGTTTGCGCAGCGCATATTCCTGGGCGAACGCGACTAGGATGTCGTGCAGCGTTTCGCGTTGCGTTTGGAATTGCGCCGCGACCAGGCTGGCGCGCGCATCTTCGATCAGTTCTTTGACGCGCTCCAGATTGTCGTAAATCGGATGTCCTGCCGACAGTCCGCGCTTGTCGCACTTGAAGTCCACCAGCCATGCCAGCGTCGCTTCGGTTCCGCCGGACGCCGGCTGATTCGCAAGCCACTGCCTCAGGCCGAACACCCGTTTCTGTTGCGCATTAGTCGTCGCCGGCGGAGCCTGGCGCAGCATCTGCTCTACGGTGGCGACTGCCCAACGCAACGGTTCGCCCGGGTCGAAAGGCCGGGGCGGCTGCAACGTGTGGAATCCGCCATTCGTGCGCACAGCTTCCACGATCTCGAGCAGCGCTCCGGGCAGATCCCAAAAAATCGTCGATTGCAGCAGCGCGCGAAGATCCTGCCGCCGCTCCAGAGCCATACGATCGAGCGCCGCTTCCATCGCCGCGCGACGCTCCCGCGCCGCCTCAATTTCATCGAGAATTCGAAATTCGGGATCGACTCCGGCGGCGATCGCATTCTCGCGCAGAAGCGAAGCGCAGAACCCGTGAATCGTGGAAACGTATGCCCGTTCGATCTCCTCGCGCACGCCGGTGCGATTTTCGAAGCGCCGCGCCAGTCGAGCCTTGATCTCCCGCGCAGCCTTTTCTGTAAACGTGATCGCCAGAATCTTGAGCGGCGGCACGCCTCTATCGACCAGGAACGCAAAGCGCTCCACCAAAACGCGCGTCTTGCCCGACCCGGGACCCGCTACGACACAAACATCCTGACCTTCGCGCGAGAACGCCGCGCGCTGCTCCGCCGAGAATTGCACTCGCTTCCATCATAAAGGCGGTTGCGGAACCACTACACTAATCGAGAGATGCCTCATCCGGGCGCAACACGCGGGCGCATGGCGATCACCTTGTGCGGCGTGCCGCTGAAGAATCCAATCCTTGCGGCCAGCGGTACGTTTGCTTACGGAATCGAGTTCGAGAACCTGCTCGATCTGAATCAGGTCGGCGGAATCGTCGTGAAGGGCCTCTCGCGCGAGCCAATCGCAGGCAATCCGCCGCCGCGCGTTTGGGAAGCCGAAGCCGGCATGCTGAACGCCATCGGGCTTCAGAATATCGGCGCGGAAGCCTTCGTGAAAGAAAAGCTCCCCGCGTTGCGGCATTACGGGACAGCTGTGTTCGCCAACGTTTTCGGCTATCAGCAGGAAGACTACCTCGAGGTCGCGCGCATTCTTGAGAACGCCGAGGGCGTCGCCGGCTACGAGTTGAACGTCTCCTGCCCCAACACAAAACACGGCGGCATTTTCTTCTCCAGCGATCCGGTGTGTTTGGCCGAGTTAGTGGGAGCAGTGCGAAAAGTCGTCACCAGCAAGCGGCCGCTGATCGTCAAACTGTCACCGAACGTAGCTCGCATCGAACCGCTGGCGCGGGCGGCGGAGGAAGCCGGAGCGGACGCAATCAGCCTGATCAACACGATCATCGGCATGGCCATTGATGCGCGGACCCGTACGCCCCGCTTGGGGAACATGACTGGCGGGCTCTCAGGACCCGCCATCAAGCCCGTCGCGCTCCGCCTCGTTTATGAAGCGGCACAGGCTGTACGCATTCCAGTAATCGGGTTAGGCGGTATCGCCACCGGAGAGGATGCGGCTGAGTTCCTGATTGCGGGGGCAACCGCCGTCCAAGTGGGTACGGCCAGCTTCTGGGATCCGCGTGCAGTCATCCGCATCGCGCGCGAGTTGGAGCAATTCCTGAAACAGCAGAAAATAGCGCACGTATCGGAGCTCACGGGTTCGTTACGCTGGAAAGGAAAGCAATAAATCCATCATGAGAGAAATCATTTCAACCGAGAAGGCGCCAAAGGCAATCGGCCCGTATTCGCAGGCAGTGAAGTGGAACGGAATGCTGTTCCTGGCTGGGCAAATCCCGCTTGATCCGGAGACTATGAAGGTGGTGGACGGCGACATCGCGGCGCAGACGCACCGTGTGCTCGAAAATCTGCGCGCGGTCCTGGAAGCCGCTGGGTCGGATCTGAGCAAGGTGCTGAAGACCACGGTTTACCTGCAGGACATGAATGAGTTCCCCGCCATGAACACGGTCTATGGCGAATACTTTCCACAGGACCCGCCCGCGCGTTCGACGATTCAAGCGGCAGGTCTGCCCAAGAACGTACGCGTAGAAATCGACGTCATCGCCATTGCATAAGATTTATTCGAACTCAAGGCAGAGCTAAAGCTCCGCGCGGGCTGAAGGCCCGGCCCCCCAAAACGCGAGCTACATGCGGGAGCTGGGCTTTAGCCCGCGCGGAACTTGAGTCGCGCTTTCCGCTCCACAAGATCGGTTGCCGCCAGACGCTGAGTGAGACAAAAACACGAAGGGCGCCGCAACCTCACTTGGTTCGGCGCCCTTCCCAAAACGGCTAATCGAGATCCTTGTTGCGCTTCTTCCTGTTCCGCTTGCGAGCCAACGCCTGCTTCACACGCTTCTTCTCGCCGGGCTTCATGTAGTAGGAGTGTTTCTTGATCTCCTTGATGATGTCTTCCTGCTGGACCTTACGCTTAAATCTTCGTAGCGCACTTTCCAGGGTTTCACCTTCTTGGATAACAACTTCCGCCATTTCCTACTCACCTCCCTCCGGCTCAGGATCTGCGCAAACGCGCAGCTTTCATGATAGCAGGAGGAGTGACTCGAAAATTCTGCTACTGAACCACCCCGGCGCGCCTGGTCGTCCGGCCCTTGGAGGTAAACATCTTCTCCAACTGCTCTTCCGGCACGCGCACCGAGAATCGCATCGACGGCCCGCTGGTGGAGACCTGCAATGTGTCCAGCACCTTCATCATGTCCTGCGAGCCCGGCTTGTTCTCGTTCAGGCGGATCATGCTGACCATGAACCGCACCACATCGGCCAGGGCCGTCGCATCTTGATCGGAACGGGTGACCGCTTCGCCTTCCACATCCACGTTCGAGCCGAACCGCACACCGCCGTTAGCAGCCCGAATTGAGTCCACATTGAGATTCTGCACCGGGCCTGGCTTCGCTGTCGAAGGAGCAAAATCCGAAACAGGCACCGTCGAAACGAACCAGAAATCGTTGTTTGCGCTCCACTCCGTCACCTTCGCCTGTACCGCAGCACTGAGCCCGCCGCCGGCTGAGCGCCGGTCGATCGCGGCCTGAATTTCGTTAATTTCACCTAGCAACGCGATGGAACTGTCAAGGAATGCGAATCCACCGTCGGAAGCGGCATTCTTACCCTTCCAGATTTCAATGCCCTTGTAGACGGAAGCGGTAGCTCCCTCGGTGGCCACGAACGAAGCGATCTTGGTCGAATTGAAGGCTCCGCGCACCACAACCAGGCCGCCGTCCTTCTTGTTGCCCGTGGTGGACGACATCACGATCTCGCGCAGGTCACGCCGCGGATCGAACCCGGTCGCCGAGATGAACTTCTGAAAATCCTTATCGTCGTCCTTCATTTCAGACAGGATGCGCTGACCCAGCGGCGAATTCTTCGCCCGGTCGACGTCCAGACCGGCGACCACCTTGGGATCGCGCGGCAGTAGATTCAGCAGTGCAGGGTCAGCCGCGAGCGCCATGCCGGCGGCAAGAACAATTCCGAAAAGCGACCGTTGGATCAGCATGATTTAGCCTCTATGCCACTTCCTACGCCTGAGACGCGCGATTTGTTCCAAACAAAAATCACCCCAGCGGCTGCTGGCCGGTGATTTCAATGCCGAAGCCTTCCAATCCCACGATCTTGCGCGGGTGATTGGTCAGTAACACAATCCGCCGCAGCCCCAGATCCGACAGTATCTGAGCGCCCAGCCCCGATTCGTGTTGCAGCAGTTTTTGACCGTCCGGAGTCGCGTAGTGCATGTGTTCCCGGCTATGAGTCAACAGTTTCGGCAGAGCCGCGCCAGTGTCCGGTTGCCCCACGCGAATCCCTGTGCCGGTGTGGTGCAGGTAGACCAGCACGCCCGCGCCCGCTGCCGCGATCTGCTTCATCGAAAGGTGCAGAATGCGGCGGCAATCGCACTCTGCGGATTCAAACACGTCTCCCAGCGCGCAGCGCGCGTGCATCCGCACCAGCACGGGGTCCGAGGCGCCCAGGTCGCCATAGATCAATGCCAGATGGTTCTCTGAATCGACGCTGCTGGTGTAGGAAATCACCCGGAACTCACCGAACTCGTTGCACAGACGGCCCTCGCCCGCGCGGTGCACGATGCGCTCATGCTGCATCCGGTAGCGGATCAGGTCGGCCACAGAGATGAGCTTCAGCCCGTGCCGCTGGCAGAATTCGATCAACTGCGGGACGCGCGACATCGTCCCGTCGTCGTTCATGATTTCGCAGATCACGCCACCTGGCCGGAATCCGGCCAACCGCGCCAGATCCACCGCCGCTTCGGTCTGCCCGGAACGTACCAGAACACCGCCCTCTCGCGCGCGCAACGGAAACATGTGACCCGGCCGGGCCAGGTCGCCCGGACGCGAGTTCGGATCCATCACCACGTGGATCGTATGGGCGCGATCCGCAGCCGAGATGCCCGTGGTTACCCCGAGCCGTGCGTCCACCGCCTCGCAGAACGCTGTGCCGAATTGTGAGGTGTTTTGTGCCGACATTAAGGGGATCTGGAGACGCTCGCAGATCTCCGGTGTGATCGCCAGGCAGATCAGCCCCCGGCCGTGAACTGCCATGAAATTAATCGCTTCCGGGGTTGCCAGCTCAGCTACCAGCGTCAGGTCGCCCTCGTTCTCCCGATCCTCATCGTCCACCACCACGATCATCCGCCCGCGCTGCAGTTCCTCGATCGCTTCGGGTATGCTGGCGAAGGGCGTTTCCGCGCGCACTGCGGCGGAGGGCGACTGGGCCTTGGGCATTTCGGTCGGCGCCATTTAAAATTTTGTCCTGCTCCCTTTTATTATGAACAGCGCTCCGGCTGGCCGCATTCGCCGAGTCTTGCTGACGCTCGCCTGCGTATTCGCGTTAGGTTACCAGGTTCGCATCATCTGGTCCGCCTTCCAGCTATACAGTGCACCGTCGAAACGCGCCGTCTTCCCCTTGCGGCTTATTCCAGGCACGCGCGAGATCGGCTTCCTGCATCAAAAAGCGTTCGATGCAGGGCTGCGGCCAGGTGACGAAGTCCTTGCTCTGGATGGTGTTGCCGTCAAAGGCCGTTGGCACCTCTACGGCTCGGTGACAGCAAAGCTCCCCGGCCAGAACCTCAACGTGCGCATCTCCCGCGCCGGAGGTCCAGCCCGGAACATCGCGGTGCCCCTGCTTCCGTTCCACCCCGAACCCTATTCCTGGCAAGCGTTGGTCGTGCTGACAGTTCTGAACGCGTTGACCCCCATGCTGGGCTTGCTGCTGGGCGCTTTCGTAGCCTTGCGCCGGCCGGCCGACCCGTTGGCCTGGTTGCTGCTCGCCTTGCTGATCGGTTTCTCGCACATGGGAGAACAGAGCCGGAGCTTTGTCTATACCTGGGACCTTCCCTCCGCGCTTACCGGCGTTGTCTACAACAGCCTGGGCGGGCGAACTTGGGCCATCTGGATGCTGCTGTTCGGATACCTCTTCCCCGACCCGAAATCCTCGCGCCGTATGGCGTGGTTCGCCCGTTGGATCTTGATCCCGCCTATCGCTCTGATGGGCATCGTTTCCAGCGTCTCCGACGCCATTGAAATGGTGAATCTGACTGGCGCTCCCTGGCTCACCGCGCTGGACGACCGGCTCGGCCGGTTCTACTTCTATCTCACCGTCCCGTGCATCGGTCTCTATTTCGCGAACCTGGGCTTCAAAATGAACGGGGAGCCCTCGCCCGACAACCGCCGCCGCGTCAAGCTGCTGTATTGGGGATCCACGGCGAGTCTGACCCCGCTCTTCATCTTGATTCTGGTGGGCTTGTTCCTGCGGCGCGACATTGAGAGTTTCCCCGAGTACGTTTGGATTCCCGCCCTGCTGCTACTGTTCCTCTTTCCGGCCACGCTGGCTTATGTCATCATCGGGCAGCGCGCGATGGACGTCGGCGTGGTCATCCGGCAGGGGTTGCAGTATGCGTTCGCCACCCGCGTGGTGCGTGTCGCTCAGGCGGCGATTTCAATTGCTGTCCTGCTGACTGTGGTGAACATTGCTTCCAGCGAAGGAGTTGGCCGGGCGCGGCGCCTGCAACTTGCAGCGGTGGGGATGATCGCCGTCCTTCTGCTCCAGCGCGGCGCTACCAAAGCGAAAGAGTGGGTCGACCGCCGTTTCTTTCGCGACGCCGTCAAAACCGAGCGTATTCTCTCCGAATTGGGCGAAGAAGTGCGGGAGATAGCAGGCACGCAGCCGCTGCTGGAAACCGTATCGTCGCGTCTCTCTGAAGCGCTGCACGTCCCCCGCGTGGCAATCCTGCTCGCCCAGAACGGCAACTACAACACAGCCTATGCCCATGGATTCGGATTGGCAACGCCCTCGCACAGGATCCCCCGTGATGCGGCGTTGATATCGCACCTGCAGCAGGCCCGTGAACCGCTGCGGGTCTATCTTGACGATCCGCAGTGCTGGATCAATCGAGATCCGGCGCTCGAGCGCGAGCGCTCCGTCCTCGAACAACTCGACACGCAGTTGCTCTTGCCCGTCTCGGCCAAAGGAAACCTTCTCGGGTTCGTCAGTCTGGGCGCCAAACAATCTGACGAGCCGTATACAAAAACCGACAGCCGCCTGCTTCAGACTGTGGCCACGCAAACGGCGCTGGCATTGGAAAACAACCGGCTGGCCGAATCCATCGCCAGCGAAGTGGCCAGCCGGGAAATGCTCCAGCGCGAACTCGAGATTGCTCGCCAGGTTCAGGAGCGTTTGTTCCCGCAGAGCCGTCCCGAAGTGCCCGGTGTTGATTACGCCGGCGCCTGCAAGCCGGCCCTGAGTGTCGGTGGCGATTCCTTCGACTACTTCTACCCCGCCCCAGGCGGCAGGCTTGCGGTGGCCGTCGGCGATGTGGCGGGCAAAGGCGTTCCGGCGGCGCTTCTGATGGCCTGTCTCCAGGCCTCTCTGCGCGGGCTGATTTCGGGCGGCTTGGCCGATGTGGCCGAACTGATGCATAAACTGAACGGCTTGGTCTACCTTTCCACCACCCGCAACCGCTTCGCCACGCTGTTCTTCGCCATGTACGACCCCGCCTCACGCGAGTTAACCTACGCCAGCGCGGGGCATAATCCGGCCCTGCTGGTGCGCCGCGACGGCTCGACCGAGTGGCTGCGCGCCAAAGGTATGGCACTGGGTCTGTCGAAGTCGGCACATTATGAAGCGGTTGCGCTCACACTCGCGCCGGGAGACCTGTTAGTCGCCTACACGGACGGCGTCACCGAAGCGCGCAACATCTCGGGAGAAGACTTCGGCGAGGAGCGCCTCTGCCAGGTCGCGTTGCGCTTGCCCGGCTCACCCTCCCCCGAAGCAGCCTGCCGCGACCTGATCCAAGCAGTATCGGAATTTGAAGGGGAAGCACCGCAACACGACGACATGACCGTGGTGATTGTCCGCGCGGCAGCCGCCTGACCGCGGTGTGTTAGGATGCAAAGGAGACCCACCAAAATACCTCGCGGAGAGGTGGCTGAGTGGTCGAAAGCAGCGGTTTGCTAAACCGTCGTACGGGCTTAAACCTGTACCGAGGGTTCGAATCCCTCCCTCTCCGCCAGTTGCTGACCTTCTCCAGGTCAATCCGTCCGCCTCACTGGTGGGGCGTGAAACCCTCTTTACCCATTACGGCGCGCGCGGGTTCCTCGCTTCTCTCCTCAACGTAGAAGAACGCTCCAACCCGCTCGCTGCGAAAGATTACGCCGCCAACGTAAGTGTCCGTCTCGACCAGGTAGTTGATGCCTGCCTGGGTGAACACTTCCTCCAAGCGTTTTGCGTCCCGCAGACGCTTGGCGATAAACATCAGGACCAGTTCCTGGTCACCGAAAAAATCGGGTTCCTGGCGCAAGACTTAGGATATCGCGCCACGATTCGAGCGCGCCGCATGCTCGATTCCTGAGAGTAATCTCTCCATAAGGCCACAACGGTTCTAAGGCCATGCAATCGACAAGACCAGCCCCTCCCGTCAGCCCCACACGCCAGGAAGAGATCGCCTGCTGGCTCGCCTTGCGGCTCACGCCCGGACTCGGACATCGTAAAGCCCTCGAACTCGTGCAGCGTTTCCGTACCCCGGTGTCCGTAATGCAGCGTTCCGCCAGCGAACTTCAGGCAGCCGGGCTATCCGGTTCTGTCGCCCGTAGCCTGGCCAGCGGCTGCGCCTTCGAAGAAGCCGCCACCCAGATCGAGAAACTGATGGCCATCGGCGGCGAAATCGTCGCTTACAACGACCCGCACTACCCACCGCTCCTTAAGGAGATCTACGATCCGCCGGTTGTTCTCTTCGCACGCGGCCGCACAGAACTCCTCCAGACGGACATGATCGGCGTGATCGGCTCGCGTGCCTCCACCCCGTATGGCCGGTCTGTGGCTGAGCGTCTTTCCTCCGACTTGGCTGCCCAGGGATTCACGATCGTCAGCGGCATGGCTCGGGGGATCGACACCGCAGCCCACAACGGTGCGCTCGCCGTGGGCGGAGCCACCATCGCAGTCTTCGGTTGCGGCGCGGATCAGGTTTACCCTGTTGAGAATCGCAAACTGGCGGAACGAATTCGCGACGAGTGTCTGATTCTGTCCGATTTCCCTTTGGGCACGCCCGCCTATCCGCAGAACTTCCCCATCCGGAATCGGATCGTCAGCGGCATGTCTGCCGGCGTTCTGGTCGTCGAAGGCGCCGAATACAGCGGCTCCCTCATCACCGCCCGGTTGGCGTTGGATCAAGGCCGGGAAGTGTTTGCGGTGCCGGGAAACATCACAGCCGCCACGAGTTTCGGCCCTAACCTGTTGATAAAGCAGGGTGCGACTCTCGTCCAACAGGCGAGCGATATCATCGAGGGGCTTCCGGAAGAGGTCCGCCGCCGGCAAGCCACGCGCCGCAACGCAGCCGCCGTAGCCGCATCCAATTCTGCACCCCAAGCATCACTCCCGCTAGGGCCGATGGCGCCACTGGTTCAGCAACTTGTTGAAATACTTAGGGTTGACGAACCGGTCTCGCTCGACGACCTGCTCGAAAAAATGGAACAAGCATCCTCCTCCGAGGTGATCGCATCCCTATTTGAACTGGAAATGCTCGGGCTCGTCCGGCAGTTGCCCGGGAAAAGCTTTGTCAAAGTGTGGTACGGATAGAAGGGGCGCGGGTCGAAGCAGTTCCCGCCCGTCCCTTAGAGTTCCATTCATCCGTTTTCATAAACATTATTTATTGCGGACCATTCAGGAGTTATGAGCAAATCTCTTGTGATCGTCGAGTCGCCCGCAAAGGCGAAGACGATCGGGAAGTACCTCGGGAAGGATTTCGTCGTCAAGGCGTCGCTCGGACATGTCAAGGACCTGCCGAAGAACGACCTTGCAGTCGACGTCACGCGCGATTTCCGCCCAACCTACGAAGTGATCGACGGCAAGAAAAAGCTGATTGACGAGTTGCGGCGTACCGCAAAAGACGCAGATGCGGTGTATCTGGCTGCCGACCCTGACCGCGAGGGCGAGGCAATCTGCTATCACCTGCAGGAGGAACTGCAGGCTCTCAAAAAGAACACTCCCCCCATCTACCGCGTGATGTTCAACGAGATCACAGCCGGGGCGATCAAAAAGGCATTCGAGATGCCGCTGACCGTCAACATCAACCTGGTGGAAGCGCAGCAGGCGCGCCGTGTGCTCGATCGCCTGGTTGGCTATCAGATTTCGCCGCTGCTTTGGGACAAAGTCCGCCGCGGCTTGTCAGCCGGGCGTGTTCAAACGGTGGCCCTGCGGCTGATTGTCGACCGGGAGCGGGAAATCCGTGAGTTCGTAAAGCAGGAATACTGGTCCATCGAGGTTCAACTGGCCGGCAAGAAGCCGCCGCTCTTGAAGACCAGCCTCGCCAAGCGCGACGGACAAAACGTCGAGATTCCGAATCAGGAAGCCGCCCAGGCGATCGTCGCCGCATTGGATGGCGTTGACTACCTGGTTAAGTCGGTGGTCACGCGCGAAAAGCGCCGCAACCCGGTTCCTCCGTTCATTACCTCTACTCTGCAACAGGAGTCTTCCCGTAAACTTCGCTTCAGCGTCAAGCGCACCATGGTGCTGGCGCAGCGCCTTTATGAAGGCGTCGAAGTCGGCAAGGAAGGCTCCGTCGGACTGATTACCTACATGCGCACCGACTCGACGCGCGTTTCCGACGATGCGTTGAACGAGGTGCGCGGTCTCATCCGCCAGCGGTACGGCGACGCATACCTGCCCGGTTCGCCGAATTACTACCGCACCAAAAAGGATGCCCAGGACGCGCACGAAGCAATCCGTCCGACTTCCGCGATGCGGACCCCGGACGACGTGGCGCCGTTTCTCTCAGAAGACGAACTGAAGCTGTACCGGCTGATCTGGATGCGCTTTGTGGCCTCGCAGATGACACCCGCGGTATTCGATCAGACGACGATCGAAGTCACCGCGAAGGGCAAGGATGGCGCCGATTATTTGCTGCGTGCCTCAGGCTCCGTACCGAAGTTCGACGGCTTCCTCGCCGTCTATGAAGAAGGCAAAGACCAAAAGGACGAAGACGACGAAGAACTGAGGAACCGTCTGCCTGCGGTCAGCGAAGGCGAGCCCCTGAAGCAGCGCGCAATCCTGCCGGAGCAGCATTTCACCGAGCCGCCACCCCGCTTCACGGAAGCGACGCTCGTGAAGGAATTGGAGGCCGACGGCGTCGGCAGGCCGTCCACCTACGCCTCCATTCTCTCGACGATTCAGGAACGCGAGTACGTCAAGAAGGAAGGCGGCCGCTTCATACCCACTGAACTCGGTATGGTCGTTACCGACCTTCTGATCGAGTCGTTCGACGACATCTTCGATGTGCGCTACACCGCGCGCATGGAGGAAGAACTCGACGAGATTGAAGAAGGCAAACTCGACTGGCGCACAGCCATGGCCGAGTTCTACGAGAAGTTCAAGAAAGACCTCGATCGCGCTGAAGTCGAAATGCGCAATATCAAGCGCATGGAAAAACCGACCGACATCGTCTGTGACCGCTGCGGCAAGATGATGGTGATCAAGTGGGGCAAGCACGGCAGTTTCCTGGCCTGCAGCGGCTACCCCGATTGCACTAACACGCGCCAGATGGCGGTCGAACTGCCTGAACTCGAAAGCGGCAACGGCAAGGTGGAACTCACCGAGCAGGATGCCGATGAATATTGCGAGAACTGTGGCCGTGTCATGGTCCTCAAGAAGGGGCGTTTCGGCACGTTCTTCGCTTGTAGTGGCTACCCCGACTGCAAGACAACCAAGCAGATCGGCGGTGCGCAAAAGAAGCCGGATGTTCCGCTGGAAGAAAAGTGCCCGCGGTGCGACAGCAACCTCGTCATGAAATTCGGCCGCTTCGGCGAGTTCACGGCCTGCAGCAATTACCCGAAGTGCAAGTACGTGAAGCAGAAGACGATCGGGGTCGCCTGCCCGCAGTGCAGCGAGGGACAACTCACCGAACGCCGGTCGAAACGCGGCAAGACATTTTACGGGTGTGACCGCTACCCGGACTGCGATTTCGTCGCGTGGGCGAAACCGATCAGCGAGAAATGCCCCGCGTGCAGTTCTCCCTATCTTGTTGAAAAATATCTGAAATCGGGCAACTGGGCGCAGTGCCCGAACAAGGAATGTTCATTTAAGCGCCCGCTGGAAGCCCCCGCGCCGGCGGAAGCCACGGTAAAGTAACAACTGGCGCTTTTGGGGAACTTTTGCTGCGGAGTGCCGCAAATCGGTTGAGGAGAAACCGTGAGCAGAACTATTCTTGTGTCCAGTCTGTTCCTGGGGCTGACTGGTGTCGCGTTCGCCCAGTCGTTTGAAGTCGCATCCATCAAGCCCGCCGCGCCCATGACCGACGGTCGCGTCATGATCCGCATGGGTGGCGACCCGGGCCGCATCAACTACACCAATGTCAGCCTGAAGCAGGTTCTCACGCGCGCCTACCGCGTGCGTCCGCACCAGATCCAAGGTCCATCCTGGCTCGACTCCGAGCGCTGGGACATCATCGCCAAGATTCCGGAAGGTGTTTCTCAGGATCAAGTCCCCGAAATGCTCCAGAACCTGTTGAAAGAGCGGTTTGGCATGGTCGTTCACAAGGAATCCAAAGAACAGCCCGTTTACGCGCTCACCGTCGGCAAAAACGGCCACAAGCTCCAAAAAGCCAAAGAGGAGCCTGCTGGTGCATCTGGCGAACCGGTTCGGTTTTCCGCGGGCGGTGGTCCGGCGGGAAGCGGTGGCGGTTCCTGGAGTGCGGCTGGCAGTGGAACCGCTCGTGTAGCGGGCGCTGGCGGTGGCGGCGGCATGATGATGCGCTCGATTGGACCGGGCGGCGGCGGCAGCATTCAAGCCAACAAGGTCACGCTGAGCCGTTTCGCCGACATGCTTTCCAGCTTTATGGATAAGCCCGTCATCAACGAAACGGGCATCGAGGGCGAGTACGATATCAAACTCGATATGGCCGGTGACGACCTCGAAGCGCAGCACGGCGCCGCTGCGCCGGGCGCAGCCGCCCCGGGTGGTGGCGCTCCCGCCGCCCCCGCTCCGACACCGGCAATGCACGGTCCCGTCATGGTTCGCATGGGTGGCCCAGGGACGGCCCCTCCGCCAGGCATCTTCAACGCCCTCACTAACCTGGGATTGAAACTCGACCAGAAGAAAGCGCCCATCGATCTCATCGTCGTCGACAAGATCGAGAAAGCCCCGACGGAAAATTAGCGGATCTGTCCGATTTTGTCCGCCGAATCTGCTACCAAAATATCTTTGTAGTAGTCTTACAAACACGGATAGTAGATTCTATGACGCTTCCCAGACTCTCCAAGCTTGAAATGCAGATCATGGAAGCCCTCTGGACTCGCGGCGCACTGGCGATCCGCGAGATCCAGGAGGCGTTTCCGGAGAAGGACCGGCCCGCCTATACCACCATCCAAACCACGGTGTACCGGCTGGAGACAAAAGGCGCCGTGCGCCGCGCAAAGAAAATCAGCAACGCCCACATTTTCGAGGCCGTGGTTTCTCGTGATGCCGCGCGCGGGCGTCTGATCGATGATCTCCTCGGATTGTTCGGCGGCCGAACGCAACCGGTGATGGCTCATCTGGTCGAGACCGGCAAACTCACGCTCGAGGATGTACAGGAAGCGGAGAAGATGCTGAAGAGCAGGTCTGCGACAAAGGGAAAGGAGCAGGACTAATGACCCCGGCAAGCCTTAACCCCATCGCCGACCACCTTTGGCAATCCACCGTTTTCGCTATTGCTGTCTTCGCCCTGACGCTTTTATTGCGGCGGAACAGCGCCCAGGTGCGTCACGTGCTTTGGCTGACCGCCTC
>Ga0073934_10008380_pt1 | contig 13803 bp, 14 predicted proteins | sample LarsenN4metaG_FD_76834 | JGI IMG/M metagenome (GOLD analysis project Ga0073934, IMG submission 76834) | Hot spring sediment bacterial and archeal communities from British Columbia, Canada, to study Microbial Dark Matter (Phase II) - Larsen... ...
CACCGAGCTCGCCGACGAGCGCGTTCGCGTCGCTCCACCGGTCGAAGCCCTCCGATTCGGGCCCGAGCAGCCCATAGAGGTGCTCGAAGCCGAGACAGTCGATCGCCCGGTTCGCAGGGTTCGTGATCACCGAGAGGCCGTCGATCGCGATCTGCAGCTCCACGTACTCGATGCCCGATTCGGCACAGGCCTCGGCCTCTTCCTCCTTGATCGCACGCGACGCGTCCGAGATGTCGGTTTCGCCCGCGCAGAAGAGCTGGAAGCCGTCGCCCGTACCCGGTCCGTCGACCCGGACTGCGACGTCGTCGTTGACGCCGAAGTACAGCTCGGCGACCAGTGAGGAGATCGGCTCGACGGTGGACGAGCCCGAGACGCTGACACCGACCGACGTGCCGACCTCGCCACACGCGGCGGCCGAGGCCGCAGTGAGGGCGACGACGGCCGCTAGCCCTCGTCCGGCTCGTCGCCGGGCAGCTCGCCGGTCACCATGAACGCAACCCACTTCCCGATCATTACCGCGTGGTCGGCCGCGCGTTCGTAATCGCGGCCCACGAACGCGATCTGCACCGCCATCTGCAGCGCAGACTCGTCGGGCGCCCCGACGGCGAAGATCGCCCGGAACAGCTCCTTTTGCAGGTCGTCCATCACGTCGTCCATGTCGGGCAACGCCGCCGCCACCCGGGCGTCGTTGTCGCTGAACGCGTCGACCGCCAGATGCACCTGGACGCTCGCCTGCGCGCCCATGCGCTCCAGGATGCCGCGGATCCGTGGGTCGAGCTGGCGCGGATACAGGCGCCGGGTCGCCCGGGCGACGTTGCGCATGAGGCCGGCCGTCAGCTCGATCTCGTGGAGGATGCGCAACACGGCGAGCAGCTCGCGGAGGTCCGATGCCATCGGCTGCTGGAGGGCGAAGAGCTGGTACACGCGGTGCTCGACCTGGAGCACCCGGCCCTCGATGTCCCGGTAGTCGTCGTAGATGTGGTCGACCAGTGAGAGGTCCGCGTCGAGCAGCGCCTGGGTGGCGGCACCGATCTGCTCGCACGCCTTCGCGGCCAGCTTGATGACGTCCTCACGGATCTCGTGCAGTTGCTCGTGGTACGACCGGCGCGTCTCGCTCACTGGGCCTCCCGTCGACCGTCCGCCGCGCATGTGCCTGACGAAGTCTGTCCTACCGGGTCCGCCGGAGCGGCGCGCCCGCCCCGTGTTCACCTGCCGTTCACCCGCCTTCCACCGGCGGGGCACCGGATCGCCAGCAGCCGTCCCTACGCTGGTGGGCGGGCCGCTTGGCGACCCGCAAGGGGAGCCGCGATGCTGGTTGCGAACCCGCGGCTCCGGAAGGTCGACGTGTCGAGTGCAGGTGACCGAATGCCCACGATCGCCATCAACCTGACCGAGGCGGAACGTCAGGTCGACGAGCCGACGGCCGACGAGACGGTCTTCGAGCTGCGCGACGTCGAGGTGCGCTACTCCGGCAACACGGCTGTCGAGGGCGTGTCGCTGGACGTGTCGAAGTGCCGCATCACCGCCCTGATCGGTCCGTCGGGCTGCGGCAAGAGCACGCTGCTGCGCGCGTTCAACCGCATGAACGACCTCATCCCGGGCGCGGAGGTTCGCGGCCGGGTCGCGTACCACGGCCAGGACCTGTACGCGGCGGGCGTCGACCCCGTCGAGGTGCGCCGGCGGATCGGGATGGTGTTCCAGAAGCCGAACCCCTTCCCGAAGTCGATCTACGACAACGTCGCCTTCGGCCCGCGCATCATGGGGCGGCGCAAGGGACTCGACGACATCGTCGAGCACGCGCTCACCCAGTCCGCGTTGTGGACGGAGGTGAAGGACAAGCTCAGGGATTCCGCGTTCGCCCTCTCCGGGGGTCAGCAACAGCGGCTCTGCATCGCCCGCTGCCTCGCAGTGGAGCCCGACGTGATCCTGATGGACGAACCATGCTCCGCGCTCGACCCGATCGCCACGGCGCGCATCGAGGACCTCATGATCGACCTCAAGCGCGACTACACGATCGTCATCGTGACGCACAACATGCAGCAGGCTGCACGGGTCTCCGACATGACGGCGTTCATGACGACCGACGTGGAAGAGACCGGCAGGCGCGTGGGGCGGCTCGTGGAGTTCGACGCAACCGAGAAGATCTTCACGAACCCGTCGGACCCGCGTACCGAGGGCTACATCACCGGTCGGTTCGGGTAGAGGGTTGAGCGGCGCCGTCGTCGTCCTCGCGCTCGCCGGGTGGCTCTGCGTCGCCGTGATCGTCCTGCAGCTCCGGACGCGCTCGCGCGAGCTGCGCGAAGCGCGCGACGCGCTCGACGACGCTCGGGAACGAGCGGGCGACGGGATCGCCAACGCGGAGGCGAGGCAACACTGGTTGACCGGCGCACTCGACCAGGCGCCCGACGGCATCGTCGTCGTCGACCGGATCGGCCGCGAGGTGTTCCGCAACGCGGCGAGCCGGCGATTCGACGGCGCTCCCCACGGCGAGGTCCTCGCGCTCGACGCGCTCACGGAGCTGTTGCGCTCGGCGCTCGAAGGTCACAGCGCGGAGCGGGAACTCCAACTCTTCGGTCCGCCCCGGCAGGCGTTGCTGTTGCGTGCCTACCCGCTGCGGCGCTCGGGTGAGGTCGTCGGTGCGGTCGGGTTCAGTCGAGACATCACCGAGGCGCGGCGCGTCGAAAGTGTCCGCCGCGACTTCGTGGCCAACGTGAGCCACGAGCTCAAGACACCGATCGGTGCGCTCGCCCTGCTCGCCGAGACCATGGCTTCGAGCGACGATCCCGACGTCGTGCGCAAGCTCGCCGAGCGTGTGGTGCGCGAAGCCGACCGGCTCGCGCTCATCGTCGACGACCTGCTCGACCTCAGCCTGATCGAGGCGCAGGAGTCACCGACGCGCGAGCCGATGCCCGTCGCCGTGCTGGTCGACGAGGCAGTCGATGTCGTGCAGGCGGCGGCCGACGTCGCCGGTGTCCCGGTTCGCGTTGCCCCGGCGCCGCCGGAGGTCGAGGTGTCGTGCGACCACCGCCAGCTGCGCAGCGCGCTGGTGAACCTGCTCGACAACGCGATCAAGTACTCGGCGCCGGGTGACCCAGTGGAGGTTGGCGCGACTCTCGTCGGGGAGCGCGTCGCTCTCACGGTTCGCGACCACGGGATCGGAATCCCGACGCGCGACCTGGAGCGGATCTTCGAACGGTTCTACCGGGTCGACCGCGCGCGCAGCCGCGACACGGGCGGCACCGGACTCGGACTTTCGATCGTTCGCCACGTCGTGCAGGCGCACGGCGGCGAGGTCCACGTCGCGTCACGCGAGGGAGAGGGATCGACGTTCACGGTGTATCTGCCCCTCACGAACGGTGGGCCGCGAGCATTGTCGGAGGCGTCCTGATGGCCGATCCGCCGCTGATCCTGGTCGTCGACGACGAGCAGTCGTACCGCGACGCGCTCACGGTCGCACTCCAGCGCGAAGGGTTCCTCGTCGACACGGCCGCCGACGGCATGGAGGCAATCGCCCGCTTCGACGCGTCGAAGCCGGCGCTCGTCCTGCTCGACGTCATGCTGCCGAAGATGTCGGGAGTCGACGTCTGCCGCGAGCTCCGCACCCGATCACGCGTGCCGATCATCATGGTGACCGCACGTAACGCCGAGATCGACGCCGTCGTGGGCCTCGAGGTCGGTGCCGACGACTACGTCACCAAGCCGTTCCGCCTCCGCGAGCTCGTCGCCCGCGTGCGCGCCGCGCTCCGACGCGTTCCGGTCGGCGACGAAGGGCGCGACCTGCCCGACGTCGTCGAGATCGGCGACGTCAGGCTCGACGCGGGGCGCCATGAAGTCTTCGTACGCGACACACCCGTCTCGCTGCCACTCAAGGAGTTCGAGCTGCTCGAGATCCTCATGGCGAACGCGGGACGGGTGCTCACCCGCGACGTGCTCATCGACCGCGTCTGGGGTCCCAACTACTACGGCGACACCAAGACCCTCGACGTGCACATCAAGCGCCTGCGTTCGAAGATCGAGCACGATCCGGCGAACCCAGTGCGCATCGTCACTGTGCGCGGCGTCGGCTACCGGTACGAGCGGGCGGCTGCCGCGACCGCGTGAGCGTCACTGCTTGCGCGGGAGCAGGTCGTCGACGACGGCCGGCAGCTGCTCGGCGGGCGGCACATCCGACGCAGCGGGTCCGGCGGCCCGCACCGGTTCCTCCCTCTCGGTATCCGTGCTCTCGTGCGCGGGCTGCTGTGCCACGTAGCGCTTGAGGCGTTCGAGGATCTCCTCGGGGTTCTCGGGACGCATGGTCAGCCGACCTTCGCCAGCGCGGCTTCGTATGTGGCACGGTCACGTGGTGTCGCGAGGTCCGGTGACTCGAACACGTCGACGACGACACCCTGCTTGTCGATGACGAACGTCGCACGCCGAGCCGCGCCCAGCTCCTCGTCGAAGACGCCGTATGCACGAGACACCTCGCCGTGCGGCCAGAAGTCGCTGAGCACCGGGAAGGTGAAGCCCTTCTGGCGCGCCCACTGCTGCTGCGCGTACCGGGAGTCGCATGAGATCGCAAGCACCTGGGCGTCGGCGGTCTCGAACTCCGTGATGTCGTCGCGCAGCGAGCAGAGCTCGCCTTCGCAGACGCCGGTGAACGTGAACGGATAGAACACCAGAACGACGTTCCGCTCACCGCGGAACGCCGACAGCGTGACCCGATCGCCGTTCTGATCGGTGAGTGTGAAGTCCGGCGCCTCCTGCCCGACGGCGACGCTCATGCCGAGGAGCGTACCGCGGGTGCGGTCGCCCTCAGTGCGCGCCGTCAGGTGGTGGTGGCCAGTAGCGGGCGGCGTTCACGTCGCCGGTCGTGTCGACGTCGAGCACCCAGGTGCAGCCCTTCGGCCACGTCAACTTCGCGTCGAAGACGACACCCTTGCGGTACAAGTGCTCGAGCAGCATCGGCATCACGTCGCCGTGCGTGCACATGACGGCGTCTTCATGAGCATGCTTGCGAAGGAGTGCGAGGGCCGCGTCGAGCGTCGCGCCTTCTGCGAGCGCGTCGGCCGGCTCCACCGCCATGCCCCTCAACGCGGCGAGCGGGACGACGGTTTCCATGCAGCGGACGTAGGGGCTGGAGAGGATGCGGCCGAGGCGCACGTCGCGCAGGCGCATCGCGAGCTCCCGTGCCTGTTGCTGCCCACGGCGGGACAGCGGCCGCAGTGTGTCGTCCTGCGACCAGTCGCGCCGGTCTCCGGCCTTGGCATGACGGACGAGGTACAGCGTCACGATCGATCAGCTCCGCGGGTCGCCGGCTTGCGCGAGCAGTCGCCGGTCGGCGTCATAGGTCAGCAGTCTCGCGGCTTCACCCGCGTCGATCCAACGCACGGCGTCGATCTCCTCGTTGGGCGTGAACCCGACGAACTCGTTCGGTGTCATCAACCAGTAACGAACCGTCTTCCTGCGCCCGTCGCGGTCGTGGTAGCGGACGGCCGCGAGCTCGGATCCCAGAACGCAACGCCACCCGGTCTCCTCCTCGACCTCGCGCAGCGCGGCGTGCTCGAACGACTCGCCATCGTCGAGCTTGCCCTTCGGGAGACTCCAGTCGTCATACTTCGGGCGGTGCACGACGAGCACCTCCGTCGTGCCGTCGCGCGCTTCCCGCTGCACGACTCCGCCTGCGGCATGGACCTCTACCGCATCCATGTGCGCAGCCCTGGCCGCCGCGCCGCCGACCACGCGGCGGGAAACGCCGCCCGTGCCTCGCGGGCGGCTCGCCACTCGTACTGCGCCAGTGCGCCCATCGCGAAGGCCTCGGCCGGAGCCTCGATGGCGGCCTTGACGAGCCACTGGCGTGCGACGACGGCATCCTGGTGCTCGCCGAGCACGTCCTGCACGTGGGCGAGCGCGGCCGCCAGGCGTCGCGCCGGGCGGCCGAACACTGCGGCCGCGGCCTCGGTCGCGTAGCGAGCTCGCTTGACGCGCACACGAACGGCGTGCAATTCCTCGTCCGTCGGCTCCTCACCGAGTGCACCGGCGGCGCGGGCGAGCCGCTTCCACGGTCGTCGGACGACCGCGCGCAACGCGCGCGGCGCGGGCTCGCTTGCGGCCGCGTTCGTGCGTGGATGATCGGCTGCCTCGAGCATCGCGGCGCGTGCGGCCGCGTAGCGAGTGGAGCCGAGCGCCGCGATGATTCGGGCGCGCGCGAGCTCCGTCTCGGACGCGAGCCGTGCGACCGCGTGCCGGGCGGATTCGGCTTCCGGGTCGGGAAGTGATGCGGCATGCGACTGCAGGCGGTCGCGCATGACCTCGAGATCGCGCACCGCGCCGAGCTCACCGCCGAGCCACTGGAGCTCGGTGCGCAACTCGACTGCCCAGTCGGCGGCCACGAACTCGTCGAACGTCCTGAGGTCGGAGCGCAGGCGCCGGGTCGCGACGCGCGCCTGGTGCACGTCTTCGGGATCGGTCCCCGTCCGGAGGCCCGGCTCGTGGGTGAGGAAGCGCTCCACCGCGGACACGATCGCCGCCCGCACGACCTGCTCGACCGTTGCTCCCGCCACGCTCAGACCTCGGACGTCCGCGCTTTCGCCCGCGCGATCGCGAGCTCCTGGAACCTCACGTGCGACTCGCATCCCTCGACGGTCGGGACCTTGTGCCAGGTCCCGTCGGGCGCGAGCGCCCAGGCGAGCACGTCGTCGGCGAGGTTCAGGTCGAGGATCTCGTCGAGGCGAGCGCGCGAGCGCGCATCGGTGACCTCGAACATCGCCTCCACCCGCCGGTCGAGGTTGCGCGGCATCAAGTCGGCGGAACCGATGACGTAGCGAACGTCTGCGGCCTCCGGCGTGCCGAAGCGGAAGATGCGCGAATGCTCGAGGTAGCGACCGACGATCGACCGGACGCGGACGTTGTCCGAGAGGCCTGCGACGCCGGCTCGCATGCAGCAGATCCCGCGCACGATCAAGTCGATCTGCGCGCCCGCCGCGGACGCTGCGTAGAGCTCGTCGATCATCTCGGTGTCGACGAGCGCGTTCATCTTCATGGTGATCCACCCACCGGGCCGCGCCTGGCTGCGGATCAGCTCGGTGAGCTCGCCGCGCAAGTGCGTCGGCGCGACCATGAGGCGCCGGTACTCGCCCGGCCGGCTGTATCCCGTCAGATGGTTGAACAATTCGGTCAGGTCGGCGCCGAGGTCGGGATCGGCCGACAGAATGCCGATGTCCTCGTAGAGCGTCGCCGTCTTCGGGTTGTAGTTGCCCGTGCCGATGTGGCAGTAGCGGCGGATGCCGTCGGCCTCCTGGCGAACGACCAGGAGGACCTTGCCGTGCGTCTTCAAGCCGACGAGTCCGTACACGACGTGGGCGCCTGCTTGCTCGAGCATGCGGGCGCGCTCGATGTTGGCCTGTTCGTCGAATCGTGCCTTCAGCTCCACGAGCGCGACGACCTGCTTGCCGCCCTCTGCGGCCTTCACCAACGACGCGACGATGCCTGCCTCGTCGCCGCCGGTGCGGTACAGGGCTTGCTTGATCGCGAGCACCTTCGGATCCCGTGCCGCCTGTGCGACGAACGCCTCGACCGAGCTGGTGAACGATTCGTACGGGTGGTGCACGAGGATGTCGCCCGAGCGCATCGACCAGAACACGTCGGCGTCGTCGCCGCCGGCGAGCGCCGGCGCGGTCTGCGGCGCGAACCGGGGGAACTTCAGCTCCGGCCGCCGCAACGAGTACAACGCGGAGAGTCCGGTGAGGTCGAGCGGACCGTCGACGACGTAGACGTCCTGCGGACCGAGCTCCAGCTCGCGGCAGAGCAGGTCGAGCACGTCGGGCGTCATCCGGTCGTCGACCTCGAGACGCACCGCAGCGCCGAATTTCGTGCGCTGCCGAAGTACGATCTCCATCGCGGCCAGCAGATCCTCGGCCTCGTCGGTCAGCTCGATGTCGGTGTCGCGAGTGACCCGGAAAGGATGATGGGCAAGCACGTCCATGCCGGGGAACAGTTCGTGGAGGTGAGCCGCGATCAACTGTTCGAGTGGGACGAATCGTGTCTGGCCCGCGAGCGCGACGAACCGCGGCAGGAGCGGCGGGACCTTGACGCGCGCGAACCGTTGCTCGCCCGACGCCGCGTCACGCACTACCACCGCGAGATTGAGCGAGAGGTTCGAGATGTACGGGAACGGGTGCGCGGGGTCCACCGCGAGCGGCGTGAGCACCGGGAAGATCTGGTCGTCAAACTCGCGCGCCAGCCGGCTTCGTTCGTCGGCTGTCAGGTCGTCCCAGTCGGCGAACTCGACGCCCGCCTCGCGCAGGGACGGGACGACGTCCTTGGTGAACGCCCGGGCCTGCCGCGACACGAGGTCCTCGACCCGGCCCCGGATCGCGCGCAGCTGCTCCACCTGGTCCAGGCCGTCCGGCGACGTGCTGCGCACACCCGCCGCCAGCTGCTCCTTGAGCCCAGAGACGCGAACCTGGAAGAACTCGTCGAGATTGGAACTGAAGATCGCGAGGAACTTCGCTCGTTCGAGGAGCGGGAGAGTCGTGTCCTCGGCGAGCGCCAGGACCCGTGCGTTGAAGTCGAGCCACGACAACTCGCGGTTCAGGTACCGCTCGCTCACATCCCCAATGGTAGATGCGCCGGTAGCACCGTCATGCGGGGGCGGTCACGACGCACGTCGCCGGTGAATTCGCGGTGAACGAGTCATGACCGATGCGCAAGCTCGGCTGCAGTCGACGACGTTCACGCCGTTCTCGAAGCTCGCGCTCGCGCACGCCGTGGCCGTGTGCGGCGACGTCTTCCTGACGGTCTCGCTCGCGGGCACGCTCTTCTTCGACGCCGCGACGGCCGAGGCCCGGCCCAAGGTGTTGCTGTACCTCGTCGTGACGATGGCGCCGTTCGCAGTGGTCGCTCCCGTCCTCGGTCCGTTCCTCGACCGGACACGAGGCGGCCGCCGACTCCTGATCGCGCTCGCCGCCGGTGGACGCGGCGTGCTGTGCCTGCTCATGGCCAACGCGGTCGACTCGCTCACGCTGTATCCACTCGCGTTCGGTGCGCTGGTCCTGTCGAAGGGCCACGCGATCGCGAAGAGCGCGCTCGTGCCATCGGTGGTCGACCATCGCGACGAGCTCGTCCTCGCGAACTCGCGTCTCGCGCTCATCGGTGTCGTCGGTGGTTTCGTCGGCGCGCCCATCGCGGCCGGCATCCTCCAGATCGGCGACGCCGAGTGGGTACTGCGCGCCGGTGCGATCGTGTTCCTCTTCGCGATGGTCGCCGGCTTGGGCATCCCTCGCGCGCGAACCGTCGGGGCGCAGGAGACCGCGGAGGATCGCGAGCTGCTGCACGTTCCGAGCATCGTCGTCGCAGGAGGCGCGATGGCGCTCGTGCGAGCCGTCGTAGGGTTCACGACGTTCTTCGCTGCGTTCGTGCTCAAGTCGGAGGGCGAGCCCGCGTGGATGTTCGGAACCGTCCTCGTCGGCAGCGCGGTGGGCAACGGACTCGGCGTGCTGCTCGCGCCCGTGCTCCGCCGGCGCATCCGCGAAGAGTGGATCCTCGTCGGCGCGCTCCTGACGCCGGCGGTTCCGCTGGTGTTCGCGGCGCGCTCCTACGGCCGGACCTCGCTCGTGTTCCTCGCGTTCGCGGTGGCCGCCGCGGCCGCGGCCTCCCGGTTGGCGTTCGACAGCCTGCTCCAGCGCGACGCGGCCGACGCGGCCCGCGGGCGTGCGTTCGCGCGGTATGAGACGCGCTTCCAGCTCCTCTGGGTCGCGGGCGGCGTGCTCGCCGTGCTGTTGCCGAGCCGCGGCCGCCTGGGCGTGTTCCTCGTAGCGCTGGCCCTGCTCTTCGCCGGGTTGTCGTACCTCGGCGCGGTTCGCCGCAACTACACGAGCCGTAAATCGCGGGCGGTGCCCGACCCGGGCGGGTAGAACCTCGGGATGCCGTTCGACATCCGCGCCATCGAGGGCGCCGAGCTCGACACCATGCTCGTCGTCGACCAGCGCGGCTTCGGTGGGCCTCCTCCGGGCGCCGGGGTCTCCCGGTCGTGGGCCGAGGCCGAGCTCGAGCGGACTCGATGCGTGTTCGACCGCGGCGAGATGGTGGCGTGCAGCCGCGCGTACTCCTTCGAGCTCACGATGCCGGGCGGCGCGCGCGTGCCGGTCGCGGCCGTCTCCGCCGTCGCCGTACAGCCGACCCACCGGCGGCGGGGAATCCTCACCGAGATGATCGGTGCGCTCCACGAAGACGCGCGCGAGCGGGGCGAAGCGGCGTCGGTTCTGACCGCCTCGGAGGGCGCGATCTACGGGCGCTTCGGCTATGGCATCGCGACGTGGCGGCAGTCGCTCGCCGGCGACCCGCGTACGACGCGGTTCACGGCGCCGCTCGATGACGGCGGCCGCATGCGGCTCGTCGAACGCGCCGAAGCGGAGAAGCTCCTTCCCGCGGTGTACGAGCGCGCTCGGGCCCGCGCGGGCATGGTGTCGCGGCCCGACTTCTGGTGGCCCGCGGTGTTCTGGGGTCTCGCCCACGGCGAGGACAAGGCGTTCTTCGTGGCCGTCCACGAGGACGGGAGAGGCGAGGCCGACGGGTACGTCGCCTACGAGCTCTCGGGCGAGTGGAACCGCGGGATCGCCGACAAGCAGTTGCTCGTCTGGGACATCCAGTCGACGAGCCGCGAGTGCCACGCGGCGCTGTGGCGGTACCTGTTCGGCGTCGATCTCGTCGGGTCGGTCGCCGCGACCAACGTCGCGATCGACGATCCGCTTCGCCTGCTCGTCGCCGATCCCCGGCGCATCCGGACCGAGTTCGTGAACGACGGGTTGTGGGTGCTCCCGCTCGACCCGGCTGCGTTGCTCGCCTCGCGCTCCTACGCAGTGGCGGGCGCACTCGCGATCGAGGTGCACGATCCCGGGGGCGGACGCGCGCGCGTCGAGCTCCAGGGGAATCGCGAGGGCGCGGCCGTCGTGCGTACGACTCGTTCGCCCGACATCGTGTGCGGCGCGGCGACGTTGGGCGCCTGTGCGCTCGGTGGCAACCGCTGGACTGCCATGGCGGCGGCGGGCCTCGTCGACGAGGAGCGCGCCGGCGCACTGCGCGACGCCGACCTGATGTTCAGCGCGACGCCGCAACCGGCGATGCTGTCGTACTTCTAGCCGCCGGCCCTGCGAGGCGCTCCGGGCCCGCTCCGAGCCCGCCCCAGCTCGCAATCGTGCGCACGAGCGCGCGCGGCGCCTCGACGTCGATCAGACCGTCACGCATCGCGACGGCGAGGCTCACCTCGCCGACATAAAACCGCGTCAGCCATTCCGGCGAGGTCGTCACGACCGCGTCGTCGGTGGGTCCGGGCGGAACCGCGCAGACCTCGGCGTTGGGACGGTCGAGCAGCAACCAGAAGCGGTCGCGCTTCCGGTCGACGACGTCGATGCGGACGACGGTGCGTGCCGCCGGAAGCTGCTCGACGGGCACGACCTTGCACAGCCCCCACAAGACGGTGCCCGCGTCGAAGTGCTCGGGCGCGAGCTCGATCCAGCGTGCACCCCATACGCCGAGCGCCTGGCACACGGTGTTCAGCTCGCGGCCACACTCGGTCAGCTCGTACAGCGAGCCTCGCCCGTTCGGGTTCGGGCACCGCTCGATCACGCCGTAGCGCTCGAGCATGTCGAGCCTCTGCGACAGGAGCGTCTTCGAGATGCCCGGCAGCCCGGCACGGATCTCGCCGAACGTGCGGCAGCCGAGCACGAGGTTCCGCACGATGAGCGGCGTCCACCGCGTCGCGAAGACCTCGGCGCCGCGTGCCATGGGGCAGTACTGACCGTACGTCGCCACCGACTGATCCTCCCGCGTTCGGGGGGATCGTCAAGTCCATGTTCTGGACCTGGTGGTCCTGATTCTGGCCTTCCGCGCGGCCGGTGCGTCGCCCGACCATGCGGGCATGACAGGTCGAACCGACGTGGTGGTCGTAGGTGCAGGATTCGCGGGGCTGGGCGTGAGCCGGCTGCTCGCCTCGGCCGGGATCGAGCACGTGGTGCTCGAACGCGGGGAGGTCGGCGATTCCTGGCGAGGGCGCGCCTGGCCGACGTTCCGTATGAACTCACCCAACTGGATGAACTGGTATGCGGGCGGCCCCGGCGACCCGGCGGCCGGTGATCCCGACGGCTTCCTGTCGTCGGGGGACTTCCGCCGCGGTCTCGCCGAAGTCGCGCGCGACCTGCCCGTCCGACACGGGAATCACCGTGGAGGCCGTAGAGCCGCGCGCGGGCGCGCTGCACGTTCGCACCGACCACGGGTCGCTGGCCGCGCGCGCCGTCGTCGCCGCGTCAGGGGCGCTGTCGTCCGTGCGCCCATCGCTGGTGCGCGCACGTGTCCCGGCGACCGTGCAGCAGTTGCACAGCGACCGGTACCGAGGCCCGGACTCGGTCGCAGACGGTGCGGTGCTCGTCGTCGGAAGCGGATCATCCGGGATGCAGATCGCCGAGGAGCTCGCCCTCGCCGGGCGTGATGTCTTCCTGGCGACCGGCCGCGTCGCGCGCGTCGCCCGCCGGTACCGCGGCCGCGACATGCTCGCGTGGTGGGACGCGATGGGCCGGTTCTCCGAGCGCGTCGAGGATCTCCGCGATCCCGCGACGCGCTTCGCCCCGATACCGCACGTCAGCGGGGCCGACGGGGGGCACACGCTGAGCTACCAGCGGCTGGCGCGGCTGGGCGTCCGCCTGCTCGGCCGGGTCGCTCGCGTCGCGGGTGGTCGCGTGGAGCTCGCGGCCGACCTCGGCGACAACGTGCGCCACGCCGACGAGGCGTCGGCAGCGTTCCGGCGTGGCGTCGACGAGTACGTTGCCCGGGCGTCGCTCGTCGTTCCCGGCGCGGAGCCGGACGAGGACGATGCGCCGGCGCCGCAGCTCTGCGGCACGACGGGCCCGACCCACCTCGATCTGCGCGCCGAGCGCATCGCAGCGGTCGTGTGGTGCACGGGGTTCGCGCCGAGCTTCGGGTACCTCCCCGACGGCGCGCTCGCGGGCGTCGGCGGTCCGGTCACTCCCGGTGTGCGCAGCCGCGTTCCCGGGATCTACCTCGTGGGGCTGCCATGGCTGACGCGCCGCGCGTCACCGATCCTCTACGGCATCGGGCACGATGCGGCCGCCGTCGCGCGCGCGATCGTCGTCGACCGACGCTCCCGGCGCGCGAGCTGACCGGTCAGCCCCAGCCGGACCCCGCGCCCGTGACCATCCCGAACGGACCGGACGGCCACCGGAAGCAGTCGACCATCAGTTGGTCGACCTCGTCGCGCGTGGCGAGGCCCTCGTCGACGACACGCTGTGCCTCCCGGATCATCGCGAAGTACACGCGGTTCGCGACGAAACCCCACGCCATCGGGTTGTCCTTGACGACGATCGGGTTCTTGCCGCACCGTGCCGCGACGTCCCGCACTGCCGCGACGGTCGCATCGGAGGTCGACGGCGCGACGACGATCTCGGCGAGCTTCATCACGACTGCGGGCGATGCCCAGTGCCATCCGATGACGCGATCCGGCCGGTCGGTCGCGGCCGCCAGCGCGGCGATCGGGAAGCCGGAGGTGTTCGAGGCCAGGATGGCCGTGGCGGAAGCGAGCAGATCGAGCTCACGGAACACCTGGATCTTGAGGTCGAGCCGTTCGGGAACGGCCTCCACGACGAGATCGGTCGCGGCCGCCGCGGCGAGCTCGTCGGTGAACGTGAGTCGCGCGAGCGCCGCGTCGGCTGCTTCACGCGTCAGCTTGCCACGCGCGATGCCTCCCTCGAGTCCGAACCAGCCCGTCGTGACGTGCTCGCGAGCGGCCACGAGTGCGTCAGGTGCGACGTCGAAGCA
>Ga0073934_10008381_pt1 | contig 13800 bp, 6 predicted proteins | sample LarsenN4metaG_FD_76834 | JGI IMG/M metagenome (GOLD analysis project Ga0073934, IMG submission 76834) | Hot spring sediment bacterial and archeal communities from British Columbia, Canada, to study Microbial Dark Matter (Phase II) - Larsen... ...
CAGGCGAAGCTGGGTGACGGGTCCCGTACTGACGCGGATCTGGGCGCCGATGGCGTCGTGGCAGCTCTTTCTGCCCTCCAGCACGAAGCCGACCCAGTGCCCCCGCTTGCCGGCGGCATTGCGCGCCAGGAGCGGTGCGGAGCCGTGGCGGGTGATGATCATGTCCACCGCCCCATCGCGGTCGTAGTCGGCGATGGCAAGGCCCCGGGCCACGTTGGGCTGGCGAAGGGCATCGCCCGCCACGTTGGTCACGTCGAAGAAGCCCCGGTCCTGGCTGCCGTTCTCCAGATAGCCCCACTTCTCACAGGCGTTCCAGAAGATCTGGTTGCGCATGGCCACCAGCTTGGTGCGGTCCTTGGGCTCCTCGAAGGTGCTGCCGTTCGCCATCACCAGGTCCAGCCGCCGGTCGTTGTCAAAGTCGGCGAAGGCGGTCCCCCAGCCGATGTAGTCCAGCGTGCTCTGGCCCAGCCCCACTTGGTCGGAGATGTCCATGAAGTGGAGCTCGCGGGGTCCCTTGCGGCCCTTCCGGTTGCGCTTGTCGAACGACCATGCGTTCTGGTAAAGGGCGTTCTCCTGGGCGATCCAGTGGGTGAGGAACATGTCGGGGTCGCCGTTGCAGTCCCAGTCGCCGATGGCGATTCCCATGCCTCCACGGTAGTCGCACGCCCAGGAGGAGGCGGAGATGTCCTGGAAGGTGCCGTCGCCCCGGTTTCGGTAGAGGGCGTGCATGGAGACGTCGTTGTTCACGTAGAGGTCGAGCCAGCCGTCTCCGTCGAAGTCGCACCACGCGGCGGCGAGGCTCCGCCCCTCCGGATTCTGCACGCCGGCCTGCCGGGCCACTTCCGTGAAGCGGCCTCCGTCGTTGCGGTAGAGCAGGTTGCGCTCCGCCGGGTAGGAGGAGGGGTTCAGGGTGAAGGGCACAGAGGACTCGAACTGCTGGCTCATGGCGCCCCGCTCCTCGGGGGTGGGCGGGTGGTACTTCACGTATCCGCAGATGTAGAGGTCCAGGTCTCCGTCGCGGTCGTAGTCCGCCCAGCTGGCGCCCGTCCAGAACCCCTTGGCGTCCGCCAGGCCGGCCGGGCCGGTCACTTCCCGGAAGCGGCCCCCCACGTTGCGGAAGAGGCGGCTGGCGCCGAAGGCGGTGACTGCCAGGTCGCGCCAGCCGTCGTTGTCGTAGTCACCCCAGGCTGCGCCCATGAAGCAGCCCCGGAGGCCGCCCAGGCCGGCACGGTCGGTCGCGTCCTCAAAGGTGCCGTCGCCGCGGTTGCGGTAGAGCATGCATCGCGCCGGCGAGGCCGCCACCTGTGCGGGTGTGAGGGTCAGAGGGCCGGCCTCGTTGGCCAGGAACAGGTCGGTCCACCCGTCGTTGTCGTAGTCGCCCCAGGCGGCGCCGGATCCCATGTCCTCCGGGAGCTGGGAGGTGCGGCTGCCGCTGAAGTGCACGAACCGGATGCCGGCGGCCCGGGTGGCGTCCTCGAAGGCGGTGCCGGGATAGCCGGGCGGGAGGGCGCGGGAGAGGTCCTCCGTGATCCCCTCCACCTTCTCGCCCGGGACGTAGGCGGCGGGGCGCGGCCAGAGCGCCCCCGCCGCCGCCAGCAGGACGACGAATCCCGCCGTGAATCCGGCCGTTGCCACCAGCCGCCGATGCCGCTTGGATCGGATCGCAGTGCCCATGGCGCGCCTCCCTATCCCCTGGGACCAGCCTGGGCAACGCGCGCCCGGGGCACTACCTGGATCTCCGTGGTGGCGACGGCAAGGTCGGTGATGGGACACGTGAGCCCGGCCTTCTCGCCGAAGACGAAGTTCACCAGGAACTGGCCGATCTTCCGGTAGCGCAGCCTGGCAGTGAGCGTGATCTTCCCCTTGGCGCCAGAGGGCACCGGCACGGCGAAGCGGTTCTTCTCCGGCAGGCGGCGGCCCATGGCCGCGGTGGCCGAGCAGTCGAAAGACATGGGGACGTGGTCCCAGAACCCCGGGAAGAGGGCCCGCTTGTAGCGCACGCCCACCATCTCCCACAGGTTGTGCCGCTCGACAAGGTTGCCGTACTGGTCCACCGGCTCGGCGCGGAAGATGAAGGAGCCCTTTTCGATGAAGTGCTTCTTGTCCAGCCGGCCGGAGGCGTGCACCAGCTTCCCGTTCTGGTCCCGGGCCTCGATCTCCAGCCAGGACTGGATGATGTCCAGCGGCCCCGTGGGGAAGTCGTGGCCCACCTTGTTGCTGCCGATGCTCACCGTGAAGTCCACCTTCTCGCCGGGGGCCACCTGGCGCGGCGCGGCGATGCGGATGGGGACGGCGGGTCCGTTGCGCCACTTGTGAGCGATCTCGGGAATCTGAATCTCGCCGCGCAGCCACTTGTGGGTCAGCTCGGTCTGCCTCTCCCAGCCGGCCATCTTCAACAGGGGCGGGATGAGCTGGTTGGCGCCCAGGAATCGGTGGCTGCGGTGCTTGCCGTCGTAGGGCTCCCGGTTGTAGTCCAGCGGCAGGCGGGCCAGAGTGTCCTTCACGCTTTTCTGGAGGGGCATGTGGCACTCCCGGCATTCGATGGTCTTCTTGGGGTTGCCGGGGTGGTTCCAGTGGCTCTTGCGCCAGTTGTCGTACTGGTTCTGGAGCTGCACCCAGCCGACCTTGTTCACCTCCTTGTCGATGAACTGCTTGTGGCAGGCGGCGCAGAACTCGGGGCTCTTGAAGAGCCGGTGGTTGAACTCCTTGTTGTGCTGCCGGGGATAGGCGCGGATCAGGAAGTTGCTGGTCCAGCGGGCGAGCTTTCCGTCCTTGCCCTCGAAGATGTAGCGAGTGGGCTGGGAGAGCGTGTAGTTGGCGTTGCCCTTGATGTCGGTCTTCTTGATGGCGTGGCACACAATGCAAGAGACACCCTCGTTGTAGCCGGCCAGGCTGGTGAGGTTTGCCGCGAAGATGTTCTTGGTCCCCGAGAAGAGGGAGATGGGGTCGTGGCAGCCGCCGCAGTAGCGGGTGCTCTCCGGGCCGTTCTGCTTGGCCATGACGTTCTGGATCCCCTGGAAGGCGGGGTCCATGGACGACCACCGGTGGGCGCTGACGGACCACTCATGGTAGATGTCCTCATGGCATCCGGCCTGCCCGCAGGAGGCGGAATCGCTCAGGCTCCTGGCGTCGAAGGCGCCCCCCGTGGCGGTGGTGGCCAGGCTGGGGTAGAAGGGCTTGTCCTTCCCGAAGGGCATGCTGTAGTCCGGCGGAAAGGCGTTGCTGTACTTCACGGGCTGGTAGGCCAGCGTGAAGAGAACGACGGTGGCGAAGAAGGCCAGGGTGCCCGCAGCCGTGCGCCTGCCGAAGGCGCCTGCCGCGGCCACCACGGGGGCGACTGCCGGGTTGGAGCGCGCGGCCCGGTCGCGCAGGACGATGAGGAGGACGTGGGGCACCAGGAAGACGATGAGGGCGAAGGTGGTGACCACGTGCACGGTGTCCCACCCGGCCGAAATCTGCCGGCCGAAGGCGGCCTGCCAGGACAGCACCAGCCCGGAGAGCAGGCAGAGGGCTGTCACGAAGACGCCGATGTAGCCCGTGAGCTTTATGTGGGTCATCGTGTAGCGGCGGTAGAGGAGCCAGTGCCGCAGCAGGTAGATGACGGGGGCTGCGAGGAAGACGACGCCGATCACGGTGTGCAGGAGCACCATCACCTGGTTCGGAACGCTGAATGGCAGCAGGTAGATGGAGAGGCCCGTGAGGGTCTCAAAGAGCAGGAAGGCGGCAACGAAGATGGCGAGACGCGACAGCCATTGGGCTGGGCGGTCTATTCGCCGAACGGCCTCGTTCGGGAGCGCCATGATGACCTCCAGGCCACGGCCGGAAGGATATTTGGACCTACTTATCCGGTAATACGGCTTAAGGCGCGCGCCGAAGCGGCCCCTGGCCGTGGCAGTTGCGGAAGCCGGCTTCGGCGCGTATGCCCAGATTGTAGGCCCCGCCGCGCCGAAGGTCAAGTTAATTCTCTTTAACCAGCCGGGCGAAAACCGGATTTAGCCTGGCCTAATCCGCGCCGCCTCCACGAGCCGCCGCACCCGCTCCGGGTCCACCGGCGAGTCGACCCCGCCCGCCTTCAGGCTCGTGCCCACGATGGCGCCGTCGGCCTCCGCCAGCAGCCGCCGCACGCTTGCGGCATGCACGCCGCTGCCCACGAGCACCGGCGCCCGGACCGCGGTCTTCACCGCCCGGATGCGCTCCAGAGGAGTCGCGGCGCCCGTGGAGGGCCCGGAGACGATGACCGCATCCGCCAGGCCCCGCTCCACGGCATCCCGCGCCTGCTCGCCGATGGGCCGCCGGGCCAGCTGGGCGGCGTGCTTCACCTCCACGTCCGCCCAGACCTCCGCGTCCACCCCCAGGCGGCGCCGCGTCTCCTGGGCCCGCCGGGCGGCGCCCTCAAGGATCCCCTGGTCGGTGACCGCGGCGCCCACGTAGACGTTGCAGCGCACGAAGGCCGCCCCGCACGCGCACGCTATGGAGAGGGCGGCCTCCACGTCGTTGCGCAGCACATTGATTCCCAGCGGGACGCAAGCGGCCCGGCGCACCGCCAGCGCTGCCGCCGTCATGGCCGCCACCGTGGCGGCGGGCACCCGGCCGCGGGCGAAGGGAGCGTCGAAGAAGTTCTCCACCAGCACGGCGTCCATGCCGCCCTCCGCCAGGGCTGCCGCGTCGGCGACGGCCCGGGCGATCACCGCGTCCAGATCGCCGCCCCAGCGCGCGCTGCCGGGCAGGGGCGGCAGGTGCACCATGCCGATCAGCGCCTTGCGGTCCCAGAATCCGGCGGGCAGGGCGCTCACGGGTGCTCGTGGGTGTGGTCGTGGTCGTGGAAGTGGGGATGGGAGTGGCAGAGGTCGCCGTGCCAATGGAGGTGCTCGTGGATCAGGTTCACCCGCGTGAGCAGCTCCAGGTCGCCCAGGACCGTTCCGGCGGGTCCTTCGGCCTCCAGGCCGTGCTCCTCGTTCAGGACCACCACACGATCGGCCAGCTCCGCCACGGCGGTGAGGTCGTGGGTGGCGGTGACGAGCGTCTTGCCCGCGCGGTGCAGCCTCACGAACAGGTCCACCATTCCCCTCTGAGAGCGCGGATCCAGTCCGCCCAGGGGCTCGTCCAGAAGGATGGCGTCGGGGCCAGCGGCCAGGACGGAGGCAACGGCCACCTTCTTCTTCTCGCCACCCGAGAGCCGGAAAGGCGGCCGGTCCAGGAGATGGCCGATTTCCAGCAGGGCGGCGACGTCGGCGATGCGCCGCTCGATCTCCGCCGCCGGAAGGCCGAGCTGAAGCGGGCCGAAGGCGATCTCGTCGCGGGCGGTGGTGGAGAAGAGCTGGGCGTCCGGGTTCTGGAAGACGAACCCCACGCGCCTCCGGAGCCGGGCCGAATGGGCCGGGCTGCGCAGGGCGCGCTCGCTCACCTCCAGGCCGAAGGCCTCCACCCGGCCGCTGGCAGCGAAGTGCAGGCCGTCCAGCAGCCGCAGGAGCGTGGACTTGCCGCTGCCATTGGCTCCCAGTACGGCCACCTTCTCGCCCTGGCCGATCCGCAGCGTGATGTCCCGCAGCGCCGGCGTCCCGTCAGCGTAGGCGAAGCTGGCGGACTGCAGGTGGAACGCGGGAGGGGTGGCGTCCTCCCCTGGCGGGGGATCCAGAAGGGCGGGGGACAGGTGCTCAGGCAACCGCGTCCACTCCCAGGGCAATCAGCGCCCAGGCAAGGGCGCAGGCCAGCCAGGCGGCGTCCCGGAAGCCGGCGCGCAGGGGCCGCAGGGTGCGGGCCTCGCCGGCCCAGCCGCGGGCGACCATGGCCGCATGGACGTCCTCTGCCAGCGCCAGGCAGTGTGCGAAGAGCCCGCCCATGGCGGCGCCCACGAAGGCGCGTCCTTGCCGCGCGCCGGGAGCGCACAGGGTGCGGCTGCGGCGCGCGGTGAAGAGGTCACAGGCCAGGGCGGAGACCACGGCCAGCGAGCGGTGAGTCAGGGTGAGCACGGCAGCCAGCCAGGCGGGGAGGAGCAGCCCGCGCAGGCCCGCCACCAGGCCGGCCCAGGGGGTGGTGCAGGCGAGCAGGACTCCCAGCGAGGCGGCGGCGGCTGTCCGGAGCAGGATGACCACGGCGGCTGCCAGGCCGGGGGCCGTGACGGAGAGGTCCGATGCGGCCCAGAGGGTAAGGACGGCCGGCCCCGGAGTCACCGGGCTGAGCATCGCGGGCAGGGCGGCGACTGCGCCGAAGAACACCGCGGGCACTCCGGCGCGCCGGAGAAGGACGGCAGCCGGCAGGCGGGAGAGGCGGGCGAGCAGCAGCGCGAACCCCCAGAGGACCCCCAGCGCCAGCGGGCTGGACACGAGGCCCGCAGCCAGGAGCAGGGCGGCGATGCCCGCGATCTTGTGCCGGGGGTCGATGCCCTGCAGCACGCCGGGCGTCCGGGCATGGCGCTCCTCGAAGAGCACCTCCCGGGCCTCCACGGCCAGGAACTCCAGCGTCCGATCCAGGAAGCGGCCGGAAGCGCACCGGAGGGGTGGCCGGTCGTCGCTCCCGGACTCGTCGGGCGCGGCGGGGGTGGCGAGCCACGCCGGCAGCCCGTCGGCGGGCGGGGGCGGTCCAGGGTCAGGCGGTGCGGGGGCGGCAGGATCGTCGCGCCGGCGCGCGGCCCGGCCCACCAGAAGCGCCGTGCCGGCCGCGAGCATGGCGCCCGCCGCGCCAGCCAGCATGTAGAGGAGCGGCCCCCGGTCGCTCAGATAGTCCGGAAGAACGGCGAGTCCCTTCCACCCGCGCTCCTCCACCGCGGCCAGCCGCGGGGGCAGGTAGCCCGCCCGTTCGCGGATTCCCTGGGCATCCCACTCGCCCCACGCCTCGCCCCGGGCCAGCAGTCCCAGGGGCGAGAGGGCCAGCAGGGCTGCCAGCCCCGCCCACGCGAGGTCGCTGCGCGGCCGGGCGGCCCTCCCTCCGGCGTCGTGGAGCGGAACTCCCGCTGCCATGAGCCACCGCACGGCCAGCAGCGTGGCCGCGGCTTCGGCGAATCCGGCGACCGTGGCATGGGAGGCCATGAGCGCCGGAACGGTCACCCGCAAGTCGAACGGGAAGTAGAGTGCGCGTCCGTCAGGGGTGTGGGCCAGTGCCGGCTGGATGCCCAGCATCACGGCCACCACCAGCGCTGCGGCGTTGATCCCCACGTAGGCGCCCACTGCGGCTGCCCAGCTGTGTCGCCAGGGCGACGGGCTGCGGCCGCATGCCAGCCGATAGGATAGCCAGCCGGTGAAGGGCATGGCCGCAGCCATGGCCAGGCAGTTCGCGCCGTAGGCCAGAATGCCGCCGTCTGCGAAGAAGAGCGCCTGCATCAGCAGGGCCACGCTCACGCCCACCACCGCTGCCCAGGGGCCCAGCAGCACGGCGAGCAGAACGCCCCCCAGGGGATGCACCGTCGTGCCCCCCGCCACGGGGATGTTGAAAAGCATGACGGTGAAGCAGAAGGCGGAACCCACGGCCAGAAGGGGCACCCGCCGCGTGCCCAGCGAATCGCCGAGCCGGCGGCCCGCCAGGCTCCAGATGGGAGCCATGGCGGCACCCGCGGCCAGGGACGTCATGGGGGAGATGGCGGAATCGGGTATGTGCATGGCCGGTCCGTGCAGAGGGAGTGTAGCACAGGCCCCAGGAGGCGTCAAGGCGGGCGGGGATGCGCGGCGGACTCTGCGCCCGCTTGCCAGAAGGCGAACTCCGGGCGCATAATGGCAGAGGGTGCCGCAGGGTGCCCACTCAGGCTTGCCGGGCCCAGCACGTCCGGCAGCCAGCCGGGCCATGATTGTCCGGACTCAAGCGGCGGGCCTCCGGACCTCCCCGTCGGGTCCGGAGGCTCCCGCTCCGGCAGCCCGCGCACCCGCGGCCCGGCCTACTCTCCGCGCTCCCATCGGCTGTGGATCCGAGACAGCATCTCCCGGTGGATGGCCGCGAGCCGCTCCGGGTGCACCTTCGGACGCCGGTCAAAGGTGAGAAGTCCGTTGATCTCCTGCTCAATGTCGGTGAGCTGGGTGTAGCAGAACCCGGCCACGAAGGGCAGGTCCGCGATTCCTTCCATCAGGTCCTGGTAGCGTTGGATCAGCTCGTCCTCGTCCTGAATCGAGGCGTAGATGCTGTAGAGCCGGTCCAGCCTGTCGGCCGGCAGGTCGGGCCGCATGAGGATGCCGCCCACCTCCGTGAGCATCACCGGCTGGCCGCGGTAGCGAGAGCCCCGGGCGAAGATGGCGCGGCTGCCAGTCCAGATCCGCTCGGGCAGGACAAGCGACCCGGGCGGCTCGGCCCCCTTGGAGGCGCGGATCCGCAGATAGGACTCGGTGGTGGGCCTGTACCGCTGGCGCAGCGCCTCCCCAGTGTGGCTGTAATCGTGGATGGCCAGGATGTCCGTCACGTCCGTGTGTTCCCAGCCGTCATTGTCGATCACCGGCCGCTCCGCGTCCACGCGCCGGGTGAGCGCCACCATCCGCTCCAGGAAGGCGTACTGGCCAGGATGGTGCTCCCGGATCCCCGGCAGGCCCATGGACTCGTTGACGGGGACCCACGTGACGATGCAGGGGTGGCAGTAGTCGCGCCGGACGGCGGTCTCCCACTCGGCCAGCAGCCACTCCTCGGCCTCGGGCGACCACGCCCTGGCGTTGGGCATCTCGCCCCAGACCATCAGCCCCAGCCGGTCGCACCAGTGGAGCCAGCGGGGATCCTCGATCTTCTGGTGCTTGCGGGCGCCGTTGAACCCGAGCCGGCGGATCCACTCCACATCCTGACGCCGCGCCTCGTCCGAGGGCGCGGTGAGATAACCGCCCGGCCAGTAGCCCTGGTCAAGCACCATGGCCAGATAGGTGGGCCTCCCGTTGAGCACGAACCGGCCGTCCTCCACACGCACGGAGCGGATTCCCGTGTAGGACTCCACCTCGTCGCGCACCTCTCCCGTGCGGCCGTCGCGCAGGCGGATGCGCAGCCCGTAGAGGAACGGGTCCTCGGGCGACCAGAGGCGCGCGCCAGGTATCTTGAGCAGCAGGCGCCCGGTGGCCGAGAAGGTGCGCTCGCTGGCGGAGGCCACCACGGTGGCGCCATCCAGCGCCTCGGCCTCCAGGATCCAGGAGGAGGCGGGCGCATGCAGGTAGGCGATGAGCGCCACCGCTCCCTCCTCGGCCAGCGGCGTGAGCCGCAGGTCGGCGATGCGGCTGGAGGGCACCGGCTCCAGCCACACCGTCTGCCAGATTCCGGTGGTGCAGTAGTAGTCAATGCCGTGGGGCTGGCCTGTGGTGGACTGCTTGCCGCGGGGCTGGCGGGGGTCCTGCCGGTCCTCCACGCGGACGGCTATCCGGTTTGGGCCGGGCTTCAGGTACGGCGCGATGTCGAACTGGAACGGCACATGGCCGCCGCGGTTGTGGCCGACCTCGCGTCCGTTCACCCACACAGTGGCCCGATAGTCCACCGCGCCGAAGTGCAGCAGCAGGTCGCGGCCCGCCCATTCCAGGGGAACCTGAAAGGTGCGCGCGTACCAGACGATCTCGTGGATGCCCTTGTCCCCGATCCCGGAGAGTTCGCACTGATAGGCGAACGGGACGGTGATGCGCCCCACGAGGGGGCGGCCATCGTGCCAGCCGTTCTGCTGGCCCTGGTTGGTGTCGTCAAACGCGAACTCCCATTCGCCGTTGAGGCAGAGCCACTCGGGGCGCACGCAGAGGGGCCGGGGGTATTCGGGGAGTGGAATCGCGCCTGCATCGGCCTTCATGTGCGGCCAGCCTCCTCTCCTGATCCTATTCTGGATTCTACTCCGCGCAGGGCATGGCCCGGACGGCCGCGCGCAGGTTGGCGCTCTTCATGCCCGCCTCCGGTGATGACATGGCGCCGCGATGCGCACGTTGACAGCATCCGGCCGAGCCCTGCATAATCAGGCGGCAGGGCGTGCGGCCGGGCGGGCAGGTGCAGCGTCCGCGGGCGCGTGCCGAGAATAGACGCAGAAGCCGGCCCAACGGCCGCAGGCCGCCCGCGAAGGCCGGGCCGCCAGGGACGGCATCGCAGTTCCTTGGGCCATGTCCGGGCCTCCGCGTGCACCCGCCCCGCGCTCGCCTGAGCGATGCGCCGCGCGAACCCCGGTGGAGCCCCGCGAGGGTGACACGCTTGTTCCGCAGCCAGCAGCCCATGGGCCTCGTCGTTCAGGCGCTCTGCCTGTGCGGCGCCGGGGCCCTCGCGGCGTGGGCACTGGGCCAGCCCGGTCCCCCCTCCCCCGCGGCACTCGCGGCCGCGCCCCTCGGCGCCCTGCTTCTCGGCTGCGGCCTGGCCGCCCTTGCCGCCGGCTCGGCCGGCAGGCGCGATGCCGAGCGGTCCCTCCGCGAGAGCGAGGCGCTCTATCGGCGCGCCATCGCCGCGGCCGGAGCCGTCGTCTACCAGCTCGACTTCTCCACGGAATCGTACACCCACGTGGACGCCGGGATCCACCAGCTCACGGGGGTGCCTGCCTCCGATTTCACGCACCAGCGCTGGGACCAGCTCCTGCACTCCGTGACCATGCAGGGCGCCGCCCACGGCCTCCCCGAGGAGGAGGCGGAGCGGAGATTTCGGACGGGCGAGCTCCCGGTCTGGCAAGCCGACTACCAGATCCAGACGCCCGACGGACGCATCCGCTGGCTTACGGACTCCTCCGTGGCGATCCGCAACGCCCGCGGCGAGGTCGTGGGCACCCTGGGCATCCTGCAGGACATCACCGGCCGCAAGGAGGCGGAGGCCTCCCTGGCGGACCGGGAGAACCTGCTCCGCACCGTCATCGATTCCGACCCGCACGCCGTCACGCTCATCAGCCCCGAGCTGAAGCTCATGCAGATCAACCGCAGCGGCCTGGAGCTGATGGAGGCAGGCTCGGTGGAGGAGGCGCTGGCGCGGGCGGACGGCTCCCTGGTGGCACCCGGCCATCGCGATGCCGTGCGCGCTGTGATGGACCGGGCCCTGGAGGGCCACCCGGGCGAGATCGAGTTCGAGATGGTGAGCTTGAAGGGGACCCGCCGCACCCTCGAGATGCAGGCCGTGCCCCTGCGGGATCAGTCCGGCACAGTGACCGCCGTCCTCACCATCGCGCGGGACGTCACCGAGCACCGGCGCCTTGAGGCCCAGTTGCTCCACGCCCAGAAGATGGAGAGCATCGGCCGGCTTGCCGGGGGCGTCGCCCACGATTTCAACAACCTGCTCACCGCCATCTTGGGATACACGGAGCTGGCAGCCTCCCCGGTGCGGGACAACCCCGACGCGGCTGCGGTGCTGGACGCGGTGCGCCAGGCAGGGGAGCGCGCGGCCGCCCTCACCGGCCAGCTCCTGGGCTTCGCCCAGCGGCAGATGGCGGAGCCCCGGGTCCTCGACCTCAACGAGCGGCTCCTGGAAGTCGACCGGCTTCTGCGGCGCATCGTGGGCGAGGATGTGGAGATCGTCACCCTGCCCTGCGCCGAAATCTGGCCCGTCAGGATCGACCCCGGGCAGTTTGAGCAGGTGGTCGTGAACCTGGCGGTGAATGCCCGAGATGCCATGCCCGGAGGCGGCAAGCTCACCATCCGAACGGAATGCGTCACCGTGGACGCCGAGGTGGCCGCCTGGATGCCCGAATTCCAGGCGGGCGACTATGTGCTGCTCAGCGTCTCGGACACGGGCGTCGGCATCGCCCCGGAGGCCATGCCCCACATCTTCGAGCCCTTCTTCACCACCAAGAAGCCGGGCCAGGGCACGGGCCTGGGGCTCTCCACATGCTACGGAATCGTCAAGCGGAACGGCGGCCATATCTCGGCGAGCAGCGTTCCCGGGGCGGGAACGACAATGCGCGTGTGGCTGCCCCGCGCGCCGGACCCCGCGGCCGCGGCGCCCCAGCCCCATCCGCCCGCGGCAAGCGGCGCGGAGACCCTCCTCCTGGTGGAGGACGAGCCCCTGGTGCGCGACATCGCCGTGAGAATCCTCACCGACAGTGGCTATCACGTGCTCCACGCGGGCACCGGCAGCGAGGCCCTGGTGATGGCCCTGGAGCACCCGGGCGACATCCATATGCTGGTCACCGACGTGGTCATGCCCCATATGAGCGGGGTCCAGCTCGCGGAGCGTTTCCGCGACATCCGGCCGGAGGCGCGCGTGCTGTTCACCTCGGGCTACACGGACGGCGCCGTCCTCCACGGCGGGAGCCTGGGCCAGGACGCCGCGTTCCTGCAGAAGCCCTACTCGGCAGCCGCTCTGGCCGGCAAGGTTCGGGAGGTCCTGGACAGCCCCAGGGACCAGGCAGGTCCGACTGGCCACATGGAAAGGAACCATCCATGCCCCTGCGAATTGCCATGATCGGGGCGGGCTCCATGGGATTCACCCGCCGCCTGGTGGCAGACATCCTCGCCGTCCCCGAACTGGCCGACACCACCTTCGCCTTCACCGACATAAGCGAGCGCAACCTGGACATGGTCACCCGCCTCGTGCGCCGCGACATCGGAGCCAACCGCATCCCCGCCTCTGTCGAACCCACCCCGGACCGGCGCCGGGCCGTGGCCGATTCGGACTACGTCTTCTGCATGATCCGCCAGGGCGGCCTGGAGGCCTTCCAGACCGACATCGACATCCCCCTGCGCTATGGCGTGGATCAGTGCGTGGGCGACACCCTCTGCGCCGGCGGAATCATGTACGCCCAGCGCTCCATCCCCGCGCTGCTGGAGTTCTGCAGGGACATCCGCGAAGTGGCCAAGCCTGGGGCCCTCTTCCTCAACTACTCCAATCCGATGGCCATGAACACCTGGGCCTGTGTGAAGTACGGCGGCGTGCCCACGGTGGGACTCTGCCACGGGGTGCAGGGGGCCCACTGGCAGATCACCCGTTGCGTGGAGCACTGGGCCAGGCGCGAGGGTCTGATCGGCCCGGAGGAGAAGCTCCACCGGCGCGACGTGGACGTGTCCGCCGTGGGAATCAACCACCAGACATGGTTTGTGAAGGCCAGGTGGCGGGGCATCGATCTGATCCCCCGGATGCTGGAGCTCTTCGAGGGTCATCCAACCTACCCCCGGACCGAGAAGGTGCGCATCGACGTCCTGCGGCGGTTTGGCTTCTACTCCACCGAGTCCAACGGCCACTTGAGCGAGTACCTGCCCTGGTACCGGAAGCGCCCGGAGGAGATCGCCAGATGGATTGACCTCTCCAGCTGGATCAACGGCGAGACCGGCGGCTACTTGAGGGTCTGCATGGAGGGCCGCGCGTGGTTTGAGAGCGACTTTCCAAACTGGATGGCCCAGGAACCGCTCCGCTTCTCGGCCGAGAACAGGAGCGAGGAGCACGGCAGCTGGATCATCGAGGCGCTGGAGACCGGGCGCACCTACCGCGGCCACTTCAACGTCGCCAATCGGGGCCACGTCCCCAACCTTCCCGACGGCTGCATCGTGGAGATCCCTGGCTGCGTGGACCGGAACGGGATCAGCATGCCCGTGGCGGGACCCCTGCCCCTGGCATGCGCCGCCACCTGCGCCGCCTCCGTGCGCGTGCAGGAGATGGGCATGGAGGCGGCGGTGCACGCCGACCCCCTCCTCCTCAAGCAGGCCCTTCTGCACGATCCCCTGGTGGGTGCCGTGTGCGACCCGGAGGAGGTGTGGCAGATGGCCGACGAGATGCTCGTTGCCCAGGCACAGTGGCTACCCCAGTATGCCGCGGAGATTCCCCGAGCGGCCGCCCGCCTGGAGGAGCACGAGCGCCGGGGAACCCGCGTGCGCCTTCGCGACACGCGGGGAGCGGCCCGTCTGCCCACCCGCTCCGTGGAGGAACTGGCGCATGATCGGGAGGAGGCCCGGGCCAACGCCCAGGCCGCGG
>Ga0073934_10008382_pt1 | contig 13799 bp, 16 predicted proteins | sample LarsenN4metaG_FD_76834 | JGI IMG/M metagenome (GOLD analysis project Ga0073934, IMG submission 76834) | Hot spring sediment bacterial and archeal communities from British Columbia, Canada, to study Microbial Dark Matter (Phase II) - Larsen... ...
ATGCCGGAGGGGCGGAGCCCCGGGGCCACCCGGGAGCGCGGCTGACGAGGCCGCGCCCGCAGGGCGCCGCATCCCGCCCCATCAAACGGCGTCACCGGTTGACGCCCCTCGGGAAGCGGGACGAGGGTGGGTATAAAATCATATAGGAATTAAGTCGCAGTTATATACTTGACGTACCGGATGTGATGTGGTCTATTCGGCCTATCAAGGGAGGCGGATATGAGCCAACACCGGGTACGCTGGGTTCTGAGGACTCGTAACTTCGAGACTCGTACAGACAAGGTTTCTTCGGTCGGAATTCTACTGTCGTACCCTGACCGTGAATGTGACCTAAATATTCACATACAGACGCCCGTAGACGGGATGATGCCGGAGAATGACTTTGTTCTTGCGGAGTTGGGCCGTCTGCGGGCTGCCCTCGATCATATTCTAATCGAAAAGTCACAGTAACGACCGCGCAATCATCCCTGTAATCAATACGGCAGCCTTCTTGGATTTCAGTCATGGCTATCCTCAAGATTTACACAGACGAAAACGCGGCCCGTAAGCACCTCGAAAAGCTGCTTTGGCCAGATGGCCCTGTCTGCCCCCACTGCGGAACCGTTGACGCGGCTACCAAGCTCAAGGGCAAATCCACACGCCCCGGCGTGTACAAATGCCGTGAATGCGAGAAGCCCTTCTCAGTGACGGTCGGCACCGTGTTTGAGCGCTCGCATATCCCGCTCAACAAGTGGGTCTATGCAACCGATCTCATGACCGCATCCAAGAAGGGCATTAGCGCCCATCAGCTTCACCGCATGCTGGACGTGACCTACAAGACCGCTTGGTTCATGGCGCACCGCATTCGCAAGGCGATGGAAGAAACCAGCCCCGCCCCGATGGGAAGCAACAGCGGCCCTGTGCAGGCCGATGAAACCTACTACGGCAACACGTCCAAGCGCGCTAAGGGCTACAAGAAAGGCCACAAGAACAAGGCCAGCGTCGTTGCTCTTGTCGAGCCCTCAACCGGCATTGCCCGCGCCTTCCACGTTCAAGGCGTGTCTGCGGAAAAAGTCATGAACATCGTGTTCACGAATATCCGCCGCAAGGCCACCCTCGTAACCGATGAAAGCCGCCTCTACACGTTCGCTGGCGAGCAATACGCCGATCATCAGACCGTCCTGCATGCGGGCCGCGAATACGTGAACAAGGAAGGCTACACGACCAACAATGTCGAAAACTTCTTTGGCATCTTCAAGAAGGGAATGACAGGCGTGTACCACTTCTGCGGCGAACAACACCTGCAACGCTACTTGAACGAATTTGCCTTCCGCTACACGCACCGCTCTGGCGTCGGCATCAACGATCAGGAACGCGGACAAATCGCGCTCAAGGGCATCACTGGCAAGCGTCTGACTTATCGACGGCCTGACCAAGACAGACCCGCGATTTAAGAAACACGCGGCTCGCCGCTTTCTTCGCTGGAGAAAAACGCTATGATGTTGCCAATCCGTCTGCGGAGGGGCAGATGAACGTTTACATTGTGACGTATGATTTAAACCGCGAAATAGTCCGCCCAAATATTCTCGGTGCGATTCGCAAATATAACTGGGCCAAACTGTCTGAGTCATCGTACGCGATTGAGACACATGAAACACCGCGCGATGTATTCAATGCATTGAAGGCGGCCATTGACGCTAATGACACCATCTATGTCATTCCACTTCAGAAGCCATACGCTGGGTTTGGCCCCGCCGAGGTAAACAGGTGGCTAGAAGAGAAGCTGCCGTGGCGATACTGACGCAGCACGCCTCGGCCGCGATTTCTCGCAGCCGCTTATCCTCTTCCGCTGTGTCCGGCAGCACGAGAATATTTGGGCCATCAATTCTCAATTTCATATCTTAGCCTTATCCGAGACGGGGCGTGTTCAGGAGCTTCACAAAGCAGGGAATGCGCGCCCAACGCTGCAATGCGCTCGCGGCAGCATGTCAGGCTGCGCGCTTCCAGGGCAGCAGGGAAGTTGGGGAATTCTTTTGGGTGGAGGAGTTGGACGCAGAAACCGTTGAACAGTGGAGGAGTACCTGGTTACCATTGATTGAGAATGTCCCTCCAAATGGAGGCTGGGACTGGGGGGCCGTCTACGGGCGGCTCAGGGGCTCTCACGAAGAGTTTTGTATTGCCCTTAAATCCGGAGACGGCACCCTATGCGGGTTATGTTACCTTACTTTGGCCAGAAAAGCCGTGAGATTTGAAGCAGTTGAAGGGAACCCAGACGTAAACCACCCGTTAAAGAAAAGTGTGCTCCCCATCATGCTAGATGTAGCGTTCAGCTTTGCTCAACGCCTTGGCAAAAAGGAGGTCCGGGCCATTGACCCTGGACCAGCTTTGACCGACATATACTTGAACACGTTTGAGTTCGAGTTAGTCAAAGAACCGAACGGTAGAACGTGGTGCAAAAAGGCAGTGTAGACATGTCATTCGTAGAAGCCCTTAGTTATGTCGCCCGGCGAAGATGGTGGCATTTCTTCGTTGCTTCCCCGAAGCAACGAGTGGATTCGCTTGAGGGCTATCCCGGCCTGCTTGGTAAGCTGACCCCAGAACAACGAGCCAAGGCCTTTCAATATGACGGCCCGCTCGATGGAGGTAACGAGAAGCTGCCAAAGATTAGCGCCCGCAGGAAATAGCCTGCTAGCGACATCATTGATCTAGCGATTATTCAAGTCCGCAACACTTGTTGCGGACTTTTTTGATTTCCGGGCCGGGCGCGGTGGCTGGCCCTTGCGGGGCTCAGGCGGCGTCTTGAGCATCCGCGTCAGGACCGCGTCCCGGCGGTTTTGGGGCTTGCTGCGCTCTGCCATCTCAATTGCCGTCTGTGGATAACCGGGAAAGCCCGAGAAAAGGCCCTGATTTTGTAGGGGCTTTCAACAGCTCACTCCGCTTTGCACTTTTTCCTCGCTCAACTCGATCTAGAGTGAAGAGGCCAGATTCGCGAGAGGCCCCTTGGGGCCGTCTCGCGTAGTCTGGATGGCGCGCCCTGCCTTTGCTCCCGCGTTGGGAGTGGCCGGTGCCTTCAGGGTCTCATGAACCCTGTCGAACGTGCCCCCAAGGGTACCCTTGGGTTTTCTGCCGTACATCCCGTAAAGGGATGGGGTCGAGGGGTGGTCAACGTGCCAACGGGGGCCACCCCAACACCTTCCACAGTCTGATTCTCAGACTATAGAAAACCTGTACTAACGTACGCGCCGTATCCGGTCTGGCAACACCAAAGTCCAACTTATTTGGACTTACCCAAACCCATTCCATTCACCGGCCTGTCACGCGGGGGAAACCTATCCCCCGACTGCGTCGTTTTTCGGTACGTCAAGTATATAACTGCGAATTAAGTCAAGAGGCGCGGTCGAGATTTTTCTCGTGCGTCTCAACCGGTCGCCCCCGTGCATGCAAGCGCGTAGGGCGGCCTAGCGCAGCGCAATCCTCCAATATTGGAAGTTTCAAGCGGCGGGTTACGCCTTCCGCCTCCGCTCTTCGCGCTTCGGCGGACAAGTCGGCGAACCCGCCCTACGGGTTGTTCCGAATTGCACTACAGTTCGTCCGCGCTACGCTCGTTCGGGCCGCGCCCATAGCCAAGGACATCAAGCATGACCCGCCTCAAGCAGCATCCGGAAAGTCATCTGGCCTCCCGCATCGGCTGGCTGCGCGCGGCCGTGCTGGGCGCCAATGACGGGATTGTCTCGACCGCAAGCCTGATCGTCGGCGTGGCGGCGGCGGCCACCACGCACGCAGAGGTTCTGCTCGCCGGGATCGCCGGGCTTGTGGCGGGGGCGATGTCGATGGCGGCCGGCGAATATGTGTCGGTCAGTTCGCAATCGGATACCGAGCAGGCCGATCTCGCGCGCGAGCGCGCGGAGTTGCGAGACCAGCCGGACGTCGAGCGCCAGGAGCTTGCCAATATCTATGTCGCGCGCGGCCTCGAGCGCGGGCTGGCCTTGCAGGTGGCCGACCAGTTGATGGCAAAGGACTCGCTGGGCGCGCATGCGCGCGACGAACTCGGGATTTCCGAGGTCACAACCGCGCGCCCGATTGAGGCGGCCCTGACGTCGGCTGCGACTTTCGCGGTCGGAGCAGCTTTGCCGCTGCTCATGGTGCTGATCATGCCGACAAACCTTCTTGTGGTGGCGGTGTCGGCGGCGTCGCTGGTGTTTCTGGCGCTGCTGGGCGCCGTCGGCGCGCGGGCGGGCGGCGCCAATATGTTGCGGGCGACCGTGCGCGTGACATTCTGGGGCGCGTTCGCGATGGCGCTCACCGCCGGCATCGGCAAGCTGGTCGGAACCGCGGTCTAGGTCTGCCTTTCCTCAGCAAGCCGCGAGCGCGTGGCACGCAGGGCGGATTGGCGAAGCGCAATCCGCTAGCTTCTGAGACTTTGACACTTCAAATGGCGGGTTACGCTGGAGCCTGCCTTCGGGCCGCGCTTCGCGCGAACCCGATGGGCTAACCCGCCCTGCGGGCAGAGAGCCCTGGTGCTGCGCGGCCGCCGCCCTGGCGGATTTGACGGCGATTAAATCAAGTAACTCACCGCAAGAGCTCGTGCTGCCCAGGCGGGTCGCGCCAGAACGGCGTCTGAAGATGTTCGATGTAAGGCTTTTGAAGTCTTGCGATGTGGTCGGGCGGCTGCGACGCCGGCTTTCCCCAGAACAACAGCGGCCAGCCAAGAAGAACGATGGTGGCGGTGGTCCACGCCACTCTGCTGATGATGTCCATGTCTTCGCCTCCTGTTCGAAAAGGCGAGCCCACAATGGCAGTGGCCGGGTCTCTGCAAGTCAGCTCACATTGACGCGTGCCGGCCGCAACAGCCGCGAAAGGGCGTTGAGGCGGCCAAACGCTTGGAGAAGCCCACCCCTTCTTTTCGCAGGGCGGACAATGCGTCAGAGTCCCAGGCAACGTGGTCACGCGATCTGATCGGTGTTCAGGTTGGTGACCTCCGTGTCGGCCAGTCTTTCACGCGCGTGGCCGGACGCACGGCCCGCGCCACGCGCGAGGTGAACTCGTCACCCTTCTGCAGAACCGTCCGATCGCGAGATGCGATGCGGACGATCCCCGCCTTTTCATTTGCTGCCGGCAAGGCTTTCCGGTTGCGCGCCGGGTGGCAATTCCGGGCGGAGTCCGGGAGGCGATTCCGGCCGCGCGCCAGGAGGCGTTTCCGGACGGGCTCCCGGCGGGATTTCAGGACGTGCGCCCGGGGGCAATTCGGGGCGGGCTCCCGGAGGATTTTCAGGACGCATTTGCGCGGAGACCGGCGCGACGCTCGTAAGAACGAGCAATCCCAGCGCCGCAGCAAACCAGGTTTTCGTGAACATCGGTTGTCCTCCGTCGCTTATGTCCGTGGGAAGATGGACCGCGACATTTCGTGAGGCGCGCGATGCAAAGAGATCGATGCGAGGTCGTTACACCCGCGTCGCTGCACAGTTAACCGGCGCTAACCAAACCACAAGCCCTGGGCATGAATATATTTCCCGGCGCTGCTCCGCGCGGTCATGACGGCACATTGTGCATGCGCTAGTGTGATGCGTCATTGCCAGGAGCGCCGGCGTTGCTGCGATCCATGACCTCAAGTGTGATGCGTCATCGCCACGCACGTTGGTGTTGCTGCGATCCATGATTCATAAGCGACGACCACAGGCGGATATTTCGCGATCGTTCACGCAGCATGGAGCCGCGCATGCGCTACGAGCTCTATTACTGGTCCGAGATCCAGGGGCGCGGAGAATATGTGCGCCTCGCGCTGGAGGAGGCGGGCGCGGACTATGACGATGTCGCGCGGCAGAAGGGCGGCGAGGCGAAGCTGATGCGGATGATGGAGGCTCCGTCGATCAAGACGCCGCCCTTCGCGCCGCCGTTCCTGAAAGCGGGCAAGCTGGTCATCGGCCAGACCGCCAACATCCTTCTGTATCTCGGCGGCCGGCACGCGCTGGCGCCAAAGGGGGAGGCGGGCAAGCTCTGGGTGCATCAGTTGCAACTCACGCTCGCCGATTTCGTGGTGGAAATTCACGACACGCATCATCCGATCGGCGCCGGGCTCTATTACGAGGACCAGAAACCCGAAGCGCAGCGGCGCGCGCAGGATTTCCGCGGCGAGCGCCTGCCGAAGTTTCTGGGTTATTTCGAGCGCGTGCTGAAACAGAGCGGCGGGCCGTATCTGACCGGGCGGCGCGTCAGCTACGCCGACCTCTCGCTGTTCCAGGTGGTCGCAGGTTTGCGCTATGCCTTCCCGAAGGCGATGGCGAAGGTCGAGACGCGGCACCGGCGCGTGTGCGCCTTGCATGACGCGGTCGCCGCGCGGCCGCGCATCAAGACATATCTTGCGAGCGACCGCCGCATCCCCTTCAACGAGATGGGCATCTTCCGGCATTACCCGGAGCTGGATGCTACCTGATCCTCATGGTGAGGAGCGGGCGCAGCCCGCGCCTCGAACCATGAGGTCCCCGAGCCCTGCATTCCCGGCCTCATCCTGCGAGACGGCGCTGCGCGCCTCCTCAGGATGAGGAGAGGGGCCGAGATCGCGTCTTCTCAAGACCCCTGCCGCCGCTATCATGGTGCGGGGAACGCCGTGCGGCTTGCGGCCGTCGCGGCCTTGGGGGGACACGATGAGACCGCTGACATTCGCGTGCGCTATCGCGCTCGTCCTCATGCTGCCGCCCGCGGCGGCGGCGCAGGCGAGCGCGCAGCTGCGCGCCGTCTTCGATCTGCGGTTCGATTGCGAGCGGCCGTTCCTGGTGCGCGAGCATCCCATCCGCGCGACGTTTGACGCCGTGCTCCGGTCCGACAAAAGCGCCTCCGCCGACCTCGCGATCCGCGGGCGCATCTTCACCAACACCGTGCATTTCGAGGCGCGGCTCGGCGGCGGCGCGCAGCCGGCGCCGGGCGGCACTTCGCTGCTGCGGGTTGTCTCGGGCAACCAGCTGCGCGCCGTGTGGGACCTGCCGAACAACCAGCTCGTCCTCGACATCATCAGCAAGGGCAAAGCCTGCGCGGCGAAGCTCGCCATGAAGCTGAAGCCGGGCAAGCGCGACTACACGATGTTCGATGGCAGGACCTTCTATTATTGCAGCGCGCAGCGGCTGCTCAGCACGTCGTGCGAGGCGCGCTAGCGTCTGCGGCGCAGGCATGCCGCGACCTGACGCGCAAATTCCCGCACCGATTGCTTGAACCTTCCGCCGCGGGCGTGCGACCAAGTCCGGCACACCATTCCTCACAGGGGACTTATTCCACATGACCAATTCGTTGATGCCCGCCCTCGCGGCGGCGATCGTGGCTGCTTTTCTCGGCCTCGGCGCGCCGGCCGCCTCCGCCGAAACGCTGTTCAAGATCGTGACGGTGAAGGACGAGATCATCGTCGGCCTGAACGACGCCGAACTGAAGGAGTTCGGAGGCGATGCCGGCGGCATCGCCAAGGCGATCGCGGCGAAGGGCGCGCTCACGCTCTGGCAATATGCGGTGAGCCAGGCCAAGGATGGCGAGCGGCATATGGCGCCCCTGCGCAAGGTCGGCGTGCTGGCCAATGCCTCGCTGCGGGTCGAGCCCTACAAGCAGCCCTTCAAGGTGCTGCCGCACGAGTGATTTTCTTTTCTCCTCATGGTCGGGAGCGAGCGCAGCCCGCGTCTCGAACCATGAGGCCCGGGCGCCCCCGGCCTTCATCCTTCCTCCTCAGGATGAGGAGAGAATCAGAAGACATGAATTGCGAATAACGGGATCATTGCCATGACAATCACGTCCGGCGCGCGGGCTTTTGGCCTCGCCGCCATTCTCGCCGCCGCCTGTGCCGGCGCAGCTCTGGCCGAGGACGTGACCATCCCCGACGGTCAATTGCCGCCGCCGCAGGCCGCCGCGCCCGAGAAACCGAAACACTGCGTCAGCCATCAGCCCGGCTTCTTCACGCACAAGGGTGTGCACAGCTTCAAGGTGGCGCTGACCAACAGCTGCGAGAGGCGCCAGCGCTGCACCGTCAATATCTATCTCACCACCTCGCGCGGGCCGCAGCAGCATCGCGCCACGCTAGCGCTGGCGAAGGCCTCGCGCGGCAAGGCGGCGCAGAAGGCCTATGCGATCCGCACGCCGGAAAACGGCGGCTCGGCGCAGGTGTCGCAGCATTGCCGCGCGATCTGACCGGCGCCGCCGCGGGGCGGCCGCATTCACAGAGCCAATGCCGCTCATATCAAATATCGATTTGGTGGATGGGGAGAAGCCTCCCTAGGGTCCGTACCGAAACCAGATCCGCGACCTCCGCATGACCTGCACCATCACCGAAACCACCGAACCGCTCACTGCCGCCGACGGCTTCGTGCTCGAGGCTTTCCGCGCCAGACCGAGCGAGGGCGCCGGCAAGGGCGGCCTTGTCATCCTGCAGGAAATCTTCGGGCTCACCGACCAGCTCAAGGGCGTCGTGCGCGCCTACGCGCAGGACGGCTACGACACGATCTTCCCTTGCGTCTACGACCGCGTCGCGCCCGGCACGGTGGTGCCCTTCAGCGAGCCGGACCGCGGGCGCGACCTCGCTTACGGCCTGCCGCTCGACAAGGTGATGCTCGACATCGCCGCGGCGGCCGACCGCGTGCGCGGTCCGCATGGCGTCTCGGTGCTCGGCTTCTGCTGGGGCGGCGGCGTCGTCATCCGCGCGGCAGCCGAGCTGAAATTGCGTGGCGCTATCGCCTTCTACGGCACGCGGCTGGCGACCTATTTCGACCAGATGCCGCAATGCCCGCTGCTGTTTCATTTCGGCGCCACCGATCCGAATTCGACGCCGGAGATTATCGCCGCATTGCGCAAGGCCTTCCCCGATGCGGAGACGCACGTTTACGAGGCGGGGCACGCCTTCGCCAACGAGGTGCGCCCGGCCTATGTCGCAGCGGCCGCCAGCCTCGCGCGCAGCCGCACCCTCGATTTCCTCGCGCGGCAGCACCGGGCGACCGCGTGAGCGGCGCATCTCAGAACGTGCGATAGACCGCTCTGACCTGCTCGCGCAGCCAGATATGCCGGCCGTCCCTGTCGTAGCGGCTGTGCCAGACCATGTCGGTGGCGATCTTGCCGACGTCGATCGGCAGCGGCCGCTTGGTCAGGCGGTAGGATTTCTGGAACACGTCGGCGGCGAGATTGGCGAAGACGCCGATCATGTCGCTGCGGCTGAGCAGTTGCGGCACGGCGGTGAAATTCGTCACCGTGACCAGGGGACGCCGCTGCAGGCCGCGGCGCAACAGGAGATCGTCGAAGATCGCGGTGCGCTGCCCCGTCGCGCTCACGATCAGATGCGGGTAGGACAGCACGGCCGCCATATCGAATTTCACGCCCCGCTTCAGGATCGGGTGGTCGCGCCGGAACACGCAATAGAGCTGATCTTCCGCCAGCGACTCGCTGTGCAGATGCGGAGACGTCTCCTCGAACCAGCCGAGCGCAAGATCGGCGCGGTCGGCGTCCAGAAGGTCGAGCGCCTGCTTGCGGTCGGCTGTCAGCACCTGCAGCGCCATGTTCGGCGCGTGGCGCTGCAGTCGGGCGAGCAGCGGCGGCAGCAGCGCGATGCTGAGACGATCCGGCGTGCTGAGCCGGAAGACGCCGGCCGCCCGGGCCGGGACGAATTGAGGCTCGCCGCTGAGACAGCTTTGCACCAGCCCGAGCGCCTGACGCAGCGGCTCGCGCAGGGCTTCCGCGCGCGGCGTGAGGGCGAAGCCGCTGGGGCCGCGCACCAGCAGGTCGTCGCCGAGCAGCCGGCGCAGCCGCTGCAGCGCATTGCTGACCGCCGGCTGCGACCGGCCCAGCCGCGTGCCCGCCCGCGTGACATTGCGCTCGGCGAGCAGGGCGTCGAGGACCTTGAGCAGGTTGAAATCGATCGCACCCAGATTCATCGACGGCCCCGCGGCGGTTTCTGGATATTCGTTTGAGGAATACTCTATATTGTCACTATCGATTTTGAAAATAGCGCCATTCTTTTCTACTCTAACCCTCACTGTCGCTCTCTAGCGGGCGCCACCAATAATGACCGGCGGCCAGCGCCGGCCTGGGCCTAATCCTGGAGGAACCGCCATGACTGCTTTCACACGCCGCTCGCTGCTCGCCGCCCTGGGCGCGGCGCCTGGACTTGCGCTGCTGCCGCGCGCGGCCTTCGCCGCCTATCCCGACCGCCCGATCCGCCTGATCGTGCCGTTCGCGCCCGGCGGCAATGCCGATATCGTCGGCCGGCTGATCGGCGAACAGATGTCCCAGGCGCTCGGCCAGCCGGTGGTGGTGGAAAATCGCGGCGGCGCCGGCGGCGGCATCGGCGCCGATTTCGTGGCGCATTCGGCGCCCGACGGCTACACGCTGTTCGTCGGCTCGAACGGTCCGCTCACCGTCAATCCCTTCGTGCAGCCCAAACTGTCCTACGACCCGCTGAAGGATTTCGCGCCGATCGCGCTGACCAGCTACGTGCCGCACGCGATCATCCTCAACAACGGCGTGAAGGCGAAAAGCATTTCCGAACTGGTGGCGCTGTCGAAGAGCCAGCCGATCAACATCGCCACCAGCGGCATCGGCAGCGCCACGCACATGACACTGGAACGCTTCAAGGCGGCGACCGGCGCCAATATCACGCATGTGCCCTACAAGAGCGGCGGCGCGCTGATTCCCGACGTCATCGCCGGCAACGTCCAGGGCGCGATGACGGAATTCTCCACCGCGCTGCCGCAGCACAAGGGCGGCAATGCGCACATCGCCGGCGTCGCCGCGGCGCAGCGGTCCAAGCTCGCGCCCGACATCCCGACCTTCATCGAGGGCGGCGTGAAGAACTTCACCGCGCAGAGCTATATCGGCATCCTGGCGCCGGCGAAGACTCCGCCGGAGATCATCGCGCAAATGCAGAAGGCGATCGCCGGCGGCCTCGCCGGGGGACCGGCGGCGGAAAAGCTGCGCGGCATGGGCTCCGAAATCGCCACGCCCGAGCAGATGACGTCGAAGGGCTTCGCCGATTTCATCCGCGACGATTACGAGAACATGCGCGAAGCCGCCAAGCTTGCGGGCATTACCGCGAAATGAGCGGTGTCAATTTGTCTGAAAGAACGCCTGAAGCCAAAGCGCTTCAGGCTATGCCGCGCGGCGCCTGCGACTGCCACAGCCACGTCTTCGGGCCAGCCGCACGGTTTCCCTATGCGGAGCCGCGCAGCTACACGCCGCAGGATGCGCCGCTCGAAGCCTATCTCGCGATGCTCGATCGTCTCGGCTGCGACCGCGGCGTCCTCGTGCAGCCGTCCGCCTATGGCCGCGACAATGCCGCCATGCTCGACGCGCTCGCGCACGAGCCCGCGCGGTTGCGCGGCGTCGCGGTCGGCGGCGGCGAGCTGACGCCCGCGATCCTCAAGCAATGGCACGCGCGAGGCGTACGCGGTTTGCGCGCCAACGAATTCCGCCGCGACGGAAAGCCCTATTACCAGAACGGCGTGGGCCTGAGGGACATCGCGCCGCTTTACCCGGCGATGGCCGATCTCGGCTGGCATCTGCAATTGTGGATCGATACCCGCGATCTGCCCGATCTTCTGCCCGCGCTGGCGCGCGTACCGGTGCCGGTGGTGGTCGATCACATGGGGCGCATGGAGCATCGCCACGGCACGGCGCATCCGGGTTTCCAGGCGCTGGTGCGGGGGGTCGGCGAAGGGCGATTGTGGTCGAAGCTGTCGGGCACGTACCGGCTCGGCGCCACCGCGCCCGATTATCCGGAGGCGAGGCCCTTCCACGACGCGCTGATCAAGGCCAATCCGCAGAACCTGGTGTGGGGCACCGACTGGCCGCATCCGCGGCCGGAAGGGCCGGTGCCGGACGCGAAACGGCTGCGCGACCTGTTTCTCGACTGGACGCCGCAGGCTGCGCTGCGGCAGGCGATTCTCGTCGACAATCCGGCGCGGCTCTACGACTTCCCCCGCGGCTAGCGCCGCCAGCATGCCCGCGCATGCACGGCCGCATTCTTCCCATCCCGCGTGAATCTCACTAGAACGGCGAGGCGGCGGGTTTCGCCGCCTGTCCCAGAGGCGGGGGGTCACGCGATGTTCGGCTGGCTGCACGACCTTCCGATCGTTCTCGGCATGCTGCTCGTCTGCGCCGCCTTCGTGGTGCCGACCTTGCTCGGGTCCTATCTGCTGCAGCCCTCGGTCGCGCGGCTGTTCCAGGGCGAGCGCGACATCAACACCGTGCTCGGCTTTCTGCTCAACGCCTTTGCGCTCTATTTCGGCGTGCTGCTCGCGCTCCTGTCCATCGCCGTGTTCGAGAACCACAGCAAGGCGCAGGACGCGGTCGACCGCGAGGCGGCGGGCCTGATCAAGCTCTATCGCGACGTGCGGCAATATCCCGAGCCCGCCGCGAAAGAGCTGTCCGCGATCCTGCACCAATACACCGACGAGGTGATCAAGCGCGGCTGGGAGCTGCAGGCGAAGGGCGAATTCTCGCGCGCAGAGATCGCGCTGATGACGCAATTGCACGGCAAGCTGGCGCAATTCCAGCCGGCGGGCGTGAGCGAAAGCCTGCTGCATGCGCAGACCCTGCGCACGCTCGACAATTTCGTCGAGGCGCGGCGGCTGCGCATTTCCGCCGGCGGCGCCGCCATTCCGCGCATCATGTGGGTGATCGTGCTGTGCGGGGCGGTGCTCAACGCCTTCGTGATCTGGATGTTCGACCTGCGGCGCGGCACGCATGCAATCATCGGGGGCACGCTGTCGCTGTTCATCGGGCTTGTCATCTACATGATCGCCTCCCTCGACGTGCCGTTCCGCGGCCCGCACGGCATCAAGCCGGACGCGATCATCGAGGTGCACAAGGCGAGCGGGATGGTGGAGTAGGGGGCTGGGGAAAATTTCTCCCCTCATCCTGAGGAGGCGGCGAAGCCGCCGTCTCGAAGGATGAGGCCGAAACCCTTGGAGGGCAGATTCTTCAGGTAATCGCGGCGTGCAGCGGAACGAATCGGCCCCTCGGCGCCTTTGTGTGTCAAAGAGGAGTGCGATCGTGAACAAGACCCTGTTTCTGGCATTGGTCGGCGTTGCCGCCGGCACCGGCGCGGCCCTGATGCTGATGCCGCGCAGCACACGAAATTCCATCACATCCGACGCGCGGATGGCGCTCGATTACGCCACCGACCGGCTGCAGCCCGCTTCACGTCGGCGCCGCCGCAAAGCGGCTGCGCGTTCGGCGGCCAAGCGCAAGCTCGTGAAGAAGAGCCGCCGCGTCGCGCGCGCGGCCTGACAATATACGATCTTGTTCAATTGACGTGGCTGCCCGCGCTGGCGGCCGCGCCGACGGGCGCGACAAGCCGTCAACTCGCACGCTGGCGCGGTTCGCCAAGGCAACGGGGCACAAGCTGAAGATCAGTCTTGAGCCGGTGCGGGAAGGGAAGAAGCGGAAGACGGGTTAGGATTGTAGACCCGCATGGAGCGAAGCGAGATGCGGGGCGGGTTTTCGTCTTCCCGGATTGCGCTTCATCCTCCGGGCTAGCCTTCTTTAGCCGACGCCCCGTTTTGGATTATCAGAGCGGAGTGGGGCCACTCATCCCCATTCCCTCGGTAGACGGATTTCCATCGGCCGTCTCTCAAAATTTCCAGAGAGCTCGTGGATGTGATCCGAAACCAGCCGGGATCGCGCACTATTCTCGCTCGCCCGGAAACCCAAAGATCAAGATAGTTTTCGAAATCCTTGACGGGTCAAGTCCCGTGTAGTGGTGTAACTCGGCGGAGCAAGCCGCGAGCGAGCGCGCCATCATAGCGCCGTAGCGAGCGAGCGGCTTGCGGTGGTCATCGCGAATCACCGGTAGGGTTTGGTCA
>Ga0073934_10008384_pt1 | contig 13796 bp, 8 predicted proteins | sample LarsenN4metaG_FD_76834 | JGI IMG/M metagenome (GOLD analysis project Ga0073934, IMG submission 76834) | Hot spring sediment bacterial and archeal communities from British Columbia, Canada, to study Microbial Dark Matter (Phase II) - Larsen... ...
ACGGTGCCTAAAGAGCCGATGCCCTGGGTCGAGTCCGCTCCGTTCAGTGGGGAGGTTAAACACGGTAAACTTTATGGCCGTGGGGCTTACGACATGAAAGGCGGCTTGGTGAGCATGTTTTATAGCGCCAAGTGTCTGCGGGATTTGGGAATCCCTCTAAAAGGGGATGTGATCATTGAAAGCGATGTGGATGAAGAGTATGGAGGATCTAATGGAACCCTGGCCTCCCGGATCCGAGGGTACCGGGCCGATGCGGCGATCGTCCCTGAGCCGACTAACATGGTAGTTTACCCGGTCCATAAGGGCGGCAAATGGTGGGAAATCCGTCTGAAAGGGATCCCGGGCCGGTCGTTCGGTCAGGAGGAGATCGTGAACCCCATCCATCAAATGGCGGAGATCGTTCAAATTCTCCGAGACTTCGAGAAAGAGAGAAATGCCCGGCCAAGCCCTCACCTTCATCCCCTCTACGAAGAGAATCCCAACCTGCTGGTACACATCTGGCAAGTAGGGTGCGAGGGCGCGACCTTTAGCCCCGCCCCGGGGGTCCGCGCCGAGGAGCATTTAAACGTTCTGACGGGGGCTCCCAGCGGATGCTACCTCCACGTTTTTATCGAGGTCCATGAAGGGACCAGCGAAGAAGAGCTCGAAAAGGAATTTGTCGGTTATATCTTAAGCAGGATTGAGAAGAATCCCTTATTTAAGCGTTCTAAACCCGAGTTCGAAAAGAAAATCCGATTCCTGGAAGGGAGCAGCATCCCTCTGAACCATCCCCTTTTAAAATCCATTGAAAAAGCCTATCAATCCCTATCCACGCGGCCTTTTACGCTACAAGGGGCTCCTTTCCAGTGCGATGTGTATCTGTTCAACCGTTATTATAAGATTCCTACCGTAATTCTGGGACCCGGCGGCGGAAACGCCCATGCCCCTGATGAATACGTCCTTACGCAAGACTTAATGGATCTAACAAAAATTTTTGCCAGGGTCATCCTAGACTGGTGCTCGTAACCTGACCCCCAGCCCCCTTCCCGACAAGGAAAGGAGGTGAGGGCCCCTCTCCCCGCACCGGGAAGGGGTTGGGGGAGAGATCCTATCCAAGGAGGGATTTATGGCCAAGAAATACAGAGTCGCAGTACACGGAGCCGGCTGGGTCTCCGGAGAACACATTAAGGCTTTTCAAAGTAACCCACACGCGGAGGTCGTCGCGGTTAGCAGTCGGAAGGAATCCAGCGCCAGAGCCAAGGCTATGGAATGCGGATTAAAGGATGCGGAGATTTACACCGATTTCGGGAAGCTCGTGGCCAATAAGGACATTGATATCGTGGCGATCTGCACGCCTAACGATTTACATGCCCGGGAAACCATCATGGCTGCGGAGGCCGGAAAGCACCTCGTCATCGAAAAACCGGTCGCCCTTAACCTGGAAGAGCTGAGAAAAATGCGCGACGCGGTCAGAAAGGCAAAGGTCAAAACGGTGGTCAGCTTCGTCCTTCGCTGGAACCCCCTGTTCGAGACTATAAAAGCTATGCTGGCCGACGACGCGGTGGGGGAGGTCTTTTACGTGGAGACCGACTATCAACATAACGTCGGTTCCTGGTACACAGGGTATGAATGGGTCCGGAGATTTGCCAGCGCCGGCGGGACTTTTCTCGCGGCGGGATGCCATGCCATGGATGCCCTGCGATGGTTTGCGGCCAAGGGCCTGCACGAAACCATGGATATCGTGGAGGTGACCGCCTACGAAGGGGGATACCGGCACAACATGGACCTGGATTACCCCGGGTTCAGCGTAGCGATCGTTAAATTTAAAAATGGCGCCCTGGGAAAGGTCTCCTCCAATTTCGATTGTGTGATGCCGTATAACTTCCCCATAGAAATCCATGGCAACAAAGGAACGATCAAAGATAACAGGGTCTACTCCCATAAATTTCCCGGGCAGAAAGGATGGGTTACCATTCCGACCATCCTTCCCGATAGCGGAGATGTCACCCATCACCCCTTTAAAGGGGAGATCAACCACTTCATCGAGTGTATTATGCAAGATAAAGAGTCCCACTGTAACCTGGAAGATGTGGTAAACACGCACGAAGCCTGCATCGCTACCATGATCTCAGCCAGAGAAAGGAGGTCCGTAAAGCTTCCTCTGCTGGAAAACTCATGATACGCGTCATCTACCGCTGGAAGATCAAATCGGGCCAGGAGGATTCTTTCGTAAAGGCCTGGGCGCGGACCACCCAGGCCATTCGGGTCAAAATGAAAGGGGCGCGTGGGAGCGTCCTACTGCGGAGCCGCCTCGACCCAGGTGAGTTCGTAGCGGTCGCCCGCTGGGAGGGTTTCGAGGACTGGCAGGCCTTCCGACTCGGGAATCCCCCAGACCCTGAAGCCTCGCGGGCCATGTCCTTAGCAGGTAACCTTCTATCGATCGAGATATTCGACGAGATCCAAGACTTGCTCGATACGGGCCCTTGACGGCACCATTTCCTTCACAAGGCGAGGCAATCTCGTAGGATTGCTTCGTCCCCTAGACTTCCTTGTCCGCTTCGACGCCCGGACTGCCGGTACACCGTTCAATTCGCCTGGAAAGCCCCTTTCGTAGTAACCAAAGAAGAACCGGTAACTTCAATAGGATGCATCTATGTTTAGATATCTTCCCTTCGCTTTAAGGTATTTGATTTGGAGGCTTAGCCATCTCTACCGGCGGTTGAGGAAACCGCCGGATTATGTAGTCTTCATTTTGGAAGACGCGTACCCCGAGCTTCGTCCGCCCCGGGATCATGTCTGGGAGCGGTGGTTCTTTCCACCCCCAACCAGCCTGCAAGACCTGGCGGAGCAGTTTCGTACGATCGCCGGCGACCCACGTGTCCGGGGCGTTCTGCTGCATTTGCGCTCCCTCTACATGCCTTTTGCCCATCTTCAAACCCTGCGCGATCTTATTAAGGGGTTACGCGCTGCGGGCAAACATGTAGCTGCCTGGGCATGTAGCTATGATAACGCGAGTTATTATGTGGCTTGTGCCGCAAATGAAATCTTGTTACAACCCGGGGGGTCCATCTCGCCGCTGGGGCTTCGCCGCAGTTTCTTTTTCCTGGCCGACGCCCTAAATCACGTTGGCGTCAAAGCCGATATCGTCCAGATCAGCCCTTACAAATCGGCTGCGGACCTATTCACCCGAAGCCAGATGTCCCAGGAGGTCCGCCAGATGGTCAACTGGCTGATCGACGATCATTATGCGGAGTTCATCCGGGGCGTAGGGGAGGGTCGGCGTCTCGATGAGGGGCGGGCAAAAGCCCTTGTGGACAACGCGCCCTACACGGATCTGAAGGCGCTAGAAGCGGGCGTTGTGGATAAGCAGATCGGCGAGGAAGATCTACCGGCATATCTGGGGGAGGATGGGAAGCCGGCCCGCCTGGCTTTCTGGGAAACCGCGCACCAGCGCCTGTTACGCCGTCCCCTTCCGCGTCCGGGTCGTTACGTAGCCCTATTGCGCATCGAGGGCGATATCGTCAACGGGAGGAGCCAGCGCCCGCCCTTTAAGCCGCCTGTGCCGCTCCCCTTTCTGTTCAACGAGCGCGCGGGGGATTTGACGGTGGTGCAGAAGGCGCGAAGGGCGCTGGCCGACAAGCGCGCTGCCGCCGTTGTGGTTTACGTGGATTCAGGAGGCGGCTCTGCGACCGCCTCGGAGGCGATGGCGGCAGCGTTGGAGAAGGTTTCGGCTACAAAACCCCTTATCGTGGCCATGGGATCGGTGGCGGCGTCTGGGGGCTACTACGTCGCAACCCCCGCACGCTGGATCGTGGCACAACCCGGTACGATCACGGGTTCGATCGGGGTGCTTGCCGGCAAGATCGTTAGCGTGGGCCTGCTGGATAAGCTGCTCATCCACCGCGAGACGGTCAGCCGCGGCCAACACGCCGGGTTCTATGATATCGGAAGGCCGTTCAATGAGGAGGAGCGAAGAAGGGTCTGGGAGGATATCCACCGCATCTACGACGTGTTCCTCGATCGGGTGGCCGCCAGCCGAAAGATGGCACGGGAAGCCGTGGACGCCGTCGGCGGGGGACGCGTTTGGACCGGTCGGCAGGCTTTTGAGCGGGGTCTGGTGGACGAACTGGGCGGTCTGGATAAGGCTCTGGCCAAAGCGCGGCAGCTGGCAGGCCTGGATGACCGCGCCCCGGTCCGCGAGATCAAGGTCGGTAAGCGTCCGCTGGCGCCCAGAGCCGAACCGAACCTAGTACACTACCCCCTCGAAGGGCTGCGCCTGTTCCATCAGGCCGGCACGTTATGCCTCTGCCCGCTGATCTGGGAGGAGGTCTCGAAGGGGATTTAAGGGGAAGGTTGGAAGGGTTACAGGTTGGAAGGTTTACCGTTACAGGTCGGAGTTTCCGGTCCCCAAGCGTAGAAAACCCCGCGCGGTCTTTCGTCAGTTTGCCACCTTTTTACCGTGACAAGCCGGAGCTTCCGGTACCCAAGAGGTCGTTGCCGGAAGGGGCGACGAGGCGGTCGCCCCCCTTAAAGCTGATTTACTGAGCCTTGGTGACCTTCCAGATCACCCCGGATTTGGGCGTGGTATAGAAAGGTCGGGGTTCGTAGAAGTCCACGGCCACTTCCCCATAATCCACGACGTACATGGTGTTCCCATCCGGAGTAAACACCACGTCATTGGGTCTCTCCAGGCCCCCTCTATTTTCCGGCTTCTGATAGGCGTTGGGGCCCATATCGATATTCCGCATGAAATACTCCCACTTCACCCCGGTGGGTTCCAGGAAGTGGATCCGCAGCACCGCCGGCCACGTCGGCACCAGGCTCTCAGGGCCCGTGTCCAGGATGCCGTAGACGGCCCCAAAGAGATCTCCCTTGAATCCAAACTGATCGCTAAAGCTCCACGCGATCCCATCGATCGGGTTGTTGGTATCCCACTCCAAGACCGGGTTAATGTAGCCGTTGGGGTTAGGGTTGGCGGCTATCAACGGCACCCCCCGGGTTCCGCTGACATGGAGCTGGAAGCGGTAAGGCCACGTCGTAGGCACGAAAGGCTTGTCCCCAATGTAGAGATTGGGATAGGGATTTTTCACCGGGTTCCCTTCATACAGCATCCATCCAAACCGCTTATTGGTCACAAAGTTGAAGCCCTCCTTGTCGGGAAAGCCGGCGTCCTGCCCTTTTTCCGTGACGATAAACACCTTCTCTGCCCCGTTGGCAATCCGCCGGTGACCCAGGTCATTGGCCCCGTTATCGGTCACCGCCAGGGCGTTCTCGAACCGCGTTCCCTTGGGACCAAAAGCCACGCCTGACTGGTTCCGGAAGCCAAAGGCATACACTTCCATCTTCTCATGGGGGTAAATCCCATCGGGGCCTTTATCGCTAATTTTCACCCGCATCACCGAGCCCCCACAGGGGACCTGGGCTTTGACCACCTGCCCGGGCTGGGCGGGCACCCCTACCGGCATCAACGCTCCCGTCATCCGACCATCGGAGGATTTCACGTTCAACCCCGTATGCACGATATCTCGACACACCGGGTCGTGGGGCGTCGTCCCCAGACCATCGGGATGTTTCACCCAGAAGGGATCATTGGGAATATCGGTCCATCCATGGTTATCGGGATCCGCAAAGCCGGTATTGCTGGGAAAACCCAGAGCAAAGTACAACCACCCATCCTTACAGGTGATCCCTCCATTGCGGTGGTCCCCTATGAACAGATCTTTCACGATCAGCTTGAGCTCTCCGTTGACCCCGTCCATCTCCCAAATCTTCTCTCCGTATTCCGGGATGTAGGTGATCCCATTCTCCGGGCAGTACCCGATTTCGTTCATGACCGTTTTAAACACCCCCTTGCCGACTTCTTTCAGTAGTTTGCCATTTTTATCAAAGATCTTTACATGGGGCGGTTCGGTAGGATCAGGTCCCCCAAACAACGGTCCCGAGATCGCGACCCACACATTGCCGTCTTTATCCACGGTGGCCGAAGAGGGGGTATCCAGACCCTCTACAAACACCTCCACTTTGTAACCGGGAGTTATCACGATCTTCGACGGATCGGGTTTGACGGCGGTGCGTTTGTTCCAGTCCCCAGACTGGCTGGCTGCCTGGAGGTCAGCCGGCACCATCATCCCAGAGACCAGCACGGCCACAACGATAAGCGCTAACCAGGTAACGGTTTTCATCAATGCCTCCTTCTTCCTAGATAACCCTTCAAACCTTCTCCCTCTCCCCGCCTCCCTGCCAGGAGGAGGGAGGGTTTGAACGGTTACCTCCTTAAAGATTCCTTTCAAAATCACACCGGGAGCGTCTCACTCCCGACACCCCTTGCTGGATGATAGAAAACGGCTTGAAGATCGAGGCCGGCGGCTCAGAGCTCGAAGAAGAAACCGAAGACCCCGTTTTTCCACCCCTTCAGGATCCTCTCCCTTCCCTCCTCCCTCTCCTCCCCGCAACCCGGGATCTCCTGCCGTCTAGAACCTACCTATGGAAATATTAATAGGTAGGAAGTCGGCGGATAAAGGCAATCAAATCGATGATATCTTGCTTCTGCAAGCGTTGCTCCCAGGCGGGCATATAGCCACTTTTCCCCACTGCGGCACCTCCTTTGGCGATCACCACATACAAATATTCATCTGCAAGTTTTTCGATGTAGCCCTTTCTCGTGAGGTTATCCACATGGGGCATAAATGTCTGAGCGGCTCCTCTGCCATCCGGGCCATGGCAGCCCTGACAATATTTGAGGAAAAGAGCTTTCCCATGCTCAGGGTCTCCGTCTGCCGATGTAGCTCTAGGGGTCATCCCTGCGATCAATAGCACCAGCACCATAAACCCATAACCCGTCCTTGTCAAGATACCCCTTCTCACTCCTGATCCTCCTCTCTGGTAACCTGAATTTCGTTGACAGCACTCTCCTCCGTTGCTTAAAATGGGAGTGCTGTTCACAAAATGCAGCCTCTAGATTCTAACTCCTAGAGGGAGTTATAAAAGACTTATCTAACTAAGTCAAGAAAAAATTTTAAATTCCTAGCTTAGCCCTGGCCTGGATTTGGCCCCTCCTCGCCAGACCTTCTTATGAAAGGCCCGGCAACATTTCATGAGACTTCGTTTTTAGGGCTCTCAAGCTGGAGAGTTTCAAGGAGGAACCCTGACAGACATGCGTAATTTAACAGAAGATAAGATCACCGAGGTCGTACTTCAGCAAATTCGGACCGACAACCCGCGCCTTCGGCAAGTCATGACAAGCCTCGTTCGACACCTGCACAATTTTGTGCGCGAAGTAGAGCTTACCGAGGAGGAATGGTCCTACAGCATCCAATTTCTGACGCGGGTAGGGCATCTGTGCGACCAGGACCGTCAGGAGTTTATTCTTCTGTCGGATACATTAGGCCTTAGCATTCTGGTGGACGCCATTAACCATCGTAAACCTGCAGGCGCCACAGAGAGCACCATCCTGGGTCCGTTCTATCGGGCAGGAGCTCCGGCTTTGGAATTGGGGGCAACCCTTGCCGTCAAAGAGGAGGGGGAGCCCGTCGTGGTCCTGGGACGAGTGACCGACCCGGACGGGAAACCCATCTCTAATGCCCTGCTGGACATCTGGCAAGCTTCCTCTGAAGGTCTCTACGATGTCCAGGACCCCAACCGGTCGGAAGGGGATTTGCGGGGTAAATTCCTCACCAACGCCGACGGAGAGTACTGGTTTCGTACCATCAAACCCTCCAGCTACCCTATCCCCCACGATGGCCCGGTCGGTGACATGCTAACGGCTCTGGGACGACACCCTTATCGCCCTGCCCATATCCACTTCATCATCTCCGCGGAAGGCTACGAGACGATTGTCACGCATATCTTCGTGAAAGGGGACCCTTACCTGGATTCTGATGCAGTGTTTGCCGTAAAAGATTCCCTGGTGGCAGACTTTGTCTTCAATAACTCGGCGGAAGAAGCTAAAAAGTGGGGGGTGCGCGTTCCTTTCTACACGGTTAACTTCAACTTTGGCTTAACTCCAAAATTCAAGCCGGCAGACGGGTAGGTCCCAGATCCAAGAGTTTTTGCTTGACAGCGCTATCCCGGCTGATGTTATCCTCTTTGTATTATACGCATGCAGGTTCAACAAAGATCTTGTGGGAGAAGGGGAGCAGGGGGGACGTCCCCGTTTCCATTCCTCAAGCCGGAAATAACACGATTATGGAGCTGTCCGATTGGGAAGTCGGGTGGTACGATCAGCTCGATGTAGTCAAAATTCGTAGAGCAGAGGGCTAATTTCGAGGGTGATTCCGGATCTACGGATCTGATCGCAGGGGTAAGGTTATGGGCAGAGAGTCTCGGGTTTTTGGGGCATGCCCGATGGATTGTCCGGACACGTGTAGTTGGGTTGTTACCGTCAAGGATGGGCGCGCCGTGAGGCTGCAAGGCGACGCCGGGCATCCCTTTACGCGGGGGGTATTGTGCAACAAGCTTAACGATTATATCGCGTACACGCGGTCCCCCGATCGGTTGCTGTACCCGATGCGGCGCATCGGTCCTAAGGGAGGGGGAGAGTTCCAGCGCATTTCCTGGGAGGAGGCGCTCGACGAGATGGCCGAGCGGCTTACCGGCATCATCAGAGAATTCGGCGCCGAGGCCATCTGGCCTTACGTCGGGACGGGGAACATGGGACTCATCCAGGGCCTGTACGGGGCGGGACGCCGGCTGTGGAACGTCCTCGGTGCCTCGCAACACCTCGTAACGATATGCACCATCGCCGGCGGGGTCGGCACCGGTTATACCCTCGGCCATAACAGGGTGGGGATGGATCCCGAGACGCTCCGCTTTTCGAAGCTCATCCTTCTGTGGGGGAGTAACACCCTGACCACCAACCACCACCTGTGGCGTTGCATCAAAACGGCGCGCCGGAAGGGAGCCCCCCTGGTGGTGATCGATCCCATCCGGACACGAACTGCCGAGGCCGCCGATATCCACCTGGCCCCCGTTCCCGGAACCGATGCGGCGTTGGCGCTGGGCCTATTGAATGTGGTGCTGGCCGAGGGGGCCGAAGATAGAGACTTCATCGACCGCCACACGCTGGGTTGGGAGGCTTTCCGGCAGCGCATCCTGGAGTATCCGCCGGAGCGCGCCGCTGAGATCTGCGACGTTCCGGTGGGGGCCATCGTCGAACTGGGCAAACGCATCGCCCATACGCGGCCTACCGGGATTCGTCTGACCATGGGAATCCAGCGGCATGGCGGCGGCGGCATGGCGGTGCGGGCCATCACCTGCATACCGGGAGTTACCGGGGACTGGCGCTATCCCGGGGGGGGCGCGTGCTACGATACGCGGGGGTTCTTCGGGTTGAACTGGGCGGCCTTGTACCGTGACGACCTGAGACCTCCCGGAACACGATCGCTGAGCATGACCAGACTTGGGGAGGGCCTGCTCGAGGTGAGCGACCCGCCCGTAAAAGCACTGTTCATCTACGGGAGCAATCCCCTGGCCAGCGTGCCGCACCAGACCAAGATCCAACAGGGATTGCGGAGAGCGGATCTCTTTACGGTGGTTATAGAGCATTTCCGCACGGACACCGCAGAATACGCGGACCTGGTGCTGCCCGCAACCATGCAGCTCGAACACGCCGACCTGCAAATCTCCTACGGACACCTCTACCTCTCCTGGAACGAGCCTGCGGTATCCCCGCCCGGAGAATGCCTTCCAGCGACCGAGATCTTTCGACGCCTGGCGAGACGGCTGCATCTCGACACGCCCTGCCTGTACGAGAGCGATGAAGAGATCGCAGCTCAGGTCCTCAACTCGGAGCACCCTTCCCTGGAGGGGATCACCCTGGAAAAGCTGAGGGAGCGGGGATGGATGCGGCTGAATTACCCGGACCCCTTTGTCCCCTTCGCCCATGGGTTCTTCACCCCCTCCGGCAGGCTAGAGTTCTTCTCCGGGCGCATGGCGGAGGCAGGGCTGGATCCGGTGGCCGGTTACACGCCACCTTATGAGGCCGCCCAACGCGGCACTCTGCTGGCCGAGCGCTACCCCCTGGCGTTGATCGCAGGGGCAGACCACTATTTCCTGAACTCGGTATTTGCCAACGTCCCCAACCAGATCCGGAGGTCCGGACCGCCCCTCCTACGTATCAACCCCGAGGATGCGACGCCGCGGGGTCTGGAAACGGGACACGAGGTCCGCGTATTCAACGACCGGGGCTCATTTGTGGCGCTCGTCGAGGTGACCGACCGTGTGCGCCGGGGCGTGGTTGCCAGCACGAAAGGCAAATGGCCTCGCTTCATGAGGGACGGCGCCACCGTCAACGCTACCGTGGACGAGCGAGACTCCGACATGGGGGGTGGGGCCGTCTTCCATGATAATCGCGTGGAGGTCGAACGACTCTAGATCGCTGAAATAAAGTAAGGGGGACGGGGCCTCGCTTTTGCCTCCCCCCAGAACCAGGATACCTGACCCCGGCATGGAGCGAGGTGCCCACGACCCTCGTGCCCCTCATGTTGGGCGTTAGCTACTCAAAAACCTCGAACATGCGCCTGTACGATTTTTTGCCCTCCGGCAATTCCTATAAAGTGAGGTTGCTCCTCCATCAGCTCGGAATCCCTTATGAAAGGGTCCCCGTTAACATCCTCAAGCGCGAAACATACGCCCCTGAGTTTCTTGCCAAGAATCCCAATGGACGAATTCCGCTCCTTGAGCTCGATGATGGCCGTTTCTTAGCCGAATCGAACGCGATCTTATGGTATCTGGCAGAACCCAGCCGGTTGCTTCCCACCGAGCCTTTCCAACGAGCATTGGTATTGCAGTGGATGTTCTTTGAACAATATAGCCACGAACCCTATATCGCGACGGCTCGATATTGGATCTCCATCCTCGGTAAGAAGCAGGAGTACGCGCAGGCTTTAACGGAGAAGAAGGAACCCGGCTATCACGCGTTGGGGGTGATGGAATCCCATCTGGAAAAGAATGAGTACTTCGTGGGCGGACGGTACACCATCGCAGACATCGCACTCTATGCCTACACCCACGTGGCCCACGAAGGGGAGTTCGACCTTTCCCGGTACCCCGCGATTCAAGCGTGGTTGCGGCGGGTCGAGGATCAACCCGGTTATATCCCGATGACCAGGGAAACGTAAGACAAGCCTTGGCGTATGATTAAGAATGCATCCGACTTGCTTCGCGGGCAGTTGACGTATACGTTAGGCCCATTACCTGCGAAAAGCTCATATACGGAGGTAGGAGGTCATTGCCGGCAACCTGTCGGCCACCGGGTCGCTGTCTACATAATAATGCTCGAATCTGGCCTGTATCTGGCTCTAGGAGTGGGGAAGGGGGGCAGCCGCTATGCTCCGGCGTGAGTCTGTAGCCGGAGGAACGGACATACTTAATACTCCGTGGGGAAGGGGGGCAGCCGCTATGCTCCGGCGCGAGGGGGACGCCAGGACGTAGGGTCACTTTGCCTATACGCCTCAACCCGGTAAGCACGGGCCCTTGCCATAACATAGGAGTTAGGATATGCTGAACAGCGATGAGCTTTACCGTCTCATTATTGAGACGACCAATGAGGGCATTTGGATAGTGGACTTGGAAGCTCGAACGGTCTTTGCGAATCGGCGGATGGCCGAGATATTAGGCTGTAGCGTCGAGGAGATGTCCGGTAGCTCCTTGTTCGATTTCATCTTTGATGGAGATCTAAGCGAAGCCCAAAGGCAGTTTGAGGCGAAGAAGAAAGGCCATAAAGACTCTTTCGATTTTCGACTTCGGCGGAAAGACGGGTCGGAGACCTGGGCACATATCTCTAGCAGCCGGCTGTTGGATGCTCAGGGGGCCTTCATGGGGATACTCAGCCTTTGCAGCGACATTACCGAACGCAGGCGCACGGAGCAGGCTTTGCAGGCGACCGAGCAGCGGTTTGCGCGGTTCATGCAACATCTACCCGGCCTGGCGTGGATTAAGGACCTGCAAGGGCGTTACGTGTACGCCAACGAGGCCGCCGAGAGGGCTTTCTGTAAGCCGCGCGCGGAGCTCTACGGCAAGACCGATGACGAGGTCTTCCCACCCGAGACGGCGGCCCAGTTCAAGAAGAACGATCGGCAGGCGTTGACCGGAGAAACGGGCATCCTGACGGTGGAGACTCTGAAGCACGAAGATGGGGTTGTCCACCACTCCATCGTTAGCAAGTTTCCCATCCTGGGCGCGGACGGCAAGGCCGCCATGATCGGTGGGGTCGCCATCGACATCACGGATCGTAAACGGGCGGAGGAGGAACTGCAGGAGAGTGAGGCGCGGTTCCGTACCCTGGCCGACAGCGCGCCCGTGCTGATCTGGATGTCGGGCCCGGCCAAGGAGGGGGTCTACTTCAACAAGGGCTGGCTCGACTTCACCGGGCGTACCCTCGAACAGGAACTGGGGGAGGGCTGGTTGGCCTCCGTCCACCCGGACGACCGCGATTCCGGGCTGGCGGCCTGCGCCGAAGCTTTTCAGAAACGCCAACCGTTCCAGACCCAGTTCCGCCTCCGCCGCGCCGATGGCCAATACCGCTGGGTGCTCGACACGGGCGTTCCCCGGTTCGCGCCCGATGGTACGTTCCTCGGCTACATCGGTAGCTGCCTCGATATCACCGAACGCAAAGAGGCCGAAGAGGCGCTGGAGCGCGAGCGCGAACTGCTGCAGAGGATCATCGACGCGATCCCGGTGATGATCACCATGTACGAGCCAAACACGAAGGTGCTGCGGCTCAACAGGGAGTTCGAGCGGGTCGTCGGCTGGTCCACTCAAGACGCTGCGGGCGTATCCCTGATGGAGGAGTGCTATCCCGACCCTGCATATCGCGAGGAGGTCCAGAAGTTCATGCAGTCTTGTTGTGAGGGATGGATGGACCTCCGCATGCGGACGCGCGACGGACGCGAGATCGAGACGTCGTGGGCGAACATCCGACTTTCCGACGCCACGCAGATCGGCATCGGCATCGAGATCGGTGAGCGCAAGCGGGCCGAGGAAGCGCTACGAGAAAGCGAGGCCCGTTACCGCATCCTCGCCGAAACCGCCTTGGATGGGATCATCACGATTGATGAATGGAGTCGGATTTTGTTCGTAAACGAAGCCGGCGCGAAAATGTTCGGCTACACCATCGAGGAGCTGCTGGGCCAGAAACTCACCCTGCTAATGCCGGAGGAGTTACAATCCGTGCACGTGGCCGCGCTGCAACAGTATCTTGTTACCGGCCAGAAGCGCATCAACTGGCAGGGCGTGGAGCTGGAAGGGCTGCACAAGGAGGGTAAAAGAATCTCGCTGGAAATCTCTTTTAATAAATTCGTGAAGGAAGGTAAGTACTATTTTACCGGCATCTTGCGCGATATCACGGAGCGCAAGCGGGCCGAGCAGGCCCTGCGGGAGAGCGAGGAGCGCGAACGAGCCCGGGCGGAGGAACTGGAGGCTTTGATGGAAGCAGTTCCCGCCGTCGTCTGGATCGCCGGCGATCCAGAATGCCGAACGATCACGGGCAGCCGCGCCGCCCACGAGCTGCTGCGGATGCCGATGGGGGCCAATCTGTCGAAGACCGCACCTCAAGGCGAGCAACCGACCCACTTCAAGGTACTCAGGGATGGCGTGGAACTGGCCCCGGAGGAGCTGCCCGTACAGGTGGCGGCTCGCGGCGTTGAGGTGCGGGGCTTCGAAAATGAGATCGTTTTCGACGATGGTACCCGGTTGTATCTTTACGGCAACGCCGTCCCGCTGCGGGATCGTCAGGGGAAGGTGCGCGGCGCCATCGGGGCCTTTATTGACATCACGGAACGCAAACGCTTTGAGGAGGCGCTCAAAGAGGCCGATCGGCG
>Ga0073934_10008386_pt1 | contig 13795 bp, 9 predicted proteins | sample LarsenN4metaG_FD_76834 | JGI IMG/M metagenome (GOLD analysis project Ga0073934, IMG submission 76834) | Hot spring sediment bacterial and archeal communities from British Columbia, Canada, to study Microbial Dark Matter (Phase II) - Larsen... ...
ACCGGGCAGAGCGCGATGCGCCCCCCGCCGCGAAACACCCGGTGGCCAAGCTGGTAGTCATCTGCCAAGTAGTCCGCCAGGGCGGCGAATCCGCCCAGGGCCTCGAGGCGCGTGCGCGGCAGAGCCATGACGGCGCCCAACGCAAAATCCAGCGGCTTGAGGCTGGCCGCCTGCAGCACCGAACTCCAGAAATCGCAGTTGGCCGCCTGGGCTTCGAGCCTCGGCCCCGGCCCGCGCCCGCCCCGCAACCGGTAAAAACAGCAGGCCAGGCCGGCGTCGGCCGGTTCGAGCAGCGGCAACAGATGCGTCAATAAGTCCGGCGGCGCCCACACGTCGGCGTCGCTTACCACCACGAACGGGTGGCGCGCCAGGGCTTCGAGTTGCGTGAGAGTGGAGACCTTGGCATTGGGGGCCGCGGTGGGCGGGCAGACCTCGAGGCGCGCCTCCCGCCCGGGATGGTCCGTCATCAGCCGCCGCACCAGAGCGCAGACCGGGTCCGCCGCCGAGGCCACGCCGAAGAGCAGTTGCACCGGTCCGGCGTAATCCTGCTCAAACCAACTGCGCAGGCAGGCTTCGGTCTCGGTGTCGCAGCCCTTGAGCGGTTTGAGAAGGGTCACGCCGGGGGCAAACGGGCGGCGCGCCGGCCGGGTGTGCAACGGGAACCGCCGGGCCACCCGCCATTGCCAGGCCACCAGGCCCGAGCTGAGCAGGGCCAGGAAAGGCAGGACCACGGTGAGAATCATCCCGCGCAGGGTATGGTCAACGGCCCCTGGGGCAGCACGGCCACGCGCGCGCCGGGCCCGATCTGCCGCACGCGCTCGGCTACGGCAGCGGCGATGTCCGGGCAGCCGCGCAGGTGCATGGCCCGCAGCGTCTCCTCGGGCAGGGCGCTGTGCACCCGCACCTCGGCCCGGCGCTGGATGAGCGCCTGGATGTGCGGCTGCCACTGTTCGGCGTGGGAAAAACCCGGCTGGGCCAGCAAGGCCAGAATGCCCTCCGGCCCGTCCACCCGGCGCATCAGTTGATCCATGGGGCTGCCCGCGGGCACGCCCTCGCGGCATTCGGCGGCCAGGATGATCAGCCCGCCGGGCTTGACGATGCGCGCGGCCGCGCTCATGCCTTTGACCCCCTGATAAAGATTCAGGTCCAGCGGGTAACCGCTGTTGGTCGTGACCACCACATCAAACAGGTGCGGCACCCGCTGCATGGCCGAGGCGCGCACGAACTCGATCCCGGCCTGGTGCGCGGCCAGCAGATCCCCGGCAAAGACGCCGGTGATCTCGCGCCGCTCGTTCAAGGCCACATTGAGCAGGAAATGCCGCCCGCACCGCAGTGCGATGTCCCGCATTTCCTCCCAGATCGGGTTGCCCGCGGTCACGCCCCAGGTGGCGTTGGGATCGCCGATCTGGCGCGCCCCGTGGTTGCTCATCACCGTGCCCAGCCAGGCCACGCCGGGCATGATCGCCTTGGGGCCGCCGCTGAACCCGGCAAAGAAATGCGGCTCGATGAAGCCGGTGAGAATGCGCAGGTCGGCCTCGACCGCCAAACGGTTGACCAGGGCCGGCGTGCCGTCGCGGGTCGCGCCCACCGCCACACAGGCCGCCTTGTCCTCGGCCACATGGTTGACCACCCGGTAGCCCCGGGCCACCGCCGGCGTGAGCATCCGGTCCAGTTCCTCGGGCGTATTGGGCCGGTGCGTGCCGGTCGAATTCAGGAGCACGATGTTCTCCCGCGGGTGCCCCTCGAGCGCCTCCAGCAGCCAGGGAATCAGCCGGTGATTGGGCGTGGCCCGGGTGATGTCGGTGAAGATGATGCAGAGCCGGTCCGACGGCCGGATCTGGCTGCGCAAGGCGGGCGCGCCGATCGGTGCGCGCAGGGCCTCCAGGACCGCCGCCCGCTCGTCCGGCAAACCCGCGCGATGCGCGGGCGTGATGACCGTGGTCAGGCCGTCCGGCAACTCCACCGGCAGCGTGCCTTCGCCGTAAGCAAGTTCAACTCTCATACATCGCCGGGCTCAACCTAACCCGCGCCCGCGCTGCCGCCAAGGCATGACGCGCCCGCCGCCCCCGGCTCAGAGCGGCTTGATCATCAGGTTCCGGAAACTCACCGGGTCGTTGTGCCCGGCCAGGCCAAAATGCCCGCTGGTCCGGTCTTTGCCCGGATGCGGCGTGTTGCCCATGAACTCTTTGACGGCGGCCACATCGCCATCGAGGATGACCGTGCCGTTGAGCTCGACCTTGATGCGTGAGCCTTTGACCGTGACCTCCTGGAAGTTCCACGCCCCGGTGGGCCGCAGATAGCCCCGATGGGCCGGGATCATCCCATAAACCGACCCGTGATACTGGCGCGGATCGAGCTTGGCGTACTGGGGCGACTCGTTATCCAGCACCTGCAGCTCGCACATCCCCACGTAGGCGGTGTCGCCCTGGCCCGGGTAGCGGATGGCCAGCCCGTTGTTGCCGCCCGGCGGCAGCTTGAACTCGAGCCGGGCCACGAAATCGCCGTACTCCGCCCGCGTGTAGATCGTCCCGCCCTTGCCCGGCCGGCACCGGATCGCCCCGTCCACCACCTCGTATTCGCTGACCGGTCCCGCCCAGCCCTCGAAGTCGCGCCCGTTGAAGATGGGGCTGAACCCCTCGGCCCCGCGGCTGGCGAGAATGCGGTTGGCCTCCTCGGGTCCGATCTCGCGCAGGAAAATGTTGCGCCAGCGGATCTCGCCCCCGTGCGTCTGGAGCTGGATGGGCCCCCGCGCCGGCACGGGTGTCTTGCGGTCGTAATAGTTCTCCATCAGCGCGTGGTCCACCACCTTCTGGCCGTTGAGCCATACGCTCACCCGCGCGCCCACCATGACGATGCGGAACGCGTTCCACTCGCCAAACGGCTTGTCCGCCAGCACCAGCGGGTCTTTGCCCAGCGCCCCCGGACTGTTGTTCCACAGGCCGCCCGAGCCTTTGTTGGCCCCGATGTTGAATTTCGCCTGCTCGGTATAATCCCAGATTTGCACCTGCGGCACGCCCCGCAGGTAAATCCCCGAGTCGGCCTTGGGCACGGTGCGGTATTCCACCAGCAGCTCGAAATCCCCGTAATCCTTTTCCGTGGTCGCGTACGCCCCCTGGCCGTCGTTGATCAACTCGTTGTTCTCCGCCCGCCAATGCGCTTTCATCGAGGCCGTCCATTTCTCGATCTGCGCCTGCCGTTGCTCGGCCGGCATGGCCAGCAGCTTGCGATGATCAAACGTGTCGCCCCCGCGCCAGCCCGTCAGGTCGCGTCCGTTGAACAGCGCCACGAAACCCGGCGGCGGCGTCACCTGGGCCGGGGCGGACCCGGCCGCCAGGGCCAGAGTCCCCAGAGCGAAGCAAACCACACGGCCAGCCCGTGCGGAAAAACCAGTAGTCGGCATCATCTTCATAAGTCGGTGTCTGCGGCCACGCTACGAGGCCCCTGCGCAAAGTCAATGCCGCAGTCGGCGCCGCGCCGGGGCGACGCACCTCCGCACCCCCCTGGGGGAGGACCAAGGCCAGGGGGACACGAGGCGCAACGGCGCGGCCGGCGATCACCAGGCAACCCCTTCAGGGTTGCGCCGTTCTTGGGCCTTTACCCAGGGCGGTGCCCTGGGCTGTACCCGGTTGCTCTTTCAGAGCAAGGAATGGGAGGGCGGTGCGTTGGGCTGGGCTGCTGCGCGCCCTACCACGCTTGCGAACATGGGAGGGCTGGTAGGGCGGGGGCACGGGGTGCCGGCCCTTTTTGCCCGCCGCTTTGGGGCCCACGTCCTGCCCTGCGCTCTCGTGTTTCCTCACGCCTGATCGCCATGCGATGCCCCCGGCGCGCAGAGGACTGCGCGCCCTACCGCCACCTCAAACCCCACCCGCCTTGATCTCCCCTCGACGAACGGTTGAGGAGGACGACCGTGCCGGCGGGGGAGCAGGTTTTGGCCTTGCCATGCAGTAGAGAAACTGTTGGAATGGCTTCACAATCAGCACGCAAACGCATGGCTGTGTCGCCATGAGGCGCGGTGCTTTGGATTGGATGCCGTGAACCTCCAGTGAAAGGAACTGTCGCATGTGTCCCTCCGTGTCTCGTCGTTGTTTTTTGCAAACCACCGCCGCGGGGCTGCTGGCCGGTGGCGGGTGGCTGGCCCTGGCGCAGAACGCCGCCGCGCTGACGGCGCTGCAGGACCTGGGGTTGAAGAGCAAGGTGCGCATCGGCCTGGCCTACATGGGCCAGACCAATCCCGGCTGGCCGCTTTCGAAGGTGGACCTGGCAGCCGAGGTGGCGCAGTTCGAGAAAGGCATCGCCGGCCTGCCCGGGCTGGCCGATGTTGAGTTTGTCAAACTGGGCCTGCTGCGGCAGCCGGCCGAGGTGGCGGCCGCGCGCGCCAAACTCGAGGGCGTGGCCGGCATCCTCGCCGTGCATCTGACCATGGGCACCGGGCCGGTCATTCAGGCGCTGATGGACACCGGGCATCCGGTGATGGTTTTTACCATGCCTTACAACGGGCACGAGTGGCACATCATCAGCGGCTGGCAGCGCGAGGGACGGCTGGTCGAGGTGTATCCCTCGAGCCGCTACGAGGACGTGGCCGCAGCCATCCGGCCCTTCCGGGCCTTGCAGCGGTTGCGCGAGACGCGGGTGCTGCACGTGAGCCAGCATGATCCCGACGCCAAATACGTCCAGGCGATCAAGGAATGGTACGGCACGGAGATCATCCCGGTGAAGCTGCCCGAGCTCGAGGCAGCCTACAAGAAGGCCGACCGGGGCGAGGCCGAGGCTGACGCAAAACGGTGGATGCGCGAGGCGCGCAAGATCGTCGAGCCGACGAAGGAGGAGGTGATCAAGGCGTCGCTCGTGTACGTGGCCATGCGGGACCTGATGGCGGCGCATCGGGCGCAGGCGGTGACCATGAACTGCCTGGGCATGGGGCTGATGGACCGCGGCATGGGGTATCCCTGCCTGGGGTTTGTACGGCTGAACAACGCGCTGTTGGCCGGCGTGTGCGAGGCGGATCTGAAGTCCACCATGACCCAGCTCATCTTCACCTATCTGGTGGGGCGGACGGGGTTCGTGACCGACCCGATGTTTGACCTCTCCAACAACACCATCATCCACGCCCATTGCGTGGCGGCCACGCAGATGCTCGGGCCGGGCAGCCGGCCGTCGCCCTACCTCATTCGCAGCCACCTCGAGGATAACCGGGGCGCCTCGCTCCAGGTGAAGATGCCCGTGGGCGGGAAGGTGACCATGGCCCGGCTGCTGGGCACGGACATGATGCTCTACAGCACGGGCGAGGCGGTGGACAGCCCGATGGTCGAGCGCGGCTGCCGGAGCAAGCTGACCATGCGGGTGGAGAACATTGACCGCTTCCTGCACCAGTGGTCCAGCGGCCTGCACCGGGTGATCTTCTACGGGGACCACACGCGGGACGTGGCCCACTTCTGCCGGTTCGCCCGGGTGCGGTTGCTGCGGGAGGGGATTGACGACCTGCACTCGGTGCAGGGGCTGGACTGGGCCACCTACGTGCACGCCTGAAGCGGCGCGGGGCGGACTGCGGGCCCCTGCGGCCAGGGCTTGGGCGGAGGAAGGCTCAGTGGGCGCGTAAAGGAGCGGGCCGCTGGCGCAGCCAGGCGTCTATTTGCTGGGCCGCCCGGGCGCCTTCGGCCACGGCCCGGACCACGGTGCTGCCGCCGTTGACGACATCGCCGGCGGCGAACACGCCGGGGCGGGTGGTTTCGAGCGTGTCCGGGTGCGTCCGCACCAGGCCGTTGGGCTCGAAGGCGACTCCCCCCAGGCAGGCCCGCAGTTCCGGGGCCACGGTTTGCCCGAGAGCTTCGACGGCCAGGTCGGCCGGCAAGACGTGTTCGGTGCCGGGGAGGATTTCAGGCTGGCGGCGGCCGTCGCGGCCGGGCGGGCCGAGGCGGGTGCGCACCACGCGCACACCGGTGAGGCGGCCCGCGGCGTCGCACACGTAGTCCAGCGGCGCGGTGAGGGTAAGGATGTTCACTCCCCGGCGGAGCGCCTGCTCGCGCTCGTGCGGCCAGGCCGGCATCTCGGCAAACGACCGCCGGTAGAGAATCGAAACATCGTCGGCCCCGCGCTCGAGGGCGCAGAGGGCCGCATCCACCGCCGAGTTGCCGCCCCCGAGCACGCGCACCACGCCGGCCACGCGCCCCCCGTGTTTGAGCCGGGCGAGGAAAGGGCTGGCTCCCTCGACGCCGTGGGCGGGGCGTTGGGCGCCGGGCAAAGGCGCCGAGCCGCCCAGGCCGGTGGCCAGGAGCACCGCTTCGAAGCCGTCGGCCAGGAGGTCATCCAGCGTCCAGCCCGGTCCGAGGGGCCGCGCTTCGACCGAGACGCGCCCCCGGCGCGAGGCGATCACCCCCTCGATCTCGCGCGCGAGGATGTCGTCGGGCAGCCGGCCGGCGGGGATGACCGCGCGGGCCGCGCCGCCGGCGCCGGGTTCGCGCTCGAAGATCACCACGGTGTGGCCGAGCGCGGCCAGGCGATCGGCCGCGGCCACGCCGGCCGGGCCGGCGCCGATCACAGCCACGCGGCGTCCGGTGGGGGCGGGCATGGGGAGCGGCTGGCCCACCCAGCCTTCTTCGACCGCCTTGCGGCCGATCCATTGCTGGAGATGGCGGATGGGCACGGGGGCGGCGTAGTGTTGGTTGATGCAGCCGCTCTCGCACTGGACCTCGGCGGGGCAGACGAAGCCGCAGACGGCCGCAAGGCTGTTGGCCCGGCGCAGGCTTTCGTAGGCCTCGCGGAAGCGCCGCGCCGCGATGTGCCCGACGAACTCGGGGATGTTGACCCGCGCCGGGCATTGACCGATGCAGGTGGGGTCGCTGCATTGCCGGCACGAACGGGCCATGGCCAGGATGGTATCGAGGGCCTGAGCGCGACCTTCCTTGTAGATCGGCTCGTAAACCACTGCATCGCGCGGCACGCAGCCGGCGCGGCCGCCGTCGCGCATGATCTGCGTGCAGGCCGAGCAGGCCACGCAGACGCGCTCGGGATCAAAACGCCCCTGCTCCCGCAAGTCGCGCACGCAGTCCGGGTAGGCGAAGGCCATCCGCCCCAGCCCGACGAGCGAGACCCAGCCGCGCCGCACGTTGGCGGCGGCCAGGTGGGGCAGGAACTGCCGCAGCCAGGAATAGCCGCCGCCGATGACCGGCCAGCCGGGAAACGCCGCCTGCGTCTGGCGCACCAGGTCCATGAACCGCGCCACGCCGAAGAGCGGCGACTCGTCGGGAATCGCCCCGCCCGCGGTGGGCAGGTCGAAGGGGCGGTTGACGTGCGGATTGAAATAGGGGTTCCCCACGGTCACGTTGACCAGCGGGGCGCCCTGCTCGCGGAGAAAGCGCATCAACCGGAGCGGCTCACTCAGGTCCGGCTGGCCCGGGCGGGCCGGGTCCATGCCGAAGCCGTAGGGATGGGCCATGGCGTCGAAGACGTTGAGGCGGGCGGTGACGAGCAGGTCGGGGAGGGCGGCGCGGATTTTCCCGACGACGTGGCGGAAGAAGCGGGTGCGGTTCTCGAAGGCCGGCCCGCCGTAGCGGCTGTTCTCGCGGGTGAACGAGGCGTGCAGCTCGGAGATGAGGTAACGATGGCAGGCCTTGATGTCCACGGCATCGAAGCCCGCCTCGCGGGCGCAGCGCGCCGCTTCGAGGTAGTCGTCCTCGAGCCGCTCGAGAGCCGCGTCGCTGATCAACGGGTAATCGGGCGGGAGCTGGTGGGTGGGGTCGAGCAGGGGCGAGTGATGGGCGATGATTGGCGCGGGGGCGCGGCCGGGGCGGCTGTAGCGGCCGGAGTGGGTGAGCTGGAGGACGCAGAGCGGCTGGTGGCCGGCGCGCTCGCGCGCCACCGCCCGCGCGCGCTCGACCAACTGGCGGAAGGCGGGCACGGTGGCGCGGTGCAACCAGAGCTGGCGGGGGTTGGCCCGGCCTTCGCGCACCACCGCCGTGGCCTCGAACCAGAGCAGGCCGGCCCCGCCGGCGGCAAACCGCTCGTAGCGCCGAAAGGTCAGCGGGCCGGGAGCGCCGTCGGTCTCGCCATCGCAGCCTTCCATGGGCAGGACCACGAACCGGTTGGGCAGCCGGTGCGGCCCGGCCTGGACCGGCTCGAAGAGCGGCGCGAAATCGTGGTCCAGCTCGAGCGGCAGGCCCTCGGCGCGGATCTGGCGCTCGAGGTCGGCCGCGTCGTGAAAGTGAAACGTAAAATGTCCGGTGGTCATGGTTGTGCTCTGCGGCGGCGATTTAAGAGGCCGCCCGGCCCCGCCGCAACATATTCCGGCGGGCCGGCGGGGCGAGCATGTTCACAGATGACGGCGGGGCGGGCCGTTTGGTAGAATGAGGGCTCTCGATGAAAACGAGGCGGAGCAGACGGTGGGCGTGGGGGTGCGGGATCGCGGCGCTGGCCGCGGTCGTGGCGGTGGCGCTGTGGGTGCGCCGCTTCCACCGCTACACACCTGTGGAAGTGGTGCAGGACTTGCGGGCGGCCGTGGCGGCGCGCCACGATCCCCGGCCGGTGGAACGGTTCCTTGAATTGCGCTACGGCCCGCTGAGCGAGCCGGAGAACCGCCGCCGGGCCTTCCTGGATTTCTTCAACGTGGGCCACATCGAGGGCTTGCAAATACTGGTCAGCCGCGCTCCGGCCGAGCGCCGCGAGCCGGCCATTCGGGCCATGGCCGCGTGGGTGGCGGGCTATCGCGAGAGCCTGACGCCCGAGGAAAAACAGGCCCTGGCAGCCGCGCTGGAGACCGAGGCGGGCCGGGCCATGCTCGAGCGCGCCACCAGCCGCTACCTCCAACAGGATGTTTACTACCGGGGCGCCACCGCGCCGGTGATCGAGGAACTGATGAAAACGCTGGCGGCGGTGCGCCAGCCCTGAGCCATGAAAAGGCCGCGTCCCCGGGGGTTTACCCTCATCGAGCTGCTGGTGGTCATCGCCATCATCGCCGTTCTCGCGGGGTTGCTCCTGCCGGCCCTGAGCCGGAGCAAACGGGCCGCCCAGTCGGCCGCCTGCGTGAGCAACCTGCGCCAGATCGGCCTGGCCCTCGAGCTCTACGTGCAGGACAACGACCATCGCCTGCCGGTCTGCGCCCAGTTGCCCAGCCTGAACACCAATCTCCCCCCGCTCTACCGGGCGCTGACCCTCCAGCTCCAGCCCGGGCCCATTTACCAGTGCCCTTCTGACCGCCGCTTCTTCCCCGTCGAGCAGATCAGCTACGAGTGGAATCATTTCCTCAACGGCGCCTCCTACGACCGGCCCCAGGACTGGTCGCCGGTCACCCAGTCCATCGTCGAAACCATCTTCGGCGGCCGGCTGCACACGCCGCTGGTGGGCGATGCCGACGCCTTTCACGGGGCGCAGACGGGATGGACCGGCAAGAACGCGCTCTTTTTTGACGGGCGGGTCGAGCGCACCCGGGCGCGGTAAGCCTTCAGGCCGGGGGCTCAGACAATTTCCACCGGGCACCTGGGAATGGCGTCGAGGAAGGCCTGCCCGTAGCGTTTGGTCAGCACCCGGTTGTCCAGCACCACGATGATGCCCGTGTCCGAGCGCGTGCGGATGAGCCGTCCGACGCCCTGGCGGAACTTGAGCACCGCCTCGGGCAGCGAGAACTCGCCGAAGGCGTTGCCGCCCCGGGCCTCAATGGCCTCGATGCGCGCCTCGATCAGGGGATGGTCGGGCACGGCAAAGGGCAGGCGGGTGATGATGACATTGCTCAGCGCCTCGCCCGGCACATCCACGCCCTGCCAGAAGCTCTCCGTGCCGAAGAGCACCGAGTCCACGTTTTCCTTGAACATCTCGAGCATGAGCGAGCGCGGGGTGCCCGTGCCCTGCACGTAACACTCAAGGCCGAGCTCGTGAAAGAAGGGCTCGAGCCGCCCGGCAATCTCCTGCATCAACCGTGTGTTGGTGAAGAGAACAAAGGCCTTGCCGTGGGTCAGGCGGATGAAGTGCTTGATCCAGTGTTCGAGGGCCTCGGCGTAGCCGGCGTCGCGCGGGTCGGGCATCTTGTTGGCCACGTAGAGGCGCATCTGCTTCTCATAATCGAAGGGCGAACCGAGCTGCAGTTTGCGGGCCGACTCGGCCCCCACCCGCCGGGCGAAGTAATCCAGCCCTTCGGCCGCCACCGCGGGCCGGCCGCGGCCGGGGCGGTCGCCGCCGCTCTGGGCCCGCGTGGCCAGAGTGGCGCTGGTCATGATCACCGAGGTGCCGCTCTCGAAGAGCCGCCGCCGCAGGTAGTCGGCCACGTCCACCGGCGCGGCGTTCAGCTCGAGCACCCGCTGGGCCTTGCCGGCGCGTTCGACCCAATACACGTAGCCGTCCTGGGACTGGCTGAGGAACATGGCCACTTCGTCGCGCAGCTCGGCCAGGCGGCGGTTGCACTCCATCAGTTCCTGGCCGATGTCCTTGTCTTCGCTGGTCTTGATCAGATCGCTCACCGCCTCGCGCAGGCGCTGGATGGGCAGGGTCACGGTGTCGGGCACGAGGTCGGGCCGGCGCACGCGCAACACGTTCCAGGGCCGGGTGCGGTCGCCGCCCGCGCCGCGGCGGGAGCGCCTGGGCTCTTCCTCGGACTCCGGCTGGCGGCGGTTGAGGGCCTCGCAGGCCTCCTCGACGGCGGCGAAAAACTGGTCGCCCGCCGCGATCAGGTCGGCCACCAGGCGCACGGCCGCGCCCTGGCGCAGGGTGGCCAGCAGGCCCTTTTCGGTGCGCGGGTTCCAGAGCCGCTGCAGGGCCCAGCGCAGTTGGGTGTTCGAGGCGCTCAGGCCGATGTGCTTCGAGGCCACGCTCTCCACCGTGTGCGCCTCGTCGAAAATGACGAAATCGTTCTTGAAGAGGATGCCCTCCTCGGCGCTGTCCTCGTCCAGCCCCCCGAGCAGGGTGAAGAAGAGGGTGTGGTTGAGCACCACCACATCCGAGGAAAGAATCCGCCCGCGGGCCCGCTGAAAGAAGCAGGGGCCGTGGTCTTTGGCGAAGTCGGACTGGTGGCCGCAGAGCTTGGGCGAGCACAGCCCGCGCTCGGAGCAGACCTGGGCCCAGACCTTCGGGTCCGGCTCCTCTTTGAAGTCCGAGAGGCTGCCGTCCTCGGTGGTTTTGGCCCACTCGGCGATGCGCTTGAGCTCTTCGATTTCCGGCGAGGTAAAGAGCGCGGGGGCCTGGGCCAGGGCCTTGTGGAGGCGGCGCGAGCAGAGGTAATTGGCCCGCCCCTTGAGCATGGCGTACTGGAAGCGCACCGGCAGGATGGCCGCGAGCATGGGCAGGTCCTTCTGGGTTAATTGCTCCTGGAGGTTGATGGTGTGGGTGCTGACCACCGCTTTGCGCTGGTGCGAGACGGCGTAGAGGATGGCCGGGATGAGATAGGCCAGGCTCTTGCCCACGCCCGTGCCCGCCTCGACGGCCAGGTGTTCGCGGTTGAGCAGGGCTCGCGCCACGGCCACGGCCATCTCCTGCTGTTGCGGGCGGTACTCGAAGTTCTTCGCGCGCGCCAGCAGCCCCTCGGGGGAAAAGATCAGCCGCACCTGCTCCTCGAGGCCGGGTCCGGCCGCCGCCCCCTGGTGTTCCACGAAATCAATCATGCTGCCCCTGGTGTGCTCCCACAGCGTGCCCGCCCCTCAGGCCTGGCGCGCGGCTACGGCCACCTCGGCCTTGTTCTTGGCCATGGCCCCGGCAGGCAGCACCCCCCGCCAGTTCACACACGGATACACCAGGCTGTCCCGCCCGAGGATCGTGCCCGGGTTCAAGACCGCGTTGCAGCCCACCTCGGCCCGGTCGCCGAGCACGGCCCCGAATTTGCGCAGGCCGGTGTCGTAGTCCCGCCCCTCGAAGCGCACCGTCACATGACCCGGCACGAGTTTGACGTTGGAGATCTTGACGCCGGCCCCGAGGTGGGCCTTGAAACCCAGCACGGAGTCGCCCACGTAATTGAAGTGCGGCACCTGGCAGTGGTTGAACAGGACCGCGTGCTTGATCTCGCAGGCGTTGCCCACCACGCAGTGGTCGCCGATGATGACGTGCTCGCGGATGTAGGCGTTGTGGCGGATCTCGCAGTTCCGCCCGATGATGGCCGGGCCCTTGATCATGGCCCCGTCCTCGACCACCGTGCCCTCGCCGATGAAAACCCGCTCGCCGATCCAGGCCACGCCCTCGCAGCGGTTGTGCAAGCCCGGCCGCAGATGCGCCTCAAGATACTCCTTGAGCCGCTTCAGGGCATCCCACACCGCCGCGCAGCCCTCGAACAACGCCGCGTGTTCGGTCTGCGTCAGGTCCAACAAATCCGCCGGTCCAAACATGGCTTTACGTTAGAAGCCGCCCCGCGCCGGGCAAGGACAGAGTAACCGGGGTGGCGGGGCCGCAACTCAGGAGATGAGCAGTTTGGTGCCCTCGAAGTCGAAACGGAAGCGCACCTCTTTGAGCCCGGCCTGGCGCATGGCGTGGCGCAGGCGCGTCTTGTCGTCGGCGTAGAACATGAGGAAGCCGCCGCCGCCGGCGCCGATGAGCTTGCCGCCGAGGGCGCCCTCGGCCATGGCCAGGTCGTACCACTCGTTGATCTTGGGATTGCTCATGTTGCCCGAGCGCTGTTTCTTGCGCTGCCAATGCACATCCATCAGCCGGGCAAACTCGCGCAGATCGCCCGCCTCGAGGGCCCGCTGGCTTTGCAGGCCGAGCTCTTTGACGAAATGCAGGTTCTCGATCATGGCCGGGTCGTCGGCCCGGCTTTTCTGGTCCTGCTCCTTGAGGATGCTGCCCGCCGCCCGCGAATAACCGGTGAAGAAGAGCAGCAGGTTGTCCTCGAGATTGTAGAGCGTTTCCTCGGAGATTTTCAGGGGCCAGGCCTCGACCCGCCCGCCGGGCAGGAAGCGAAAGCAGGTGATGCCCCCGTAGGCGGCGATGTATTGGTCCTGTTTGCCAATGGGCTCGCCCAGGCGGCCGATCTCGATCTCGCAGGCCTGCTCGGCCAGCTCGGCCGGATGCACCAGGTCTTTCTTGTGCGCGTGCAGGGCCTTGAGCAGGGCGGTGGTGAAGCTGCCCGACGAGCCCAGCCCGGTGCCGGCGGGGATGTCGGCCATCGAGGTCAGCTCGAGAGAGCGCCCGCTCAGGCCAAGCAGGGCGAAGGCCTCGCGGATGATCGGATGCTCGAGCCGGGCCGCCTCGGGCACACGCTCGAGCTTCGAGTACTTCACGATCAGGTCCGGCACGAAGGTTTCGTGCAGGGTGATATAGACATATTTGTCAATCGCGGCGGCGATGAGGAAGCCTGTGTGCCGCTCGTAGTAGGAGGGCAGGTCCGTGCCCCCGCCGCCGAGGCTGATGCGCAATGGCGATCGGGCGATGATCATGCGCGGCAATGAAAGGCCGAAACCGCCGCGCCGGAAAAGGAAAAAACAGCCCGGCCCGCCGCCACCGGCCGGTAAAAAATGTGCTTGAGGGGCGCGCCGCCTCTCTGGTGGGCTACGGGCAGCACGCAACATCAGCCATGGCCGAGCCATTGAACAGGGAACTGCTGCGGCGCCGGCCCGACCTCGCGGCCCGGCTCGAGGGCGGACGCGCCCACGACAGCCCGGAGCGCGTGGTCCAGTTCGGCGAGGGCAACTTCCTCCGGGCCTTTGCCGACTGGATGCTGGACATCCTCCACGAGCGGGAGCTGTTCCGCGGGCGGGTGGTGGTGGTCCAACCCATCCCCGAGGGCCGGGCCCGCGCCCTCCAGCAGCAGGATGGCCTCTACACCGTGTGGCTGCGCGGGCTCGAGGCGGGCCGGGTGGTCGAGTCGCGCCGGCTGATCACCGTGGTCAGC
>Ga0073934_10008387_pt1 | contig 13794 bp, 11 predicted proteins | sample LarsenN4metaG_FD_76834 | JGI IMG/M metagenome (GOLD analysis project Ga0073934, IMG submission 76834) | Hot spring sediment bacterial and archeal communities from British Columbia, Canada, to study Microbial Dark Matter (Phase II) - Larsen... ...
AATCCGTCGTCGGCTTGAGATCCCGGCCGTCGTGCAAGTCGCGCGGAGAGAGCCCCGGCCAAACGGCGAGCACGCGACCGCCCGCGACGGCGCCGCCGGCAACGAACGCGCAGCCGGCCGTGCCGTGGTCCGTGCCGCGCGTGCCGTTCGCGGCTACGGCGCGGCCGAACTCCGTGACCACGACGACGGTCGTGTCGCGCCAGTGCGCGCCGAGCTCGGTCTTCAGCAGTTGCAGGCCTTCATCGAGCCCGCGGAGCCGCTGCGCGAGCGGGCCTTGCGCGCCGCCCTGGTTCTGGTGCGTGTCCCAGCCTCCGGCGTCGAGCACGGCGATGCGCGGGCCGTCGGCGCTCGAAAGAAAGCGCGCGGCGGCCGTCGCCAGCGGCGCCACGCGCAGGCCGTCGCTGCGCTGCTCGCTCATGTCGCCGGCGATCGCGCGCACCTCGAGCGCCTCGTAGAGCGCTCGTGCCAGCGCAGGGTCCGCGGCCTCGTAGAGCTCGCGCACGCGGAGCAGCGTGTCGTCGTCGGGCTCGGGCAGCCGCGACGGCGCCCACGACGTGACGGCGAGCTCGCCGCGCAGCACGAGCGGCACGCGATCGGCGAGCGCGACGGCGTCGCGTGCGTCGCCTGCGTCGGCGAGCGCCGCGAGCGCGCGATTGAGCCAGCCGCCGGCCGAGGCGCTCGGTGAGACGCCGCCCGCCTCGAGCACGTTCTGCGCTTCGAAGTGCGAGCGGTCGCGGTACGGCGTGGCGGCGGCGTGCACGACGAGCGCCTCGCGCGCTTCGTACATCGCGTGCAGATTTTTGAGCGCTGGATGCAGCCCGAACGTGCCGTCGAGAGCGAGCACGGCCCCGTCGCCGCTGCCGGGCGACGCCAGCGCGATCGGTCCGCGCAACTCGGCGTAGCGCGGCTCCGCGTACGGCGGCACGGCCGCGAGCCCGTCGAGGCCGCCGCGCAGAATGACGAGCACGAAGCGGCTGTCCGCGTCGCGGTCCGCTGCGGCGAGCCGCGCGAACGGCGCGAGCAGCGTCAACGTCGCGCCGGTCTTGAGTAGTGTGCGGCGTGTCGTCATGGCTACCTCCTTTGAAACTCGGGCGAGGCGAGCAGGATCGCAAAGCCTTGAGCCTTGCTTCCGGCATCGCGGATGCTGGCCTGCGTGTGCTCGCCGGTTTCGCCGAGCACCTCGCCCGCCAGCGTGAGCGGATCGACGCGGTTGCCGACGCGCCGCCCGGCCGCCGCCGCGAGCTCGATGCGCTTCACGAGCGCGTCGCCCCCGTTCCAGCTCGCCGCCGTGTCGGGCCAACCGGCCGGCGAGCCGGGCGCGTACGGCCGCTGCCCGGCCTGCGTCAGGAATGCCGTGATCGCGCGCAGGTCGTCGGGCACGAAATCGAGCGCGCGATACGCCGAGAGCACGAAGTCGTTCGGTGTCTTGAACTTCGCGTACGGCTCGCGCCAGCTCTCGCTCGCTTCGATCAACGCGCGATACATGGGCACGAGCTCGCCGTCGTTGCGCCGATAAGCCGCCGCTAGCTTTTCGACGAGCGCAGGCGGCGGCTCGTCCGCGACGAAGTGCCGCGCGAGCTTCGTCGCGAGGTGCGTCGCCGTGCTCGGATGCTGCGCCAACGCGCGCAGCACGTCCTGGCCTTCCTCGACGCCGCGCTCGCGATACCGCTTGCCGAGAATCGTCTTGTCGCCGGGCTCGTGCATCGCCGCACGGAAGTGGAACTCGCCGGGATTGCCGCCGTCGGCGGCGAGCCGCGCGAGCGGCCCGCGCGCTTCGCGGAGCTGCCCGCCGATCGACCAGCCCGTCAGCACTTTCGCGAGCTCGATCACGTCGGCCTGCGTGTAGCCGCCGTCGACGCCGAGCGTGTGCAGCTCCAGGATCTCGCGCGCAAGGTTCTCGTTCAGGCCGAGCTCGCGGCCGCGGCGGTTGCGCACGAACGTCGCGGCCGGCGAAGCGGGCCCCATCGACGCCTGATTGTCGAGATAGAGAATCATCGCGGGATGGCGCTCTGCCGCGAGCAGCAGGTCGTAGAAGTTGCCCGTCACGTGCGGCCGGATCGCTTCCTGCTCGTAGAGGCCCGCGAGCGCCGCGAGCGGCTGCTTGTCGGCCGACACCGCGAAGTGGTTACTCCAGAAGTGCACGAGGCGTTCGACGAACGGCCGATCCGTCGTCAGCGCGAGCCGGTGCCGCTCCGTGGTTTGCGCGACGTAGTGCTCGCGGATGAACGCGCCGAGCTCGCGGATCGCCTGCTCGTCGATGCCGGGCGAGGGCGGCGCGGCGGAGTCGTCATCGCGGCGCGCCAGGTTCGCGCGCACCTGCTCGACGACCTGACGCACGGCGCGCAGATCCCGTGCCTCGGCGAGCACTCGCGCCGACTCCGGCGTGCCGGCCGGCCGCGCAGCCGCGGTGCGATCGAGCTGTGACTCGAGCCAGCCCTTCGCCTCTCTGCCGATCGCCCGGCCGTCGCCGGGCCGGGCGCCGAGCCCGAAGCGGTTCGCCGCGATCGCAGCCTCTTTGGTCAGCATCGGCGTTCCTCGTCTCGCATCAGCATACCCCCTGCAACGTTCGAGCCGGGGGCCGCGTTTACAGGCGCCGCCGGGTGATGTCTCGCTTTGACGCCGCTACGCGCCCAATGGCGGCGGCCGTCGCCGCGCGCGACGCCATACGCCGCCGCCCCGCGGCGCGCCCAAGCGCGTCAAAATGGGACACGACACGGGCGCGGAGGCGCTAGCGCGGCAGCGCGAACACGTTGATCGAGTTCGCGCGGTGCTCGGGCAGCGTCTCGCCCGCGGCCGCCGCGAGCGTCCGCGCGCCCATCAGCGACTCGGCGTTGACGACGGCGACGTACTGCTTGCCGTCGACGGCATACGTGATCGTGCTCGTCTGCACCGTCGCGCCGAGCGGGGCGGATTCCCAGAGAATCTTCCCGGTCTCCGCGTCGAATGCGCGCAGCACCTGGCCGATGTCGCCGCCGAAGAGGAGATCGCCGGCCGTCGCAAGCATCGCGCCGTTGCCGGCGAGCGAGCTTTCGTAGATGCGGCGAAGCTCGCCCGTGCGCATGTCGATCTTCGCGATGCCGGCGAGCTTCTCGGGATTCGCGCCGGGGCGCAGGCCGCTCGTGCGCCGCTCGCGCTCGCCGTTCAAACCTGCCCGCGTCATCGTCAGGCAGTGATCGATATACGGAACGTAGAGCGAGTTCGTCTTCGGCGAGTACGCCGTGGGCCAGAAGCTGCGCGTGTTCCAGAAGCAGATCAGCTTCGTCTGTCCCGGCTCCGTCAAGATCACGTCGTCGTTCAAGTGCACGACGCCGGTCTCGACGTCGATCGTCTCGATCGTCGAATGCGGCGTCTCGTACGGAAACGGCATCGCCCAGAGGAACTTTCCCGTCTCGCGGTCGTTGACCCAGATGCCGCCGCCTTCGGCCACGGTGACTGCGACGTCGCGCTCGGCGCCGGGCGCGACGCCGTTGGCGACTTCCGGGTTGATCCACTTCACGTGCCGCGGATCGGGCTCGACGACGGTGCGGATCAGCGTCTTCTCGTGCGCCACGTCCATGTCCCAGTCGTCGCCGGGCAGATGTTGGTAGTACCAGACGAGCTCGCCCGTGTCGGGTTTCAGCGCGACGGTCGAGTTGCTGTAGAGATCGGCCGGCGCATGGCGCGGGATCGCGTCGACGTTGCCGCCGTGGCGATCGGCACGCGTGTTCGGCATCGGGTTCGCGATGCCCCAGTAAAGGATTCGCCGCGCGGGGTCGTAGCTGCCGGGCAAGCCCCAGGTCGCCGCACGGCGGCCGTCGACGGGCGCGCCGCCCCAAGACTCGTCGCCGGGCTCGCCCGCGCCCGGGCTCGTGTAGAAGCGCCAAGCCTCTCGGCCCGTGCGCGCGTCGTGCGCCGCGAGATAGCAGCTCGAGCGCGCGAGGTTGCAGGCGCGCCCCGAGATCACCTTGCCCTCGACGACGATCGCGCCGGCCGTGTGCGTCTCGGCGCTGACGGGCGTTTGCCAGCGCACGGCGCCCGTCGCGGCATCGAGCGCGATCAGCGGATTCGGCTCGCCGGCTGGCGCGGGCGCCGTGTAATAGATCATGTCGCCGTAAATCGCGAGCGCCTTGACGCGGGATGACGCCATGTTCGGCGGCACGAATTCCCACAGCGTCTCGCCGGTCGCCGCATCGAGCGCGACGACGCGGCTCCCGCCGTCGCGATTGCCGGGCGTCGTGAGATACATGACGCCGCGATAGACGATGGGGATGACCTCGAGCTGCCCAGTGCCGAGCGGCTTCGACCACGCGAGCGTAAGCGAGCCGACGTTGTCGCGGTCGATCTCGGCGAGCGGGCTGAAGCGCTGCGCGTCGTACGTGCGGCTGTACATGAGCCAGTCGGCGGGATCGGGGTTGCGCAGCATCGCGTCCGTGACGGGCGCGTGCGCGACCGCGAGAAGGCGTGCCGGCGCCACGGGCGCCGTTTGGGCAAGCGCGCTGCCCGCGGCGGCGAGGGCGGCCGCAACCGCAACGAACGGAGTCGACCTGCATCGCATGAGCGTTCCCCCAAAACGCGACCGGCGTGGGGACGATGGTATCGGGTTCGCGGCGCGCCGCCCAATCGATCGCGGGGCCGCGGCCGCCGGCCGTCACGGCGGCGGTAGGCGCGGCGGCGGCCTGTTTGCGAACGGATAGCCCGCGCGCTCGGCAATGAATCGCTCGGCCGAGCGGCGAACCTCGGGATCCGTCACATACCGGTTCACGAGCTCGCGCGCCACGTCGCTGTCGCGCGTCGCGACGAATCGTGCCGCCTCCGCGATGCCGCGCTGCTGCGCCGCGGGGCTCGAGAACGCGTCGAGCAGCGACGCGTCGGCCGCCGTCGTACCGGCCGTCGCTCCGACGATCTGAACGAGCGCGGCGTCGCGCGCCTCGTTCGCCGGGAGGCTCATGACCCAGTTGCGCGCTGCCGGGGCGTCGCGGACAACCCACGCGCCTGCGACGACGGACGTCGCGCCGGGCGCGGTGGCGGCGGGAAGCTCGCGTGCCCAGCTCGCGGCGGCGATCGGATCTTGCCGCGCCAAGGCCGAGCCGATCGTTCGTGCGTTCGCCGCCGCGTCGGGCGCCAGCGCGGGGTCGACGGAGGCGAAAAGCCGCGCGGCCGCCGCGGGATCCTGACGCGACATCCGCGCCGCAACGGCAGCGGCGGCGGCGTCGTAACCGCGCTCGCCGCTGTACTGCGCGATCCAGCTCGCAGCAGCGCGGGGGTCGTTCTGCGCGTAGCCATCGGCGACGGCGGAGAGCCATGCGGCGCGCAGCTCGGCCGGCACGCGGTCGAGGTAGGCCGTGGCCGCGGCCGGGTCGCGGCGCGCGAGGCTCGAGCCGGCCAGCGGGATCGCGTTCGAAGCCGCGCTGTCGCTGTGCGCGAGTAGCCACGGCAGCGCGTCGGCGGGCGCGCGCTGTGCCCACATGTTGGCGAGCGTTTGCACCGCGCGGCTGCGCGGCGCCTCGGCGAGCACGCGGTCGGCCAACGCGGCCGTCTGGGCGGCGTCCAGCCGGTTATTGGCGACGAGCAACCGAAGGAGATTCTCGCGGTTCGCCGTCGGCAACGTGAAGACGAGGTCGATCGCTCGCGCGGCATCGACACGCGCGATTCCGAAGACGGCTTGCTGCAGCACGCCGGGTATGCCGAGCCCTTGCGCCCAAGCAAGCGCAGCCGCCGGGTCCGCCTCGCCGTAACTTTCCGCGATCGTGTGCAACATTCGGTCGCGCTCGACGCCGGCGGGCAGCGTCTCGACGAAGTTGAGCGCGGCGAGCGGGTCTTCCCGCGCGAGGCTCATCAACGCGGCGCTGCGCATCATCAGGCCGGCCTCGCCCGGGATTTCGTCGGCGGCGCGCAGCGCGAGCTTCGGGTCGACGAGCGCAAACGCTTGTAGCCCGCCGACGCCGAGCGCCTCGCCGCGAGCCTGCGGGTCGAGGTCGACGATGTAGTCGACGAGCGCATCGGGGTCGAGCCGCGCCCAGGCACGCATCACCGCCGCTCGCAGCTGGTTGCGCCGATTGTCGTCGGCGATCGCGTCGATGGCCGCGATGGCGCCGTGCACGTCGCGCTCCACGAAGAGCACGGCGACCCGTTCGAAAGCCGCCGCCGCCTTCTCGGCGGGCAGCTCGAGGAGGGCCGCGAGCGCCGCCTGCGGATCCTGCGCTGCCTTCGCGGCGGCGGCCTCGACACGAAAACCGTCGGGGTCCAAATGCGGTGCCGCGCTCAAGATGCGCGCAATCCCGAGATCGTCGTTGCCGAGCACGTCGAGCAGTGCGACGCCGAGCGTCATTGCCTCGCGCGCCGCAAGCTCGCCGAGCCCTGCGAGCGCGCCGCGTGCGTCGCGCCGCGCCCACGTGACGTAGAGCGGCTTCAGCGCGGCGACGGGCAGGTCGAGCGTGCGAGCGAAAGCCGCCGCGGCAGGCGCATCGAGCTCGGCATAGCGCGTGAACAGCGCCTCGAGCGCGAGGCGGCGCCCCTCGATGTCGGGCAGCGCGGCCACTTGCGCCGCCAGCGCTTCGAGCGTCCTGCGATCGGCTTCTGCGGCGAGGCGAAACAGGGCCGCTCGTTCGGCCACGTCGATCGAGCCCGTTACGAGCGTCAGGAAGTCGACCGGCCGAAGAGCCGGCCCGGCGGACGCAGGTTGGGACGATTCGGCGCTCGACTTCAAGCTTGCAGACGGAGCCGCGGGCGCGTCGTCGCGGCCGGACGCGACGTACATGACGGCGGCGCCCGACAATGCGCCGGCAGCGAATAGCAGGTAGGTGCTTCGCACGCGCGCAAGCTCCCGGCGGCCACCCGTCGACGAGCCCCGATATAGCAGAAACTGCGGCGCACGGAAACGCGGAGGGAAACGCGGAGGGTCGCTCGGCACCCCGCGCTGCGCTTATGCTTGGCCCTTCTCTCGCGGAGGGAGTGCGGCAATGCCGTCGATGATCAAAACGAAACTCGAATTACACGCCCGTTGTGCTGCGGCCGCGGTGTGCGCGGCCGTTCTGGCGCACCCGGCAGGCGCCCAGCAGGAAGGCTTGACCGTCGAAGTCGGCCAGTGCGTCGATCTACCTACGCCTGAGCAGCGGCTCGCGTGCTTCGAGGCGCAGGTCGAAGCGGCGCGCCGCGCGCGCGAGTCGTCCGGCGCTGCTCCGGCCCCGGATAGCGAGCCGGCCGCGCGTGCCGAGCCTGCGCCTTCGAGCGCGCAAGACCGAGCCGCTGGCGCGAGGCCCGCCGTCCGCGCGGAGCCGGCCGCACGCAGCGTAGAGCCCGCGCCGCGCGCCGCGGAGACAGCGCCTCCCGCGCCGCGCGCCGCAGAAGCCGCGCCGCGTGCCGCGGAGTCGGCCCCACGGACGGCCGAGCCGGTGCCGCCCGCCGCGCCACCCGCCGCGCCGGCCACCGCCGAGCCCGCGCCGCGAGTCGTCGAAGCGCGCGTCCGCCCGGAGCCGCAACGCACGGCCTCCGAGCAGGGCGCGACGGCCGGCGAGGATCGAGGCGTGAGCCGGCGCCAGCAGGAGCGCGCGGAGCGTTTGGCGAATCCCGAGATTTTTGCGACCGTGGCGGAGCTGCGCGAGACCGTGCCGAACAGCTATCTGATCACGCTCGACAACGGCCAAGTGTGGCGGCAGACCGTGCCGATGGCGTACGGATTGCGCGAAGGTGCCGAGGTGCACCTCTATCCGTCGCGCTGGGGCGATTCGTATCGCCTGACGGACGAAGACTTACGCGGCTACATTCAGGTCGAGCGGGTGCGCTGACCAACGAAGCGTAGGCCGCCGCGGCCGCGGCGACAGCCGGTTTTCCCGACGGCTCCGACGCCGTGCCTTCCTCGCGGCGCCGCTTCGCTCGCGATGCGGCCGCGAGGCGAGCCCGCGAGCGGCGACGAAGGCGCTCAGCGGTAGGCGCCGCGCTGCAGCGTCCGCACGATCGACTGCGCTTCTTGCGCTTGGCGCCGCTCGTACACCTTCCAGTCCTTCTCCGTCATGCACTGCTGAATGATGACGTTCGAGCCTTGCTTCAGCATGTGCCGGCAAATGACGGGCGGCGGCGTGCGCGCGACGAGCTCGTTCGCGTCGACGATCGCGTCCGGCACGACGGTGCCGGAGCCGCCGGGCGCCGCCGCGACGGCCGCCTCGGCAGAGCCTTCATCGGCGGTTTCGGGGCTGCTGGCGCACCCTGCGGCGGCGAGCAACATGACGACAGCGAGGTAGGCCGCGATTCGGCTCATGGCGCCTCCTAATCGGTTCTCCATCTCAACGTACTCCTGGCCGCCGCGGACGTCCACTCGCCTTCGGGCGCGGGCGGCACCGGCCTCGCCTTGTGTGCCCGCCCGCGCCGTCCGGGTTCAATAGCGCGGTCCCGCATCGTAGTCGAGGCCGAGCGGTGCGGCCTGCTCGCGCACGGCCTCGTAGATCTGCCGGTCGAGCGACTGGCCGGCGCCGCCTTCGGCGTCGAGCCGCGCGTCGATGTAGGCATCGCGTTCGGCCGCGAGCGCGGCGATCTGCCGCTTGAGCTCCTCGCGCTTCTCTGCCGTGGCCGCGAGCAGCTCGCGCTGCGCGTCGGGCGGCAAGACTGCGACGGCGGCCGGCAGCTCGGCGGGCGGCAGGGCGGCCAAGTCGACACGGCCGCTCGCGAAGTCGTCGACGAGCTCGCGTTCGCCGACCAGGTTGCTCGCGCCGGCCGCGCTGACGTTGAACGCGCCGCGGCGCGCCCGCGCGGCGACGGACGCTTCGTGGTTCAGCCGCTCCGTCGCGTCGACCTTCGCCGCCATCGCCGCGCGTTCATCGGCCGAGCCGTAATAGAGGCGCGTTGCATCGAGCTCGGCAGATAGCGTCGCGATCTGCGCGTCGAACGGCGTTTCGATCGCGACGGCGCCACCGGCTTGCTCGACGGTGAAGTACCGGCCGCGGCCGAGCGACGCGATGTGCCGCCATGGCGCGACCGTGCCGTGCATGCTGCCGCACTGGATCGTGTTGACGACGATGCCTTGGGCGGCGGCCGCGGCGAGGACCTGCGGGTACTTCACGTCGTCCGCGTAATCCATGTGCGGCGGGGCGTCGCCTACCAAGAACACGACCTTGTACGTGCCCGGATCCTGGCTCCACGACATCCGCATGACGGCCGCCTCGAGGGCCTCGTTGACGGCTTCCGGCCCGTCCCCGCCGCCGTCCGCGCCGAAGTCCATCAGCCTCGAGTACATCGAGTCGAGGTCGCGGTTCAGATCGACGACTTGGGTCACGTATGCGTCGCCGCGGTCGCGATACGCGACCAAGCCCATCGCGATCTCGGGCGCTTGCTGCGCTTGCGCGAGCGTGCTCGCGATCGACCAGATTTTTTCCTTCGCAGCATGGATCAAGCTGCCCATGCTGCCTGTCGTGTCGAGCACGAACACGACTTCGACGCGTTTCGCGGCCGCCGGCGCGACGGCCTGCGGCGGCGGCCCCGCGGCATGGCCGCGGATCGAGGGATGGAGCAGCACCGCGCCGACCGTCGCGAGCACGACGCCGGCCACCAAGATGTTCGTTCTCATTGCGAAGCTCCTATTCGAGTGTGGTTGAAGTCAACGTGCCGATGCGGTCAGGCGCCGCACGGCTTTTTCCGCGGCGCGGTGCGCGCGGGCGAAGGCGTCGTCGGTGCCGCCGTGCGCCGCCGTGGAGCGCCCGGTCGACGACCGCGGGATGAGGACATGAAATGCCTGCGCGAGGAAAAAGCACCAAAGCGCGAGCCATGGACTGCCCGAGCGTTGCGCGGCCCAGGCGGCGAACGCGATGCCGAGCGCGCTCAGGGCGAGATCGCCGAGCGCGGGCAAGAGCCCCGAGCAGTAATAGAGAGAGCGGACGATCCACACGGCGCCGACATGGGCGAGCACGTATCCCGCGAGGGGCAGATCGAGCACCCAGGTGCCGGCGGCCGCCACGAGCCAGCAAGCGACGGTCGTCAGGCGGCCGACGCGCTCCCCGCTGTTCGCGATCGCGTAGAGCACATAGGAAAAGCCGAGGAGCGCGACGACGATGCGCCGCGCCGCGTCTCCGCCGAGCCACGGCGACAGCGTGGAGAGGAGCGCGGCGCCGCCCAAGCTCAAGGCGAAGGCCGCGACGAGTCCCGTGCCGAGCGACGGCATTTGGGGCTGCGCGCTCACGACGGGCGCCTCTTCTGCCGCTCGCGCAAGAACGCGACTTCGACGTCGGCCTCGCCGACGGCGAAGTCGCCGCTCGAGAGATCGTCGGGGGCGGGCGTAGAGCTCAGAAGCTCGGCCTTTTGCCGCATCGCGTCGAGCTACTCGCGCTGCTCGTCGAGGCTCGCGCGCAGCGCCGCGAGATCCTTCGCCAGCGCCGCGCGGCGCTCGCCGATGTGGCGCTCGAGCCGCTCGGTCTCGAGCTTGCGCCGCACGACCTTGCGCGCGAGCTCGTCGTTGCCGCTCGTGAAGCAGACTTCGAGCTCCGCTTCGATCTCGGCCTTCAGCGCCGCCGTTTTGCGGAGCCGCCCGCCGAGCGCGTCGTGCTCGTGCTCGATTGCCCGCGCTCGCTGCTCGCCGCGCGCGAGCTCCTCTTCCATCTCGCGCACGGCGTGCTTGAGCAGCACTTCCGGTTCTTCGATGCGGTCGAGCACGGCGTGCAGGTCGGCCGTGAGCAGCCGCGACATTCGGGTGATGAGCGCCATGAAAGTGTGCCTCCTCGAAAGAGCCGTGGAAGATCGGAGGCCACTCTATGGACGCGTGCGGCGGCGGCTCTATCAAAGGAATGCAAAAAGGCGGCGCAGCGCTTTACCCGAGCGTTACATTCTTTGCCGTGCGACGCCCGCCGGACGACTCGAACCGTGCATCGGCACTCGCTTTTACAAACGATTTACACGGGCAGCGGCGCCTAACTGCTAGCCTTGGCACCACGCATGCAGCGCACGAAGCCACGCATTCTCGTCGTCGAGGACGAGGCCGCCATTCGCGACGGCCTCACGGACGTGCTCGTCTATCACGGCTACGACGTCGAGGCCGTCGGCGACGGCCGAGACGGGTTGCGCAAGGCATTGTCCGGGCGCTACGACTTGCTGCTGCTCGACGTCATGCTGCCGGGATGCGACGGTTTCGCGATCTGCGACGAGGTGCGGAAGGTCGACCGCGACGTCTCCGTCATCATGCTGACCGCGAAGACGAGCGACGACGACATCGTGAACGGCCTGTCGCTCGGCGCCGATGACTACGTCGCGAAGCCGTTCTCGATCGCGCAGCTGATGCTGCGCATCAAGGCCGTGCTGCGCCGCTCGCGCACGGCCGCCGCGGCCGCAACGCACATCAAGCTCGCCGGCGGCGTCGAGATCGACGTGCGCAATCTCGCCGGCCGGCGCGGCACCGAGACGCTGACGTTCACGCGGCGCGAGATGGAGATCCTCGAGTATCTGCAGCGCAACACCGATCGCCCCGTATCGCGCGACGAGCTGTTGACGCGCGTCTGGGGCTACGACCGTTCGGCCGACATCGAGACCCGCACGGTCGACATCCACGTGGCGAAGCTGCGCCGCAAGATCGAGCTCGACGCGAAGGAACCGCGCAACTTGATCACCGTGCGCGGCGCGGGCTATCGCCTGTTGGTGAGCACGTGAGGCTCGGGCCGAAAAAGCGGTTCGACGAGCGCTCGCTGCGTGTCGTTCTCGCGGCGTTCTTCGTCGCGCTCGCGGCGCCGGCCGGCGTGCTGATTGCGCAGGCCTACGGCCAGCTCAAGTGGCAGGCGTTTCGCAGCAGCGAGATTGCCGCCGAGGAGCTCGCGGCGCGCATCGACGCGGCGCTCGCGGCCGCGATCGCCGAGGAAGACGCGCGCTCGTTCGGCGCCTACTCGTTTCTGGTCGCCGAGGGCGACGCGGCCGCGAACTTCGTTCAGCGCTCGCCGCTCTCGGCGTTTCCCGTCGAAAGCGCCGTGCCCGGCGTGCTCGGCTATTTTCAAGTGGACTCCGACGGGCGGCTGACGACGCCGCTCCTGCCCGAGGCCGGCGTGTCGGCCGCGAGCTACGGCATCGCGGCGGCCGACGAGGCCGCGCGCGCGGCGCGCGTGGCGGAGCTGCGCGACGTGCTCGCGCGCAATCAGCTCGTGCGCGGCACGCGCGAGGAGGCAGCGGCCGCGCCGGCCGAGCGCGAGCGTTTCGAAGCGGACGCGCTCCGCTCGGCGCCTCCGGGCCCATCGCTGCAGGCGAATTTCGATCGCCTCGCGGCCGACGCGCCTGCGCCGCTGGCCTCCGTGAGCGCCGCGGCCAACGACGCTGCCGCCGATTTGCGCGAGCAGTCTTCGGCGCGCGGCGACGCCCCACCGGCCGAGGCGCGGGCGGTGCCCGTGCAAGGTTTGACGTCGCCGGCCGCGCGGCGGTTGGCGCTGCCGGCCGAAGAACGGCAGAAGCGCGTCGAGGAGACGCTCGTCGTCGAGCCCGCCGCACCGCCGCCCACGCCGGCCGCCGACGCCGCGGAAGGGGCCGGCTTGGACGACACGGCTGCGGGCGCGGCAACAGCCGAGGCGCAGGCGCAGGACCAGCAAAGCGTCGCGGTGCGAACGTTCGCGAGCGAGGTCGACCCGTTCGAGCTCGGCGTGCTCGACGCCGATCACCTCGTGCTGTTTCGCAACGTCTGGCGTGGCGGCCGCCGCTATGTGCAGGGCGCGCTCGTCGATCGGGCCGCCTTCGTGGCCGAAGCCATCGCCGCCCCGTACCGAACGAGCAACGTCGCGAGCATGAGCCGCCTCACCGTCGCGCTCCAAGGAAGCGCCGTCGAGACGCTGTCCGCGGAGCCGGGCGCGTACCGCTCGTCGGCCGGCGATCTGCTGGGGCAAGTGCTGCACCGCGCACGCCTGTCGCCGCCGTTCGGCGACGTCGAGCTCACGTTCCTCGTCGACGCGCTGCCGCGCGCGCCGGGCACGGCCGTGCTCGCGTGGGTAGCCGTGACGCTCGGAGCCGTGCTGCTCGGCGGCTTCTTCTTGATGTATCGGTTCGGCGTCGGTCAAATGCGGCTCGCGCGCCAACAGCAGGACTTCGTGTCGGCCGTGAGCCACGAGCTCAAGACGCCGCTGACGTCGATCCGCATGTACGGCGAGATGTTGAAGGCCGGATGGGCGGACGAGGCGAAACGGCAGACGTACTACGACTACATTCACGGCGAGAGCGAGCGGCTCTCGCGGCTCATCGAAAACGTGCTGCAGCTCGCGCGGCTCACGCGCAACAAGCAGCGCTTCGATCTGAAGAGCATCACGGTCGCCGAGCTCGTGGACCTCGTGCGCTCGAAGGTCGCCACGCAAGTCGAACGCGCCGGGTTCGCGCTCGCGCTGCGCAACGAGACGCCGGAGGGCACGTCGGTCGTCGTCGACGCCGATTGCGCGGTGCAGATCTTCATCAACCTCGTCGACAACGCCGTGAAGTTCTCGGCCGATGCGGAGCGCAAGGCCGTCGAGATCGCCGCGCGGCGCGCCGGCGACGGCGAAGTGCTATTCACGGTGCGCGACTTCGGCCCCGGCGTTCCCAAGGCGCAGATGAAAAGGATCTTCGAGCTCTTTTATTGCGTCGAGAGCGGGCTCACGCGCGAGACGGCCGGCACGGGCATCGGTCTCGCGCTCGTGCGCCAGCTCGCCGCCGCAATGCGCGCGCGCGTGGACGTGCGCAACTGCGAGCCGGGGGCCGAGTTTCGCGTGCTGTTTCGGCGCGCCTAGAACGCCGAACGGTTTGAAAGTGCTGTCATCACGCTGCCTTGCACTTCGTCGCGCTGTCAGCCGCCGTGAGTCGGCGGTCGATCGTCTGCAAGTTCTGCACGGCGGCCGTGCG
>Ga0073934_10008388_pt1 | contig 13793 bp, 13 predicted proteins | sample LarsenN4metaG_FD_76834 | JGI IMG/M metagenome (GOLD analysis project Ga0073934, IMG submission 76834) | Hot spring sediment bacterial and archeal communities from British Columbia, Canada, to study Microbial Dark Matter (Phase II) - Larsen... ...
GCCACGTTGGCGAAGTAGATCCACTCAAAGAAGCAATGGGCGTGTTTCGTTCCGGTCGAGAACTGGTGCAACTGCAATTCGCCGTTGCGGATGAGGATGGCATGTCCCGGCGGCAGGTTGCGGATCTGCGACGGCGCGAACCCCAGGTTCGCCAAGGCCACGCTTTCGCTCGCCGCAGAGAAGAACGCCCCTTCCACGGCATAGCACAGTGGACGAATGCCGAGCGGATCGCGGGCGACGAACATATCGCCAGCGGCATTGAGGAACACAATGTTGTACGCGCCGTCGAGTCGTTCGCTCAGCCGGGCCAACACGTCTTCCAGCGAGGGCCGGCGGTCGCCCGAGAACTGCTGCGCAAGCAGGTGCATCAGAATCTCGGTGTCGTTGTTTCGTGTGAGGTGAAAGTCCTGCTGGGCCAGGATTTCGTCGCGCAATTCCTGGACGTTGGCGAGCTGCCCGTTGAAACCGAAGCTGAACCACTTGGGTTTTTCGATGTGGGGCCGCTCGAACGGTTGGGCGTAGTTTTTGTCGTCGTCGCCGCAGGTGGCATAGCGGACGTGGCCGATCGCCGCGGTCCCTTTCAGCGACGCCATCAGCTCTTCGTGGTCCGATTGGCGGTTGAGCCGGAACACCTCGGTGACGATCCCCACGTCTTTGTGCGTGTGGATCAACTCCGATCGGCGCGGGTCGTAAGAGGTCATCCCGGCGGCAAGCTGCCCGCGGTTCTGGATCTCCAGCAGCAGCCGCGGAATGTGCCATGCCGACAGGTTCGCCTCCTGCCGCGGCGCGAACCGACTCACTCCCCGGTTAGGTAAATGGTAGACGGCGGCGATCCCGCATTCGTGGAACAAATCGGCCATGAACCACCTTCCAAAGCGGCGAGGGGGCAGAGGTTGAATCATAGCGTCACGGCATTCGCGAGACCAACCCGGCACCTTCGCCTCTCGCAGGCAGCGGGGGTGCTGGAGCTCAGAATTCGCTACAATTGCGACCATGCAAGCGATTACGCTTGCGGCTTCGCGCGCATTGGAAACTCGACAAAAACATCCATCGATGACCGATCCGATCGAACGTCGCCGAAAGATCCTGGACCGAGCCCGCACGCTGGTTGTCAAAGTGGGCACCAACGTGCTCTCCACCGACGACGACAAACTGGACGCCGACCGCATCCACACGCTCGCCGAGCAGATCCACGGCATCTGCCAGCCGGGTCGGAAGCTGGTGCTTGTCTCCAGCGGGGCCATCGGCGCTGGAATGGGTTTGCTGGGACTGAAAACTCGCCCGAAAGACTTGCCGCACCTTCAGGCCGCCGCGGCGACGGGGCAGGCACACCTCATCCACCTCTACGACAAGACGCTGCGCAATCACGGTTACCATGCCGCCCAACTGCTGCTGACGGCCAACGATTTCAAGAACCGCGACCGCTATTTGAACGTGCGGAACACACTGCTCACGCTGTCCGAGTTCCGCACGATCCCCATCGTCAACGAGAACGACACGGTCAGCACCGACGAGATCAAGCTCGGCGACAACGACCGCCTGGCCGCCATGGTGGCCAACCTGCTGCCGGCGGATTTGCTGATTATTCTCTCGGTGGTAGACGGCCTGCTCACGGGTGATCCGAAGCTGCCCGACAGCCGGCGCATCCCATTCGTGGAAAAATACGACGGCGAGTTGCTCAAGCTCGTGTCCGGAGGAACCAGCTCGCGGGGCGTTGGCGGCATGCACACCAAGCTCGACGCCGTGCGGACCGCCACGGCCGTCGGCACGGACGTCATCATTGCCAACGGGAAGCGGCCGAACGTGCTGGCCGATATACTCGCCGGCGAGGATGTGGGCACGTTGTTCATTGCCGAGCAGGACGCCATGCCGGCCTGGAAGCGCTGGATCGGCTTCACGTTGCCGCCGAAGGGCAAGCTGGTTCTGGACGACGGCGCGCGGCAGGCGATTGCGGAAAAGGGGCGGTCGTTGCTGGCCATCGGCATCCGCGCGGTGGAAGGGAATTTCGCGAAGGGGGAGGTGGTGTCGCTCGTGGACTTGCGTGGAGAAGAGTTTGCGCGGGGACTGACCAATTACGACGCCTCTGCCACAAGGCTCGTCGCGGGCAAGCGGACGGAAGACATTGCGAAGGTGTTGGGAGCGGTCCCTTACGATGAGGTGATCCACCGCGACAACCTGGTGGTGCGGTTGTAACGATTATCAGGAAGCCCCAGGGATGGCCATCCCTGGGTCGCTTCTTCTCGTTCTCGTTTTCTGAGCTACATTTGCGGTGCGGGCCTGTCCACTCCAGTCCCGGAACCGCTGCCATGAATGAAGTCGTTGACTACTACTGGTACTACTATCAGAAAGAAACGCTCCACTTCTGGAACACGCTGGGGCCGCGCGAGTACGCCACGATCCTGATCGCGGTGGGCGTGATCGGCTGGCTGGCGATGAAGTCCAATTTGAAGCGCTAAGCCGCCTGCGGTTACAATTTCGCAGCGGCGGCGCGGACGTTCTTCAGGCAGACCTCCAGGTCCGATAGCGGGTTCTTCTCGTTCTCTTCGTATTCGAGCGCCAGGCAGTACTGGTAGTCGAGCTTCTTGAGCGCCTTCAGGCAGCCGAGCAGGTTGAGGTCCCCTTCACCGAGGATTTTGAACTGCTTGGACTTCTTGCCGTCGTCGGTCGTGAGGGTCTTCACGTCCTTCAGGTGGCAGCCGAACACGCGCTGGCCGAGCCGCTCAATGGCATCGACGGGGTCTTCGTCGCTGCGGAGGTAGTGGCCGGTATCGACGCAGGCACCGATTTTCGGGTGCCGATCCTTCACCATCTCCTCGACGTCGGAGATCTTGTCGTACAGCGCGCGGGGACCGTGGTTGTGGATGGCGATCGCGATGTCGTATTCCGCGACCAGTTTGTCCAGCAGGTCGAACGTTTCCTTGTTCTTCTGCGGGTTGGCGCTGATTGACAGCAGGCCCATCCCCTTGGCGAAATCGAACATCGCACGGGCCTTGTTTTCGTCGGAGTCGAAGTTCACCACGCCGTAGGCCAGCATGGTGACGCCGCGCGACGCGAGCAGGTCCCGCTGCTCCTGGATGTGCTTCGGCACCACCCCTTGAGGGATATGGCCCGAATAACCCTCCCAATATTTCAGGCCAAGCGCCTTGGTATGGTCCAGCGCTTCCGGCGCCTTGAAGCCGCGCAGCGAGTAGCTCTGAATGCCCATCTTGAAGCCGGCATAAGGATCGTCTGCGGCGCTCAGTGGCGATGAAGTGACGGTCGCGGCAATGGCGGCCGCTGTCGTTTGCAGGAACTCGCGGCGGGACCAAGTGCGTGAGGGATGATTCGACATGTTGGCGACTCCACGCGTGATCGTTGAGAGTGGCAAGTATCGTGGGAAGAATAGCAGGCATCGCATCACGTTGCGACTGAGGCTGCCGACGGGACCGACCGGTGGCCTTGGCGAACCGTGCCGGGAAAGGGCTATAATCGGCGTGCCTGGCTACCGTCACCTTGATCGGCCAATGGATTGCCGGCTGCATGAACGACCAACTGCCTGCGACCGACGACATTGCACCGGCGCCTGCCGCTCCCGACGAAACTCCGCCGCGACGCTATGTCGTGCGCTACGGCGTGACGCGATTCGTCGGGGAGTTTTCCTGGAAGCCGCAGATTGAGCTTCGCCGCTCCACGGCGGTCATCTGCCGGACGGAACGGGGCATCGAGTGGGGGACCGTGTTGTGCCCGGCGACGGAGCGCACGCGGTCGCTGCTGGGCCAATCGGATGACAACGGCCGCATTCTGCGGATTGCCACGCCGGACGACGAAGCCCAGCGCGACGCCCTCGCCGACGTCGAGCGCCAGGAGTTTCAAAGCTGTCAGGCCCTGATCCGCGAGCGCAGCCTCCCGATGCAGCTCATCGACGCCGAGCATCTTTTTGGCGGCGACCGACTCGTGTTCTACTACCTGTCCGAAGCCCGCGTCGATTTCCGCGAGTTGGTCAAGGCCCTGGCGAAAATGTACAAGACGCGGATCGAGATGCGGCAGATCGGCATCCGCGACGAAGCCAAGTTGCTGGCAGACTATGGCGACTGCGGCCAACCGGTGTGTTGCAACACGCACCTGCGAGAGACGCCTCCGGTTTCCATGAAGATGGCCAAGTTGCAGAAGGCCACGCTCGATCCCAGCAAGATCTCCGGGCGGTGCGGTCGACTGAAGTGCTGCCTGCGGTACGAATACGACACCTACGAGGAATATCGCCGCGAACTTCCCGCGGTCGGGGCGACGGTGGTCACAAAGCAGGGGACCGGCCGCGTGGTGGCGCAGGAAATCCTCGCCAGAAAACTGATCGTGGCGTACGAGGGACTGCGCCACGTGCTGACGGACGCGCGCGACGTCATTACCGTGGTGTCGTCGAAGGCCACGAATACATCGGCGTGAGGAGCACCATGCATCGCCTGTTGTGGTGTCTTGTCGCGGTCGCCCAGGCATCTGTCGCTTCGGCAGCGGACGACGAACCGTCGCTCGCGCAGTACTACGGCTTCCAAAGCCTTGAAGCATTCAAGCTGTCCAGCCGCACTCACAGTCTTCAGGTGGGTGATTTCAACCGCGATGGTCGCACGGACGTGGTTGTAGTAAACAATGCCAACCACCGTCTCGATCTCCTGCTGCAGCGCTCGACAAAACCCGACCAGCCGGGTCCTGCCGTCGACCAGACCGTCAACTCCATCGTCGACCACTGGCGGTTCGAACTGGTCAAGGTGCCTGTGGACTACGACATCGCCGCCCTCGCTGTCGGCGACTTCAATCACGATGGCCGCGACGACGTAGCCTGTTTCGGCACTCCGGACCAGTTGGTAATTCGCTTCCAGCCGGAATTGGGGCCGTGGACGGCGAAAAATCAATTGCGGATCCCCGACGTGCTGCCCACTCAGTGGTGCATGGCCGCCGGGGACATGAACCACGACGGACTGGACGACATCGTGATTCTCGGCAAGCGCGACACCGTCGTGCTGCACCAACAGCCACAGGGGGGCTTCGCGCCGCCCGTGCGATTGATGAACACGTCGGACAAGCTGGGACTGGCGCAAGCGGCAGACCTGGACGGCGACGGTCGGGCCGATTTGTGCTACGTCGCCGGCGAAGCCACGTCGCGCTCCCTTGGCGTCCGCATGCAGGACGGGCAGGGCCGGTTGGGGCCGGAGTTCCTGTTCGATCTGGAGCATCCCCGCGGCGTTACAATCAAAGACGTGGACGGCCAGCCGGGCAGCGAAATCCTGCTCATTGATTCGCGCACCGGCCGGCTGGAGATCTTCAAGGTGGAGTTCTCGCCGCTGCAGGCGGGCAAGTTGCCTGAGCAACTGGTGCGTTATGGCTTTGGCGGGAGCGGTTCCGGGCGCGACCGGGACTGGGCCATTGGCGACTTCGATCGCGACGGCCGCAACGACATCGCGGTCAGCGACCCCGATGGTTCGCAGGTGCTGCTGTTCCGTCAGACCCCCAAACGCGGGCTCGATTTGGGATCGCCGTTCCCCAGCGTCGCCGGGGCCGATGCGCTCAAGGCGTGGTCCTCGCGGAAATCAACGGGCAGCGAGCTGGTCGTACAGAGCACTGCGGAGAAGGCGGTGGGCCTGTCCCGCTGGCACGACGATCGACTCACGTTTCCCGAGGCGCTGCCGATCGATGTCGAGCCGGCGGGACTCGAAGTGCTGGATGTCACGGGCGACGGCCAATTGGACATCCTGTTTCTGGCGAAGACGAAGAAAGGGCGCGAGTCGGAATTCGCGCTGTGGGCTTACACGCGAGAGGCTGGCGAGGGAGCTTGGAAGGCGTTGCCAAACTATCCCGTACCGGTGTCGGTGAGGGGCACACCCGAACGCATGTTGGCCGCGGACATCACCGGCGACGGCGTCCCTGAGTTACTCGTGCTCCAGGGGAGCAAGCCTCCCACCGTGCTGCGCCGCAAAGATGACGGCGTCTTGGGCGACATGCCGGTCAGCGGCGCCTTGAGCAACGTCGAATCGGTGTCGGGACATGCCATTTTTCCCTGTCGCTGGAAGGGTACGGCAGGCATTCTTGTGCCGCAGGACAATTTCGCTCGTCTGATGACCCTCGCCCCGGAAGCGCGGTGGCAGGTGGTGGAGCAGTTCAATGCGTCGGAAGGGGGCGCGAAGATCGTTGGCGGCGCCGTGCTGCAACTGGAAGCCGGCGGCGAACCGGAGTTGGCGCTCGTCGACGCCGGCGTGACGAAGCTGCGGCTGTTCAAGTCGGGCATGACGCCCTGGAAAGAGATTGACCTCGGCGACCTGGAATTCAAATCCGCGGCGGTCGCCGACCTGAACGGGGATGGCCACGATGACCTGGCGCTGTTCGGCGGCCGGCAGTTGGCGGTGCTGTACAGCGGCGGCATTTCGCCGCAACTGAAGGAGACGGCGTCGTTCGAGACAGCGCTCGAGAAAACGTTCCTCGCCGACGTGGCAGTGGGGGATGTCAACGGCGACGGTCGCACGGACCTCGTGGTGACCGACACCCGCAGCCATTACATCGAGATCCTGCAGTTCCGCCCCCCCGCGAGCGTGAAACACGCGATGTACTTCAAACTTTTTGAAGAGAAAACGCTGGCCGGTTCGGAAACCCCTTCCGCCGAGCCCCGCGAGATCGTGGTGGCGGACGTCACTGGCGATGGCCGCGCCGACTTGCTGATCCTGGCGCACGACCGGCTGCTGGTGTACCCGCAGGATCCCGGCCAGATTGCAGCGAACGCAGCCAAGTAACAACGCGCTTCGGCGATTGAGTGAGGACTCCCCGATTGCGTCGAATGTCTGCATTTCCCTTGGCCTTGGGCGTCATTCTCGCTGCGGCGGGATGCAGTTCGCCGAAAGGACAGCAGTCCCAGGCCGACTCGGATGCCACCGATAGGCCACAGGTTCCATCGCCGCTGTTCACGCCGTCGCGCGTCGTGCCCGAACCGTCCGGGTTGCACAATGTCGTCCGTGTGAACGATCGTCTCTTTGCCGGCAGCGAGCCGCATGGATCGGAAGGCTTTGCAAGCCTCGCCGAATTGGGGGTGAAGACGATCATCAGCGTTGACGGCGCCAAGCCGGATGTCGAAGCCGCGCGGGCCAACGGCCTGCGTTACGTGCACATTCCGATTGGTTACGACGGCATGTCCGAGTCTGCGAAATTCGCGCTCGTTCGTGCCGCGCGCGACTGCGACGGACCAATCTACGTGCACTGTCACCACGGCAGACACCGCGGTCCCGCCGCCGCGGCAGTCGCCTGCATGGCAGTCGCCGCTGTTTCTGGTCCGGACGCGCTGAAGCTTCTGGAAGTAGCGGGGACCGGCAAGGAGTATCCGGGCTTGTGGCGCGACGTGGAATCGTTCGCGCCGCCGGCGCCGGATGCAACGCTGCCGGACCTCGTCGAAACCGCACAGGTGAAATCTCTGGCCGCTGCGATGGCGAGCTTGGACCGGCATTGGGACAACCTCAAGCTGTGTCGCGATGCCGGCTGGAAAACTCCGGCCGAGCATCCCGACCTGGATCCCCTGCAGGAGGCGCTGCTGCTTCGAGAAGGACTGCACGAGGCGCTGCGCACGGCGCCCGCAGACCGCTTCGACGCGCCGTTCCGCGAGTGGCTGTCCGACGCTGAGACACTGGCGGTCCGCCTGGAAGAATCGCTTTCAGACGACGCAGACGCAGCCGGTGAGACGCTGACGCGGCTGGAGTCGGCCTGCCAACGGTGCCACGCGCGGTATCGGAATTGACGCTGGCAGACTCGCGGGCCTTTTGCCTTCGCGATTTGACAATCCGCCTGCATGACGTAGGGTTCATAAGCCGGCAATGTCGTTTCCCCGACTGCGTCGTTTGCGGGATGGACACATCATGCGTGTGAGTCTGTCAGTGCGTCGAAAGGATCCCCGCCGTGGGGCGGCCGTGGTGGAAATGGCCCTCGTGCTGCCGGTGTTCCTGCTGGTGGTGCTGGGCATCATCGAGTTTGGCCGCGCCATGTGGGTCAGCAACATGGTGAGCAACTCGGCCCGCGAAGGAGCCCGCATGGCGATTCTGGACGGCTCCTCAAACGCCGAGGTCCGCCAGGCCGTGCAGGACTTTCTCACGACTTCGCTGGGAGTGAACGCGGCAGACATCACCACGACCATCACCATCACGCCGGCGACGGGCAACCCCAACCCGAACAACGAGTGCGCCAACGCAACTTCGCGCGACCTTATCAATATCACCGTCGCGCTGCCCTTCGATAAGGTGTCGCTGATCCCGGGCGACTACCTCGACGGTAAAAACCTCGTCGGCCGCAGCGCGATGCGTCACGAGTAGACGCGGAACTCGCCAGCCCGACGTGTTGCGCTTCGGGTTGGTGTTGATTCAGCCCTTGCAGCGCCCGATCTCAATCCAGCGCGTACGGCTTGGCGAGCTTGAACTGCGGGTGCGCATCGAGGTAGGCCGTCACGCGCTCGGTCCGCGCGATGGCCTTGGGCAAGAAGTCGAGCGCCTGCTGCAGGCGTTCGTCCGGCTCGGCACAACTGAACCGGAGGAAGCCGCCGCCCGCTTCGCCGAAACACTCGCCTCCCAGGCAGGCAACGCCGAATTTGTCGTCGGCTCCCTGCAACAAGTACAGCGCCAGCCCGTGACTGGTGATGCCCAGCCGGTTGCAGATCGGCTTGACATTGGGGAACACGTAGAACGTCCCGGCCGGATCGAGCGAATGGAAGCCATCGAGACAGTTGAGGCCGGCGGTGAGAAGTTCCACTTTGCGGCGGAACTTCTGCATGACGGTGTCGCGCTCCGAAGTGTCGCGCTCCAGCGCCGCCTTCCCGGCGAGTTGCACCAATGGCGGCGTGCACGACAGCGTGGTGTTGATCATCTTGCCGACCGACTCGATCACATCCCGCGAACCCACCGCAAATCCCAGCCGCCAGCCGCTCATGCTGTACGACTTGCTGAAGGTGTAGCAGGCCAGGCATTGGTCCATCATGCCCGGCTGGGCCAGCAGTGACTCGTGCTTGCCGTTCCAGACCATGTGGCAATAGGGCTCGTCGCTGAAAATGGCCAAATCTTTGCCGCGCACGAGGTCGGCGATGTCCCGCATGTCCTGCAGAGTCATCACGCCGCCCGTCGGGTTATGCGGCGAGTTGAGAAAGATGGCCCGCGGCGACTTGTCGGTGCTTAGAAAATGCTCGATAGCCGACAGCTCCGGCCGGAAGCCATTCGTCTGCTTGAGCGGCGCCAGCACGGCGCGGCCCCCGCGGCGATGGATGTTCGGCAGGTAGGTCGGAAAGTAGGGGCTGAACACCAGCACGCCGTCGCCGGGGTTCACGAACGCTTCGCAGAAGAACTGCTCGAACACCTTCGCGCCTGGACCCACGACGACGTTGTCCTCCGCGGCGGGAATGCCGAACTCTTGCTTCACAAACCGGGCGGCGGCCTCGCGAAACACCGGCAGCCCCGGCGAGGGACAGTAATGCGACTGGTCGTGCTGGATGGCGTCGATGCCGGTCGACTTTGCCGACGCGGTGCTGGGGAACGGGCTGTCGCCAATCTCCAGCTCAACGACGTCCTTCCCCGCGCCTTTGAGCTGCTTGGCGACGGCCAGCACGCTGAATGCGGTCTCGACAGTGAGCGAACGGGCAAAGTCGCTGAGTTGCGGCAACACGAGTCATTCCTGTGAGTGGTTTGACACAGAAGCCGAAGGGTTCGCGGCACCCAGTCCGCTGGATCGCCGTGGGCTTCGAGGGCACGGCGTGCCTACTTCGTCGAAATTGCCTGCTGCAGCGGCCGCAACACCTGTTCGATCACGTGGCGTTCCAGCAGATGCTCGCACGCGGTGCGCAGTTGGCGGAGCGTTTTTTCGTAGGACGAGTCGGATTCCAGGCTGCCGTACTGCCGCACGGTGAAGTACACGCTGATCTGGTCCTCGGGGAATTCGCCCCGGCGGACCTGGTAGGCGTTGGTACGCGTCTCGATCATCAGCCGCGCTTGCCGCCGGCACGACTCGTCCAGACTGATGGTGATTGACGGCTCGAAGTTGAGTACCTGCGCTCCGGGAATCTCGATGAGCCCTTCCATCGCGGAACTGGCGCCGAGCGCCTCGGCGACGAGCTCGTCGTGGTTGCCGCGATAGGCAAAGTCGAAGCCCATCATGTAATCGAGCGCCTCGCAATCGAGCGGGCTGACGGAAAGCATGTACGGCACCAGTTCGAGCAGCAGCTCGTGCTGCTCAAATGCACGGTCGGCATCATCCGGGTTTACGCAGCCGCTGCAGACTCGCCTCGGCTCCAGCGAGACCCATCGCTGATGCCCGGCGTCTTTATCCTCTTCCAGAACAAAATCGCCGTTCTCGCGGGTGTAAAAGTTCCGCATGGACGGGTATTTTTTCTGGATGCGTTCAAAGAAGCCGAGGACGGTTTCGCGACCGGCCGGGAGCTGCATCTCCGTGTTGAGGTTCATGTTGATGTAATAATCGTCGGCCAGCGACGCATATCGATTCATTGATGGGTCCTCAAAAAAGAACGACGTGCCGGATCGAGTCGCGTCCAACCGACGCGGCAGTCAATCCCTGCACGTCATCCCCTTTTGTTGGGGTGGCAACCACGCCAGAGCGCGGCAGGACCGCGGCAGCCGCCGTCCTCAATATCGCATTCTATAGGAGTGACGCTCATGGGTCAAAGACCGACTAGCCGCGAAGGCGTGGGGCGACGCCCCCCCGAATCGACTTGGACCGTGTTCGACACCCTCTTCGGATGGACAGCGTTGGAGCGCTGCGATGCCGGCGTGTTGCGAGTGCTCATCGGCTGCCGATCGAAGCACGAACTTTCCGCGGCGCTGCCGGCCGGAGTTGCCGTCTCCTTCGATCAGGACTTGCTAACCGACCGAATTCAGAACTATTTCGCTGGGATGCCCGACGAATTTGACGAGGTGCCTCTCGCGGCCACCTGGTCGACACCGTTCCAGCGGACGGTGGTTCGCGCCCTGCGGCAGGTACGGTACGGCGAAACGACGACCTACGGTGAACTCGCACGGCGCGTTGGCCGTCCCGCGGCCGCCCGTGCCGTAGGACAAGTCATGGCCACGAACCCGGTGCCGCTCCTGGTACCGTGTCATCGCGTACTGGGAGCGGGGGGGGCGCTGGGTGGATTTTCGGCACCAACGGGGATCGCGCTTAAGAAGCGGCTGTTGCAGTTGGAGGCACGCCCGAATGTCTCTCGGACGCTTTCGGACCTCCGGGATGTTGGCGTCGCTCTTGGAGGCCGTCGCCGATGACCGCTTCCCGACGTGGTCCCAGCATCCTGTATCACATTGCGGCGGGCGCGGCCACGCTGTTCATCTTGACGGTGCTGGCAATGCTTACCACTGCGCTCAGTGACCCCGATGGGCCGCTGAATCGCTGGCTGAATCGCTATGGAACCTCGCTGATTCTCGGCGAAATTGCGCTACTGGCAATCAGCACTTGGGCGGCCCTGACCCGCGATCAATCGCCCGCGGCGCAAAAACCGCCTCCCCCGGAGCGCCGGGGGTAACAGGTCAAGAACCGGGGCTTACGCACCTTGGCTCGCCCAGTTAGTGCCTTGCGACGTGCGTGTCGACGCCGGACCATTTCGTCGCGCGTCCCTGGCTGCGGACGATGTTCGGAGTCCCGTCGTGGGATCGCAGAACCAGCCGCTGCTTCTCAACGATTGGCCGGGATGTGCTGCGCTCGTCGAGTTTGGGTCCGCTGTTGTTGGGGGACTCCTCGACGGGAGCGGCTTCGGCCGGTTTGCGGGCCGGGATGACAGTTTCGCTGGAGTTATTGAGAGGCGGCTTGCGGGAAGCGCCTGGAGTGGGAATGAGGTTCGGGTCGTCCCCGAATCCGGTATTGTCGCCGGTCCCGCTGGAATTCCCCGTGCTGGTGCCGGTCCCCGTCGGCTCATCCGTCGGCGTGGTGCGACTGGGGGTGCGGCGTTCGAAGTCGTCTGCGGGTAAATTACGCGAGCGGGATCCGGAACTGCCGCTGTCGCGAGGAATCGGTGGCTCGTACGGCGGGGCATCGGCGTTCGGATCGAACGTCGGACGCGAAGGGCGGCTGGGTGGAGCTGTGGGATCTGCGGCACCGTCTGGTTCTGGTCTCGGCGGCGTTCCCGCCGGCGTCGGACCGATGCCGCAGTTACCGCCTGGACAGCCGCCCGGCCCGCAAGGCGAGCAGCCAACGCACGGCGAACAAGCGCTGCATGGAGTGCACGCGTTGCATGCCGGCACGCAGGCGCAATCGCCTCCCCACGCCGACCAGCCTGGGGCATAGTAGGCCGTCTGATAAGCCGGGGTGTAGTAGCCGTAGTACGGTGCGTAATAGCTGTAAGAGTATCCCGGTGGACCGTACATCGCGTCGTACAACCAGGGAAAGAATGCAGAGGAGTCCGCCGGCGTCCCCACGACAAGAGCCAACGATGACACCATCAGCGTGGCCGCCTTCATCCAGTGGAGCATTGCGAGTTCCCGTTCTGAGGCCAGCGGACGACGAACCGCATTTCAGCCGGCATTCCCTGGCTGCGCGTTCCGCAAACAACTCCTCCCTGGCGCTCACCTCGATCCGCTGCAGGCATTTTCGCTTGTCCGCGAGACTGCTGTCAACGCGCCGACGATCGAACAGGCGTAAAGTGTCGGCCCCATCGGTAGGGGGAACGTGCGTCGGATAGAATGACGCAATGCACAATCTACAGAACGTGTTAGCAGAATTCCCCAGCACGGGCACGATGAGGCGGAATGCGCCGCCGATTCTCTACCAGGGCTTCAGCGGGGCAGACATTTGGTCGATCGAAACGGACACAGGGCGCTATGCTGTGCGGTGCTGGCCGGCAGGCATCAACGAGATTCGTCTGACGGGGCTGCATTGTCTTCTGAAGTTTCTCCGAGAACGCGGTCTGAACTTTGTCGCCGTGCCGATTCTTACGGCGCGTGGGATGTCGCTGGTGAAGTACAGCGGCCGATGGATCCAAGTCGAACCATGGCTGCCTGGGCACGCCGACTTTCGCGAGTGTCCGACCCGCGCTCGCCTTGCGTCAGCGATGGCGGCGTTGGCTCGCTGGCACCTCGCGGCGGCGCAGTTTCAACCGGCGCCCGAACACCGCACATGGTTTGCTTCGGCTGCGAATCAGCCGTCTCCGGCAGTGATCGAACGCCGCGATCGGTTGCGGTCGCTGAACGCTGCCCAGATTCGCGCTTCGGGAGATGCAGCCGTCGCGCGCGCCTTGCCGCAGTCTCGCGGCGTCATCGACCGATTAGTCGACGGCGTCCTCCGCCATGCCGACAGCGTGTTGTCGTCACTGGAGTTAGCAACGACCGCTGCCGTCCCGCTGCAGCCGGTGTTGCGCGACGTATGGCACGATCACCTGCTGTTCACCGGCGACGAAATAACCGGGTTGATCGATCCGTTCGCGTGCCGCAGCGAATCGGTTGCGGCGGACCTCGCGCGGCTGTTGGGAAGCCTCGCGGGCGACGAGCGCGAGGCATGGGATTTCGCGCTCCGTGCGTATCAGAAATTTCGTCCGCTCTCGCTGGCGGAAAAATTGCTGATTCCGGTTCTGGACCGCAGCGGGCTGTTGCTCAGCGGAGTGACCTGGCTGGAGTGGCTGGGTCCGCTCGTGCGGTTTTCGCTCGATGACGGCCGCGTCGTTGAGCGGGTGGCCGCAATTCTGAAACGACTGGACGCGATGGGGTGATAATGCTGAAGTGTGCGGCCTTGCAGCCCGTTGGTGCGTCAGGAGAAGCTTGGATGATCTAGCAAGCTGAAAGGCTGAAAGGTGCTTGTCCGGGGAATTGCTCGTA
>Ga0073934_10008390_pt1 | contig 13792 bp, 14 predicted proteins | sample LarsenN4metaG_FD_76834 | JGI IMG/M metagenome (GOLD analysis project Ga0073934, IMG submission 76834) | Hot spring sediment bacterial and archeal communities from British Columbia, Canada, to study Microbial Dark Matter (Phase II) - Larsen... ...
CCTTCGGTTTGCACATCCAGCAGTGTGCGCCGGCTGCCAGGCACCCGCAGCATATCGCCGAACGTTGCCAGGGTCACATCCCCGCGCAGAGCGAGCTGTTGAGCGACGTCCACGGCCTCCAGTGAAGTGACGCATACTGGACAACCAGGCCCATGAATCAGCTCGACACAACCTTCTAGCGCCCCCTCGATTCCATGCCGCAGGAGGCCATGAGTCTGACCCCCGCAAACCTCCATGATGGTCCAGGGCCGCGTTGCACGCCGCCGGATTCCGGCCACAAGTCGCCGCGCCGCCGCCGGGTTGCGGTATTCGTCAACGTATTTCATCAGGTTCGCCGTCTTCTGAAGACATGGATCGCGCTCATTCGTCTTTCACAACGGGGCCACCAGTTAGGCCGCGAGCTTCCGGCGGCGCGGCCGTCCATCCGTCGTTGCCTCCTAGCTCCGCTAGTGCCTGAAATATCCTTTGCGCTTCGTGTTCGTCGACGCGACTGATGGCTACACCAGCGTGGACAATCACGTAGTCGCCCTCCGCGGCTTCGGGCACGCAGGCCATATGGCAAATGCGCCGCAGTCCATCGAATTCCACTTCGGCCTGCGCAAAGGGCCCCTCTCGCTCAAGCCAGCGGGCAACCTTGCCGGGAATACCGAGGCACAAGTTTATTCTCCTTTAGTCTCTTGGGTCCCAACTCGCGATCGCCGCGGCAAGTTGGCCGGCAGCGAGACCACCATCGTTGACGGGGATCAAGCCAGGAAGGCCCAGCCGTTGTGCGAGGTCCGCCAAGTTCTCAACTATTAGCTCCACGAGCACGCGGTTCTGGAAGACGCCGCCACTGAGGACGATCGGTAAGGGCTGATAGTCGCGGCACAACTGGGCCACGGCGCGGGCCAAGCCACGGTGAAAGCGCATGGCCATCACTCCTGGCGCCGTTTCCGCGGCTAGATCGTGCAACACTGCCAGGATCATCGGCCGCCAGTCAATTTGCTTTGGATCGCCTGCCCTGATGGGCAATGAATACACGCCAGGTTCCTCTTGCGCGCAAACCGCCTCGAGGAGCATGGCCGGTTGGCCTTCAAATTGACTGGCACCCGTGCCTAGCACCAGGGCCGCGACACCATCAAACAAGCGGCCGCAGCTCGATGTGAGGGGCGAAAAACGCTTCGAATGAACCATCCTGAGCAACCCAGCCAAGTCAGCACTGCCGTTCACGTCAACTGGAAACCGAAGCTGCGAAGCCGCTTCTAGGCCGGCAGCCTGCTCAACCAGCGAGACGGCGACGCGCCACGGCTCGCGCACGGCCTTTTCACCGCCGGGCAAGCGAAAAGGCCGCAAGTGCGCTACGCGCGTAAACCCGGTAGCCGTGGCTCGCAGGAACTCGCCACCCCAGATCGTTCCGTCGCTGCCGTAGCCCGTGCCATCGAAGGCTACACCCAGCACCTCGCGGTCCAGCCAGCCATGTTCGAGCATCCCCGCAACTACATGGGCGTGATGATGCTGCACCGACGCGATGTGGCCGAGCCGATCAGCAGCCCATCGTGTGGTGAAATACTCAGGGTGCGGGTCCACCACCCATCGATCAGGCTCGAATCCGAACAACTGCGATAGTGCGGTGATATGCTCCAGCAGCCGCTCGCGGCTGGCAAGGGTATTGAGATCTCCCACATGAGGTCCTAGCACAGCCTGGGCACCATTCGTCAACGCAACTGCCACCTTTTGGTGGCCGCCCAACGCGATTCCGGGCCGCCGGCTCTCCAGTCGCAGCGGCAGCGGAGCATATCCACGAGCTAGGCGGATCATGGCAGTACGGCCGGCGATGACGCGGACAACGCTGTCGTCCACTGGACGCTCAATCGGCCGATCGTGTTCCAGCCAGACATCCGCCAGCTCATGAAGTCGATCAATCGCTTGCTCTGGACGATAGGCTAGCGGTTCCCCTTCGTTGTTGCCGCTGGTGACAACGAGCGGACGGCGACATTCCTGGATCAGCAAGGCATGTAGCGGCGTGGTTGGCAGCATCAGTCCGACGGTAGCCAGTCCCGGAGATATTTCCGGGGCGAGCACGCCGTCATCCCGCCTCGATGCGACAACGATCGGCCCCGCGGCGCTCGTAAGCAGCTCTTGCTCTTTTTCGCTCAGCCAAGCAATTCCAAGGGCCTCTTCGAGTGAACCAACCATCACGGCCAGCGGCTTGCCATAACGTCGTTTTCGCCGCCGCAGCGATTCAACAGCGAATCGTGAAGTCGCGTCGACGATCAACTGGTAGCCGCCTAATCCGCGCAAGGCCACACTGTGCCCGCGCCTGATTGTCTCCGCGGCGGCACAAATGGCGTGACGCGCTTCGGCGATCACTCGTCCTGAGCGGTCGCAGCACCACAAACGCGGGCCACAGGCGGGACAGGCTGTCGTTTGAGCATGAAACCGCCGATTATTCGGCGATTCGTACTCCTTCCGGCAGGTCGGGCAGAGCAGGAAGCTGGCCATGCCGGTTTCTGCCCGTTCATAGGGCATGGTCCTGATCACGGAATAGCGAGGGCCGCAATCAGTACAGCTCGTAAAAGCGTAGCCGGCCCGACGATCGTCAGTGCTCTGGGTTTCGGCAAGACAATCGTGGCACGCGACTCGATCCAGCGGCACGCGAACGGCGAGAACGTCTGGTGGTCCGCCTGTCTCGATCGAGAAACCGGTTCTGCCTTCCGCCTCGCCGTGCTGAACCTGCAGCTCTTCCACGCAGGCGGCAACCGGAAGACATTTGCCGATTCCTTCCAGAAAAGCACTCAGTGAATCCTCGGCTCCTTCCACGATGATCTGGACACCTCGGCTCGTGTTGCGGATCGCCCCCGACAAGCCCAGCCCGCTGGCCAAACGTGCTAGAGCTGGCCTGACACCGATTCCCTGCACCCGGCCTCGCAGCGTGACCCGCAAGGCATGGATTGCCTTGCATTCCTCAACGACAGGCACGGTCTGGTTCCATTGAAAGAAGTTGCTGCCGGCGCTCCACCAGGTATTCGCACCACCGATCGATCCCTCGCCCATCGAGCGCGCAGGCGCTCATCACTTCCATTGCTGGTTGTATGCGCCGGGCATCTTCGGCCGCCGCGGCCAGCGAGAACGGGACGTAGGGTAAGAGATCCAGCTTCGTGATCACCAAGGCGTGGCTTGTGCGGAACATTTTGGGATACTTCCCTGGCTTGTCGTCGCCTTCGGTTGTGCTCAGCAGCACGACGCGCACATGCTCGGCCAGGTCGTGGGACGCAGGACAAACGAGGTTGCCGACATTTTCGATGAACAGAAAGTCGAGTTCTGGATTGCCAAGTGCCTTTAAGCCGCGCTGGACGAGCGGCAGCTCCAAATGGCATGCGCCTCCAGTCGAAAGTTGAGCGACCGGGACCAAGGGAGCCAGCCGCTGGGCGTCACGGTCCGTCTCCAGGTCCCCCACGAGAACCGCCAGCCGGTAACGCCCTGTCATACTTCGCGCCGTGGCTTCCAGTAGCGACGTCTTGCCGGCGCCCGGCGAGGAAACCAGGTTCACGACAAGCGTTCCACACCGCGTGAAATGCTCGCGCTGGATGCTGGCACTCGCCTTGGCTTCCGCGAGAACGTCACGGCGGATGGTAATGACTTGGGCTTCCATGGCATCACGCGGTTGAAGGTTGCAGGAGCGCCGCGGAATCGACAGTAATGCTCTCGATGCGGAACTCGTCGCCATGCACTACACGGACGTGGTGGTGACCACAGTGAACACAATGGAAACCGTAATCATGTATCTCGCTTTCGAGCCCACACGCGAGACAGAGCGCCGCGAGAGGCACTTGATCCAGGACCAGTGTCGCTTTTGCTGCCCGAGTTCCGTGCTTCAACAGTTCAAAGGCGGACATGACGAGCACCGGCTCAACGCCCGACAGTGGTCCAATCTGCAAGCGAATCTCTGCGACGCTGTCGGCCTGATTCGCCGCGCATACGCGATCGATCTGCTCCAGCATCGTCCGAACTAGAGAGTGTTCGTGCATCGTGTGCCTAGCGATCAACGGTCGGGTTAGCCAACTCAGCTTTCATCGCCCCGAGAACTACGGGGATGGCAGCTTCGACTTCTTGCGACATCGGGCCGGACGGCGAAACATACCTCGTCTCCACTGTCCAAAGCAGCACCTCGCGCGGCAGGCAGCCCAGCCGATCGGCCAGCGATAGTGTCTCAACGATCCCCCAATCGTGCGTTCCATTCCAGGTGAATTGCCGGATCGAGATGGCCGGCCAAGTCCAGCGACGTACTGTTCCCGGGAGGCCGGAGCCGCGGCAGCCGTCACAGATCAGAAACCGACTGATCCCTGACAGCCAATGAAGGATATCCAGCGGCTTGCTGGCGACCCGGACCGCAATGTCAGGCATCCGGCGCGCTAGCTCCTGCGCCACGCGCCAGCCAATCTGGTCGTCCGCGTGGTGACTGCCGAAGCCGACGGCCAAGGCTTTTCCAGTCATTAGTGTGTTTGGAAAGCTGCGACTACACGCGGTCGAACTGAACGTTCAAAAAGTGTGTCGCGCAGCTAATGCATGGGTCATAATTCCGCACAAAGTTCTCGCACAGCCTTGCGGTGTGTGCTTCGTCGTCGGACAAGACGCTCGCCGCCCAACGCCTCAGATCGTCCTCGATTTGTGCTTGGTTCTGCGATGTGGGCGGCACGATGCGGGCATAGGTGACCTTGCCCTGATCGTCTACAGCGTAGCGGTGATAGAGCGTTCCCCTGGGTGCCTCGGTAGCGGCTGCTCCCTCGGCAGGGCGGTGCTCATAGGGCATCCGAGGTGGCTCAGCAGGCCGATAATTGGTCAGTATGTCGAGGGCTTCTTCATACGCATGAACGACCTCGATGCCCCGCGCCACGATGCTCTTGAACGGGTTCGTGCACGGCCACCCCACGTTGAGTTCGTCGCTTAGTCTGCGGGCGGTCGGAAAAAGCCGGTCACGATTCAGGTTCAGCCGCGCCAGAGGACCAACGAAATATGGCTGGCCAGTTGCCTTGCGGAGCGAGTGCAGCGCGGTAGAGTGCGGCACTTGTCGTTCTTCGAACGCATCCGCGTACTGGTCTGCGGAGAACGCGTCGCCGGAACTGGTCGTGATCATGCCTTCGTTCATCGGATATTCGTCAGGATGCACGAGCGACACGAATTCATAGCCGCCGTCGAATTCTGAGAACTCGAAGGCTGCAACCCACCGAGTTGCCGCCACGGCGGCGGCGAGTCCCCACTGGAAATCGGGAATCAGGTGCTGAATCTCTTCTCGCCGCGGACAGCGGTAGAAGCCGCCGACGGCGACGTTGATAGGGTGAATCGCCCGACCGCCCAGGACTTCCAAGAGTTCGTTTCCGTGCTTTTTCAGTCGGAGAGCTTGCTTCAGCACATCGCCATGCTTTTCCGCCATCTCGAGGCCGCTGTCGTATCCAAGAAAGTCCGGAGCATGCAGCAAGAACATGTGCAGCACATGGCTTTCGATCCATTCGCCGCAATAAAGGAGGCGGCGAAGGCGACGAATCTCGGGCGACACGGTGATGCCCAGCGCCCGCTCCAAGGCATGCACCGAACTCATCTGATAGGCGACTGGGCAAATGCCGCAAATCCGGGCCGTGATATCCGGAACTTCCTCGAGAGGTCGGCCCCTGAGAAAGGCTTCGAAGTACCGAGGCGCCTCGAAGATCCGCAACTCAACATCCTCGACGGCCCCATCGCGGAGCCGAATCGTCAGGGCGCCTTCCCCCTCGACGCGCGCCAACGCGCCCACGCGGATCACGCGCTGCTGGGAATGGCCATCGTCCGGCGGCGGATCAGGCCGCGGTCCCGCCATGTCGAACCCCCTCGTCCTTGAACGCCGGAGCTTGAGAGTAAAACGCGTGGAACATGCGTCGAACGTCATCCGCAGGGACACCGAGCCGGCGAAACCACTTGGCTAACGACTCCGTGTTGGGCTGATGAGCGGGACCGAAGCAACTGTAGCAGGGGCGATCGTAGCTCGGACAGAGCACGCCGCAGCCTGTGGATGTCACTGGCCCCATGCAAGGTTCTCCCCGCGCCACGAGCACGCAGACAATGTGTTGCCGCTTGCAATCCAGACAGAGTGCGTGGCTCGGAATGTGTGGCCGGCTGCCAAGCAGCATCTGCGCGAGCACACGGAGCAACTGTTGCTTGTTGATGGGGCAGCCTTGCAGCTCCAGATCGACCCGCACGTACGCGCTGGCTGGACGCGAGTTGGCCAAACTTTGGATGTAGTTGGGCTGAGCATACACGACAGCCGGATACTCCTGCGGAGCACTGAAGTTCCGCAGGGCCTGAATGCCGCCGTGGGAGGCACAGGCGCCTAACGTGATCAGGAACCGGCTTCGGTCGCGGATGTCACGAATGTGCCGTTCCTGATCTGGCGTATAGACGGAGCCTTCGACCAGCGCCACATCGAATCGTCCCTCCAACGGCCGGCGAATTGCTTCGAGGAAATACGCGATCTCCACGCGACTGGCCAGATCGAGCAGTTCATCTTCGCAGTCCAGGATGCTGAGCTGGCAGCCATCGCATGAGGCAAACTTGAAGACGCCGATGCGAGGCTTCGTTGGACTCAGGGGTGCTGGTGTTTTGGCGCTCATCGCGCATCCCCACTGATCAATGTCGCTTCAAAAGTGCTCTTGGCGCATGAAGCGGCCGATCTTGCTGTAGGCGAAGACCGGTCCGTCCTTACACAGGAAATAAGGCCCTAACTGGCAGCGGCCGCACATGCCGACTCCGCACTGCATGTTCCGTTCGAGGGAGACAAAGATCCGTTCGGCTGGCACCCCACGAGCCAGCAACTCGTAGACCGTAAATCGCATCATGATCTCAGGCCCACAGGTAAACACAATCGTTCGCTGAGGATCGAAGTCGAGACGTCCGAGCAACGCTGGCACGACACCTACCTGCCCGGTCCAACTCGAGTCGGCATGGTCCACCGTGACCTGCGTTTCCAGGCCTTGCTTTCGCCACGGCGTGTATTCCCGCTGGTACAGAAGGTCGGTTGGATGGCGGGCGCCATACAGCAGCAGAAGCTTGCCATAGGCCCGGCGTTCGGCGAGCAGCGCCTTGATGGCCGGCCGTAGCGGGGCGAGCCCCAGGCCCCCGGCCACGACTAACACGTCCTTATCATGCGCGTCATCCAGCGGCCAGCCCTTGCCGTAGGCGCCACGCAGCCCAATGACGGCTCCTGCCTGTAGCTGTTCAATAACCCGGGTCACGGTCCCCACACAACGAATCGTGTGAGCGATTCCCCGTCGTTCGCGCGGCGCGCTGGAAATCGAAATGGCCACTTCGCCGATGCCCGGCAAATAGAGCATGTTGAACTGACCAGGCATGAAGCGATACTTCGCCCGGCGCCTGCGATCCTGCAGTGTCAGCCGCAAGGTCGCGACGCCCGGCACCTCGTCGTCCACAGATTCAATCGTGGCAGGCTCGGGCCAGAACGGATCCGCCGGCTGCTTCGAGATGGAAACGTCTTGCGAGATCGTACTCACGGATCGCTGCGTAGACCTGAGGCTTCCAACGGCTGGGACGAATCTTCTATTGACCGATTGCCGCGAATGGCAGCGATTTCTTCGGTGACGTCGATGGCGACGGGGCACCAAGTGATGCACCGCCCACAGCCCACGCAGCCCGAGACGCCGTATTGATCAATCCAAGAAGCAAACTTGTGCGTTAGCCACTGCCGATAGCGAGCGCGAATGTCCGAGCGAACCGCGCCGCCGGCCATGTGACTGTGTGCCGGATTGAAACAGGAATCCCACAGTCGGACTCGGCCCGCGCGCTGACCGTCGAGGTCCGGAACTTCTTCGACGCAATGGCAAAAGCACGTCGGACAGACCATCGTGCAATTTGTGCAGGACAGACAGCGCTCCGCCACGTTGTCCCAGCGCGGATGTTCGAGGTTGTTGTAGAGGAGTTCCGGCAGGTCGCTCGTATCCAGCCGTCGCTGCATTTGGCTGGCCGTGTCGCGCACCACCCGCGCGGCGGCTCCCAGATCCTTACCCGTTGCCTCACGCAAGGGCAGGTCGGCCAGAATCGCGCCGCCGCGCTTCGTGGCCACTTCAACCACGAAGACGCTGGGCAGCTCAGTCAGGGCAAGGTCGAATCCGCGCTGGCACTTCGGGCCGGTTTTCATGCTCACGCAAAAACAAGTCGCGGCTGCCTCGGAGCAATTCACCGCGATGACGAAGGCGCCCTCCCGCCTGGCCTGATAGTGAGGGTCAACGAAAGGGCCGTGCACGAACGTGCGATCCTGCACCTCCATCGCGTGGAGATCACATGACCGAGCGCCGAGAAAGGCATACCGCGGCGTCGGCGTTCGGTCGGCATGCACCTGAAAGCCGTCTTGCGTTTTTTCTATCGAGAACAGCGTGAGGCGCGAGGGAAACAAGTATTGTTTCCAGGAGTGGGGCCCCACCGCATAGCCGAAATACGCATCATCGCTGCGGCGCTTTAGGCGGTACTTTCCACCGTCCTGCTCGTCGGTCCAGCCAATCGGCAGTTGTTGCAAGTGGCGGATCTCATCGAACACAATCGCCCCCTGGGAGATCGTCGGGCCAACGACCGTGTAGCCCTCGGTCCAAAGTCGGTCAATGACCTTGCCAAGCGATGGCTTCTCTAGCACGAGGGTCCTGCCGAGCGGCGGAACTCCTGCTGAATCGGGCATGCTGAACGTCCTTCTTGCATCTTTCGGATCGGCTTTGTCGCCCTTGCGACGACGATCCGTCATCAACCTCCGAACACATCCAGCATTTGCAAGCGAGTTGCTTTCAGCCGCTCTGCCAGAACCTCCAGGAGTCGGCGAGCCAACCAATAGCCGAAGCGCGGGTCGGCCTCGCTGAGATCTCGCAGGCGGTCAGCCTTCAACGCCAACGCTCGCGTCGCTTCCACGGCCGTGGCTCCGGCGGTCTTGGGCTTTCGGTGGAAGATACTGGACCAACCGAACACTTCCCCCGCACTCAGCGTGAGGATTCGCACGGGCCCGCGCCGCGGAACTGCGATATCGATCGCTACGCGGCCCTCGACGATTAAATAGAACGACTCGTCGGACTGTCCTTCACGGAAGATCGTTTGGCCGGCGCGCCACGTGACCGGAGCGGCCATGTCAGCCAGGCGGTCTAAGTCCACCTGCTGCAAATCTCGCGTAAAGGAAACGCTGCTCAAGAGAGTTCGAACGTCGTCGGCCACTTTCGCGCTCTCCTGAACAACGCGGACCGTCAAGATGGATCAGCCTCGCGGTCCCTTCCGCTGGCATGGGATCGTACGGAAGCACTCGGATTACTGCAAGGTACCGGGCTGTCCCTCGAGAGCGATGGCCTTTGTGGTGTCGAGTCGACAGCCATGATCGAGCCGGCGAAGCCGCCATGGCGAAGGTTGCCAAGCACCGTGTAGCCAACCGCGTTAGCCCTTTGGCTGGCGCCGACGACCGCCACGCTCTCGGTCTGGACGAACTTGTCTAAATTGCGGATTGCCATGTGCGTGCCCTCTGAGCGCCGCTCACAGGCGTCTATGTTCACGCTAGTCACTTACCGCCTCTGGCCGTACGATCTTTGGAGCAGTCCCGCTCGAGAGTCGAGCAAAACCAACGGGCTCCTGCTACAGCCGCGCGGTGCACCTGTTTAGCCGCAGGAGCGGACACGACGCCTCGTCTCCATTCCAAGGCTCTGTATTCAACCGTATTTGGCGGGCAAACTTGCCCCGTGCGAGCCAGGCGGATAGATCGATGAACCAAGGGCGGCACACTGTGTGCGTTACCGCCTGCAAGACCATCCTCGGCTATTGTCGGCTCTGTCGATGATTACCTTGCGCACCCAAATCGAAGTCCCAGGCATCACTGGACGTGAGATCCTGGAGTTCCTGTTGAATTGTACCGACGAGGAGTACCAACGTTGGTGGCCAGGTACTCATTTGAAGTTTCACACAATCCAGGGGTTTCCAGGCGACGTCGGCACTGTGATCTTCATGGAAGAGTTTGTCGGACGGAGGCGCGTGAAGGCGAAGGGCGTTGTGGCCGAGGTTGATGCGGGCAGGAAGGTTGTTTGGCAGTTCAAAAAGCTCGTGCGCCTACCAGTGCGACTGATCCTGGTGCTGGAAGACAACCCTGATGCGGTCCAACTGACGCACACGATCGAGATCGGCTACAGCGGTGTCGGCCGGATGTTGGACCCGCTGTTTCGCCTGTACTTCTCCCGTGAATTCGCCACGGCCATGGACGAACACGTCCGCACGGAATTCCCAAAACTTCGGGATATGCTGCGCGAATCGTCCCTCTCGCGAAACAGAGATCGCGGCCGGCTCGAAGGTCGCGACACTCAAGGCGGTGATCCTTAGTTGTGGTGATTTTGCTCGATGACACGGCCGAGTTACTGACAGCCAGATATCGCCCGGTCGAGGCCCATTGGCTGGAAGCGCCGGTCTGCCCTCTGCTCAATCGCGACCGTGCAGGCAAGACCCGCAATCGGCGTTGCCGGCCGAGAAAATACAAGTCGGCACAGCGCGTGGCCGCCGCAACGCGTCCGCTCCCGAAAAAGACGATGGTCCTGTGATCCTATCGCGTGTGGCGGTCGCCGAGAACGCACAATCCTGGATACAGAATGCACGACGCGTAAAAGTGGCACTGTGACTGGCGCATCCTGCAAGGCATCTTGAGCCTTTGCCATAATCTGGCCGACCCAGGCATGGGCAGGTAAAAAACCTCGCCCTCGCCACCGGGAAGCAAGTGTCTTTTGTCTCTTATCTGCGTGTTACGCTTCGCGCTAGCCGACTGTGTGTTACGAGCGATGAAGCAGCTCGCGTTCCGCCTCAGTCCAAAAGAAGAGGTCATGGCCGATAGGCTTGCCGCTGGCTTCCCACTTTAGGTATGCCAGCAGGCGAACATCCTCGTTCGTCACTGTTGCGGCTGCCTGCAAACCAGGAACAACGCCGCGTGTTTGACCGTCGCCAGCGGCGAGTTTCTGCCGCTCACTGCGTACGTCGGCATAAGCTGATGGCGCACGCGGATGAGTGCGTCGCATGAGGGAACTCCTTCTAGAGAGAGGCTAATGACGAATCGGACCCGCTCCCAGCCTTCGGTGCTTTGCATGTTAATCCAGAACACGAGCGTTCATCAGGTGTTTCTGATGCGGCACAATTAACACGGAACAAACGACGTCCGACAAAGTCCGCCGCTCGTGTTCCTCTCTCAGGGTGCTCGACCTTGTTCGTCGGCGCCCCCTTACGGCTGGAGACGGCCGTTATACAGGCAAACTCGAATAACGCACGATGGCTGAGGCAGGCCCACTGCTGGGCATTGCTTCTGCGGGTACGGAATACACCTTGCCGTGATGGGCCAATGTCTCAACGGCGACGAGCTCAAGAAGGTCGTCGTCTCCGGGCATTCGTTCGTTATGGACTTCGACCGTGCGCTTGTCTGGGTCATATATGCCCCAGGCTGCCGCGTCGCGCGCGATGAAAAGCGTGTCGATCTTCCCGTTCTGTGCGGCCGCCACAATCTCCGCGAGGTGCGGCAAAGCGTTGCCATTAGCAATCGATCGGATGTAGCGTGCGACTGCCGCGTGGCGCGCCTGATCCAGGTGCGGTTCCACGAGCTGCCACGCTCGAGCATGCATCTCTTTCAAGGAGAGATGCTCGGCGTTGCTTGTCAGGCCCTCGTGGACCAACTCGGGAAAGGTATTCACTTTGCGATAGAGTGCGAACTCATATTGGACGCACGCCACCACCAGCGGCGCCGGAGTAGCTGCCAACGTGTCGTGAAGCGCAGAGTCGATTGCGCGAAAGAACTCGGTAAGTTCCTCCTTGCGCGTGTCCACCTGGCCGCCCTGGCCGTGAAAGACGGCGGCTTGCTTTCCCAGCGGCTCATGGGTCGCCGAATGGACTTGATCGCCGCTAATTGACACGTCCAAGTTCAGTGTGCTCTTTAAGTCGCGCGGCAAACCTTCTACCTCGACCGGGCCTATGCCGCCGGCATTACCACGAAAGAGCCGCACGGAATTCTGACTGATGGCTAGCAGCCAGTAACAGCGACTTTGATCAAGAAGCGCCAAGAGCGGTCTGACGACAAACCTTCGCCCTACGTGCACTTGTTCCGCCACGGCATGCGGCAAATGGAAGCACCGAACCGAAGCGGGTGAAGCCAGGACGACTAGGCTTCCCTCTTTTTGCCTCCAAAACGTGGCATTTGTTTGCAACGAGCGTAGGGGCTTCAGCATCGCACGAGCGTCGGTCGGTCGAAGACCATGAGCGGCAAGCTGCCATTGAGCCTCTCGAAGGAGATTCTTGAGCCGGATGGCGTTCTGCTGACCTTCAACGCCTGGCGCATGCAGTGGCATGTACAGCGACAGCCGCTGCTCGGAGCGCTCGCTCATCAGCTCTCGCAGTTCTGAGGGTCGCAGGGAGGTCGAAATGGGAATGGAAGGCACGGAGCGAATGGTCCTTGTCTGCTGTCGCCTTGCGGCCACCCTTGGCCAAGAACTCCTCCGAGAGTCTATTCGAGGCCCCTTGTGTCGTTGCATGCGGCGCTCCTCTTGGGTTGCCACCTGTGTCTTAGCGAGATACTCAACAGGCGATAAGTAAGTCCCTTGGGTTCGTCGCTGCCCGGTGTATCGGTTCTCTATCCCACCGCGCAGCCCAATTCGGCTTCAGCCTCGCTGGGCGTCCGGGTGCTGGCCTCCACGCGGAATCTTGTATCAAGTCTTTCGAGGACCTCGACGATGCCTCCATATTCCAATTCGCTGTAAGGCAGCATGGCCGCACCCGAGAATCCCTGTCGGCGGATTTCGACCGCTTTGTCAGCCGCGCGGTTACGAATCGCATCCCAGAACGGATGGGCGAATAGGTCGACCGGCTCCGTCAGTCGCCCGCGGTGCACGCAGAAGCCCAGGCACGAGACGATGGGAGGCCCGTCGAAGTAGCTGCAGCCGGTGCGAGCCTTAACGGGCATGAGCGGCCCGATGTGGCTCCCTCGCATATAACCGTTGACAAAGGGCGCGATGGCATAGGGAGCCAGAATCTCGCCGGTGGCCGGGAAGTTCTTCTGCACGCGGGCGAGGTACACCGGATCGTCCTTCCCCGTGTACTTGCCGGCAATGTTGTGCAACCGAGTCGTACTGACGGCGACAGCCTGATCGCCGTCGTGACGGCTATAGATCGAGTGGATCACGAAACGGTCATTGTCACGCAGCAGCGCGGCGATGTCGTAAAGATCTTCGGGCGCTTCCAATTCGATGATCCGGTCTCCCTCCGTGTAGCTGACATCCATAACGCGAAAGCGGAAGCCTTCATTCATTGCAGGGCTGAGGATCAGGCCCGCCGTATTCATCGGATCGGCAAACGCCAGATAGAGCGGCAGGTTAAAGGCTCCCGGCTCGGTCTTGTCGGCCATGAACATGACGAATGGCTCGTTCGGCCGTTCCTCGAAGTCCATCTCAGCGACACCCGGTCCCATGCCCTTAACATTGCCGGTAAAGGCTTCCACGAGGAGATCCTGACCGGCCCCATAGAGACCTTGAGCTTTGGCAGTCTCCGTACCGGCGAGAAAAGCGTTCCACGCCAGCCGATGGACAGGTGCGTGTCCGACGCCCTTGTCGTGAACCATCAGAATGGCGATGTCGTCTCCGGTAGCGGTGATGTAGTAGTCGCTCAAGAGCGAGTTCATTTGATCGGCGACGTACTCGCGTACGGTCGCCAGCAACTGCTGGCTCGGGGCCACGTGTCCCCCGATGCTTCCAACGTCGGCTTTGATGAGGCTTAGAGTTGTGCGCACGGCTAG
>Ga0073934_10008392_pt1 | contig 13789 bp, 7 predicted proteins | sample LarsenN4metaG_FD_76834 | JGI IMG/M metagenome (GOLD analysis project Ga0073934, IMG submission 76834) | Hot spring sediment bacterial and archeal communities from British Columbia, Canada, to study Microbial Dark Matter (Phase II) - Larsen... ...
ACGGCGCCCCGACGGAGGAGAATGCGCACCCGCACCGCGACTGTCGCGGCAGCGTGGTCGTCGTCCACAACGGCATCATCGAGAACTACCTCGAGCTGAAACATCAGCTCGCCTCGGAAGGGCACAAATTCACCACCGAAACCGACACCGAGGTGATCGCGCACCTTGTCGAGAAGCATCTCGACGGGGCGGCGGGGTCGCTCGAGGAGGCGGTACGCGCCGCCGTGCGCGAGCTGACCGGCGTGTTCGCGCTCGCCATCATCTCGACGCGCGATACCGAGAAGATTGTCGCGGTGCGCCAGGGCCCGCCCGCCGTGATCGGCCTCGGCAAAGACGAGTACTTTGTCGCCAGCGATGTGCCCGCCATCCTTTACCACACGCGCGACCTCTTCTTCATGGCGGACGGTGACTTGGCCGTGCTCACGCCCCATGGTGTGAAGCTGACGGACTTCTCGGGCAAGCCCGTCACGCGCCGCGTCCAGCACATCACCTGGGATCCCATTCTGGCGGAGAAGGGTGGCTTCCGACACTTCACCCTGAAGGAAATCTACGAACAGCCGCGCGCCGTCCGCGACACCATGCTCGGCCGGATTTCCCCGGAGACGGGCGAGGTCTTCCTCGACGAGATGGAAATCACCGAGGAGGAGTTCCGGACGTTTCGCGAAATCAAGATCGTCGCCGCGGGGACCTCCCGCCACAGCGGGCTCGCCGGAAAGGTGATGATCGAGCGGCTGGCGCGCGTGCCCGTCGAAGTCGACTACGCTTCAGAATTCCGCCACCGCGACCCGCTCGTCGATCCCCGCACGCTGACCATTCTGATTACCCAGTCCGGCGAAACCGCCGATACCATCGCGGCTCAGCGCGAGGCGCAATCCAAAGGCTCCAAGACGCTCGCCATCTGCAACGTGCTGGGCAGCATGGTGCCGCGCGAGGCCAACGGCACCATCTATACGCACGCCGGGCCGGAGATTGGCGTGGCCTCCACGAAGACCTTCACCTCGCAGCTGACGGCGCTCGTCCTGTTTTCCGTTTACCTCGGCCAGACGCGCGGCGTGCTGCCTCCGGGCGAAGCCAAGAAACTGCTCTCCGCGCTGACGGGCATCCCCAAACTTCTCGAAACCGTTCTGCAGAAGGATGAAGAAGTGGAAGACCTGGCGCGGCTCTTCTACCGCTCGACGGATTTCCTCTTCCTCGGCCGCGGCGTCCATTTTCCGGTGGCGCTGGAAGGCGCGCTCAAGATGAAGAAGCTTTCCTACGTCCACGCCGAAGCCTATCCGGCGGGCGAGATGAAGCACGGCCCCCACGCGCTGATCGCCGACGGCTTGCCCGTGGTCGTCAACGCGACCTGCAATTGGGAATCGCCCTACTCGGTGTCGCGGTACGAGCGGACCATCTCAAATGTCAAGGAGGCCAAGGCGCGCGGCGCCACCATCATCGCGCTCGTCACCGAAGGCGACAAGGAAATGCGCGCCATGGCCGATCACCAGATAGTCCTGCCGCACACCACCGGCATGCTGTCCACAATCCTGGAGGCCGCGCCGCTGCAACTGCTCGCTTACCACATCGGGGTGCTGCGCGGCTGCGACGTGGACCAGCCACGCAATCTGGCCAAGTCGGTCACGGTCGAATAAGAGCTCGCCGCGATCCGTTATCAGCCATCGGCACACGTTGGGAGGCGGGCGCAGCGCCAGCTTATCGCTTGCGCAAAATGGTTGCAAACATAAGGGATTGCCCACGGTTGAGCAGGGAGCGGATGGGGAATTGAAACTCATTTACTCCGACGATTACGATCTTCATCTCGGCAATCACGTCTTCCCATCCATCAAGTATCGGCTGATCAAGGAGAAGGTCTTGCGCGATGGTATCGCGAAGCCGGAAGACATCATCGAACCGCCCGCGGCAGCGGACGACGAAGTCGCCCTCGTTCATCATCGCGACTACATCCGCAAGTTGCAAACAGGGAAGCTTTCCTATCTGGAGATCCTGCGTTTGGAGATCCCGTATTCCCCCGAGCTGATTCGCGCCGTCTGGCTTTCCGCCGGCGGCTCCATTCTCGCCGGGCGCTTGGCGTTGCAGGACCGGACGTGCGTGAACATCGGCGGGGGGTTCCACCACGCCTATCCCGACCATGGCGAAGGTTTCTGCGTGTTGAACGACGTCGCCATCGCGATTCGAAGCCTGCAAAAGGACAAGACCATCGAGCGCGCCATGGTGGTCGATGTGGATGTCCATCAGGGCAACGGCACGGCCGCCATCTTTGCCGGCGATTCCAGCGTCTTCACGCTTTCCCTGCATCAAGCGAGCAACTATCCCTACCCCAAACCGCCCAGCTCACTCGATATCAACCTCGCCGATGGCATCGGCGACGAAGAATATCTGACGGAACTGGAGAGGGGGCTTGACGAATCTCTGGCCGAGTTTCGGCCGCAACTCATCGTGTACGTCGCGGGTGCGGACCCCTATCGCGAGGATCAATTGGGCGGACTGAAGCTTACCCTCGAGGGGCTGGAGAAACGCGATCGCTTGGTATTCGAAAAGGCGAGCACAAGGAATATTCCCGTGGCCGTCACCCTCGCCGGCGGCTACGCCCGCCACGTCGAGGATACCGTTACCATCCACACCAATACCATCCGTGTGGCGAAGGAGTTCGCCGCGTAACCCCGGATTTCAGCCCGGCAAGCCGGCCGCGCGGAAGGCCAGGGCTACAGCAACTTCTTCTTGAGCTCCTTCCACCCAATCAGGATGACGTGGTTCTCTTGCAAAGCCCTCTTGAACTCCGGACTGGTCACGACATTGAAATCGCGCTGACGCCAGGCACTGCCGAAGGCCGGATGCTCCACGGTCACCGCCTGCAATTCCGCATCGTCGTAACCCAGATGCACGATCAGTTCCGTCACGCCCGGCTGAAGTGTGCGGACGACGTCGGCGTAGAAGGCCGGCCACTCGCCGGGCTGCACCTGCTCGCCCGCCATGGCGAAGCCATCGAGCAGGAAACCGTGCTGCTCGGCAAACCGCAAGAGCTCGATCGAAGCGTTCGGAACACGCGGGGCGAAGAAGGGGACGCCGAATTCCCGTGCCACCTTGACGTAAGCCTCGAAAAAAGCCGGGTCCGCAAACAGCGTCCCCATGTGCGAATCGAGATGTGTGGGCAGCAAGCCGGAACTGATTGCGAGTTCGACCTGGGCGCGGATTTCGCGCTCTACCTCTTCGGGCTTGGCCATTTTCAGCACTGAGGCCACGTCGGGCCAGAGATATCCGGAAGGATCCAGCAGCCCGGGAACTGCGCTTTTGGGCGCCGTCGGCCCCCAGCGGTAGAACTTCCATTCGCTGTTGAGGGTCAGGTGGATCCCGATATCGTGGTCCGGATGTTGGCGAGCGTAAGCGGCGACTTCGGAAAACCAGGGCGTCGGTACCATGGCACTGGCGGAGCTGATGGCCCCGCGCTCGAATGCCTCAAAGCTCGCCGCATTTACCGCATGCGCCACGCCCAAATCGTCGGCGTGAATGACCAGGAGTTTGGCGTCGGATGCATAACCCAGGCGTTCGGCCAAGCTCTTGGTTTGCGCACGCGCCGTTCCTGCCGCAAAAAAGTGAAGCGCCGCGAAAGGGAGGAGAATTCTTCCCAAGGATTGCCCTGCAAGCACAAATCACCTCCTGCGGAAGCCCCGCAGCTTATCACGACGTCCCGGCGGATTATTTGTGAATCTGGATCAAGGGAGGGTTGAGGGAGCCGGTGCGATAGCCTTCGAGGTCGAGGGTAACGAATTTGAAGCCGAGAGCTTTGAAGATTTCGACGAACTTGCCTGCCATTTCCGGATCCAGGGCGCGCGGCAGTTCGTCGGGTGAGATCTCGATGCGCACCAGATCTTCGTGGTAACGGACACGCATTTGGCGAAAGCCCAGCTCGCGAAGGGCCTCCTCGCCTCGCTCGATGATCTTCAGTCGCTCGGGCGTGACCTCGATGCCATACGCAATGCGCGAGGAGAGGCAGGCGCTGGCGGGACGATTCCACACCGGCACTTGGGCGCGACGGGCAAGCTCCCGGATATCGGCTTTGGTGAGGCCGGCGTCAAGGAGGGGGGTGAGGACGCGATGCTGGCGCGCGGCGCGCTGGCCCGGTCGCCAATCGGCCTGATCGTCCACATTCACGCCGTAGGCGACCGCAGCAAAACCGCGGCGCGCGGCCAGCTCGTCCAGCTTGTCGAAAAGCTCGTCCTTGCAGAAGAAGCAGCGGTCGGGATTGTTGGCCCGGTAGGCAGGATTCGAGAGTTCGTCGGTCTGAATGAATTCGTGCGGCAGGTTGAAACGCGCCACGCAGGCCTCGGCCTCGCGCCGGTCGCGCTCCGAATAACTGGCGCTCAAGGCCGTGACCGCCAGCATCCGCCCGCCCAACACGCGGTGCGCCGCGTAAGCCAGATACGCCGAGTCCACGCCGCCCGAATAGGCCACGACCAGCGAGGGAACCTTGCCCAGCGCGTCATAAAGCTGCCGCTCTTTTGATTCCAGCTCGGTCATTCACTTTCGCCCTGAATGGCTAGGATAGCGCGCCCGACCGGGCAACACAACAACGGCGCTCTACGGTGCACCTGTACCACGACCACCGTCTACTGGATCAGCGGCGGCTGCGAGGGTCCGCCGTTGGTTTCGCTCCTGACCAGGCAGACGGCGGCGACCTGGTCACCCTCTTCCAACTTGATCACGCGCACGCCCTGGGCAGAGCGGCCGGACTCGCGGATTTCGCTCGAATCGAGTCGGGTAATCTTGCCCTGCTCGCTGATAATCATCACCTCCGAATCTTCCGTCACGCTCAATACGCCGACCACCTTCCCGTTGCGCTCCGCGGTCTTGACATTGATGACCCCCTTGCCGGCGCGTGACTGGAGGCGGTATTCCGTGATGGGGGTGCGCTTGCCGTAGCCCTTCTCGGTGACGGAGAGAATCAGTTCCTTCTCGCCGACGATTTCCATGCCGACGATGTAGTCGCCCTCTGCGAGCTCCATGGCATAGACGCCGTAGGCCTGGCGGCCCATGTCGCGCACGTCGCTCTCCGGGAAGCGGATGGCCATGCCTTCGTGCGTGGCGAGGAAGATGGTGTCGCGACCGGTGGTGAGCTTGGCATCGATCAGTTCATCTTTTTCCTCGATACTCATGGCGATGATGCCGCGTGACATCGGGTTGGAGAACTCTGCCAGGCGGGTCTTCTTGACCAGCCCGAGGCGCGTAACGAGCATGACGTAGCCTTCCGCGGCGAACGTCTGGCCCTCCACGGTCACCTCCCGGGGCTCGTCGGGAAGCTGATTGACAGCCACGAGCGCCGCTACTTTCTCGCCCTGCGCGAGATTCACGAGGTTGACGACGTTCTTGCCGCGCCCCGCCGCGCCCACATCCGGAATCTCGTACACCTTGAGCCAGTGCACCCTGCCCGTGTTGGTAAACACCAGGATGTAGCTGTGTGTGGAGGCGATGAAGAGGTGCTCGACAAAATCCTCCTCGCGCGTCTTCATGCCGAGCCGCCCCTTGCCCCCGCGGGACTGTTGGCGGTAGGTGCTCACCGGCGTGCGCTTCATGTAGCCGGAATGGGAGACAGTGATCACCACGTCTTCCACGGGGATGAGGTCTTCCAGCTTGATCTCCGCCTGCTCCTCGATGATCTCTGTCCGCCGCGGGTCCCCGTAAGCTTTCTGGACTTCTTTGAGTTCCTCAACGATCACTTTCTTGAGCGCCTTTTCGCTGGCCAGGATTTCCCGATACTCCGCAATCTTCTTCTGCACATCGTCGTATTCCTGCTGAACCTTCTCGCGCTCGAGCGCGGTCAGCCGCTGTAATTGGAGTTCGAGAATCGCCTGCGCCTGGCGCTCGCTGAACTCAAAGCGCTCCATCAACCCCTCGCGCGCGTCCTTGGGCGTCTTGGAAGCGCGAATCAACTTGATGATGGCGTCCAGGTGCTGGAGCGCCTTGAGGAATCCTTCCAGGATGTGGGCGCGTTCGAGCGCCTTGCGCAGCTCGTAGGCCGTGCGCCGGCGCACGACGTTGACGCGATGATCGATGAAGAGTTGGATGGCTTCGACAAGCGACAGCGTGCGCGGCTGGCCGTTGACGATGGCCAGCATGATCATCCCGAAGGTTTCCTGGAGCTGCGTGTGCTTGTAGAGGTTGTTGAGGATGACTTCCGGCTGCTCGCCGCGCTTCAGCTCGACGACGATCCGCATGCCGTCGCGGTCGCTCTCGTCGCGGACGTCGGCGATGCCTTCGATCTTCTTGTTCTGCACGAGCTCGGCAATCCGCTCGATGGTCTTGGCCTTGTTAACCTGGAAGGGAATTTCGGTAATGACGATCTGCTGTTTCTCCTTCGTCGGCCGCTCGATGGCCGCCCTGGCGCGCATGGTGAACTGGCCGCGCCCCGTCTCATAGGCAGCCTTGATCCCCTGCCGCCCGTAGATGTAAGCCCCGGTGGGGAAATCCGGCCCGGGCACCAGCGAGAGCACTTCATCGATCGTGGCGTTGGGGCGGTGGATGAGCAGAATCGTCGCGTCGATGATCTCCCTCAGGTTGTGCGGCGGTATCTTCGTGGCCATCCCCACGGCGATGCCGTCCGAGCCGTTGATCAGCAGGTTCGGGAGTTTGGTGGGGAGGACGGTGGGCTCTTCCGTCGATTCATCGAAATTGGGAACGAAATCGACCGTCTCCTTCTCGATGTCGGCGAGCAACTCCTCGGCCAGCCGGGAGAGCCGGCACTCCGTGTAGCGATAGGCCGCCGGTGGGTCGCCATCGACCGAACCGAAATTCCCCTGACCGTCAATCAGCAGGTAGCGCATGTTGAAGTCCTGCGCCATGCGCACCAGCGTGTCGTACACGGCCGCGTCGCCGTGGGGATGATACTTCTTGATGACCTCGCCGACCACGCCCGCACATTTGACGTAGCGCTTGTCGGCGGCGATGCCCTCCTTGTACATCGCGTAGAGAATGCGGCGATGCACGGGCTTGAGCCCGTCGCGAATGTCGGGCAGCGCGCGCCCAATAATCACGCTCATCGCGTAGTCGAGATACGAGGCGCGCATCTCGTCCTCGATGTTGACGGCCACTTCCCGCGACGGCTTGATTAGTTCCTGGTTGCCCATGCCTCGTCCTCAGCGAAAAACAGTTTGCGGACCCGCCAGCGCGGTGCGCGTCAAATGTCGAGGTTTTTCACCTCGAGCGCGTTTTCCTGGATGAACTGGCGGCGAGGATCCACGGCGTCGCCCATGAGCACAGTGAAGATGGAGTCGGCCTCGACCTGATCCTCGACGCGCACCTGCCGCAGCGTACGCTGCTCCACGTCCATGGTGGTTTCCCAGAGCTGGTTGGGGTTCATTTCGCCGAGCCCTTTGAAACGCTGAACTGTGAAAGCCTTTTTCCCCGCCGTCATGACATGTTCGAGGAGCTGCACGCGGTTCTCGATGGCAATTTGTCCGCCGTCGGTGGACAAAATAAACGGCGGCTTGTCGAAATCGCGCACCCGCTTGTGCAGCTCGAGCAAGCGGCGGTAGTCGGCGCTCGAAACTTGCTCCCAGTCGATGGTGCGCTCGCCGAGGGTCTCGGTCGAGAAGGTAAGAGTGTAGAGGTTGTGTTCTTCATCCAGTTTGATGGCCGTCCTGAAGCCCTGCGCCTTCAGGTCCCTGCTGATCCATTCGAGCTTGGTCTTGTCTTCCAGCTCCATCTTCTTGCCGAGCTCGGCCTTGAGCATGGCATTGACCGGCCGCGCGTCGCCAAATCGTTTCTCCAGCTTGGCGAGCGTCTCCACGTATTCCGCCAGAGCCATGAGGAAGTGGGTGAGTTCGCCCCCCATCAGCTTCCTTCTTGTGTCGCCCTCGCCGATCTCAACCGTGTGGTCTTCCGTGGCGCGGCGCATCACCTCGCGGCGGAACTCCTTCTCGTCATGAATGTACTGGACCTTCTTCCCCTTCCGGATGAGGTAGAGCGGTGGTTGAGCGATGAAGACGTGTCCACGCTCAACGAGTTCGGGCATCTGCCGGTAGAAGAAAGTCAGCAGCAGGGTGCGAATATGGGAACCGTCCACGTCTGCGTCCGTCATGATGATCACCCTGCCGTAGCGGAGCCGAGAGATGTCGAAATCGTCTTTGCCGATTCCCGTGCCGAGGGCCGTGATCAAGGCGCGGATTTCCTCGTGGGAGAGCATCTTGTCGGCGCGGGCCTTCTCGACGTTGAGGATCTTGCCGCGCAACGGGAGGATGGCCTGGTAACGCCGGTCGCGGCCCTGCTTGGCAGAGCCGCCGGCCGAATCGCCCTCGACCAGAAACAACTCGCAGCGTTGCGGGTCGCGTTCCTGACAGTCGGCGAGTTTCCCTGGCAGCCCTCCGGAATCGAGCGCCCCTTTCCGGCGCGTCAACTCGCGCGCCTTGCGGGCCGCTTCGCGCGCCCGGGATGCATCGATCGCCTTGCCACAGATCTTCCGGCCGCTCGTAGGATTCTTCTCGAGGTGCTCCATCAGCTTCTCATAGACGAAGCTCGCCACCGTGCTTTGTATGTCGCTATTGAGTTTGCCCTTGGTCTGCCCTTCGAATTGCGGCTGCGGCAGCTTGACGCTGATCACTGCCACCAGCCCCTCGCGGACGTCTTCACCCTGCAGATTTTCCTTCACATCTTTGAACAGTCCCTGATTTTGCCCGAACTGGTTGATGGCGCGCGTGAGCGCGGAGCGGAAGCCGGAGAGGTGCGTCCCGCCATCGACGGTGTTGATGTTATTGGCGAACGAGAACACGGTTTCCGTATAGGTGTCGTTGTACTGGATCGCAAATTCGATGTGCACGCCGTCGCGCTCGGCTTCCGCGTAGATGGGCTGCGCGTGCAACACCTCTTTGTTCTTGTTAAGGTGCTTGACGAATTCTGCGATGCCGCCCGTGTAATGGAATTCGGCCTGCTTGCTGGTGCGTTCATCTTTTAGGCGGATCGTGAGGCCTTTATTGAGGAAGGATAGCTCTCGCAGGCGCTGGGCCAGCGTGTCGAAGTTGAATTCGATGGAATCGAGAATCCCGGCGTCCGGCCGAAACGTGATTTTTGTGCCGCGCTTTTCCGTCTTGCCCTTCCTCTGTAATGGTGCCAGCGGTTTGCCCCGTTCATAAGACTGCTCCCAAGTGTAGCCGCCGCGCCAGATTTCCAGGTCGAGCCACTCTGAAAGTGCGTTGACCACAGAGACGCCGACGCCGTGCAGCCCGCCGGAGACCTTGTAGCTCTGGGTGTCAAACTTGCCCCCGGCGTGCAGCATGGTCATCACAACTTCCGCGGCGGACTTACCTTCCTCTTCATGGAGATCGACAGGGATACCCCGGCCATTGTCGGTAACGGTGACCGAGTTGTCCGTGTGAACCGTGACGTCGATCCTATCGCAGTAACCTGCGAGGGCCTCGTCCACGGCGTTGTCAACAACTTCCCACACTAGATGGTGCAGCCCCGTCTGGCCCGTGGAGCCAATGTACATGGCCGGCCGCTTGCGCACCGCCTCCAAGTCGCCGAGCACCTTGATGCTGGCGGCGTCGTAGGTTTCAGGTGCCGAATTGTTCCTCGCTTTCTCCTTGGCCATGCTGCCTTTACCGCCCCGCTCCTGGTGCCTTACACGAAAAGACCGACAGGGAAGCCCAGACCCTGCCGGTCCCAAATCTCCTCGAATCCCCGAGTAAATTCAGCTCTATGGAGAGCCTTCCTGGCAACATCATGCCGAACAAAAAACAACGTCAGATGCGCATGGGCATGATGACGTACCGATACCTCAAAAGGTCCTCACCCGCCGGGCGCAGTTGGCCGGCACTCTGCTCGTCCTTCAACTCCAACCGCACTTTAGCGCCGCTGCCAACCACGTCGAGAAAGTCCAGAAGATACTGGTAGTTGAACCCAATCTGCAAAGGATCCCCAACGTACCCGGCGTCCAACGTTTCGCGGGCCTCACCATACTCGCCGCTCGAGGAGAAGATCTCCAGTTTGTCCTTGTCCACCTGCATGCGGATGGCTCTGGATCTCTCGTCGGCCAGCAGGGCCACCCGGCGGATCGCGGCGGTCAATAGATCACGGTCCAACTCAACAACCCGGTTATTCTCGCGCGGTAGCACGGCTTCATAGTTGGGGAATTGGCCCGTCAGCATCCGCGAGATCAACACCCGGTCACCCACAGAGAAGAAAAGGTGAGTCTCGTCCTTGGCGAACTCGACTTGCGCCCCCTCCTCTACCTCGCTCACCAGTTTCAGTAACTCACCCATAGCCTTCTTGGGGATCAGGGCACGGAGCTCGTTCGACAGGCCGGGGACTTTCACCTCACGCTCAACCAAGGCCAACCGGTGGCCGTCCGTAGCCACCATGGAAACATTCTCGGGCTTGAGGACCAGGAGAGCGCCATTCAACGTGTACCGTGATTCCTCGCTGGAGATCGCGAAAATCGTCCTCTGAATAAGTCCGGAGAGAATGCCCGCCGGGATCGAAGCCAGCACCTTGGGTCTAGCCGGGAGGACAGGGAAGTTGTCCTTTGCCATCCCTACCAGCTTGAAGGATGCTCTCTCGCAGTTGACCTGAACCCAATGGTTCTCGAGGATCTTGAAGCGGACATCTGACTCGGGGAGCGATCGTACGATTTCCACCAACCGCTTCGCCGGCACGGTTCCTGCCCCATCTTTCCTCACCTTGGCCGCGCAGCCACAACGCAAGCCTAACTCCAAATCCGTGGCACTTATCCGCAGGCTAGACCCCTCAAACTCCAGCAGTAGGTTGGATAGGATCGGAATCGTGGTCTTCTTCTCAACGACTCCCTGCGTCAGGTTTAGTTCCCTCAGAAGGTCTGACTTCTTAACGGAAAACTCCATGTCTCCCTATTCCTTTAAACAATATTTTAGCAGTAGAGCGTGTGAATTTGTGGAAAATCTACAAAACCCATCAATAGAAGCCACTTGCCCTGTTCAACCTCTCTTCCTTGGAGGGTCTTAACCCGCCCCGCCTGTGGGAAGGGAAGGACTTTATTCGCGCTCACATTCCTTCCTCAGGGAGGAGACGGAGGAAAACACCAGAAGCCTAGCTGAGACTGTCACTAAGCTTGTTGATAAGTCTGTGTAAATCACGGTCGACTTTGCGCATTTCGCCGATCTTATGGATGGAATGCAGCACGGTTGTGTGATGCTTTCCGCCGAATTCACGGCCGATCTGAGGCAGCGAGGCGGGTGTCATCTCCTTAGCCAGGTACATAGCAATCTGCCGGGGGAAGGCCACACCCCGGCTATTGTCCTTGGCCTTAATTTGCGAAAGGCTTAGGCCGAATTCTCGGCAGACAGCGCGCTGAATGTTTTCAATCGAAATATGGCGCTGGTCAGAATCAACCAAATTCCTCAAGTGGTGCTGGGCCATGGCAAGGCTGATCTCTTCGCCCGTCAAGGAGGAGTAAGCGATAATGCGATTCAGAGCGCCTTCCAGGTCCCGGATGCTTGCCTTTATGCTCCCGGCGATGAACTGGGCCACATTATCGGGAAGCTTCACGCCGTGCGCGTCGGCCTTCTTCGCTAGGATCGCCAGCTTTGTCTCCAGGTCTGGGGGCTGAAGATCTGCCGTCAGCCCCCAGGCAAAACGCGAGCGCAGGCGATCCTCCAGTCCTGGAATCTCCTTCGGCGGGCAATCACTCGATATGACCACTTGCTTCTGTGCCTCGTAGAGGGTGTTAAAAGTGTGGAAGAATTCCTCCTGGGTGCGCTCCTTGCCGGCGATAAACTCAATATCGTCGATGAGCAGGACGTCAACATTTCGATATTTCTCACGGAAGGAGACCATGCGATCGTAGCGAAGTGAGTTGATCACTTCATTGGTGAAGCGCTCGGAGGAAGCGTACGCCAGCCGCATATCCTTCCAGTTTCGTTTGATGGCGTGGCCGACGGCTTGCATCAAGTGGGTTTTGCCTAGGCCGACTCCCCCGTAAAGAAACAGCGGGTTGTAGGCCCTAGAAGGAGATTCGACGACGGCGCGTGCCGCCGCGTGCGCGAATTGATTGCACGAGCCCACCACAAACGTGTCAAATGTATAGCGGGGATTAAGTTGATGGTCCACAGATTCAAAATCCAGCTTCCCTTGCACGGCTTTAGACTCCCCATTCTCGGGCGCCTTGCGCTCCGCGTTCTCCTCTAAAACGAAGGACACGTGCCGAACTTCCGTCCGCAGGTGGCCAAGGGCATCTTGGATGAGCCCGCCAAAATGTTCCTGAATCCAATCCTCAAACTCGCGGTTGGGGACCCGCACGAACAGCGTATCCCCAATGACATGGCCGTAGCGGGTTGGCCGCAGCCAAGTCTGAAAGGTCTGGGGATTTACCTTGGTCCGTAGAATGGTCAAGACTTCATGCCAGACGTTCATGGCCTTCTTAAGCGGAAAAGGTGAGCGCGCCGACATCGCCCCTGCGCTCGGGGCCCGTTCGGAAAAAGCGCCGCGCGGGCTCGGCGGCCCGTGCCTCCAGCTGACGCAAACATTTGCGAAAGCAAACTCCGTCTTTGCGAGATGAAACCTTTCGATGAGGGCGGACAATCCGCGCTACTTGTACTGCTTGAAGCGCGAACTATACCACAAACAGAGGTCCAATCCAATTCCCACAAATCCAACGTTTCAAGTCCAGCTTGCAACGCCCTCCGGGTCGCGCGAACGGACTTCGCGTCGGCTTTGGACGCCTCATTCTCGATCCGCCGGGAGTCTATCCTTCAAGAAGCCGGGCAATCTCATCCCGCGGGGGAGCGCGCAGCGGCGAAGGTTCCCGGCCTTCCTCGAAGACGCACAGGCCTTCGCTCTCGCGACGGACCTCGCCAACGACCGCCGCAAGAATCTTGTTCTTTTGATAGGCGCGAAGAATCATCGGCGCGGAACGCGCCGTGGCCACAACGAGCAAGGCACCGGAGGCAATCAGCCCTAGGGGATCGAACTCCAGGACGCGCGCGAAGGCTCGTGTCTCTCCCAAAACCGGGATGCTTTCTTTCCGGATCCAGAGGCCCACCCTGCCGGCACGCGCCAGCTCGTAAAGCCCGGCGAGCAGCCCGCCTTCGGTCGGATCGTGCATCGCCCGGACTTCGCCGTGGCGGATAGCCAGCAGAGCCTCCGGCACGATGCTGATGCCTGGACGGAACAGGAGGCAGCGCGCGCGGTGCACCGTCGCTCTTCCCAGTCGGCGCTCCAGCACACGCCACTTGTCACGCGCCAGAATCGCCGTGCCTTCGATGGCCACCCCTTTCGTGAGAATGACCACATCGCCGGGCCGCTGCGAATCTTTCCTGATAAGCCTGGTCTTCTCGACCTCGCCCAGCATTTGTCCCACCACTATCGGCCGCTCGAGCCCCGCCGTGATCTCCGTGTGCCCGCCGACAAGCGCGACGCCCAGCGCGCGACACGCACGCAAGATGTCCGTGAGAATCGATTGTGCGAGGGCTTGCGTCGCTTTCTTCTGTGGAAGCAGCAGTGTGGCCAGGAACCAGCGCGGGCGCGCACCGAGCGTCGCGATGTCGTTGGCGTTGACATTGACGGCGTACCAGCCGATGCGTTCGGCTGTGAAGGTGATGGGATCAGTCTTCGCGACGAGATACTTCGAACCCATATCGATGACTGCGGCGTCTTCCCCGAAGCGTGGTCCGATGACCACGCCCGAACCCTTGAGAATGGGGCAGCGCTCAAGCAGCCTCTCCAGGACCCGCGGCGGCAGCTTGCCCACCGGAAATCGTCGCAGCCTCGCCATGCCAAGCGCGAGTATAATCCGGTTTCGCTGTCGCGGCGCTCCTAGAGCGCCGCTTTG
>Ga0073934_10008393_pt1 | contig 13788 bp, 13 predicted proteins | sample LarsenN4metaG_FD_76834 | JGI IMG/M metagenome (GOLD analysis project Ga0073934, IMG submission 76834) | Hot spring sediment bacterial and archeal communities from British Columbia, Canada, to study Microbial Dark Matter (Phase II) - Larsen... ...
GACGCGGCGGCGGTCGTCTTCGACCGCGTCGGCCTCCTCCACGGGGGCATCGACCCCGACCTGGTTCCCGGCCGCGTACGCGTCTTCGCCGGCTATGCGGGCTGGGCGGCGAGCCAGCTCGAGGGCGAGCTCTCCGAGGGCTCGTGGATCCTCGAGCCCGCGGCGGCCGGCGACGTCTTCTCCGACGCGGCCGACGAGCTGTGGAGCGACGTGCTGCGCCGGAAGGGCGGCCAGTACGCGCTGATCGCGCGTATGCCGCCCGATCCGTCCGTCAACTGACCGCCGCTCCCCCGTTAGAGGGTCACTCGACCGGCGCCCGGGGCCGATGGACGCCTCGGAATGGTCCGCCGACACTCGACTCCTCGCCTCCCCCGCGCCGGGATCAGCCTGCTCGACCTCGCGGTGATCGCCACCGTCCTCGGCGTCCTCGCCGCGGTGGCGCTGCCCATCTACCAGGACCACCAGCGGCGGCAGGACAGCCGCGAGGCACGGGAGTACGTGGAGGAGATCGTGCCGGTGATCGAGCGCTACCGCGCTGCCAGGGGCACGTACTCGGGCATGACGCTCGCCGGCTTGATCAGCTTCGCCGACGAGCTCGACCCCTCCGAGTACTCGCTCCCGCTCGTCAGCCCGGCAACCTACTGCGTCGAGAGCACCGTCGGCAGCCAGACGTGGCACAAGGCCGGGCCGTTGGGCAAGGTCAGCGAGGGCAGCTGCCCCTCGTAGTCGGGCGGAGCCCGGCTTGGCCGAGCGGAGCCACGGGCGCGTCAGCGCACGCCGACTCCTGGGAAGGGGCTACCGCGACAGGTAGAGGTCGATCAGCGCGTCCCCCGCGAACAGGGCGACGACCGACCCGGCCGCGAGGAACGGCGCGAACGGAAAGGTCATCTTGCGAGCAGCGCGTCCGTGACGTGCGAAGAGCACCACTGTGAGCAGCGCGGAGAGGACGAGCCCGACGACGACCGCGACCACGACCGACCGGCCGAGCGCTGCTCCCATCAGGAACGCCAGCTTGACGTCGCCGTAGCCCATCCCAGCCGGGTACGCGATGGCCGCGAGCAGCAGCCCGCTGAAGGCGGCGCACGCGGCGATCGCCCACTCCGGGCTCGGGTCGGCGACGGTCATCCCGGCGAGGACGATCGGCGCGGCCGGGAAGACGACGCGGTTGGGGACGATCCGGTACTCGAGGTCGGTGGCAGTGACGACGACGAGCGTCACGCAGAAGAACGCGGCGACGAGGGCCTCCAGCGTCAGCCCGAACGCGATCCCGCAGCCGACGACGAGGAGGGCCGCGACCGCTGCGAGGATCGGATGGACCAGGTCGGTGCGGACCGAGTAGCGCTCGTAGCGGCCCTCGGGAGCGGCGTAGGCGACGACCGGGGTGAGGAGCGACATCCCCGACGTCTTCGGCACGAACGCGCCGGAGGTTGAGATCAGGCCGCGCCGGTCTCGAGACGGTACGCCGCGCCGGGGTTCCCGGCCGCGCGCGCGAGCACCTCGATCAGCCGCAGCGGGATGCGCGCGAGACGCGAGCGCTCCGCCCCCGGATGGCCGATGTCGCCGCGTAGAAGCCGCTCGACCACCGGCCAGGACACGGGCATCCGACCAAGCGCGAAGGTCAGCCGGGGGTAGCGGTCGAGCGCCACCTTGGCTCCCCACGACGCGGAGTGCAGCGGTGCGAGGGCACGGGACAGCGCGGTGTCGTACCCGTCGAGGCTCGGCGCGTGTCCGGCGAGGAGGTCGAGCACGGCGTCGGCTGCGAGCCGGGAGCTGACGAACGCCTCGTACATGCCGTCGCCCGTCAGCGGGTCGACGAGGCCGGCCGCGTCGCCGACCAGGAGCGCCCGACCGCGGGCGGCCACGAACCCCGGCCGACGCAGAGGCAGCCGGTGGCCGCGGAGGCTCGTCACGCTGTCGTGGTCGATCCCGCGCGCGCGGCACAGGTCCCGCAGGCGGTCGCGCAGCCCCGGCCCCTCGCTCTCCCAGCCGCCGACGCCGACGTTGACGTGGTCGCCCTTCGGGAACACCCAGCCGTAGCCGCCGGGGATCGTGCCGAGGTCGATCGCGGCGAGGCCACGGTAGCGGCGCTCGCCGAGCACCTCGTAGGCGACGTTGCCTTCGAACGCGACGCCGTGCACGACCGTCCCGCCCAGCCCGACCGTGCGAGCGGCCGTCCCGTTCGCACCGTCGGCGCCGACGAGCGCCGAGGCGGCGATCCGGCCCCCGTCCAGGCGGGCGGAGACGCCGTCTCCGGCGACCTCGATCTCCTCGACCCTGACGCCGTCGCGGAAGTCGGCGCCCGCGGCCGCCGCCTGCTCCGCGAGGTGGAGGTCGAGGCGGCGCCGTTGCGTCATCAGGATCAGCGGCCTGCCCGAGCCCCGCTCGAACCGGCTCGCGTTGCGGAGGCAGATCTCCATTCGCTCGACCACGTGCTCGACCACCGGCTCGACCGACAGGTCCTCCGGCAGCTGCCGGACGGCCCGCATCGTCAGGCCGCCGCCGCAGGGCTTGTCTCGCGGGAAGCGCGCCCTGTCGGCGAGCAGCACGCTCGCCCCGGCGCGCGCGAGCCGGTACGCCGTCGTCGACCCCGCGGGCCCCGCGCCGACGACGATCGCGTCGAAGCGCTCCACGGAGCGGATGGTAGAGCAGCCCGGGTGGAGGAGACGCTGCGACGCCTGCGGGGAGCGGCGAGGCGCGAGGGCTAGAATGGGTTGCTGACGGGGGTGTACCCGAGTGGCCAAAGGGGACGGGCTGTAAACCCGTTGGCTCTGCCTACGGAGGTTCGAATCCTCCCGCCCCCACCTCTCGCTTCGCTGGCCGGCGGCGGCTCTCGGGCGGCGAAGCCGCCCTTCGCCTGGGCCTGACGCCGCTGCCGGCAGCCGCCTGCGCGATTCGGCGCCTCCGGCCGAGCCGGCCTGTGGCGAACGAAGGCCGCTGCAGTTCGCTCGCGGCGCCGCGCTCCGACCTGATGCCGTGTCCGGCCCGGGGTAGACACTGGCTGGATGCAACGGGCGCTGCTCGCGCTCATGGTCGCCCTTGTTGCTCTCCCCGGCAGCGTGCAGGCGCACGCGCTCGCCGATCCGATCGTCGGGCTCTGGAACTTCAGCGGCGGTGTCGTGCGGGTGGCCGGCGCGGGGACGACGTTTACCGGCACCGTGGTCAAGCCGACGAGATTCTCGGTGTGTACCCATCCAGTGGGAGAGGTGATCTGGAGGATCACCAAGAGCGGCTCGGGCTATACGGGTACGCACGAGTACTTCGACACCGCCACGTGTGTTCCGGGCTCAGGCGGACGGGGAGTGGCGACCTGGTCGATCGGCGAGAGCGGCGGGAAGCCGATCCTTCGCTTCTGCAGCACCGACCCCGCCCCCGACGGCGCGACGGAGTGCGACGACCTCACGCGCCCGATGGATCTCGTTCTGCGCTACGAGATGCCGAGGCGGTACGGCCTCGACGCGAACGACGACCGTCTGGTCGACTACTACACGACGGCGGAGCAGGTCAGCCCGCGGGAGTGGACGGCCCTGATCACGGTGCGGCGCCCCGGCGACAGCGAATGCGACCCGAGCGCGACCTACACGTGGACGATCGACGGCAAGGCGCAGCCGTTCGTGTCGAAGGGCAACTGCCTCTTCGCGTTCGAGCACTTTCCGCGCCTGGGGAAGTACAAGGTGGCACTGACCGCGACGACGGGGGACGTGGAGGAAAAGGGCGCCGTTACCGTCGTGGTGAAGGACTACCTGATCTTCGGCCTCGGCGACTCGAACGGCTCGGGTGAGGGCAACCCGGACGTGCCGGGGCTCGCCAGCCCGCTCTGGGAGGACTTCCGGTGCCACCGCTCCGCCAAGTCCTTCCAGGCGCGAACGGCGTTGGCGCTGGAGGAGGCGAGCCCGCAGGCGTCGGTCACGTTCGTCCACCTGGCCTGCTCGGGCGCCTCGATCACACAGGGGATGACCGGCCCCTACCGCGGACTCAACGACCCGGGAGGGGCGCCGATCGCGTCGCAGGTGGCGGCGATGGGCGCACTCAGGGGGAAGCGCGATATCGACGCCGTGCTCGTCAGCATCGGCGTCAACGACCTCGGCTTCGGCGCGATGGTCGCCTTCTGCATCGAGCACGGGGAGGACGTGGGTCTGTCGATCCTCCGAGACAAGGACGTCTGCTTCGTCAAGAAGGGCGTCGACGAGAGGTCGCCGGCCAAGACGCTGGCCAGGGTGGTCGAGGAGCGGCTTGCCTCGCTACCTGGACGGTACGACGACCTCGCGGCTGCGCTCAAGCGGCAACGCATACCGCCGAGATCGGTCTACATCACCCAGTACTTCGACTCGACCCGCGACTCGAGCGGAGCGTTCTGCAACCCCTTGATCCACGTCGTGGGGACGGGGAGCTTCACGAAGGTCGAGGCGGAATGGGCGTTCGAGCACTTCCTGGTGCCGCTGAACGCGGCGATCGCGGCAGCGGCGAAGAAGCACGGCTGGCAGCTGATCTCGGGCGCCCAGCGGCTGTTCCGGACGCACGGCTACTGCTCGGACGATTCGTGGATCGTCCAGCTCACCACGTCCCTGTGGAAGCAAGGCCTGCTCGGAAAGGGCCTCGGCGCCGCCAAGAGCGGCACGCTCCACGCGAACGCGGCGGGGCACCAGAACCAGGCGACCCTTGTCCGCCTGGCGCTCCAGCAGGACAGGATCGACGGGCTGCCGCGCTAGTAGGCCTACGTCGGCGTCGCCGATTGACGCGAGTCGGCCAGCAGGCGCACCACCGTCTCGTCGTCCACCTGCTCGAAGTCGGCGTACCAGGCCCCGACCGCGAAGAAGTCGTCGAGGGCGTGCGGACAGACGACCTCGTCGACCTCTTGAGCAACGAGCCGGACGCTCGAGCTCGCGCCGACCGGTACGGCGGCGACGACGACGCTCGCTCCCGAGCCCCGCGCCCATCTCGCCGCAGCGACCATCGTCGCGCCGGTCGCGAGCCCGTCGTCGACGAGCAGGCACGGGACGGCGGACACGGGCACCGGCGCCAAGGTCGCGTGGAGCTCCGCGTCCAGCCGGTCCGCGCGGCGCTTCGCGTCGTCGACTGCCGCCGCCACCTGCTCGGCGGTGAGGCCATCCGAGCCTCGGACGTACACACCACCGCCCGGTGCGACCGCGCCGATCGCGTACTCCGGCTGCCACGGATGGCCCACCTTCCGCACCGCGAGGGCGTCCAGCGGCAGCCCGAGCGCGACGGCGATCTCCGCCGCGACCGCGACGCCGCCCCGCGCCAAACCCACGACGGCTCCACCGGCGAGCCGCTCACGAGGGACGAGCTCCGCGAGCAGCCGACCGGCTTCGCGCCGGTCTGCGTAGAGCGGCACACCAAACAGCTCAGGAGCGAGCTCCATGCCCACATTCTCCGGCGCAGCAGCCTCGTCGGCGACGGTGGAAACCCCGACCCCGAGATCCGGCTCGCCACCGATGCTCGGCCACGCCGCAGTGGGGAAGGATGCGGGCGCGCATGACCGCTGCTCAGGCATCGCCGCGCGGGCGCCACCCAGTCCCGCGCTCCGAGCGATGAAGCTCGCGCTCGCCGGGGACACCATGCTCGGCCGGGGCGTGGGCGACGTGCTCGAGCGCAAGCCGCCGTCGGCGCTCGTCGCTCCCGAGATCCTCGAGCTCGCCCGCGAAGCCGACCTCTTCCTCCTCAACCTGGAGTGCTGCATCTCCGACCGCGGCGAGCGCTGGCCGGACCCTCGGAAGCAGTTCTTCTTCCGCGCCCCTCCGGCCGCGGTCGAGCTGCTCGAGATCCTCGGCGTCGACTGCGTCACGCTCGCCAACAACCACGCGCTCGACTACGGCGAGCCGGCGCTGCTCGACACCCTCGACCGCCTTCACGAGGCGGGAATCCGCACGGCAGGCGCAGGCGCGGACGCCGAGGCCGCTCGGCGACCGGCGCTGCTCGAAGCCGCGGGAATGCAGATCGCGGTCGTGAGCGTCTCCGATCATCCGCCCGAGTACGCCGCCACCGGCGATCGCGCCGGAATCGCGTTCGCCGAGCTCGCCGACCCGCTCCCGCGGTGGCTCGCCGAGACGATCGGCGGAACCGGCGCAGACGTCGTCCTGGTCTCGCCCCACTGGGGGCCGAACATGATCCAGAGGCCGCTCGGACGCGTTCGAGCCGCTGCCGGCGCGTTCCTCGCCGCCGGGGCGACGCTCGTCGCCGGCCATTCCGCCCACGTCTTCCACGGCGTCGAAGGGCGCGTCCTCTACGACCTCGGCGACTTCCTCGACGACTACGCCGTCGACCCTCGCCTCCGCAACGATCTCGGGCTCTTCTTCCTCGTCACGCTCGGCCCGGACGGCCCGACGCTCCTCGAGGCCGTCCCCATCCGGCTCGCCTACGCCCACACGAGGCTCGCGGAGCGGGACGACGCCGCGTGGATCCTTCGCCGCTTCCGTGCCGCGTGCGCCGAGCTCGGGACCGAGGTCGACCTCGCCGGAGGGCGGGCGACCGTCGTGCTCGGAACCTCGGTGGCGAGCACGACGAGCCGCAATCCGTAGATTCCCGGCCCGCCGCTCCGGGTTCGGCCTGATTCGTCGCCCTCCCTCATACTCCATGCTGACGCCAATCCAGCGGGAGGTGACCCGTGGCTATGGTCCAGCGTCTTCGAGGGCGCCGGCCGCGCAGCCGGCAGATCGCCCTCCTCACTCTGGGCAGCGTCGCCGGTGCCGGCGCGATGTACCTGCTCGATCCGACCCGCGGGCGGAGGCGGAGGCAGGCCGTCCGCCAGCGGACCGCCCACCTGGCCCGCGGCGTCGCGCGGAGGACGTCGCGGCGCATCCGGGTTCGCGCAGCGTTCGTGCGAGGACGCTGGCGGGGCCTCGTCCATCGGCTCGTGCCGACACCGCCGCCCGAGCTGGACGACGCCGAGCTCGCGCACAAGGTCCAGAGCATCGTCTTCCGCGACCGCAACGTCCCCAAAGGTCGCATCAGCATCAACGCCGAGGACGGGTGCGTCGTGCTCCGCGGGCAGGTCGACCAACCCGAGCTGATCGCCGAGCTCGAGCGCTCGGTACGAAGGGTTGCGGGCGTCCGAGACGTCGAGAACCTGCTGCACGTGACCGGTGCTCCCGCGCCCGAGCGACAGCCGAGGAAGCAGGCGCCGTGACCCGCTTGTTCCCGCATGCACCCACGCGTCGCTCCGTCTACCGCCGCGAGACCAGCCTTCGGGTCGACCGGGTCGCGCTCCCCGGCACGCTGACGGTGCCCCTGGACACGTTCGGAATCGTCGTCTTCGCCCACGGAAGCGGAAGCAGCCGTCTCAGCCCGCGCAACGTCGAGGTCGCCCGGGCTCTGAACGACGCGGGCTTGGCGACGCTGCTGTTCGACCTGCTGACCGACGCCGAGGCCGCCGATCGCCGCAACGTGTTCGACGTCGTCCTGCTGGCCGACCGGGTCAGCCGCGCGGTCGAATGGCTGCTGCAAAGGCGCGACGTCATCGAGGCGCCCGTGGGCCTGTTCGGTGCCAGCACCGGCGCCGCGGCGGCGCTCGTGGCCGCAGCCGATCTGGGCGACCCCGTCCGCGCAGTCGTGTCGCGCGGTGGCCGCCCGGACTTGGCGGCGGAGCGTCTGGAGGAGGTGAGCGCGGCGACGTTGCTGATCGTCGGCGAGCTCGACGAGACCGTTCTGGAGCTGAACCGGCGCGCTCTGAGCACGCTTCGCTGCCCGGCGGCGCTCCAGGTCGTGCCCGGTGCCACCCACCTCTTCGAAGAGCACGGGGCGCTCGAGCGCGTGGCGGATCTCGCCGTCGCCTGGTTCAACGAGCACCTCACCTGGTCACGATGACCGACCAGCGACGTCGCACGAGCCGCAGAAGGGGGGAGGCGCCATGGACGCCGACGCCGACGTGCTGGGTCTGAGCGAGCACGAGTTCCGGACCCGGTTGGAGGAGGAGCTCGTGCACGCGATGCGGGCCGAGGGCGGCGCACCGACGATCCATGCGATCGCACATGCGATGGCCCGAGTCGCCGAGCTCGACCATCTGCGGATGACCGAGCAGCTGGCGCGAGCCGGGCTCCGGCTCGCGGACCGCCCCTCGAAGCCGAGACGCCCCGCGACTCCGTAGCCTGAGCGGAGCGTTCCGCGCCGTCGCCGTCAGGGTCGTGGAGGCGCGGGCGCCCGACCGTCCGGCGCCGCCACCGCCTGGCCGGTCCGGACGAGCTCGTCGACGCTGGGCACGGCGACGAAGTGGTCGTCCTCGACCTCGACGAGCGGCGCACCCTCGCCGTTCTCCGAGACGCGCCCCTCGAACTCCTCGGGGTCGGGCGCCTCGAGCTCTTGCTCGACCTCCTCCCAGCGCCGCTGGAGCTGCGGCACCGAGGCGAGGAGCATCCTCGTGTACGGGTGCACCGGGTTCCCGAACACCTTCTCCGTCGCGCCGCGCTCGACGACCCGCCCGCGGTAGAGGATCACCGCCCGCTCGCTGATGTAGTTCGCGAGCGACAGGTCGTGCGTGATGAACAGGATGCCGAGCCCTCGCGCCTTCAGCTCACCGAGGAGGTTGAGGACGTCGATCCGCGTCGAGGCATCGAGCATGCTGATGATCTCGTCCGCGACGAGGAACTTGATGTCGAGCAGCAGCGCCCGAGCGATCAGCAGCCGCTGCAGCTGCCCGCCGCTCAGCTGGTGCGGGTACTTGTGCAGCACGTGCGAGGGGTTCAAGGCGACGTCGTCGAGCGACGCTTCGACCTTGCCCGCCCACTCCGACCGGCTCAGGCCGGGGAAGTACTCGTCCTTGATCGTCGTGAAGACGCGGTCGGCCTTGAAGATCGGGTTGTACGAGCTGAACGGGTCCTGGAACACCCCCTGCACGTTGCGGTAGTACGCCTTCAGCTGGTGGCGCTTGCGCACCGTCGCGATGTCGAGCCCGTCGAACGTGATCGTCCCGCTCGTGATCGGCGACAGCCGGAGGATCATCTTCCCGATCGTCGTCTTGCCGCTGCCGCTCTCGCCGATCAGCGACACGACCTCCCCGGTGTGGACGTCGAAGCTGACGTCCCGGACGGCGGGCAGGTCGGTGCCGCCGAACGCGCCCACCTTGAAGGTCTTGCAGCAGCGATGGAGCGTCAGCATGCCGTCACGCCGCCTTCCAGCACGCGGCGAAGTGGCCCGAGTCGACCTCCACGAACGGAGGCTCCTCGGCGCACTTGGCGAACGCGAGCGGGCAACGGTCACGGAACCGGCAGCCCGTCGGCGGGTCGAGCAGCGACGGGGGCCGGCCGGCGATCCCCGCCAGCCGCTTCTCCGAGTACCGCACACCGACCTCGGGCAGCGACGCGATCAGCAGCTGCGTGTAGGGGTGGCGCGGCGCTCTGATGATCGTCTCCGCCGGCGCCTTCTCCGCCAGCTTCCCCGCGTACATGACGAGGATGCTGTCGGCGATCTGGTAGAGGATCGACAGGTCGTGCGTGATCACGATCATGCTCTTGACGAAGCCGCGGTCGCGAAAGCCCTTCAGCGCCCGCACGACCGCCTTCTGCGTCGACACGTCGAGCGCCGACGTGATCTCGTCGGCGACGAGCAGCGACGGGTTCAGCAGGGTCGACAGCACCATCACCATGCGCTGCTTCATCCCGCCCGAGAGCTCCATCGGGTACCGGCTCAGCACCTCGCGCGACAGCCCGACCAGCTCGAGCCGGCGCTCCAGCTCCGGCGCGACCGTCTTGAAGTGGACGTGCCGGGAGCCGAGCAGCTCGCGCGTCATCTTCCCGACGCGTCGCGTCGGGTTCATCGCGCTCATCGCGTACTGTGGGACGATCGAGACCTCCTTGAAGCGGTACGCGTTCATCGCGGCCGAGTCCCAGATCGGCAGCTCCTTGCCGTCGAGCTCGACGCGCCCCTCGATGTAGCGCATGCGGCCGTCCAGCAGGATCAGGCTCTTGCCGAGCGTCGACTTGCCGCAGCCCGACTCCCCCGCGAGCCCCATGATCTCGCCGTCCGCCAGCGCGAACGTGGCGCCGTCCAGCGCCTTCGCGTCGCCGCGCAGCGTCCGGTAGTAGACCTTCAGGTTCTCGACCCGGAGGCTCACCGGCTCACATCTCCCTCAGCTTCGGGTTGAACACCTCGTCGAGCCCGACGTTCATCACGTACAGCGCGCCGACGATCGCCGTGATGCCGAGCCCGGGCGGCACGAACCACCACCACATGCCGAGCTGGAGCGCGCTCCAGAGGACAGCGTTGTTCATCATCAGGCCCAGCGACGTTCCCTTCGTCGGCCCGAGCCCGATGAAGTCGAGCGTCGCGGCGATCAGGACGGCGCCTCCGAACAGGAGGATGAACGCCATGAACAGGTAAGAGCTCATGTTCGGGGCGATCTCCCGGAAGATGATCTTCGGGCTGCTCGCGCCGCTCAGCCGCGCCAGGTCGACGAAGTCCCGGGAGACGAGCGAGAACGTCTGGGCGCGAATCGCGCGGGCCGCCCACGGCCACGACGTGCAGCCGATGAAGATGGCCTCGACGACCAGGCCCCTGGCCGACAGGTAGGCGGCGATCACGAGCAGCACTGCGAGCGTCGGGATGACGAGGACGATGTTGGTCAGCATGTTCAGGACCTCGTCCACCAGCCCGCCGCGGTAGCCGGCGGTGAAGCCGATCACCATGCCGATCGCCGCCGCGAGCCCTCCGCCGAGCGCGCCGACGACGAACGTCGAGCGCAGGCCGTGCACGAACTGGGCGAAGACGTCCTGGCCGAACGTGGTCGTCCCGAACCAGTAGTCGGACGACGGCGCCTGCGACGACGGGCCGACGTACGCGTTCGGGTCGCCGCCGACGAAGAACGGCCCGACCACCCCCACCCCGAGCAGCACGAGGACGATCGTCGCCCCGCCCAGGAGCTTCCCGTTCCTCAGCGCGAAGTAGAGCGACTCGTAGCGCTTCGCGCCGCGCGGGCGCGGCGGCGCGGCCGGGACGCCCACGCCGGGGAGCTCGGCCCCCATCACCGCAGCGGCCGCGGGGGTGACGCCGTCGCGCCGCAGATGGTGCTGCGAGCTCGTCACGTCCGCTGCCCCTGCATGCCCGCGCGCGTCCTCGGGTCGACGAGGACGTAGACGACGTCGATCAGGAAGTTCGCCAGGAGGACGCCGATGATGATGAAGAGGAACGCGCCCTGGAGGAGGAAGTAGTCCTCGTTCTGGATCGCCTGGAGGATCAGATTTCCGAGGCCTGGATACGAGAAGACGATCTCCGTCACGAGCGCGCCCGCGACGATCACGCCGAGCGACAGCGCGAGCCCGGTCAATTGCGGGAGCATCGCGTTACGGAACGCGTATTTCCGCACGAGCCGTCGTGGTGCTCCGAGCGCCTGGAGGTAGTGCGAGTAGTCGGCCTCGAGCTCGTAGATGATCATGTTCCTCATGCCGATCGCCCAGCCGCCGAAGCCGACCAGGAAGAGCGACGCGAACGGAAGGAACCAGTGCTCGAGCAGGTTCGAGACGAACTCCCAGGACCAGGACGGCTCCAGGTCGTAGCTGTATCCGCCCGAGATCGGGAAGACGCGCCACACGGATCCGAACAGCCATGCGAGCAGAATTCCGAGCCACATGTACGGCGTCGCAGTCAGCACGTAGCTGACGGGGAGCGCGGTATTGTCGAGCCACTTCCTGCGTGCAGCGAGCGCGCCGACCTTGTTCCCCGCGATCCAGCTCAGCAGGATCGCCGGGATCAGCAACCCGAGCGTGTACGGGATGGCGTCCATGATCACGCTCGTCACCGGCTGCGGGAACAGCCAGATGCTGACGCCGAGGTCGCCCTGGAGCAGCGAGCCCCAGAAGTTGAGGTACTGCTTCCAGAGCGGGACGTCGAGCCCGTACGCCTGCGTGTAGTAGTCGTACATCGCCTCCGTCGCCTCCGGATGCAGCGACAGGCGCGACAGCTGCGTCTGGACCGGGTCGCCCGGCATGAAGCGCGGGATCGCCCAGTCGATCGTGACCGCCACGAAGAACGTGAGGAGATAGGTGAGGAGCTTTCTCCCGAAGTAGCGTCGCACGCGGTCCCTGCTCGGTCGGAGGATGCTATAGAAGCGACCGCCCCTCCCCCGCACGGCGGGCGGAGGAGGGGCGGCGGTCGGTCACGCTCCCTCTACTGCTTCGGCGCCGGCTTCAGCTGCGTGAGCGTGAGGATGCCGGTCATGTTCCAGTACCCCCGCCAGGTTGCCGGGAGGTAGTGGTTGCTCTTCGGGTCAGACGAAGGCCAGTTCGTCCAGACGGCGTTGCTGTACTGAGACCAGAGTCCGTTGTACCACAGCGGAATCACCGGCATGTCAGTCAGCGAGATCCTCTGGAGCTGCGAGATGAGCGCCCTCATCTTGGCCACGTTGGTGACAGGAGTCTTGTCCAGCTGCTGCGTCAAGCTCCAGGCCTTCTCGTTCTCGTAGCGACCGAAGTTGCGCGTGGTCTGAGAGTCCTGGATCGGCAGCCGGAACATGTAGTCGTAGAACTGCCAAGGCGTGTTGCTCATCTGCACTTCGTTGTTGATCAGCAGGTCGAACTTCCCGCTGTTCCGCGCATCGACGAGCGCGTTGTAGTCCGGGAACTTCGGAGTGATCTTGATGCCCGCGTCCTTGGCGCTGTCGGAGATGACCCTGATCGACTCCATCCAGTCGGTCCAGCCGTTCGGAACGATGATGGAGAGGTTGATCTTGGCCCCGTTCGGGCCCTCGACGAAGCCGTCGCCGTTCCGGTCCTTGTAGCCGGCGGCGGCGAGCATCGACTTGGCCTTCGCCGGGTTGTACGAGAACCCGAGCTGCTTGACGAGGCCCGCGTTGACGTACTTCTGCCAGTTCGGCAGCAGGCCGGTCGGGTCGGCCGCCTTGACGATGTTGCCGTAGACGGCGTCCACGATCTTGCCCACGTCGATGGCCGTGGCGAGCGCCTTCCGGAACTTCGGATCGTTGGTCGGCGCCTTGGTGTTGTTCGTCACCAGCCAGGCCGTGTTGGCGGACAGCATGTACGGCGCCGTCGGGTAGTACGTCTGGATGCCGTACCCGCCCTTGACGAGCGTGGCCACGCCCGGCAGGAAGTTGTTGCTCAGGTCGATGCCTCCCTGGAGGACGAGACCCAGCGCGACGTTGTTGCTGCCGTTGACGATGTCGACGATGTACTTGGGCTTGACGTCGAGCCCGAGCTGGGACTTCGCCCACCAACCGTTCCGCTTCACCCAGACCATCCGGTCCTGGCTGTGCGTCCGGTACTGGTAGGGGCCGGTCCCGATCGGGTTCTTGTTCGCTCCGGTGACGACCTCGTCCTCGGACCGCCCCTGCCAGATGTGCTTCGGCAGGATCGGCCACCCGTAGAGCCAGTTGGCGAACTGCTGGTACTGCGGATCGGAGAACGTGAACCTGACGGTCGTCGCGTTGACCTTGGTGACGCTCTGGAGGAAGTTCCACAGCGTGCTGTACGGGACCGACGACAGCTTGCCGAGCTCGACCGTGTAGACGACGTCGTCCGCCGTCAGCGGCTTGCCGTCAGCCCACCGGACGCCCTTCCGGAGCTGAACCGTGTAGACGTTCCTGCTCGTCCAGCTCCCGCTCTTCGCGAGCCAGGGCTTGAACTTGTCGGTCATCGGGTCGTACAGGAACAGCGGCTCGTAGACGAGACCGAAGGTCCCCATCGCGTAACCGCCCGTGTTCATGGGGTTCCAGCTCGACGGCGGGCCCCACTGCGTTCCGCTGGTGTACAGCGTCTCGCTTCTCGGGTACGTCTGGACTCCCGAGGCGCCCGCGCCGCCGGCCGTGAGGATCGCGATCGCGGCGACGGC
>Ga0073934_10008394_pt1 | contig 13788 bp, 11 predicted proteins | sample LarsenN4metaG_FD_76834 | JGI IMG/M metagenome (GOLD analysis project Ga0073934, IMG submission 76834) | Hot spring sediment bacterial and archeal communities from British Columbia, Canada, to study Microbial Dark Matter (Phase II) - Larsen... ...
CGCCGGTCGTCCCCACTGTCTCCGGCGGCGCGGTCGCGCCGTCAGGCAGGACCGTCGTACCGTCCTCCTTGGTCACGGAACCGGGGGGCAGCGGCGTTGCGGCGCGCTCCGCGCCCTTCGGCGTCGCGGGGCCGGGGCCATCTGCGACGGCAGGTCCGGTCAGCACGAGGCCGGCCAAGAGACAGGCCGTCGCCAACGAGGCTGCAATCGTCCGGATCATCCCGATCTCCGTGAAGTCTCGCCCGCGCCACCCGCCGGGCCCGACGTGTCCGGCGTGCCACGCGACCGCGTGCGACTGGATCGAGGCGTCGGGCCGGGGGACCGTCTACAGCTTCACGGTCGTCCACCGCGCGTTCGTGCCCTCGCTCGCGGGGCACCTGCCCTACGTCGTCGCCGTCGTCGCCCTGGACGATCCGGCGGGCGTCCGGCTCGTCTCGAACCTGGTCGACGTCGCCCCCGCGGCCGTCCGCATCGGGATGGCCGTCGAGGTGGCGTCGGAGGACGTGGCCCCGGGGCTCGCGCTGCCGCGCTTCCGGCCGCGGGGCGACGGACCGCCGTGTCGCTGACGACCCGACCCGGACGTCGAGCGGCCGGTCCGCCGGTGCCGTGCGATGCCGGAGCCCACCCGGCGCGCGTTCACGCGGTGGTCACCGCCCTCGCGGAGACGGATCGGCCGTCGCCCGCGTCCGCCGCGGGGCACGGCGGTTGCTTCCGTGCCCCCCACCCGCACGCGAGCCCACGCGGCGGCGCGGTGCGCGCGCCAATCGGCTGACCCGGAGTCGGCCGCTTGACCCGCCCGCGCGTGAGCCTCTGCATGATCGCGCGTGACGAGGCGGCGCGGATCGGCGCCTGCCTCGCCAGCGCGCGGACGGCGGTCGACGAGACGATCGTCGTCGACACCGGCTCGCGCGACGCCACGCCGGCGATCGCCCGCGCGGCCGGCGCGACGGTCGTCCACGCCCGCTGGACCGACGACTTCGCCGCCGCCCGGAACGCCGCGCTCGACCGGGCGCGGGGCGACTGGGTCCTCTCGCTGGACGCCGACGAGACGCTCCCCGCGGCGACGGTCGCGGACCTCCGGCGGACCGTCGCGGCGGCGCCCGCGCCCGCGCTGCGCGTCGCGCTCCACAACGTCCGCGCCGACGGCACGCTCTCGTCGGCGCACCTCGCCGTCCGGCTGTTCCGCCGCGAGCCCGGCCACCGGTGGATCGGACGCGTCCACGAGCAGGTCTCGGCCGCCCGCACCGCCGTCGTCCCGCTCGTCGTGCTGCACCACGGGTACGCGGACCGCGCCGCCCAGCCCGCGAAGCTCGCCCGGAACCGGGCGCTCCTCGAGCGCGCGGTGCGCGAGGGCGCGACGGATCCGACGCTCCGCTATCACCTCGCCGCGACCCGCCTCGGGCTCGGCGACGCCGCCGGCGCGCGCGACGCCGCCGCGGCGGTGCTCGCGTCCGTCCCGCCGCACGCGACCGAGCTGCGGATGGTGGCGCTCGACGTGCTGGCGCGGGCGCGCCTCCGTCTGGGGGACGACGCCGGGGCGGCCGCCGCCTGCCGCGAGGCGCTCGCGCTCCGCCCGGACTGGATCGACCCCCGCCTCCTCCTCGGCCGGCTCGCGCGCCGCGCCGGACGGCTCGGCGCGGCCGTCGTCCAGCTCGGGCGCTACCTCGCCGAGCGCGAGCGCATCGTCGCGGATCCCGCCGCCGCCGCCCGCTTCCCCCGGCTCTGGTCGCTCGGCGACGAGCCGATCGCGCGCGTCGAGCTGGCGCTCGTCCACCACGCGCTCGGCGACCGGCGGCGCGCCGCCGTGGAAGCCGGCCGCGCGCGTCGGCTCGCCCCCGACCATCCCGAGATCGCCGCCGTCGTGGCGCGCCTCGCGCCCGCGGCCGAGGAGGATCGCGCATGCCCGACCTGAGCCACGTCGCCGAAGGAGAGCGCCTGCTCGAAGCGGGCGACCACCACGCCGCCCGCGCCGCGTTCGCCGCCGCCGTCGCGCGCGATCCGCACGACGTCCGGGCGCGCCACGGGCTCGCCATCTGCCTCGAGGCCGCCGGCGAGGACGCGCAGGCGCTCGCCGCCTACGACGAGGCGCTCGCCCTCGCGCCCGACGACCCGGGCCTCGGCTTCTCCGCCGGCGCGCTCTGCCAGCGGATGGGGCTCGTCGACGACGCCGTCCGCCACTACGAGCGCGTGCTCGACGCCGTGCCCGACCACGCGCTCGCGCTCGCCAACCTCGGCGCCGTGCACCTCGTGCGCGGCGACCTGGACGGCGCCCGGGCGCTCCTCGAAGGCGCCCTCGCGCTCGAGCCGCACGCGCTCGGCGTGCGCCTGAACCTCTGCGCGGCGCTCGAGCGGGCCGGCGACCGGGACGCGCTGGTCGCGTGCCTGGAGGCGGGCGTCGCGCTCCATCCCGACCACGTTCCGCTCCGCTACGGGCTCGCGCTCGCGCACCGCGTCCGCGGCGACGCGGCGCGGGCGCGCGAGGGGTTCCTCGCCGTCCTCGCGCTCGATCCCGCGTCGTTCGAGGCGTGCTATCGGCTGGGCGAGCTGTGCCTCGAAGCCGGCGACGCCGCCGGCGCCCGCTCGTGGCTCGAACGCGCGTGCGCCCTCCGGCCCGGCCATCCCGCCGCGGAGAACGACCTCGGGGTCGCGCTCGAGCTGACGGGCGACCTCGACGGCGCCCGCGAGCGCTTCGCCCGCGCCCTCGCGAGCGACGGCGCGCACGCCGCCGCGCGCTGGAACCTGGGACGGCAGGCGCGCGCACCCCTCGCGGTTCAGGCGGGCACGACGATCCGGTAGGTCACGCTGCCGGTCGCGAGCACCGTCTGCGAACGCGCGGCGCGCACGACGACCGCGTTCAGGAAGACCTCGTCGTTCCGGCGGAGCGTCCGCGCGACGGCGACCGCGTCCTCGCCCGGCACGCGCGCGTGGTGGCTCACGTGGACGCCGACGGTCGACGCCTTGTAGCGGAGGTCGAGGCCGGTCACCGACCACGACGCCATCGCGCCGGTGGTGTCGAGGAGCGCCGCGACGGCGCCCTCGTGGAGCGCGCCGTCGGCGTCCCGGTTCTCCGGCGCGCACGGCAGCTCGATCCGGGCGACGCCCCCGTCCATCCGCGTGTAGCGGAGGCCGAGCCGCGCGATGAACGGCGTCGCGGCGATCGCGGACGCGAGCTGCGGCACCGGGCCGGGGCCGTCGTCGTCGAGCCCGGGAGAGACGGCGAGCTGCCGCGCCGCCGCCCGGGGCCGGCCGGCGGGCACCACCCGATGCGTGACGAGCCCCTTCGCGATCGCCTTCCCGGCGTCCGTCCGCACGGCGACGTCGACGTACGCCAGCTCCTTCCCGCGGCGGAGCACGGCGCCGTCGACCACGACGTCCTCGCCGATCGCGGCGGCGAGGTAGGCGACGGTGAGGTCGAGCGTCGTCGCCTCGGCCGGGCCGTCGATCGCGAAGCCGGCCTCCGACACGAGCGCGCCGGCGATGCCGATCGACGACGCGGCGACGCCGCCGTGGAGCGCGCGCCCGGGATTCGAGTTCTCGTCCTTGTACGGAATCCGGAGCCGCACCCGCTCGGCGTCGGCGGCGTCCACCAGGACGCCGAGCGCCCGGGCGTACGGGACGGCGGCGAGGCGGTCGGCGGGCGTCATGACGTGCGGCCGAGCTTATACCTGCGTGGTCGCCGTGGAGCCACCGCGCGAGCGGCTCGCGACGCTCAGCCGCCCGGCAGGAGGCAGGAGTGGATGCTCGACTCGCCGGGGATCTCGCCGGCGAGGAGCCGGATCGCGTGCTCGGCGTCCTCCAGCGGGAAGTCGTGCGTGTGCATGCGCTCCAGCGGGACGCGGCCCGACTCGATCAGGCGGATCGCGGCGCGGTACGCGGGGCCGGTCACCCCAATCGCACCGAGGATCGTCACCTCCTTCACCACCGCGAGGTCCGAGATGAAATCGGGCACCGCCTTGAACCCTTTCACGCCGGCGAGGACGATCCGGCCGCCGACGGCCACGTGGTGGAGCGCCTCGGCGACCGGCACCGGCGTGTTCGCCGTCACCTCGACGACGACGTCCGCGCCCCGCCCGCCGGTGAGGTCCTTCACGCGCCGGCGTTCGTCCTCGGTCTCGACGTCGATCACGTGATCGGCGCCGAAGGCGCGCGCGACGTCGAGCTTCGGGCGGTCCCGCGCGAGGCCGGTGACGATGATCGTTCCCGCGCCGGCCTGGCGCGCGGCGACGACGCTCGCGAGCCCGCGCTGCCCCGGGCCGAGGACGAGCACCGTCTCGCCCTGCCGGAGCTTCGGCAGGTCGACCGCCCAGCGGAAGCCGGCGCCCAACGGGTTGAAGAGGACGGCGAGGTTCGCCGGGACGTCCTTCCGCACCTGGTGGACGAGCGACGCGGGCGAGAGCCACATGTAGTCGGCGTAGCCGCCCCAGAGGCCGGGCGGCACCGAGAGCGGCACGTAGCCGTGGCCGTGGAGCCCCTTCGTCCGGCAGAGCTGGTAGCGGCCGCTCGTGCAGGCGGCGCACGTCCCGCACGGCATCAGCACCTCGACGGCCACGCGGTCGCCCACGTCGACGCCCCAGCGCTCGGCGGCGCGGTCGCCGATGGCGGCGATCGTGCCGAGCGGCTCGTGCCCGGGGACCACCGGGAAGCGGATCGGGAGCACGCCGGTGTACTGCTCGGCGTCGCTCCCGCAGATGCCGCACGCCTCGACCTTCAGGACGGCCGTGTCGGCGTCGACGTCGGGCACGGGCAGCTCGCGGAGCTCGAGCTTCCGCGGTCCGGTCTGCACGATCGCCCGGCTCGTGAGCGCCATGGCCGACGCATATGCCTCCACCCGGCGGTGGTCGTAAAGGCGGCCCCGGTGTGCCACAGTCCGGGCCGGCATGAGCGAGTTCGGCGTCGACGTCGTCCGCGGACCCGTCCACGTCGCGTGGCTCGAGCTCCGCAACCCCGGGAAGCTGAACGCCGTCCGGCTCGAGATGTGGGAGGCGATCCCGCCCGCCGTCGCCGCACTGGCGGCCGATCCCGACGTCCGGGTCGTCGGCCTCCGCGGCGCGGGCGACGAGGCGTTCGCCTCGGGCGCGGACATCGCCGAGTTCACCACCCACCGGAAGGACGCGAAATCGGCCGCCGCGTACGAGGCGACGACGGCGCGCGCGTTCGAGGCGCTCCTCGGGCTCGAGAAGCCGCTCGTCGCCGTGGTGCAGGGCGTCTGCATCGGGGGCGGGCTCGCGATCGCGGCGTCGGCCGACGTCCGGATCGCGGCCGACGACGCGCGCTTCGCGCTCCCGCCCGCGCGCCTGGGGCTCGGCTACCACCTGGCGGGCGTCGAGCGGATGGTCCGGCTCCTCGGGCCGTCGGTCGCGGCCGAGATGTTCTTCACCGCGCGGCAGTACGCGGCCGACGAGGCGCTCCGCATCGGGCTCGTGAACCACGTGGTCCCGAAGGCCGAGGTCGCGGCCTACGCCGCCCGCTACGTCCATCAGATCGCCGCCAACGCGCCGCTCACGCTCCGCGCCGCCAAGCGGGCCATCATCGAGGTGCAGCGCGACCCGGCCGGGCGCGACGTCGCGGCCGTCGCGCAGCGCATCGCCGCCTGCTTCGAGAGCGAGGACTACGCCGAGGGCGTGCGCGCCTTCCTCGAGAAGCGGCGCCCGGAGTTCCGCGGCCGATGATGCGGAGCCTGGCGCTCCGGGTCGTCCCCGGCGAGCCGCCGGCGGCCGACGAGCGCCGCGATCCCGGACGCCCGGTCACCGTCGAGCGCGGCGGCTGTCGCGCGTACGTCCTCCCGCCGCCGGGGGTCGAGCCCGCGCGCTCGCTGCCGCTGGTGATCGTGCTCCACGGCGCCGGGCGCCAGGACGAGCTGCTCGTCCGCGCCTGCGCCGACGAGCCGGCGCGGCGGCGCGCGCTCTTCGTCGTCCTGCGGTCGTTCGCCCCCACCTGGGACCTCATCGCGGGCGGCGACGGGGAAGACCTCGCCTTCCTCGGGTGGCTCCTCGGCTGGATCGAGGCGCGCTGGCCCGTCGACCCGGCGCGGCGCGCGCTCCTCGGCTACTCCGACGGCGCGAGCTGGGCGCTCTCGGTCGGCCTCTCGAACCCGCGGCTCTTCGCCGCCGTCATGTGCTGGGCCGCCGGCTTCGTCGCGGTCGACACCGCCAACGTCGCCCCCGACGACCCGAAGCCGCGCATCCTCCTCGAGCACGGCACCCAGGACCCGCTCTTCCCCTTCGAGCGCGTCGCGATGCCGATGCGCGAGGCGCTCGAGCGCGCGGGGTTCGACGTCACCTTCCGGGTCGACGAAGGCGGCATCCACTGGCCGTCGCCGGCGTTCCAGCCGGCGGCCCTGGACTGGTTCCTCGGACCCGCGCCGGGGTAGGAGCCGCGCATGGTCAAGCTCTTCTTCCTCTGCCGCCGCCGCCCGGACGTCACCCACGCGCAGTACGCCGATCTCCTTCTCGGCGGCCACGTCCCGATCGCGCTCCGCCACCATCCGACGATGCGGCGCTACGTGGTGAACGTCGTCGAGGAGACGCGGCCCGGCGCGCCCGAGCTGGACAGCATCGGCCAGCTCTGGTTCGACTCGCTCGACGACTACCGGCTGCGGCTCTACGACTCGCCGGAGGGCGAGCGCATCGTCCACGAGGACGTCGCGCGCTTCATGGGCGCCGCCGACGCCTACGCGACCACCGAGCACGTCCAGCGCGACGACCGCCCGCGCGCGCCGCTCGGCACCCGGTCGCCGGGCGTGAAGCTGATCTGCCCCCTCCGCCGCCGGCCCGACCTGACGCACGACGCGTTCGTGCGCCACTGGCTCGGGACGCACGTGCCGCTCGCGAAGCGCCACCATCCCGGGCTCGTCGGCTACGTCACCAACGTCGTCGAGGCGAAGCTCTCGCCCGGCGGCGCGGACTGGGACGGCTTCGCCGAGCTGTGGTTCGCGTCCGCCGAAGACGCGACGACGCGGATGTGGGACTCGCCCGAGGGCGAGCGGATCGTGCGCGACGACATCGCGAAGTTCATCGGCTGGACGACGCCGTACCGGGTCGCGGAGTGGATACAGCGGGCGATGCCGGACGCGCGCTGACGCCGGCGGTGGATCCACGCCTGCGCTACCGGCCGACGAGCCGGGGCGGCGGCGCGCCCGTCAGCCGCTCGAGCCCCTCGCCGAGCCCCAGCTCGACCGCCCGGGTCTGGCCGCCGCGCTCGAGGAAGGCCGCCATCCGCGCGCGCGCCGCGGGGCTCGCCGCGGAGCGGAAGAAGAGCCGCTCCTCCTCGGCGAGCGCCTCCAGGATGGGCCGCTCCGACGCGTTCACCGCCTCTTTCGCGAGCGCGATCGCCTCCGCCGGGAAGGACGCGATCCGGTAGGCGAGCCGCTCGACGAACGGCCCGAGCGCGTCGGCCGGCAGCGCGCGGTTGAGGTAGCCCCACCGCTCGGCGAGGTCGGCCGGGACGTCCTCGCCGCCGAGGACGATCTCGAGCGCGCGCGCGCGGCCGACGAGGCGCGGAAGCCGCTGCGTCCCCGAGCCGCCGGGGATGATCCCGAGCGCGACCTCCGGCTGGGCGAGGACGCAGCGCCCGAGCGCGCCGAAGCGCATGTCGAGCGAGAGGACGAACTCGCTGCCGCCGCCGCGCGCGCGGCCCTCGATCTGCGCGATCGTCGCCTTCGGCATCGTCCGGAAGCGGTCGACCAGCGCGTGGAAGAACCCGAGCGGCTCCGTCCGCGGCGGGACGTCCGGCGGGAGCGCCTGGATGAGCCCGACGTCGGCGTGCGCGATGAAGAACTCCGGGTCGGCGCTCCGGAAGACGACGACCCGGACGGCGGAATCCGCCTCGAGCTCCGCGCCGGCACGCGCGAGGTCGCGCATGAGCGCCGCGTCGAAGAGATTGATCGGCGGATGGTCGATCGTGACGAACGCGACCCCGCGCTCGACCTGGAATCGCAGGCACTCGTAGCCGTCGTACGCCATCGGTCCCCTCCTCGCGGGAGGGACCTTAGCCCCGTTTCCGGCGGACGATCCAGACAGGACGGCACACATTGACGGAGCGGGCGCCGGCCCGCTAACAGCGCGCATGGCCGAGAAGGCGATCGAGGTGATCCTCACCCGGCAGCTCGCGAGCTACCTCGCGGTGCCGATTTTCATCGTCGACGAGGCCGGCGTGCTCGTCTACTACAACGAGCCCGCCGAGAAGGTGCTCGGTCTGCGCTTCGAGGACACGGGCGAAATGTCGCAGGAGCGCTGGAGCAATCTCTTCGAGCAGAAGGACGACCACGGGAACCCGATCCCCGCGAGCGCGCTCCCGCTGGCGCAGGCGCTCCGCCACGGCCGCCCGGCGCACGGTGCGTTCTGGATCCGCGGCCTCGACGGGCAGCCGCGCCGGATCGCCGTCACGGCGTTTCCGTTGATCGGGCAGGCGCGGCGGAACCTCGGGGCGATCGCCCTCTTCTGGGAGGCGCCGGCATGACGCGCGTCACGCTCTGGGGGACGCGCGGCTCGCTCGCCGCGCCGGGCGCCGACACCGCGCGGTACGGCGGCAACACGGCGTGCGTCGAGGTGCGCGGCCCCGCCGGCTCCGTGCTCGTGCTCGACGCCGGCACCGGCATCCGGCCGCTCGGAAACGCGCTCCAGGGCCGGGTCGCGCGCATCCACCTGCTGCTCTCCCATCTCCACATGGACCACATCCAGGGCCTCGGGTTCTTCAACCCCCTCCACGACCCCGACGTCGAGGTCCACATCTGGGGACCGGGCAGCACCACGCTCGACCTCAAGACCCGCCTGAACCGCTACCTCTCGCCGCCCCTCTTCCCCGTCCACCTGCGCGACCTGCCGCGGCTCACCGTGCACGAGGTGCCGCCGGCGAGCTTCGCGATCGAGGAGTTCCGCATCACCGCGCGCCTCGTCTGCCACCCGGGGCCCACGGTCGGCTATCGGCTCGAGTGCGCCGACGGCGTCGTCGCCTACCTCTCGGACCACGAGCCGGCGCTCGGCGCCCGGACGTTTCCGCAGGCCGCCGACTGGACCTCGGGGTTCGAGATCGCGCGCGACGCCGACCTCCTGATCCACGACGCGCAGTACACCGACGAGGAGTACGCGCGGCGCGTCGGCTGGGGGCACAGCCGGATCGCCGACGCGCTCCGCTTCGCGACGCTCGCCCGCGTGCGGAAGCTCGTGACCTTCCACCACGACCCGGAGCACAGCGACGCGGACATCGAACGCCTGACGGAGAGCGCCCTCGCCCGGCAGCAGCCGCCGTTCCCGGTCGTCGCCGGCGCCGAGGGGACCACGTTCGAGCTCGGCTGACGTGCGGAGCACCGCGCGGGGAGCCTCCCGCGGCCGACCCCGGCTCGCCGCGCCGCGCGTTGACGTCGCGCCGAGCGTTCGCGTAGTCGGGCGCATGCCGCGGATCGTTCTCGCCGGGCTCCTCGCGCTGGCGGCGCTCGCGCGAGCCGGCGCCGCCGATTCGCCGTCCTCACCGGCCGCTTCCTCGCCGCCGGCCCGCTCCTCCCGGGCCCCGGCGCGCCGCGCGACACGCTCGTGCTCGACGGCCGCACGGCCGCCATCGCCGGCGCCTGCGACCCCGTGCGGCTCCGCGTCCGCGTCCGGCGACGCCGGATCAGCGTCCGCGCGAAATGGGCCCGCTGCGGCGCCCGCCGCGGCGTCGGGCTCGTCGCGCAGCTCGATCCGCTCACCTGCCGCCTGACCGGCGTCGTACGGACCGGCCGGCCGGGCGCGCTCCACGAGCTCGTCGCCGCCCGGAGCGTCCGGACGCTCGTCTTCACGCGGACGACGGGCTTCCGCCACCCGTCGATCGCGGACGCGTGGCGCGTGCTCGGGAGCCTCCCGCCGGAGGAGGAGATCGACGTCACGCTCACCGAGGACCCCGCCGTCTTCACCGACGCGACCCTCGCCCCGTACGACGTCGTGCTGTTCGCGAACACCACCGGCGACGTGCTCGACGCCGGCCAGCAGGCGGCGATGGAGCGCTTCCTCCGCGCGGGCCGCGGCTACGTCGGCGTGCACTCCGCCGCCGACACCGAGTACGACTGGCCGTGGTACGGCCGGCTCGTCGGCGCGTACTTCCGGAGCCACCCGCTCCTCCCGGTGACGGTGACGACCACCACCGAGGAGCCGTCGCACCCGAGCACCGCGCACCTGCCGCCGACCTTCCCGTTCACCGACGAGATCTACAACTTCGACCGGAACCCGCGCGCGGACCACACGATCCTCCTCACCATCGACGAGGCGGGCTTCACGTTTCCGAACATCCCGGCCGGGAGCCCGTCGATGGGCGCCGACCACCCGATCGCGTGGCTGAAGGAGTTCGAAGGCGGCCGGTCGTTCTACACGAACCTCGGGCACCGTCCGGAGACGTGGGACGACCCGCGCTTCCGGCGCCACCTCCTGGAGGGCATCCGGTGGGCGGCGGCGCCGGCCGCGTACAACGCGATCGCGCTCACGGGCGAGCCGCGGAACCCGATGATGCTCGCCGTGGCGCCCGACGGGCGCGTCTTCTGGATCGAGCGGACCGGCGAGCTGCGCGTCTGGTCGCCGGCCACCGGCCGGGTGCACGACGCCGCCGTCTTCCCGGTCGACACGCGCGCCGAGAACGGGCTCCTCGGCCTCGCGCTCGATCCCGGCTTCGTCGAGAACCGCCGGCTCTGGCTCTACCGCTCGACGCCGGTGAGCGACCCGCCGCCTGCCGGGCCGCCGGGCGAGAACGTCCTCGCGCGCTTCACGCTCCGCGACGACGGCACGCTCGACCCCGCGAGCGAGGTCCGCGTCCTCACCGTCCCGAGCGAGCGTGCGTGCTGCCACGAGGGCGGCGGCCTCGCCTTCGGACCCGACGGGTCGCTCTTCCTCGGCGTCGGCGACAACACGAACCCCTTCCCCGCCGCCGGCTACGCACCGCTCGACGAGCGCCCGGGCCACGAGCGCGAGAACTCGCAGCGCACCGCGCCGAACCCGTTCGATCTGCGCGGGAAGATCCTGCGCCTCCGGCCCGACGGCACGGTCCCTCCCGGGAACCTCTTCCCGCCCGACGGCTCGCTCGGCCGCCCGGAGATCTTCGTCATGGGGAACCGCAACCCGTACCGGCTCGCGGTCGACGGGGAGACGGGCCGCCTGTGGTGGGGGGAGGTCGGTCCCGACGCGCTGAACGACGCCGCCCGCGGCCCGCGCGGCTACGACGAGATCGACTTCGCCGACGCGCCGGGGAACTACGGCTGGCCGTACTGCATCGCGGGCAACCTCCCCTACGCCGACTGGGACTACGTGACGGGAACGGCCGGCCCGCCGTTCGACTGCACCGGCCGCGTCCCCGCGCTGCTCGCCTACGACTACGCCACCGTGAGCCACCTCGCGCTCGGGAACGCCTTCACGCACCCGACGGTCGCCTTCTCCGGCCGCGCCGCGATGGCGGGCGTGGTCTACCGGCCGGCGCCGGAGGCGCCGTTCGCCCTCCCGCCGCCGTTCGCCGGCCGCCTCCTCATGCACGACTGGACGCGGGACGTCGTCGCCGCGGTCGAGCTCCGGCCGGACGACACGGTCGAGCGGCTCCACCGCCTGACGCCGTGGCGGACGTTCCACCGGCCGATCGACCTCGACACCGGCCCCGACGGCGCGCTCTACGTCCTCGAGTACGGCACCGGCTACGCCGGCGACAACGACGACGCGCGCATCACGCGGCTCGAGCACGCGCCCGACGGCGTCCTCACCCCCGTCGCGGCGATCGAGGCGACGCCGAGCGCCGGGCCCGCGCCGCTCACCGTGCGGCTCTCCGGCGCCGGCTCGCGCGGCGCCGGGCGCGGCGACCCGATCGCCGCATGGGGCTGGGACCTCGACGGCGACGGCGCCGTCGACTTCCGCGGCCCGGCGATCGAGCGGACGTACCGCCGTCCCGGCCGCTACCCGGTCTCGCTCGTCGTCACGAGCGCGTCCGGCCGGCGGAGCTTCCCGGCCGTCGCCGAGCTGGCGGTCGGGAACACGCCGCCCGTCGTCACGATCCTGAGCCACGCGGAGGGGTCCGCCGTGGAGGACGGCCGCTTCGTGACGCTCGTCGGCGAGGGCCGGGACGCGGAGGACGGTCCGGTCGCGTGCGACGCGCTCCGGTGGGACATCCGTCTGGGGCACAACGCGCACACGCACCCGTACTTCCTCGCCGACGGGTGCAGCGTGCGCGTCTTCGTCGACGTGCCCGACAACCACGAGGGCGCGGCGGGCGTCTTCCTCGCGGTCGAGCTGTCGACCACCGACGCCGGCGCGCCCGGCGGCGTGCCGCCCCTCACCGCGCGGTCGACGATCCGGCTGAGGGTCGTGCCGCCGGGCGGGTCGCCGAGCGGGGCGTTCCTCGGCGGGTGAGCCCCGCATGGAGGTCGTCGCGCGCCGCCTGCCGCCGGGGCACGAGCTCGCGTTGCCCACGCACCCGGGAGCCGAGGGGCTGCTTCTTCGGGCTCGCCGGATCCGGCGAGGCGTTCGAGCCGGGTCGCCGGCGGTCGGTCGCCGCGTTGGGATGCCGCACCGGCATCGGGTGCCGGAGGCGCAAGCGCGTTCCTCGCCGCCGACTCCTTCTCGACGGCGGCGTCGCGCCGCCGCTCAGCTCGCTCTCGCCGCGGACGCCCGGGCCCGCTCGAACGACAGGCCCTCGAACCGGCCCGACTTCCGCCAGGCGTCGATGTACTGGAAGTACGCGACCGGGCCCGCCGGGTAGCCGCCGACGTTCAGGCGCTCGCGCCGCCCCATCGGCTTGCCCTCGTTGTTGTAGTAGCCGGGCGTGCAGTCGGGGTTGCCGAGGAAGCTCTGCGGAGCGCTCTCGATGAGCTCGACCCACGCCTTCTCGGCCTCGGCCGTCACCTCGACCCGCGCGCTGCCGGTGTCGAGCGCGTGCCGGATGATCGCGGCGACCGTCGTGCCGGCCTCGACCAGGTTGTGGGTGATGTTCGAGATCAGGTTGCCGCCCTGCGCGAGGCCGACGATGAAGAGGTTCGGGAAGCCGTGCACGTGGATGCCGTGCAGGCTCTGCATGCCGTCCTTCCAGTGCGCCGACAGCGTCTTGCCGCCGCGTCCCCTGGTCTCGAACCCCGCGCGGCGCGCGAAGTCGGTGGCGAACTCGAAGCCCGAGGCGAAGATGAGGCAGTCGAGAGCGTAGTGGACGCCGTTCGCCCAGACGCCGGTTGCGTCGATCCGCTCGACGCCCTTGCCGTCGGTGTCGACCAGGTGGACGTTCGGCCGGTTGAAGGTCTGGAGGTACTCGTCGTGGAAGCAGGGCCGCTTGCAGAGCTGGCGGTACCAGGGCTTGAGCTTCTCGGCCGTCTCCTTGTCCTCGACGATCGCGTCGACCCGGGCGCGGATCTCGCACATCTTCTCGTCGTCGCTGTCCTCGAAGGCCTTCCGGATGGCGGCCATGTCGAGGATGCTGCCGCCGGCGCCCAGGTCCCGGACGACCCGGTCGCGGACGCGGATCGCGATGTCGGTCCAGCCGTCCTTGACGAGGTCCTCGTCGGCGAAGCCGCCGGTCTGGAGGGTGGCGAAGTTCATCAGCCACTCCTTCTGCCAGCCCGGCTTCAGCGTCGCGAACCACGCCGGGTCGATCGGGTGGTTGTTGCGCACGTCGATCGACGACGGCGTCCGCTGGAAGACGTAGAGCTCCTTCGCGTCGCGGCCGAGCGGCGGAACGCACTGCACGGCGGTCGCGCCGGTGCCGATGATGCCGACGCGCTTGTCGGCGAGCCCGGTCATCGGCGCGCCGTTCGGATCGCCGCCGGTCCACGCGTAGTCCCAGCGGCTGGTGTGGAACGCG
>Ga0073934_10008395_pt1 | contig 13788 bp, 12 predicted proteins | sample LarsenN4metaG_FD_76834 | JGI IMG/M metagenome (GOLD analysis project Ga0073934, IMG submission 76834) | Hot spring sediment bacterial and archeal communities from British Columbia, Canada, to study Microbial Dark Matter (Phase II) - Larsen... ...
CGCAACCGCATGAGAATGCGGCAAGTTGCTTTTTTGCACACATTTTACCTGTTCGAGAGCCGCGTCTCAGGCCAAAAGCCTGTCAATAATTTCTTGAATGAGGCAGGGCAAATTCGGCTGGGTAAACGATGAGCGCGGCGGCAAGCTAATCCACAAAACAAGCAAAAAAACAAGCAAAAACCACTTGACTTCGCAAGGAAATTGTGTTATATTTTTAACGTAGCTATTCCCCCTTTGGAACCTCGAGTTCCATTGGCCCCGAATGCCGGTGCATTCGGGTTTTTTATTTTATGGGAAAGGTTCGACGGCAAAATGAGCAGAATAAAGTTTTTCATCGATGGTTTCAATGTGTATCACGCATTGGAACGTGAAGTAAGTTATCACAAATATAAATGGCTTGATTACTCGAAACTGGCCAGTCTTTTCGTCCGGCGACAGGATCAAATCGTTGAGGTTTTATACTTCACCGCACTGGCTAATTGGGACATTCAAAAGGTTAACCGGCATAAAGTGTTTATAAGCGCCCTCAAATTCAAGGGTGTCAAAGTCATTTTGGGGCAATTTCAAAAAGTCGAAAAGCGCTGTCGAAACTGCCATCAACACTATTATACTTTTGAAGAAAAAAAGACTGATGTAAACATTGCGGTTGAACTCATGAAGTCCGCCGTCAAAGATGAATTTGATACAGCCATCATCATGTCAGGAGATAGTGATTTGGTCCCGGCGGTCGAAGCCGTAAAGTCGCTTTTTCCGGCAAAGAAAGTAGGGGTGGTCATTCCCATCAACTGGAGAGCCGCGCTGCTAAAACAGGTCTGCGATTTCCACATGAAAATGAAAGAGAAGCATTTGAAGGCAAGTCTTTTCCCCAACGAAATCGATCTTGGTGGTGGAGTCAAGCTTTCTCGCCCACCTACTTGGAGGTGAACTTTATCCAACATTTTCCGCGCCTTTCGGAGCAGAGTCAATCGTCAGCTTGTGTACCCAACTCGCGTCAGTCGCAGGTTGTTTCCCTTCGGGCGTAGCCCTTTGCAACGCTAATGAAAAATATACCCGCAACCGCATGAGAATGCGGCAAGTTGCTTTTTTGCACACATTTTACCGGTTCGCGCCGCGTGCCGCGTCTCAGGCCAAAAGCCTGCCGACGATTTCTTGCATGATGAAGGGCAAATTCGGCTGGGTAAACGCCAAGCCCGGCGCGGTGATGCGGTTGTGTTTGATGTCAGGCGGGATATGTTTGTGATGGGGATGGGTGCTGGCTAATGCCGGAATATGAGGGTGGGGCTGCGGATCGTACCAATAGATTTTTTCCTGGCCGCGAAAAATCGAATAACGGTTTCATGTGAACTCCCCAACCTCCACCGGCTTGCTGAGCGGCATGGTGGAGAGCGCTTCAGCCAGATGTTTGTGAAAAAGCGTTTCGCGATGCTGCTTGGCCTCGTAAAGCGCCGCCCATTCTTGAAATTCTTCTTCGCATTCGAGCTTGCCGGTTTCATAAAGCCGATAAAAGTAGGAGCTCAGCAATTTGTATTTCTTTTCAAATTGCAGCAGTTGCGGCTCGATGGCCTGCAAGTCTTCGATAATGCCGTCGAGAGTCATGGTTTCAGTCATACCGCCACTCCTTTTTGCACTAAAATAACAATCGTTGGTGTGAAAAGAAAGCTATTTTCCCGCCGGCGGCCATTGAAACGGCGGCAAGCTTGCGGTTTTGTTGCCGCCCCCATCATCCGCTGAAGTCAGAATGTACGCCGTGGCGCCAATCGCCGCCGCGCCAACCCCGCCGGCAACCCACAGCCATGTGCGGGAAGAAGATTTTGCCTTCGCCACCATTTCCACATTCAGGTCTTCGTCGCGCGTCATCGTCAAATTTTTTTCCCAATCTCTGTAGCCCGGATATTTGACCCGAATTTTGAAACTGCTGCCAGCGGGCACGTTGCGCGAGAGCGGGGTCTTGCCAATCACTTTATTGTTGACGAAAACCTCCGCGCCTTTCGGAGCGGAGTAGATCGCCAGCTTGTACGATGGTTTGCTGTTCACCGCCGGCGGTTGGGGTTTAGCCGCTCTCGCCAATTCTCCGGCAATGGCCTTCAGCGTTTCCAACAAGCCGTCAACTTCTCCCTGGTAATTCTTCAACAAAGACCGCTCGATGCGGCTGGATTCCACGTCAATCACCGAGACGTCGACGGTGTAGGTCTTGCCGATCTTGCCGATGCTGCCGGTCACCATCTTTTGCACGGTGAGCATTTTGCCAACCTGCACGGCGCACAGGGTCGAGACACAGCCGGATTGCTGAAAGCCGATTTCCTGCAATGCCGCTTCGGTCTTGTCGCGGTCAACGACGACGAAAGCGCCGGTATTCACCAAATGCCCGCGCAGCCGGTCGGTCAGCGTCGCCGCCTCATCTGCGGAGATGCCGCCGCGCCCCTCGAGGTTGAGAATGGCGATGTGAGGCCTGAAAGAAAAAGATGACTGCGCCGATGTATCAAAAAAGGAAAAAAAGATAAAAAAGAAAAGAAGAAAATGAACTTGTTTTGATTTTTTCGGCGACGCTCGGTAACTTCGGCGGCTCTCGGCGGAAGAATTGCTCATCTCGGCTGTTTCAGGCAAATTGTAAAAAAACACGTATTGCTTTCCATTGCTTCAATCAAGTTTGCGGATAAATATACCCGCAAACGCCGGCAACTGCGCTTGGCAAAAGGGCTTGACTTTTAGGAGAAAATTCTTACCCTTTGTTTTATGCACTACCTTTATCTTGACGAATCAGGCGATCTTGGTCACCAAATTGGAAGCCCCGGCGCGTCGCGGCATTTTGTGATCACGATTCTGGACGTTTTGGGTACCACAGCTCAAAAAGCCCTTGAAAAGGCGATTGTTCGGACCATGCGAAATAAAGCGCAAAAACAACGTCATCGAAAATCTGCTCATCTTATAGAACTCAAAGCAACCAACACAGACTTTGCCGTTAAACAATATTTTTTCCGCCAGGTGGCGGCCATTCCATTTCATCTCTACACGGTGATTCTTGATAAGACACGCTTCATTAACCATCTCCAAATGAACCCTAACCGTGTCTATGGCTTCATCACGCATTTAGTTCTCAAAGAGTTGCCGCTCGAGCAAGCGACGACTCATGTCAATCTCGTGGTGGATAGGAGCATGAGTAAACCGGCAATTCGCGAGTTTAATAAATATTTGTTTCGACAATTGGAGCTTAGAATTCCACCCCACGTGCCACTGGCAATCTATCATGACTTGTCACACGAGAACAAGCCCTTGCAGGCTGTGGATTTGTTTGCTTGGGGAATCTCTCGGAAATACGAATTGGGAGACATGAGGTGGTATGAGGTGTTTCGGGAAAAAATTGCTTATGAGCAGTTGTATCCGGCATAAAATAATAAAAAGAGAGCGAACCCTGCACAGCGCTTCCCCGAGGCTTTGTTACCTACCTATGGAAGGGAACACCTCAGGAACCATGCAGGCTTTACTCACTCTCTTTACATACTAAATGTAAAAATATTTTTTAAAAACGCAAGTGGAAAGTTTTATGTTAAATTTTCATCTGACTGCGTAAGCTAATTTGTCAAAATTAAATCAATGGATTCTCTGCTCCAACACCCCGACGGGCGCAAGCTCCAAACCAACGGCATCACCTTGCACGTCGTCGAAGCCGGCCCGGTAGATGGCGCGTTGGTGATTCTGCTGCACGGCTTTCCGGAATTTTGGTACGGCTGGCGCTCTCAAATCGTGGCGCTCTCGGCAGCAGGGTATCGCGTGCTGGCGCCGGATCAACGCGGCTACAATTTGAGCGACAAGCCGAAGGGAATTGCCGCGTACAATCTTGATGCGCTCGCGGCTGATGTGATTGGGTTGATTGATGCCAGCGGTCGTGAAAAAGCGTATGTCGTCGGCCACGATTGGGGCGGGGCTGTCGCGTGGTGGACGGCGGTTAAATATCCGCAGCGTGTGGAGAAAGTGGCGATTCTCAACGCGCCGCATCCGAAGGTGATGCGATGGAATTTGTTGCACAACCGCGCCCAACGCCGCAAGAGTTGGTACATGTTCCTGTTTCAAATGCCGTTCTTGCCGGAATGGCGCATGCGGCGCGCGAATTGGGAGATCGGCCAACGCGCGCTGCAGGGTACGAGTCGGCCCGGAACTTTCTCCGAGGCCGACATCGCGCTTTATCGCCAAGCCTGGTCGCAACCCGACGCCGCCAGGGGAATGATCAACTGGTATCGGGCGGCTTTGCAGCGACGGCCGCAGCCATACGGCCGTAGGTGCGTGGCCTCTTCGCGCGTGACCGTACCGGCTTTGATGATTTGGGGAATGCGCGACAAATTTCTCGGCCGCGAGCTGGCGGAGCAGAGCGTTGATTTGTGCGACAACGGCAAACTGGTTTGGGTCGAAGGCGCGGGCCATTGGGTGCAGCACGAAGAGCCGCAACACGTGAATGCCTTGCTGCAGCAATTTTTTGTAACAGATCCCGTAATTCAACATTCATGTTGAAAAAACAGTGCGCGCAACATGAATGTTGCGTAACAACAAAATGGAGAAAAAATGAAAAGCAATGATTTCCCTTTCGCATAAAAAGTTAAACCCTTCATCCCGCCGCAGCAGAACAACGACGCAGAGATATCGCAACGGCAAACTTGGCGGGTCCTTTGCGCCTCGGCGTCTTTGCGTGCGCTTTTCTTTTTGGTTCCAGGTCGGATTACTGGGGTTCATTTGCAGTTGCACCGGCGATTCCGATTATCCGCAAAAGGCTCAGGAATTTTATGCGCAACATGCCAGGAGCCGCGAGGTTGGTTTGCTCATTCATTACAACATCAATCCGCGCGGCAATAAGCTTTATCTGCAAGAGTGCCGGTTCACGCCGGAAGATACCGTGAAAACCTGGGCGATTTATGAAAACTATCGGGGTGATGAGCCGGACGCGAAAATCGAAATGCGCCACATTAAAATTGCGCAGACACCATTTGATGATTCCGGCATTAGCCGAATGGCGCCGGAGTACGAAACGGCAAGCGAGGCGGACACGACGGGAAACACCGGACAGGCTCTCTTGCACGTTCGCGACGCGATTCGCGCCTTTCATCAACTTGGCCTGCGCGAGGTTGTTTGCGGCGGCCAGGGCGTCGTGTATTTGGTGCACAAAGAATTTATGTTGATCTACGTCGCCGAGGCCGATAAAACGCCGGAGAGCATCAAAAATATCGCGGCCAAGCTGGATGAAAATTGGTATTACGAAATTTCCCTGTCGCATCAGGAAGCGGAGCGCCTGCGGCTGATCAATGTCTTGCGCGAATTTTGGGGCACGGTGCAATCGCAACAGGTGGATACGACTAAAAAATAATTGGTCCGCTCAGGAGCAGTTGCTGCAAATGAAAAAATAAGGACAAAATAATTTAATGACAACATGATTTTTAAATAATTTTGCTATCAAATCATTTTGCTTTTGTTTTTTTCGTGTCTTTCGTTTGTTTAGTGGGCTAAATTATAAGGAACCGCGATGATAAAAAAACGGCTGATTTTATCTTTTGCGTTTTTACTCTTGATCGTGACTTCATGCTGGCCGCAAGCGGCGCTGGTTTTTCTCACCGATTTCGGCTTGAAAGACGGCGCGGTGGCCTGCATGAAAGGCGTGGCGTTCGGCATCGATCCGAATCTCAAAATGTTCGACGTGACGCACGAGATTCCCAATTACAACATCTGGGAGGCGGCGTATCAGTTGAAGCAAACCGCGCCGTACTGGCCGCCGGGCACGGTGTTCGTCGCCGTGGTCGATCCGGGCGTCGGCACCGATCGCAAATCCATCGTGCTCAAGACCAAAACCGGCCATTATTTCGTCACGCCGGACAACGGCACGTTGACGTTTATCGCCGAGGACTTGGGAATTGACGAAGTCCGGCAAATCGACGAGAACGTGAATCGGCTGGCCGGCTCGGAGAAATCGTACACGTTTCACGGCCGCGACGTGTATGCCTACACCGGCGCGCGGCTCGCTTCCGGCGTGATCGCTTTTGCGCAAGTCGGCCCTCTGCTGGCGCCGAAGGTTGTGGTGATTGCCTACGAGAAAGCGCGTTTTGAGAATGGGGTCGTTTGGGGAAATATTCCGATACTCGATGCGCAATACGGCAACGTGTGGACGAACATCGACGAAGCAACTTTCAAAAAGTTGGGGGTGGAATACGGCGCGACGGTTTCGGTGCAGATTAAAAACGAAGGCCGCATCGTTTATGACGGCAAGATGCCTTTCGTGCGTACCTTTGGCGACACACCGGTTGGCCGGCTGCTGCTTTATCTCAACAGTTTGCTCAATGTTTCATTCGCCATCAATCAAGGCAGTTTTGCAAAGGCACATGGCATCAGCTCCGGGCCGGGCTGGCAGGTTAAAATTGAAAAGTAAAGAAAAAGGTTAGGCCCATCCGTCCCCCTCGAATGAGCCCAACTCTTTGGCCTGGATTATTCACAGATTTTACCACGAGACACCAAGACACGAAGAACACCAGACTTATGAAATTCTGATGAGAATATCTGAGTGTTACTTATCAAGTCCTCCAAGACTCTATAAAATTAAAACTTTGTGTCCTCGTGTCTTGGTGGTTTATGAATAATTCAGGTTGGAAAAACTTTTCGTCTTTATGGCCACAGCGTGACGTCTTTGATTTCAAACCCTTCGACGAGCAGCTTGTATGTGGCCGGCACGAAATCTTTGAAGACGACGATGCCATTTTGATCGGAAATCTGCCGATCCAGCTCGACATCGTCCTCGGAAAAGATTTTGGCCTTTCGGCCGGGGGCGCCGACGTCAACCTTCAAATCTCTCGTACAGGTCGTCTGAATTTGCGCGGTTCCGGCGGGACGGTTGCCTAAAAAAACCGGGGCCGAAGCCGGCGTCAAAACCAGCACGATGCGATCGACCAGCGCATCGACTTTGCCGGCGAGCGACTCGACGATATCCAAGAGGGGAGAGTGGGCTTGATTCGCCGCCAGAATCTTTTCGATCTTTTGTTCAAGCGCTGCCGGTACGGAACAGTCGAGCGCCATGACGTCTTCGTAAGAAGGCTCCGGCGTCAGGCGCTCTTGCAGGGCGCGGCAGGCTGCACAGTCCTCCAAATGGTCTTTCAAAACGATGCCCGTCACCGTTTTCACTTTGCCGTCGAGATAATCCGATAAATTCGCCATTACGATATCGCATTCGTGCGTGTTGTCTTGTTCCACGTCGTTGAGCGCATTTTTCAGAGCCAGCACTTGTTCTTGACAATTCCGGCAGGCGTCGAGATGCGCGCGCAGCTCGTTCTTTTCCTGCGGCGCTTGAAACTCATTGACCAGATAAAGCAATAGATCGTTTTTCGTTGGACATTCCATGATGACCTCCCAAAGTTTTTTTTAAAAATAGTTTTTCCTGATACAACTCCGCAGCCGAGTTTGGCCGCGATACAAATTACTGCCGACACCCCCAGGGGAAAGTTGCAACAACACGGCGATCTGCCGCTGCTTCAGCCCATATAACCACAAACAAGTGATGAGCTTGAGGGTCTTGTTTTTGAAAGCCTCCAGACAAGCGCCCACAATGCGATGCAATTCTTGAAGCCTCAGAGCAGCGTCCGGCAATAACGCGTTGGGATTCGCAAGCCGGTCGATGAGTCGTTCTTCAGTTTCATCGGGTGAAATCAGTTCATGAAGTGAGAGAAATTGGCGTTTAATCAACTTCAGGCCGCGGCGGTAATGATTGATGACTTGATTCCGGATGATCGAGCTGAGATAAGTTTCAAAGGCGCACTGGAAGCGAAACGTTTTGAGTCCATTCATCAGCCGCATGCAGATTTGCTGGGTATAATCTTCCGCATCGGCGGCTGGAACTCTTTTTGCGCACAGGGCTTTGAAGATATATTGCCAGTATTTGTATTGCATCATCAAGCGATTGAATGCGTTGCAGTCACCATTTTGATAATCCCGAATCAGCTTGTTGACGGCTTCGGCGCGCAATTCTTTGGCGTCGTCACGAGGTGAAGCCATATTTTGCCCTCTTGATTTTTGGCGCGTTAAAACTTCACCGTCGGATCGCCATACAAGGTGTAGAAATAACGCGTGATGTCATGGTCGGGATCGTAATCGTGTTTTGGATCCGGCTTGCCCAGGTCGTTGATGGCCAAGCGCAGCGCCTCGCCGGCGGCCAGATTTTTGGCGACGAAATACTCATAAAAAATCTGCGCGAAGCGGCCGGCGGTTTTTTCGTAAACATCGAAATTGGTCACAATGCACGCGCCGGCGCCGCACGCCAGAAACTCGGTGCAGAGATTGTCCATTTTGTCCCGTTTTTCCGACAATCGCCCGGAACTGCACGCATTGAGAAAAACCAGCGGCCGCGAGGAAAAAGACAATCCGAAAGCGCCGGAAATCGTGTTGGACTTTAAATAATCATTTTCTCCGACGTCGAGAAAACCTCTTTCCGCATGGCCGGCATAATGAATGAGACGCAAGTTATAGCCTTCGGTGCAGGCTTTGGTCAGACGATTCAAAAAATCCTGGCACTTTTCCCGAACGACCAACGTCGAACAATCCTGCCAGGTCAGTTGCTCATGTAATTTGGTAATTTGGCCGCGGACGAGATTTAATTGTTTGTGCGGATGGCCTTGCCAGTCGCCGTAATAAAGCACGGCCATGCGGCCGGCGTTCTTGTCCGGGTTGGGTTTTGGCTCCGGCCGATCAAGCTTGGTGGCCTGTTCTTTTGCCGGATCGAAAAAAGTGAACCCCAGGCAGTACTTTTCGCAAAGCAGGTCTTGGGTTTGTTCGTTAAAGGCCCAATGCCAGGGAATCCTGAGATTGGTCACGGCCAGTTTAAGCGGACGAGAGGGCGCGTTGTTGTTAAAAAGCTCTTTGAAGGTTTGTTTTAAGCCAAAATCATTGGCAATACGCCCGCCGATTTTCTTCAGCTCTTCGCCAAGATCGTCCGTGCGTTGCGCCGACGCCTCGTTCCCTTGCGAATACCTTTCCCAAAGTTTTTGAATATCGTGTTCGAGCTTGTTGACGTTGTTACGATGAACGGACATCGGCACTTTGATTTCCGGCTCGAACGGCGTCATGATCGGCTCGCCAGGCTCGACAAGTTTTAACCAATGAATAAAAGTGCAGTCCTCACGCTCCTCATGCGAGTCGATGGCAAAGAAATAATACGGCGAGGGCGCCAAGGAATTGAACTGTTTTCGCAGTCGTGATTCAACCCGGGAATTCGCAATCTCGCGGATGCGGCTCTTGATCATTTTTTGCCGCTTCAAGGCCGAAACGTGAAGGTAAACGCCCTGCATCGCTGCCGACAGCAGGATGAAGCAAACCACCGAAACCAGCGGCGCAATCATCCGAGCGTGATCGAAGACCACAAACGTCAGCGCCGAATATCCCAACAGCAGCAGCGTTACACCGAGGATTTGAATCGAAAGCTTGTAGGAAGAAAAAAGCCAAAACAGCAGGACGCCGACAACGAAAAGAATCGCCAGCTCAGAGCCCCGCTGAAGCCGGATCAAAAATTGCTCACGCAGAATATTATCCACTACGGTCGCATGGATAAAAACACCCGGAACGAAATCGGAAAAGGGGGTGACAAAGATGTCATGATCTATAATACTGCCAATCAACACGATTTTGTCCTTAAAATCACGATTCTCAATACGCTTGGCCGAATCGGCAATGACGTTTCGGCACAAGCTGTAGACCTCGTGCATAGAATATCGCCGCGCAAACACGGCATCAGCGCCAAGATAATTGATCTCATATTCGCCCAATTTGCTCATCGGAATTCGGATGGGTTCCCTGCCGGCCGGTAAAAGCGCCAATTTGCCATCGCTGACTTTTATCTGCTGATCGGTGATGCCAAAGTATATTTTGGCGATTTCCAAAGCAAAGGCGGCATGCGTTGCATTGTTCTTTATGTAAAGCGGCAAGGATCGTATTTCAGTCGTAACTGTATCCTTAAAAAAATTGGCGTGACCGAGTCGAGTGGAAGAATGCTGTAATCTCGGCATCAGCCTGACACTGTCCAAGGCATAAAAAAAGCCGGGATATTCATCAATAGGCAGAGCCTTGGGGGCCGGCTTGGAGACAGAATCTTCGCGCTCGAAGACTTTGTAATGCATAAATGCCGTGACTGCATTCGGCGTTTCTGAAAGGGCCGCACATAACAGGCTGTCGCTAAACGGCGCTTTCTTCTCCTCGAAGAAGAAATCAACCGCAATAACACGCGCTTGCATTTTGGCCAAGCCATTGACCAAAGTGGCGACCGTTTCTCTAAAATTGGCACCCAACTCGATTTTAGCCGCGGATGGATCATCCCACAAAACCAGCACGATATCGGAGTCAGCGGTACTTTCACCGCGATAGACAAATCGGCGCTCGATAGAAGCAATTTCCAAAGTTTTGGCGGCGTATGTCTTCGCCAACAATATGGCAAGAATCGCTGCGCAGCCGATGATCAGAAAAGAGACAAGATATCTTATTTTTGACATGAGCTTCTCGATTATTCTTTCGCGGTGTCAATAGCTTTGATGTACAGAAACTCTTTGGCCTCTTCCGATGTAATGGTTTTGGCGCCTGCTGTAAAGCTCTCGTGAAGGGTAGGCAGGATTGGCGTTTGGGACTCCTCAGCGCCGTCTTTTTCCACGCAGTTTTTAATAGTGTCGCGCAAAATTGTTTCGGCAGCATTCAACTCTGTCCGTTGCGCAAATTTATCATGGCCATATTTAAGGCCCAAAAGTGCATAAAGTTTACGGAAATCCTTTTGGCTTTGCTTGAAGGCGGCAACAAACAGGTTTTCAGCAGCGAGAATATCGCCTTTCACCAAGTTGGCAATTCCCCCATTGATCATTAGTCCGGGATCATCGGGATCGTGTTCAAGCGCCTGGGAATAACAAAGAAGCGCCGTATCGAGTAGCTTGGGCTTCTGGGCGGCTTGTCGCATGCAAGCATTGCCGTACAAATTAATAACCGCGGCAATTTTGGGGCTGCCGCCGCCTACCGGAGGCTTTCGCCTGTCTTTCAACTGCCAAGCCGCAATTTCCTCATTCTTAGGCCTGCCACCGCCAGGGCTGGGTCTTTGCTTGTCCGTCGTCTGAAACGTTTCGACCTCTCCCTTAATCTTTGGGCCGCCGCCGCCGCCCGTAGGTCTTTGCTTGTCCGATTTGATTTTTAGGTCGGCTATTGTCGCATTCATTTGTCTTCTCCTTCTAATGAAGTTCGTAGTGCTGTGCGGATGCCTCAAATTACTGAATTGTTAATTCGGAACCCGCACTTCAATTTAATCCATAATACCTCTAAACTAATAGACAGAGCAAAATCAAAATTATTGCACTAAAATTTCCGGAAAGGCCGTTTCATTCAGATTCCAGCTTGAAAAAGGTATAACCGTCGTCGCAAAAATGCAACATAATTTCTTGCATAACGGAAAGAAATTTTGCAAATTAATCCTGTTAAATCGGCAAACATTTTTAAACCGCGAATCAACGCTACCAATTTTTATTCGCGTTAATTCGCGCTCATGCGCGGTTGCCTTGTTGTATCGAAGAGCATGAATTTCAAAGACCATTTTTCCACACAAGCTGCTGATTATGCCAAATACCGGCCGCATTATCCGCCGGCGTTATTTGAATATTTGGCTTCGATTTCGCCGGCAAAAAAAGTCGCGTGGGATTGCGGCACCGGAAACGGCCAGGCGGCGCTGGGATTGGCGCCGCATTTTGACTTGGTGATTGCCACCGACCCGAGCGAGAAGCAGATTCTCAACGCGACGGCGCATGAAAAAATCAAATACGTCGTGGCGCCGGCGGAGCAAACCGACATCGCGCCGCAGACCGTTGATTTAATCACCGTGGCGCAGGCGCTGCACTGGTTTGATCATGAGAAATTTTACGCCGAAGTCCGGCGCGTGGCGCAACCGCGGGGAATTCTTTCCGTCTCGATGTACAATCTGCTTTACGCCGAGCCTCAAATCACCAGGCTGGTCAATGAATTTTATTTCGATATCGTCGGGCCTTTCTGGCCGCCGGAGAGAAAACATATCGAATCGGAATATCGCACGATTCCGTTTCCTTTTGCCGAAATAAAGCCGCCGCCGTTCAGTTTGGAGACGCTGTGGAATCTCAGCGAGCTTTTGGGTTATTTGAATACCTGGTCGGCGACGCAAAGATATATTTCCGAAAACGGCTCTCATCCTTTGGAAAAAATCATGGACAAATTCGCCAGGGCCTGGGGAGATCCTGAAATGAAGAAACGCATCGCGTGGCCTTTGCTTTTGCGCATTGGAAAAGTGTCCTGAAACAAGCGAACCGCAAAAATCTCTTGCTCTATTGGATAGGTTGATTATCTTTTAAAAAGCTGGAATATCGCTGAAATTTTTCATCTCACCAAATTCAAGGAAAGTCTGATGAACGAAAAAAGAATTTTATTGCCACTCCTCTTTGCTTTTATAACAAGTGCCGTGGCTCAAGTGAACGACGCGGAGAAAAAAGCGGCGCACGCCATCGATGAAACAACCATCAGAAGCCACATCAAATTTCTTTCGGATGATTTACTCGAAGGCCGGGCGCCGGGGACGCGCGGCGGCCGGCTTGGAGAGCGATATATCGCCAGCCAATTCGAGCTGCTCGGCTTGAGGCCGGGCGCCAAGGCAGCCGATGGCAGCCCGTCGTGGCATCAACGCTTCGATATTCTTGGCGTCACCAGCCGTATGCCAAAAACGATGACGTTGAAGAGCGGCGCCCAAACGCTTGACCTGAAATTTTGGGATGATTTTATCGCCTTCACCGGCGAGCAAAAACCGACGGCCGGCGTCAAAGATGCGGAGATCGTCTTTGTCGGCTATGGCATCGAAGCGCCGGAGCAAAAATGGGATGATTACAAAGGCGTCGATGTGGCCGGCAAAATCCTGATGATGCTGAACAACGATCCGTCGAACGATCCGAATTTGTTTGCCGGCAAAACCCGGCTTTATTATGGGCGCTGGACGTACAAATATGAGATCGCCGCGCGAAAAGGCGCGGCCGGCGCCATCATCATTCACACCGAGCCGTCGGCAGGGTACAAGTTTCAAGTGGTGCAAACCTCTTGGACCGGCGAGCAATTTGAATTGCCGCAAAGCGCGAACGCGCCGGCGGTCAAAATAAAAGCCTGGACGACCGACGAGGCCAGCAAAAAAATCGCTCAGCTCGGCGGAAAAAATCTCGATGAGCTGCGCGCCAAAGCCGAGCGCCGTGATTTCAAGCCGGTGGCATTGGGCGTGACGCTTGCGCTCGACATGACCAACAGCATTCGCAGCTTGAAGACAGCGAATGTCGTTGGCGTGCTGCCGGGCCGCGATCCGGTTTTGAGCAAGGAATGCGTGGTTTACTCGGCGCATCACGATCATCTCGGCGTCGGCACGCCGGCTAATGGTGATTCGATTTATAACGGCGCGGTTGACAACGCTTCCGGCACGGCGGCGATGTTGGCGATTGCGAAAGCTTTTGCGCAAATGCCGGTGGAAGAGCGGCCACGACGCTCGATCATGTTTGCGGCCGTGGCGGCGGAAGAATCAGGCTTGCTCGGTTCGCAAAAATTTTGCGCCGACCCGCCGGTGCCGCCGGGATATTTGGCGGCCAACATCAACATCGACGGCGTTTCGATTTTCGGACGGACCAAAGATTTGGCGATCGTCGGCATGGGCAAATCCAGCATGGACAAAGTTGTTCAAGAGTTGGCAGCCTGGCAGGGGAGAGTGGTGAAAGGCGATCAATTTCCCGACAAGGGCTTTTTCTATCGCTC